>Ga0172368_10000435_pt1 | contig 59883 bp, 44 predicted proteins | sample Lak11m_FD_114540 | JGI IMG/M metagenome (GOLD analysis project Ga0172368, IMG submission 114540) | Freshwater microbial communities from Kabuno Bay, South-Kivu, Congo - kab_022012_11m | ecosystem: Environmental > Aquatic > Freshwater > Lake | place: Democratic Republic of the Congo: South-Kivu... | reverse complement strand
GGCTGAACATCAGCACCGAGAGCTGCTCCACCGCCTGCACGCTCGCGCCTCGCGGGCGCGCGTCCATGAACGCCGTCTCGCCGAACACGTCGCCCGGGCCCATTTCGCGCAGCACCTTGCGCTGGCCGTCGACCGTCCTGAACTCCGTGCACCGGCCCCGCAGGATCACCGCCGCCCAGTCGCAGGGCTCGCCCTCGCCGGCGACCAGGGTCCCCGCGGCGAAAACCTGCTCGGCGCCCTGGCCCGCCAGCCATTCGCACAGCTCGCGCCCCAGCGCGGCGACCGACGGCTGGCGCGCCGCCGGGTCGGCCGAGAGCGCCTTCATCGCGATGTCGCACAGCTTCTGCGGCAGCGGCACCGGACCGGCCGCGCGCGGCGGCTCGATCTTCGCCTCCGCCAGCGCCTTGTCCAGGGCGTCCGGGTCGGTGCCGTCCTGCGGCCCGCGCCCCGCGAGCACGCGGTAGAGCAGCGCGCCCACGCGGAACACGTCCGTGCGCTCGTCCACGCCGCGCCCCGTGGCCTGCTCGGGGGCGAGCCATCCGGCGTGCGGCGCCACGTTCGCCGGCGAGCCTTCCCGCACCGGGCGCGGCACGCCGTTCTCGCCCGAGGGGCGCGCGTGGTCCAGCTTCGCCGACGCCCAGTCCAGAAGGGACACCGAGCCGCCCGGCACGAGCATGAGGGATTTCGGCGTGAGGTTCGCGTGGACCACGCCCTCGGCGTGCGCGAACGACAGCGCGCCGCAGGTGCGTACCAGCGCCTCGACGAGCAGTGCGAGAGCCCTGCCGTTCTCCGTGTGGAAGCCGTCCAGCGCCTCCTCCAGCGTGCTGCCCTCGACAAGCTGCATGACGAAGAACGGCCGCTCCTGCTCGTCGACGCCCGCTTCGAAAACCGCGGGGACGCAGGGGTGCTCGAGCTGCGCGGTGATGGAGGCCTCCTCCAGCAGGCGCCTGTAGATCTTCGCGTCGCGGGCGCCGTCGGGCGTGGGCACCTTCATGGCGGCGTCGCGCTGGAGGTGCAGGTCGTGGACGCGGTGGACCACCGCGTAGGCGCTGCGACCTATGACGCCCTCGTCCCGGATGCGGCTGGCGAGCACCACGCGCCCCGGGGGCGTCGTCAGGCGCACACGGCGCCCGTTGCCGCCGCGCCGGAAAATGCGGTCCAGCAGGCCGTTGCCCATGGGAACTCCCGATGCGACCCGGCGAGTGTAGCGCACTCGCCGGCCGTTGGACAGCGGCGCGCATGCGCACCTGCCGCGCCGCCGTCCGCCCCCGCCATCCGAGGGCGGGCGGTCGCCCTCCGCCGAATGCCTCCTGCCCGGGGGGCCAGCCTACCACTCCGGTCGGGGCCGCGAACGGTTCGCGCAGCGGATTCGGATCGGTGCCCCAATCCGCCGCGCACGGGACAAAACGCCCCGCACGTGCGAGCGCAGGCGACGGGCAGGCGTGCGGCGGCGGGCTACAGGACGAGCAGCAGGGCGAGGCCGAAGCCGCCGCCGTCCAGACGAAGGCCGCCGCTGCCGCGCCACTGCGCGCCGCGCCATTCCAGCGCCAGGGACGTGGATCGCACCCGGTGGTCGCGCAGGAAGGAGTCGGCCGCCGACGGGTCGAGCGCGTCCAGCACGAGCTCCACGCCCCCGCCGTATTCGGCGCCGCCGGCGTAGCCCGACCCGCCCGCGGTCGTGGCGTCGCGCCCGGTGCTCCAGCGCGCCAAACCCCATCCCGCGAGCGCGAAGGGCACGAGCGGGACGCCCCGGCGCGCGAGGAAGTCGCCCCGCCAGCGCAGCGTGGCCGAGAAAGGCACGAGCTGCAGCCACGTCGCATCGCGCCGCAGCACGTCGCCGCCCGGTTCGCGCGCGCGCCCCTCGACGCGCCAGCGCCCCGCCGACAGGTGCGCCGACAGCGTGCCGACCGCGGTGGCGGCGCCCGCGCCCGCTTCCAGCCGCGCCAGGACCGGCCGTTCGCTCCCGAACACGTCCGCGTAGGGCGTGCCCGCGAGCCCCGGCTCCGCATCGACCTCGGGGCGGAAGGCCGCCCCGTTCACCGACACGAAGAACCTCAGGACCGAGTCCCGCCCCGGGTCCGTTTCCGCCGCTAGGCCGGCGGACGGACGGAGCAGGAGGGCTAGCAGGAAAGCGATCCCTTCTGCAAGGCGTCGCCTCCGGAGCCTGCCGGCCAGTGCGACAAGGGCCGGCAGCCCGGCGGCCGCGGAGCCGCACCCGCCCTGATCCGCGCCGCCCATGCGCCGGTAGCGTTCCCAGAAGCCCTCCGCGGGGCGCGGCGTCGCCACGACGGGCGACGAGCGCGCGCCTTCGTTGCCCTGCGCCCCGGCGTCGTCGAAGGCGGAAACCTCCACCGTGCAGCCCACGCCGTTCTCCAGACCCGTGACCTGGCGCTGCGGCGGATCGCCCGGCAGCGTGTCGACGGTGCGCGGCTCGCCCCGCGCAAGGGTCACGTGGACGCGGTAGCGCTGGGCGCTCTCACCCGACGGCATGCGCCAGGCGGCCCGCAGCGCCCCGTCCAGAGGTTCGACGGTCACATCCACGGGCGCCGCCGGCGGCTTCGAGTCGAGCCGCAGCGGCGCGCCCGCCGTGAACGTCTCGGTCGAGCCCGCGCGTGCAATCTCCACGCAGACGGTCGCCTGCGTCTCGCTGCCGGTATCACCGCCGCACGGGGGCTCGGCGCCCGCCAACGCGTCGAAGAGCCGGCGCGCGTCCGCGTCGGGCTCGCCCTGCTCCGGGAAGACGCCCGAGGCCATCGTGCGCGGCCTCGCCTCGCGCAGCACGAGCTGTTTCATCGTGCAGCCCGAGAAGGCGGAGGCGAAGACCGTCTCGGTCTCGCCCGGTTCGGGCGCCGTGTCGGTGGACCAGCGGAAGACGAGTGCGGGAGGTTTCTCCGCACGGCATTCGGCTCCCGAGAACGAGCCGACGCGGGGGGCCATCAGCTCCAGCGCGAATCCGGGCGGCGCAGCAGCCCCGGCCGCGCGGGCCGCGAGCAGAGAGGCGAACGCGAGCCGACAGCCGCACCGCATGAGCCTCTCCCGCCGCTCCGGCGGAGCGGTGTTCGCTCGATCGACCGCTTGCGCCGGACGGGCGTCCCGTCGCGCGCCGCGGCCACCTCCCCGCTCGAACAGAACCCGATGGGCACGGCGCATCGCTCATGGTGAGCCTGCCGAACCACGGGCACGCCCATCCTACCTGCTCCGACTTCGGTCTTCCGCCCCGCCATCCCTTCCGCCCGCACGTCGGTGCGTCCGGAATCCGACACCCGGGCTATATCACGAGCAACCGCCTGCGCGGCGCCCGCCGCCCGCACGGAGACCCCCTTTGGCGATCCGCAGAAGGATGCCGGCCGTGCCCACCCGCAGCTCGCTGGCGTGCGTCCTGTCGCTGCTCGCGGCGTCGCTGCCCGCGCGCGCCCAGTACGGACAGTTCGGGACGCCGCAGCCCGCCGTGCCGCAGCCGTCCGAGCCCGCCCCCGGCACCGACGCGGCCGGCGTGCGTCCGGGCGTGGAGACGAGCGCCTTTTCCATCCGCTCGCCCAGCGCCACGCTCACGGGCACGCGCGAGTTCCTGAACGTGGCGGGGCTGCACATCCGGCTGCTTTTCGACTACGGGGAGGCCGACGCGGCGAAGGACCGGCTGCTCACCCCGACGCTGCAGGGCATGGAGGCCTCGCGCGCGTTCGCCCGTGCGCCGCGCCCCAACGTGCGCCGCACCGTGGAGCTGGCGGTGCTGCCGCGCGTCGGGGGGTTCGACATCTTCGCGTTCGGCACCGAGACGGAGGGCGAGGAACGCCGGCCCAACCCGGACCTGGCGCAGCTTGTCACGGAGCTTCGCAGCATCGCCGACGCCGAGCGGGTGCGACGCCGGGGATACCTGGGCCAGGAGGTGTACCAGCTCGGCTACGTGCAGGCCGACCGTGCGCTCGCGGGTCTGAAGGCGCTGGGCTACGCGGTGGTGGAGTTCCAGGGCGCCGACAGCGAGAACGCGTGGGAGAAGATCTACCGGCCGGTCGAGGATGGGGACCGCTCCCGCCTACCGCTCGTCGTGAAGATGGTGGACGCGCCCAAGACGAGCCTCATGGATCCTGCGCCGCCGCGCCAGGCCGCCGGTGCCCAGGGCATGGGGTTCGGAATGCCCGCCGGCGGCTACGGCGTGCCGGCGCAGACCTCCGCCGTGCCCGACATCGGCGGCACCTACCTGCACCAGCAGACCGCCGGAGAACCTCAGCAGCGCCTGCTCGTCGTCTACGACGCGGCGGATCCCGACTCGCTGGCGCGCCTCATGAACGTGCTGCGCGACAAGATCGACGTGCCCGCGCGCCAGATGGTCATCGAGGCGCTGGTCATCGAGGTGAACACGAGCCGGCTGGCGGACCTCGCGGTGGGCCTGTTCACCGCGAACGGGCGGATCGACGCCGCCACGAAGCCGCAGGAGGACGGGAGCGTCCCTCTGGTGCTGCAGTTGGACAGCAGCGCCCGGGAGATTGCCCGCCGATTCGGAGCGTCGCTGCGGGCGCTGGTGCAGTCGGGCGACGCGCAGGTGCTGTCGAATCCATCGGTGCTGGTGCTGGACGGACGCCAGGCGCGCATCCAGGTCGGGCAGCAGGTGCCGGTCGTGAAAAGCACCGCGACCGTGAGCGGCGTGGTGTCCTCGGTGGACTATTTCCCGGTGGGCATCGTGCTGAACCTGCGCCCGCGCGCCAGCGAGAACGGCCAGCACGTGACCATGCAGGTGGAGACCATCGTGAGCGCCGTGAACCGCGGCGACACCGGCACCGACGCGGCGAGCAAAGTGCTGTTCGCTCCCGTCGTGGACAACCGCCAGGTGCAGACCTACGTGCGCGTGGCGGACAACACGCCGTTCATCATCGGCGGGCTCATCTCCACGACGCAGCAGAAGTCGCGCGGGGGCGTGCCGTTCCTGAGCGAAATCCCGTTCCTCGGCGCGCTGTTCGGCTCGCGCTCGGTGCAGGACGTGAAGAAGGAGGTCATCGTCGTCATCACGCCGCACGTGGTGCCGCGCGACGAGACGAGCTTCAGCTACGTCATCCCGAAGGACTCGGACGTCTTCTCGACGTTCGGCTACCAGCTTTTCCGCAACGCCTACCGCATCCGCACCAACGACCGCTTCGACCTGAAGTTCGTGACCGAGAGCGAGGCGGTGCGCCGCCTGCAGGAGCGGGCGCGGCGCGAGGCGGCGGCGGCGCCGTCGCTGGGCACGCGCGAGCCCTGGGCGTCGCTGCTCGCCGGGGGCGTGCCGGGCGAGGAGATTCTCGTGCGGCGGATGCTGTACGAAATCATCCAGCGCACGCGCTTCGCGGACTACATCGACCCGAGCCGAATCATCTTCTTCGAGGAGGCGGACCTGGCCGACCCGGTGGAGGATCGTCCCGTGAAGCTGGCGGTCCGGCTGGCGGACGTGTCCGGGCCGGCCAACGCGCTGGTGCTGGACTTCGACACGCACGACCGGGTGAGCGAGGATCACCCGTTCGCCCAGTCGCGGGCGCGCGTGACCGTCGAGACGCTCCCGAAGGACGGCTGGTTCGCGCGCCTGCGCAGCGCGCGCGCCCCGGGCCCCGACGGGCTGCCCGCCCGGTGGGCGATACCGATTTCGGATTCCGACGTCTGGGGACTCAAGCCGCTGGACGTGCTGCGCGGCGTGCTCATGCTCAAGCGCGTCATTTCGCTCAACCGCAGCCTTCCGCTCACCATCCGGGACTTCCAGGCGGGCCGGCAGGTGCTCTTCCCCACCGAGACCGACCTCGCCCAGAGCAACTGGGTCGTGGACCGCGAGGTGGCGCAGTACTTCTACGAGGCGCTGCTCTACTACCCGGCGTTCGAGGAGGCGTTCAAGGCCCGCAGTGCGGCCATCGCGAAGCAGATGGACTCCGAGCCCCGGCGGCGTTCGGCTGCCGAGCAGAAAGGCGCTGCTGCCGGTGCGGAGACGAGGAAAGACGCCGCCCCCGAGACGAAGCCGGCGGCCAGGCCTGGCGAAGCAAAGCCGGCGGTGGATGCGAAGCCGGCAGGGAAGTAACGCCGGACGGGGAGAAAATCCGCGGTCCGCGGGGAAAAACGGGGCGGGCAGCCCCTCGGCGGCCGCGCTTCTTCGTCGGACGCTTCGGCTCGGCCGGCGCCGGAACCGGGGCCGGCGGTTCGGGCGGGGCTTTCTCCAGCGCCGCGAACGCCGCGTCGGCCGCCTCTCGCACCGCGGCAGAGGCCGACCAGCGCTGATTCTCGACGAACTCGCGCACCCGCCGGTCGCCCGACCCGCCCAGCCGGCGCAGCGCCGCGGTCCTCGCGCGGCGCGACGCATCCACCCGCTCCGTCACGCGATCGGTGCCGCACGGACGATACCCGCCGTCGCGCCGTCGCGCCTGCAGCTCCAGCTCCTCGCGGCGCGCGACCAGCCGCCCGACCGCGCGCTCGTTCTCCTCCAGCGCGAGCCCCAGAATCTCCTGCTCCGCCGCGCCCGCCGGTCCCTGAAGCTCGCGCAGCGCACGCCCGGCGGTTCCCGCCAGTTCGATGGCCGTGCAGAGCTGGCGCAGCACCGTCAGATCCGCTGCAAGCCCCACGGTCTCGCCCGGCCCGTCGCGGCGCTCCTCCGCGGGAAGCAGCGGATCGGGCGGACGCAGCCATCGCTCGGCGCCGAAGAACGCCGCCGCTTTGGCCAGGTCGCGCGCCGCCGTCGCCCGCGCCAGCCGGTCGTCCGCAGGCTCCAGCGCCAGCAGCCGTGCGCGCGCCGTCACGTCGTCGGGATCGAAGCGGACCACCTCGCGCCACGCGGCGGCCGCGCCCGCGGCATCCCCGACGGCATCCCGGATCGCCGCCAGACGCCGCCACGGCGGCGCGGTCATCGCCGCGGGCAGCAACTCGGTCTCGCGCGCGGCGCGCCATCCGTCCCAAACCGCCGGCCGCACTGCCGAGTGAAGCGCCCGCAGCGCTTCCACCGCAGCCAGCCGCACGCCCGCATACCGGCTGTCCATGGCTGCCACGATCGCGTCGGCATCCTCCATGCGGCCCTGCTCGGCCAGCTCGCGCAGCGCCTCGGCCTGCTCCAGCGGGTCGGCGACACCCACAAGTGCCCGCAGTTCCTGGGGATTCCGGAGTCCGGCGCCTGCGCGCGCGGCGTCGATCGCCTCCCGGATCTGCGGAGCCGGCGGCACCCGGGCCAGCGACTCGACCCTCTGGAGGGCCATTTCGCGCATGGGCGCGGGCGCCGTCTCGTCGCCGGCCAGGGCGGCGAGCGCGGCCTCGTCGAGCGAGCGAAGGGCCCGGCGCAGCGTCAGCTCCGCGACGACCGCGCGATCGTCGTCGGTCGCGTCGCCCTGGGAAGCGCGCTTGCGCGCCAGCGCCAGGTTCTCGGTCTCCAGCAGGCGCACGCGTTCGAACAGGCGGCGTACGCCCTCGGCCTCGGCCCGGTGCCGGCCGGTCGGATGGTCGGCAAGATAGCCGCCCAGACCGTCGAGCCCGGCCGCTTTCGCCTCGGAATAGGCCAGATCGTCCTCGTGCTGCACGATCGGTCCGCGCGCTTCGTGGTCGGGGTAGCGCGCGAGGACGTCTCGCACGCGGGCGCGGTCCTTCGTCGCGAGTGCCGCGGCGATCTCCAGCGCGCCCAGGCGTCGGCGGGCTTCCGGGGCGAACCGGCCGCGCGGGTGCTCGTCCAGGAACGACTCCCATGCGAGCTTCGTGCCGGTCTTCCCGGCCTGCGCGAACCGGAGCTGCTCGAGCATGCCGCGCGCGACGTCCGCGTCGTCGCCGACCGGGAACTCGTCCAGGAACTTCCGGTAGGCGAAGACGGTGTGCGCGGCGCGGGCGCGGCGCAGCTCCGCGCGGGCAAGCTCCTCGCGGATCTGGACGCGCTGGAAGTCGTCTTCGGCGAGGGACATCGCCGCGCGCAGCCCGGCGGCCTCGGCGTCGGCCCCGGGGTCCGAGTCCGGCGGGGGAGCCGGCGCGCGCGCCGAGGCGCAGGCGGCGAGCAGCACGGCGGCGGCGGCGCGGCGCATCGGGAGCAACGTAGCACGTCGGGGAAGGACGAAGGACGAAGGATGAAGAATGAAGAATGAAGGATGAAGAACGAAGCCTTCATCCTTCCGCCTTCACTACGTTTCTCCGGTCGCGAGCGTGCGGGCGTGCTCCATGCGGATGGCCGCGCGGCTCAGCCGCAGAGACGCGAGCACGAAGAAAGCCATGGCCGCCAGCAGCACCGTGCCCGACAGGAACGCGGCCGTCGGCACAAGCTCCGGAACCGGCAGTCCGCCGCGCACGAGGTACAGAAGGGACGTGAGCACGAACAGCAGCAGCGCCGCGTAGTCGAGCCGAAGCGCGCGGATGTAGTGGGCGTGGCGGCGCTCGAGCACCGTCATCTGCTCCGCCAGCGCCGGCCGGCGGGCGGCGTCGGGGTGATCGCGGTACTCGCGCGCCAGCTCGCGCAGCCGGTTCGCGACGCGCGCCGCCTGGTTGTCCAGCCCCAGCGCCACCAGCGCGCACGCCGACACCATCACCGCCGGCGTCACCGCCGCCGCCACGCGCTGCACCGAGTCGGCCTGCACGCGCCCGCACCTCCGCCGCAACGTCGCCGCCTCAAATGTCGCAGGCCCGCGGGGCGCGGGCAAGCGGTCATGTTGCGGCGCAACATGACACGAGGGCCATCGTCAGGCCATCGTCGCCGTCGCCGTCTACGGCGAGGGCGACGCCGTGCCGGTCGGGTCGTGCGGCAGGCTGCCGCGGCGCGAGCGCAGATAGACCCAGGGCGTCGCCGCCAGGAAGTTCGAAACGCGCGAGGTGTAGATGTCCGCGTAGCGCTCGACCTGGCGCGCCAGGTGGCTCTTGTCGTTGCCTGCGCGCATGAGCAGCCCCCAGACGGGATTGCTCAGCTCGCCGGCGCGCCGGGCCAGCGGGGCGATTTCCAGGTCCAGCGCGGCCAGGCGAGCCTTCAGGTCGTTCATGCGGTCGTTGGTGTCGCGCGCCAGCGCGTGAGCGCCAGCCGCGTAGCCGCCGCGCCGGCGCTGCACGGCGAGGCGGAGCTGGCAAAGCTCGTCCTCCATCCGCTCCTTTTCCACCATCCGCGCCGAAAGCACGGCCTCGTCCGCCCGGAAGGCCTCGACGGCGACGAGCTCGTCCTCCAGCTCGCGCAGCACCAGCGCCGTGCGCCAGCGCAGTACGCTCTTGCTCACGTGGACGTCGCCGAACATGTGATCGCCCACGTACAGAATCTCGTCGCCGGAAACCCCGAGGTGGCGCTCGATGCGCGCCGCGCTCCCGCCGAAGTAGGCGATTCCGGGCTTCAGCGGGCCGGTGACCGGACGCAGCAGCCCCTCGTCGGTGACCACCTCGAAGACGGGGCTTCGGGTCGTGAAGAACTCGGGCTTGCGCGCGCCCACGACGACCACGTCGAACAGGTCGCGCCATGTCTGTCCCGCCGGCAGGAAGCTGTCGAACGCCCAGCTCATCATGGCGGCGGTGTAGGACCACTCGGAGTTCGTGACGAGCATCAGCGTCTTGCCGGCGTGCTTCTGGTCCAGCAGCGCCAGGGCGGTTTCCGGCTCGCGCTCCACGAATCGCGCGGGATCGGCCGTGATTTCGGCCTTGAGGCGCCCCTCCATGTGGAGCTGGTCCGTGGACTCGCGCACCAGCCGGTACAGCTCGGCGTAGCCCATGGGGCCGGCCAGGGCCTGCCGGTCCAGCAGATCCACGAGCTGCGCGTAGAGGCAGCCTTCCGACAGCGAGAAGAGCGTATTGAGGAACGCCCAGCGCGGCTCGGAGAGATCGACGATGGTGCGCGCGTAGGCCTGGCGCTGCTCGGCGTGGTCGAGCGCTCGCGTGCCGTGCAGCGCCTTCTTCACGAAGCCGAACTGGTTGGCCTTGATGAGGTTGCCGCGCTCGGTGTCCACGACGAGCCCGCGGATGACAGCGTGCGGGTCGAAGCGCAGGCCCGCGACGGGCATGCCGGAGGCGGCGAGCTTCTCCTGCAGGTGCTCGTAGGCGCGCCGCTCCCACTCCTCGACCCGGTAGTGGACGAGGGTGTAGTCCATGTCGTAGCCGACGGCCCGGATGGAGCGCAGGTTGAGCGTGCGGTTGCAGAAGAGGCCGCGGGGATTCGGAACGGGGTGGGCGTCCATGCCAGGTGATTAGCACGCCGGAGCGCCCGGCGCCGGAGCGCGAGGGGCGTTCGTGCGCCGGCGCACGGATTGCCGCTCGCGCCAGGCTCCATCTGCGCGATCGTCGCGACGCCCTCACCCCCGACCCCCATGAGCGCCAAGTCGATTCCTACGTCGAAACGGCTCCAAGTCGGTAGACGCCGACCTGACACGGTCCACCGATATCAGGATGGGCGTGCCCTTGCGCCGCGCGCCGCGCCTGTCGGCTTCTGTTCGTGCAGTGCGGTGGCCGCGGCGCGCGACGGGACGCCCGTCCGTCGCAAGCGATCGGCCCCGACCGCCGGCCCCGCCCAACTCACCGAACATGTACGCCTGTCCCGCATGACCGCACCCGCGCCCGGAGCCGCGGCACGGAAGTGCCCGGGAACGGGCACGGCCGGCGCCTCTGCCGTTCCCGGCGACATCAGAGCGTCCGCGGCCGGTGCTTCCGTCGCAGGCGTCCCGGGCCGTGCCGAGCATCGGGCCGCGACGTTTTCAAGATGCCTTCCAAGGTGCTTCCGTCGCAGGCGTCCCGGGGCCAACGGACTGGTGGTCGGCAGACCCAAGGGCCGTGCCGAGGGCCCTCCTGCGGTGCTAGCTTCGGGGCGGAGGCCGTGCCGATGGCGTTCGATTTGTACGAGGAGCTGGCGGCCCTTGCGGCGGCGTTCGACGCCGGCGGCATCGCGTACGCGCTCTGCGGCGGCCTCGCGGTCGCGGTCCACGGCGCCCCGCGCTTCACCAAGGACATCGACGTGCTCGTCCTGCCCGCCGACGCCGTGCAGGCCAGGGAGGTCGCGAAGGCTCTGGGCTTCACCGCGGAGTCGCTCCCGATGCGGTTCAAGGGCACCGGGGTCATGCACCGCGTGGTCAAGTTCGCGCCCTCCGGAGAGATTCTCTGTCTGGACCTGCTGCTCGCGGGCGAGGAGTTGGCCGACGTCTGGGCGTCCCGCGAGCGGTGCAGCGCCGGCGGACGCACGCTCTGGGTCGTTTCGCGCCCCGCGCTCGTCTCCATGAAGCTCGCCGCCGGGCGCGCGCAGGATCTGCTCGACGTGCAGAAGCTCGCGGAGAACGAGTGATGCCGGCCGACATGAGCCCCGAGGCGGTCGAGCGGCGGCTGCGCGAGGCGGCGCGGCTCAGCGTCCTGACGCTGCCCTATCCGCCGCGCGTCGACATGTCGCCGCGGGGCGTCGAGCGGCGCCTGCGCGAGGTGGCGCAGCTCTACGCGCTGCAGCAGAAGCTGGGTCGGTTGAAGCCGGCGCGGTGACCCCCCGTGGCGGTGCCTGTCCGTCTGCGACATGCACGTGATGCCGGCGAGCAGGAATCGGCCGAGACTGCGCGCGGTTGCGGTCTTCTTTGACGCGCCGCGTCAGACCGATGACGCCGCGCGTCAAAACCACGGAAAGGCGCCCTGCGGCCCGCGCGGGGGCGGGTCCGGCGTGCCGGAGCGCGTCCCGAAGGCGGGAGGCCGGTCGTCGCAAGGCAGTGTCGCGCCGGCCGTTTCCGCTCCGCATCGCCTTCCCGGTGCCCCGGGCCCGATTCCGCCGCGTTTGTGCGAGCATGTGCGCCGGAGCGTGCCCATGGCTGCAGGCCGGGACGAGGTGGACTTCGAGGAGGCGCGGCGCCTCGCATGGCAGGTGCCGCAGGCCGGCGCACGGGCGGACGTCGTCGCCCGGCCCGCCGACGCCTACGAGGAGCACGAGACTGCGCTCAGGACCCGCGTGGCCGCCGTGTGCGGGCGGCTGCGGACGCGGATGGCGTCGGCGTGCGCGCTGCCGGCCGGCACGCCCGAGCGCGACGCCGCCGTCGACGCGCTGCTCGCCCTCGTGTCGGACCTCGACCTCGAGCTCGTGGGCCTGCGCGACGAGCCCGAGGCGGCCCGGCTCGCGCGCCTGTACCTGGAAGGCCGCGCCCGCATGTCCGCCCCGGCCCGCCGCCGCACGATGCTCGCCATGATCCACGGGTTCCTCGGGTACATGGACCCGGCCGACGTTCCGGACCTCGTCGCCGCCGCCGCCCGCGCCGAGGACATGGACCTTGCGGTCTCGCTGGACCGCGCCCTGCGCGCGCTGCCGGAGCGCGCCGCGGCGCGGCTGGGGCGGCAGATGGCCCGGCTCCTGGAGGCGGGAACGCCCGGCCAGAGGCTGCTCGCGGCGTACGTCCTTGCCGAGCGCCCGTCCGCACCGGCCGCGGATGCGCTGCGCGCCGCGCTGGAGCAGCCCTCCGCGCAACTGAGGGTGCTGTGCCTGCGGGCGCTGCTGCGGCTCGACGACGGCCTGCGGCCGCAGGACGTGCTGCGCCTCGCGCAGGACGCCCTCGCCCACGGCGTCTACTGGAGGCGCGACGAGGACGATTCGGACGACCTCGGCGCCGCGCTGGAAGACGCCCTTTTGCAGGCTTTCCGCCGGGTCCGGCCGCCCGGGCTCGCGGCCGTGCTGGAGCGCGGCCTGCACCCGCCCGACGGGGGCCGGATGCGCACGGCGCTCGGGGCGGCGTTCTTCGAAAGGGCGCTCGCCGCGGTCGCACCGGAAACGGTGCTGGCCGGCATCGACACGGAGCTCGGCGCGCACTGGGCCGGGCGCATCCGCGCCGCGCTGCCGGCGGCCGCGCTGCTGCCGGAGGATCTCGCGCGGCCGCGGCTCTTCGCCGCGGCGCGGGACGTGCGACTCGAGGTCTCGCAGCGGGCCCGGGAGCTCTGGCGCAGCGCTTTCGGTCCCCCCGAGCCGCCGCCGCCCGACCTCGGACCGCTCGCGGTGCTGGCGTCCGGGGCCCCCTCGGAATCGTGCGCGCTGCGGCTGCAGGTGCTCGCCGGTCCGCCCGAGGGCGCCGCGGCTCTGGCGAAGGCGCTGCTGGCCGAGGCGCCCCGCGGCGAGTCGCTGGCGCTGCTGCTGCACTGGCTGGCGGCAAGCGCAGGCAGTCCCGAGGTCGAGGGTCTGCCGCGCGGCTCGCGCGAATGGGCCTCCGAGCTGGCCCGGCGCTTCGGCGCGGACGAGCTGGTGCGTGCGCTTCTGCTGCTCGTGTCCCGCCCGGACACGCTCGAGACGGCGCTGGAGCTGCTGCTGTCCCTCGTCGAGGCGGGGCTGCTGCCGCCCGGTGCCCGCGATGCCGTGTGCGACGCAGCCGCCCGTGCGGCGAACGAGGATACCGGGTACACGACCGTGTCCCTGCTGCAGGCGCTGGGCCCGCGCCGGCGCGACTGGCCGGTGCTGCTGCCCCGTGCCCTGTGCCGCCGGGACGACGACGACGGCGCCGAGGACAGCGACCCGACCGCCGAACGTGCGCGCAAGGCGCTGGCGGCGCTGGGCCGTTGCCCGGCGCTCAACGCGGAGATCCTGCGGCGCATCCGCAACCGTCCGGCCAGCGACAGGCACTTGGCGGACCTGGCGGAGCTGGCGGTCGCGCGGCACCTGCGCAAACCCCTGCCTCTGCTGCTCGAATACCTGGAGAGCTGCGATCCCTCCCGGAGCTGGTTCTCGTACGTGCGCATCGGCCGCGCGCTGTACAAGGCGGGGGTTGTAGATGCCCGGTGGATCCGCCGCAGGCTGCGCCGCCCGGAAGAGGCGTTTTTCGGCGTGGCGGCGTGGATCGAGTCGCCGCACTACCTGCCGGGTGCCAGGCGGCTGCTCCAGGCGGCCATGAACAGCCCGGCCCGGGACGGACGTGCCGCCCTGGAGGCGCTCTGGCCGCTGCTCGCGACCTGGGCGGTGCGACCTCGCCGCGTGCGTGCCCGCACCGCGCAGATCCTGGCGTCCGCGCCCGAGGAAGCCGTTCTCTGGTTTTTCGAGTCCATGCACCATCGCCCCTGTTCCACCACCGGACAGGCGGCCGCCTTCGTCCGGCTGCTCGCGAGCGCCGACCCGCGCATCGCGCGCGAGGCGCTGCTGCTCGTCTGGTACGAGTGCGGCCGGCGCAAGCAGCGCATCTGCGCGGCGGCGCTCCCGAAGATCCGCGTCGAGAGCGTCCGCCAGGACGTGCTCGAAGAGCTGGGACTGGAGCGCACGGACGAGTACTGGGCCGCGGAGCCGGAACTGCCCTCGGCGCTGGCGGACGGAGCGCCCGAGCCCGCCGCCGAGGTGTCGGCGGACGATGACGAGGACGACTCGGACGACTCCGACGACTCGGAAGACTCGGGCGATCCCGAGGACGAGTGGTACGACGAGGCGGAGGATCCCGTCGATTGAGCGGCGGCGGCGCCGATCGCCGGGCAGGCAGGAACCGAAGGAGGCTCCATGCGGACGATTCTGGTGCTTGCGGCGGCCGCGGCCGCGGCGGTGGCGGCTCCGGTTCCGGCCGGCGAGGCGCGGCTCGCGACGCGCGCGGACGCCCCGGCGTTCCGAATCGTGCAGGGCGCGGGGACGGCGCGCCTGTACATGAACGCGACCAACGGCTCGCCCGACGTCGCGGTCTCCGAACTGCGGCTGCGCGAGGGGGCGCAGGTGCCCGGGCACGTGCACGAGGCGTCCTCGGAGACCCTGTTCGTCGTCGAGGGCGTGCTGGAGCTGACCGCGGGCGGCCGCACGTTCGTGGCGAAGGCCGGCGACGTGATCACCGTGCCGAAGGGGCTGCGGCACTCGGCGCGCGTCGTGTCGGAGCTGCGCGCAGTGCAGGTCTATTCACCCGCAGGGCCCGAGCAGCGCTACGCGTCGGGGGAGCGTGTGGCCGAGCCCGGCAGGTAGGTGCCTGCGCACGGAGGTACCGCCGCGGCCGCAGCGGATTCCCTCCGTTCTGCCGCGAATCCCATGCTCTGCCTTTGGGATAAAAGCTGACGGGCGCTTGCTACGGACGGGCGTCCGGGCGCGCGAAGAGCGGCGCGCCCGACACGTCCATCCTGCCGATTTCCATCGATGATCCGCAGGAAGGCCAGGCCTGAAGGCGACCAACTTTTCGTCCCGAGCGACGGCCGCGCCTGTGGGTACGCCCGAAGTTCGGCGACCCTCGCGGCCGGAGTCGAGGGACGCGCCGCCGGTCCCTCGACGCCGGCCGCGACAACCGCACAGGCCCGTCGATCGCAGGGACGCGGCCGTCGCTCGGAACGAACGGGGGCTGGTTGCCGGATTCTTGCATTCCCGCGGATCGTCGATTTCCATCGGCCGGCTGTCGTTCCTCGATTACTGCAAGGGAATGTACGGTCCGGCAAGCCCGCGGCAGGCTCGCTCGCACGGGATGAAGCGGATACCGATCCGCCGCGGAACAGGGGGATTCCGCACTCCGGGACCGGTCGGCCGTTGCCCGCGACCCGCTCCCTCTGCTACTTCTGCGGCCGAATCGGCCGTCCGGCCGAACTGCCCCGCGAGGACCAATGAAATCGCTTCTGCCGTCCGCCGTCGTGCTCTGCCTCTCTGCCCTCGTCGCCTGCCGGCAGGCGCCGGACCCCGCCGCCGGGCCGGTGCAGGACCGGGTTCTCCGGGCGCAGGCCGCGAACTGCGGCAACGGGCTCCTCGACCGCGCAGAGGCGTGCGACGACGGCAACACCGCCGCCGGCGACGGCTGCTCGCCGACCTGTCAGGTCGAGACGGGCTACCGGTGTACGGACGCCCGCGGGTGGGGCAACGACTCCAGCGGCCAGGCGCGCGTCCAGGGACCGTTCCGCAACGCGACGGCGATCGCCGCCGGCGCCGGCTTCAGCCTCGCGCTCCTGTCGGACGGCACCGTGGTCGGCTGGGGCGACAACAACTCGGGCCAGACCCGCGCTCCGGCCGGGCTCTCCGGCGTTGTCGCCATCGCCGCCGGCGCCTCCCACAGCCTCGCGCTCAAGGCCGACGGCACCGTGGTGGCGTGGGGCGATCGGGGGACCGAGCAGGGCAGCGTCCCGGACGGGCTCTCCGGCGTCGTCGCCATATCCGCCGGCGCCGACCACAACCTCGCGCTCAAGTCGGACGGGACGGTGGCGGCCTGGGGCTCGTCCGCACAGGGCCAGCTCGACGTGCCGCAGGGACTCTCGGGCGTCGTCGCGATCAGCGCGGGCTACTACCACAGCCTCGCGCTGCGCTCGGACGGGACGGTGGTCTGCTTCGGCTCGAACAGCAGCGGAGAGTGCGACGTCCCGGCGGGGCTCTCGGGCGCGGTCGCCGTCTCCGCAGGCGGCTTCCACAGCCTGGCGCTCAAGTCGGACGGGACCGTGGTCGCCTGGGGCTTCAACCTCGACGGCGAATCCACCGTCCCGGCTGGGCTTTCGGGCGTCGTCGGCATATCCGCCGCGAGCTTCCACAGCCTGGCGGTCAAGGCGGACGGGACCGTCGTCGCCTGGGGCGATGCCAGCCTGGGGCGTACGACCCCGCCGCCGGGCCTCGGCGGCGTCGTCGCCGTCGACGGCGGCGGAGCCCACAGCCTCGCGCTCAAGTCGGACGGGACGGTGGTCGCCTTCGGCGACGCCAGTGTCGGCCAGTCGACGATTCCACCGGGGTTTTCGGGCGTGGTCGCGCTCGCCACGGGCGGCATGCACAGCCTGGCGCTGCGGGCCGACGGGACCGTGACCGGCTGGGGCTTCAACGGCAACGGCGCAACCGACGTGCCCGCGGGGCTGTCGGGCGTGGCGGCGATCGCAGCGGGAGGCGGCCACAGCGTCGCGCTCAAGGAGGACGGGACGGTGGCGGCCTGGGGAGCCAACACCGTCGGCCAAGCGACGGTGCCCGAAGGGCTCTCGGACGTCGTCGCGATTGCCGCGGGCTACTACCACACGCTCGCGCTCGAATCGGACGGGACGGTGGTCGGCTGGGGCGGCGCGGGCGGCAGCGTGCCCGAGGGCATTTCGGGCATCGTCGCGATCGCCACCGGCGGGGGCCACAGCCTCGCGCTCAAGTCCGACGGGACGGTGTCGGCCTGGGGCGACAACACCTACGGCCAGGCGACGGTTCCGTCGGGCCTCTCGGACGTCGTCGCGGTCGCCGCCGGCGGCCTGCACAGCCTGGCGCTCAAGTCGGATGGGACGATGGTTGCCTGGGGACAGAATCTGCGCGGACAGGCGACGGTTCCCGCGGGGCTCGCCGGCGTCGTCGCCATCGCCGCCGGCGCGGACGCGAGCCTCGCGCTCAAGTCGGACGGGACGGTGACGGCCTTCGGCTACAACGGGTTCGGCCAGATCGACGTCCCCGCGGGTCTCACCCACGTCGTCGGAATCGCGGCGGCTCCGGTCGCCGGTCACTTCCTCGTGGTTGTCAACGCATGTGCACTTCCGCCTGCCCTCGTCGTCTCGCGCGAGGGACCCGGGGCCAACTGCCCGGCCGGCGGACAGCGGATCGAGAGCAATGCACCGGACGGATCCGTCGCTGCCGTGTACGTCTGCAACGGGTCCAACGGAGCCGGCGCGAGCGTCTCGATCACCGACGCGCCCGCGGTCCAGTGTCCCGCCGGAGGCAACCAGATCCAGACCCGCGTGGGCACGGGTCCGGTGGTGACCTCGTACGTCTGCAACGGATCCGACGGCGCGGACGGATCCGACGGCGCGGACGGATCCGACGGTACCGACGGTGCCGACGGGGTCGACGGGACGAGCGCGGTGGCGGTGGCCGAGCCGGAGGGGACGAACTGCACCTACGGGGGTGTGAAGATCACGAGCGCCGGGCCGGACCAGTACGTGTGCAACGGCGCGCCCGGCGCGGCCGGCGCCGCGGGCCAGAACGTGACGGTGACGGCCGAGCCCGCCGGGTCCAACTGCGCCGAGGGCGGCGTGCAGATCGTCTCCGCGGCGGCCGCGCGCTACGTGTGCAACGGCGCCGGCGCCAGCGTGTCGGTCGCGGGCGAGCCCGAGGGCGGCAACTGCCCGGCCGGCGGCCAGAAGATCGAGTCGAGCGTGGGCGCGGGGCCGGTCACGACCTCGTACGTGTGCAACGGCGTCGACGGGCAGGACGGCGCGGGCGCGAGCGTGACCGTGACCGAGGCGCCCGCGAGCGAGTGCCCGAACGGCGGTAAACAGATCGACACACGTGTGGGCGGCGGCCCGGTCACGAGTTCCTACGTGTGCAGCGGCGCCGACGCGGCGACGCTCGTGGCGGTCGCGGAGGCGCCCGGCGCGCATTGCGCGAACGGCGGCGTCAAGGTCACGAGCGCCGGCTCCGACCTGTACGTCTGCAACGGAGCGCCGGGCGCCGCGGGCCGCGACGCGCTCGTGTCCACATCCGCGGAGCCGGCGGGGGAGCATTGCGCGGGCGGCGGCGTGCGCATCGCGGCCGGCGTCGACGCGGACGGCAACGGCGAGCTCTCCACGGCGGAGACCCGCTCGGTCTCCTACGTGTGCGCGGGGGCGGCCGGCCGGGACGGGACCGACGGAAAGGACGGACGCAACGGCATCGACGGAGCCGACGGCAAGGACGGCGGCGGCTGCTCGGCGCCGGGCGGCGCAGCCGGGTGGATGGCCGCTCCGGCGCTGCTGGTCGGCTTGCGGCGCCGACGCGCGGGGGCGTCGCGCGGGCGGGAGGGCTGACGGACGGGACGGCACCACTCGCCGCAATCGTCCGCGGCGCGCGAATTCGCTATCTCCGTGGCGGCGGCACGGCGAGCGGATTCACCCAGCGCAGGCCCTCGAAACGTCCGAAGCCGGTGTCGTTGGAGTAGACCTCGCCCCCGTGCTCGATGGCGTGGGCGGCGAGCTGCACGTCGGTGGCGAGGTTGCCGCCCGTGCCGAGCTGTCCCAGCAGGCGAAGCGCCGTTTCGACATGGCGCGAGCCGGGGACGAGCGTCACGACCTGCGGACGCTCCAGCCATCCGTGCACGCGCGCGATCGCGCCCTCGGCGGACAGCGGCTCGGTGAACACCCGCCGATTCGTGCTCAGGCGCAGGAAGCCGAAGAGGGCCACCGGCGCGAGGCCCACGGCCCGAGGGCCGCTCAGAACGCCCTCCCACCAGCGGCGCGCGGCCGCGTGGCACGCGAAGGCGTCGATTTCCGCGTACAGGAGGAGGTTGACGTCCGGGACGATCATTTCGCGCGCCTCGTCTTCGCGACGACGGCCTCGTCTTCCAGTTCGTCGGCGAGCCGGTTCAGCGCGCGGTCGTCGATGCCCGGCTGCAGCGAGGTCCTGTGCGGATGCACGCGGTACCGTGGTTGCGAAGGCCGGCCCCTCTGCGCCGCGAATCCGCGCCGAATCGCCTCGTTGACCACCTGCTTGAAGGGCTTGCGCCGGCTGTGCGCCTCCTCTTCCAGAAGCGCCGCGACATCCGGGTCGAGCGTCAAGGTGGTGCGCATGAAGGCATCATGATGCCGTCGTGTGAGGCGGTCAAGCGCGGCACGCCGCTTCTGCTCCTGCATTCCCCCGAGAGCAAGTGTTGCCCCGGCTGTCGCTTGGAACCCCTCGGAAACACGGAGGTTTTCGGCAATCCGCACGTGCGGAGGGCCCGACATTCCGCGCCTCGGGCGAGGCACCACGATGCGAGCGTACCTTGAAGATTCGAAGCCGGACTTCGAGTTTTCAAGGTGCCGAGTGCAGCACGCCGGGTGCGAGTCACGCGAGCAGTACCTGCCCCGCCCCTCACCACCCCAGCGCCTTCCACCTTACGGTGACCGTCGGCGCGCCGGGGACGCTGCCGGAGGTGCGCACCTGCAGCGCCATGTTGTACACGGATCCCGACCACTGGAGCTGGATCGGGATGCCCGAGTACGACGTGGAGTTGCCGTTGACGAACGTGCTGCTGTACGTGTTGCCGGCGGTCCAGTACCCGACGGAGTGGTAGCCGCTCACGGCGTAGTCGGCGACCACCTGGTAGAGCTGGTGGCCGCTCAGGCCCGAGACGATGTTGCGCCAGGCGCCGTCGGACGGGAACGTCGCGACGTTGCGGAACGTCTCGGCGCCGTCCGTCAGCGTGCCGGCGACGTCCATGTTGCCGACGCCCGAGGGCGCCTCGGCCATGCGCAGGCCGCACACGCGGATCGTGTCGGTGCCGCCGGCGTAGTTCGGGTGCGACATGCCGAAGCTCATGTACGCCGCGTTCGAGGGGAAATCGCGCCCGCCCTGCGGTCCCACGAGCCACGAGTAGTACGTCCACGAGGTCGGGTTCGGGGCGCCGCTGCGCACGTACCACCAGAACGTGCCGTCCGCGCTGATGTTGTTGCCGGCCTGGTCCCACGGATACACCGTTGTGTAGTTGTTTGCCCAGCCCGTGTCGCCCTTCTCCCAGATCTCGACGCGGTACGTCTTCGTGCGGTCGACCGGGATGCGCGGCAGTCCCAGGGCCCCGGTGCCGGTGGTCTTGAAGGCGTAGCGGCCCACCGGCAGGTCGTTGCGCTCCTCGGGCGCCCAGCTCCCGACGTACGAGAATCCCGAAAGGCCGTACTCCGGCATGGGAGCGCGGTTGTCGCCGTCTCGGAAGAGCAGGTCCGACAGCCACCCGCCCGCCGCACCCGCGTATACGTTGCCGGTGAAATACGCGTCGCCGTTCACGTGCAGCGGATAGCCCGGGTTCGTCGTGCCGATGCCGACGTTGCCCGAGTTCGTGACGCGCAGCAGCTCCCCCGCCGTGTCCGAGAACCGCGTGCCCACGGCCGCGGGCGCCACGCGGTGGAACGAGAGGCCCTCGCCGTACATCATCTTGAGCCAGCTCGAGCCGTCGTCGGCGTTCGCGGAGACCTCCACCGTGTTGTTGACGCCGTCCGTGGCCTTCGCGTTGTTGCCGAGAATCGTCGCCGCGCCGTTCTCCGTCTCGCCCAGCGACATGTAGTTCTGCACGAAGTTGTGGCCCCGCGCGTCGCCGCCCGTGCCCAGCTTCACGTCGCCGGCGACGGTCAGCTTCGAAGTCGGCGCGTCCGTCCCGACGCCCACGCTGCCGCCCGGCATGAGCGCCAGATGGCTCGTGCCGTCCGTCGACACCGTCGCGTACGAGGCGGAGGACGACGGCGGCACCAGCGAAATCGTGTTGTTCCACCCCGCCCCCGCGCCCCAGAGCGTGATGACGCCACTGTGGGCCCGCGTGCCCGAAATCTGCGAGCCCACCTCGAAGGTCAGGTTCGCCGAGTCGTCGCCGCCGAACATGATCTCGCCGTCGCCCGACTTCGCCAGCAGCACGTTCTGCCCCGCGGCGGCGGCGATCCGCACGCCCGTGCTCTGGACCTGGCCGGCGACCTGCAGCCTCTGCGACGGGGACGTCGTCCCGATGCCGACGTTGGCGCCGTCGTCGTACACGGCACCGGATCCCAGCGTGCCCGTCCCCGACCACTTCGCGTGGTAGCCCGCGGTGCCCGAGCCCGTCGGGCGGCTCGCGAGATCCGCCGTCAGATTCGTCACGACCGACTCGGCGACCTCGGAAGTCCACGCCGGAGCCCCGGATCCGCCCGAGACGAGAATCTGCCCGCCCGCGCCCGCCGCCGACGCGCCGACGGCGCCGGATCCTCCGCCGAACAGGATGCCGCCCGGCGTGAACGAAGCCGCACCCGTGCCGCCGTTGGCGACCGACTGGGGGCCGCCGCTCCACTGCGCATTGCCGACGTTGTCCCGCACGGAAAGCGCTCCCAGTCCCAGTCCCGCCCGCGCGCCCGCCGCGTCCGTGCCGCCCGTGCCGCCGTGGGCCACCGACAGAGCATCGCCGTTCCATTGAGTATCTCCGACGCCGTCGCGCGTCGCGAGCGTCCCCAGGCCCAGCCCCGTTCGCGCGCCCGCCGGATCGGTGCCGCCCGTGCCGCCGTGGGCGACCGACAGCGCATCGCCGTTCCACTGAATATCTCCGACGCCGTCGCGCGTCGCGAGCGACCCAAGGCCCAGCCCCGTGCGGGCGCCGGCCGCGTCGGCGGCCCCCGTGCCGCCGCTGGCGAGCCCGAGCGGCGTCCCGAACTCGGGCGCCGACGTGAAAATCTTCGCACCGCCGACGACCTGGCTGCCCGTCAGGTCCAGATACCCGGACGAGAGGCCGCTCACGTCACCGATGGAAAGCCCCGCGGGCGTCCAGGCGGTCCCGTCGAAGCGCAGCACCTGCGCCGCCGTCGGAAGGTCCGTCGCGACGGAAACGCCCCGGATGCCCGCGACCTGCGGCCCCGACAGCGGTCCGGTCAGGTCGCCGCCGCACTGCGTGGCGGCCTCGTATTTCCCGTCGAAGCGGCGCCAGTCCGTCGCGGCGAGGTAGCCGTCGGTGGCGGTGTCTGCGGCCGCCATCGAGATTTCCGGCGTCGAGCTGCCGTAGTTGACCGCCAGCGGTGCAACTCCTGTCACAAGCGTCACCGTCCCGCCGGCGTTGTCGTCCGCGGCGGGTTCCCACTGTGCGGCGACCGCGCTCCATTTGAGCACTTCCCCCGACGCCGGCGCCCGGGTCGACACGGGTCTCGACTGCAGCCGCGCCACGACGGGCGCCGACAGTTGACCCGACAGATCGCCCGCGCACTGCGTGGTCGCACCGTATTTCGCGTTGAAGGCGTTCCAGTCCGCCGACGAGAGATACCCGTTCGAGGCGCTGCCCGCCTGCGCGAGGGCGAGCTGCGGCGTCGAGGTCGCGCTCGTCACGGACAGCGGCGCGGAGGCCCCGACGGCGGTGACGGTGCCCGGGTTGGGCGTCGCACACTGCCAGCCGGCGGCGTCGCGCACCAGCGTCTGCCCGGCGGGGCACGACTGCAGCGACACGATCTGTGTCGCGTCGTCCACGGCGATGCCGGCGCCGGCCGAGTAGCGGGCCGCGCCCGCGAGCCGGCCGTTCGCGTCGATGACGGTCTGCGTGCCGATCTGCACCGACGTGACGCTGGCGGTGCCGCCCCGGACGCTCTGAGCGACGACGGCCACGGGTACGGAGCCGATCCGCACGCGCGGCTGCAGCGTCTCGGCGCCGACCCGGATTTCGAGCCAGCGCGTCCCGCCGTCGAACACTCCGTCGGCGGGCGGGGCGACGAGTCCGAGGAACGTCGAGTAGTAGCCGTCGCTCAGCCCGAGCGTCTGCGTCTCGGACCAGAGCTGGCTGCCGCCGCTGGGCGCGTCGAACACTGCGAAGGTGACGCCGGCGGTTCCGGTCGCGGCGGTGCCGTCGGCGCGCAGCAGGCGTCCCTGGAATCCGAGCAGGTTCGGCACCTGCGCCTGCGCGGCGGCGGCGAAAACCACCGAGGCGAAAACGGTCCTGGCGTGCATGGGATGGCTCCTTCCCGGCCGGACGGCAGCCGTGGATTGTCCTTGACCGAAGCAGGCCACGAATCGCGCGCCGCCGCAAGCGGGTGGGTGTCCCTGCCGCCCGCCGGTTTCCGGCTGCCCGGCCGCGGGCGCAGGAAGGAGCCCGGCACGGCAGTGCCGGGGCATGAGGCCGCCGCCAGACTCGCCGGGGCGGGCGGCATGTCGACCCGGCGCCCGACTCGCGCATCGCCGAGAGATTCCCGCGGCGGAGGGGGCATGCCCCGGCACTTCCGTGCCGGGCTTCTTTTCGGCCGTTTCCGTACCGAATGGAGAAATCCGTGTGGCGGCAAGGGGTGTGCGCCCGCTCCCGGGCGACGATCCGCGGAAAGGGTGCGCGCCCGAAGCGAAAAGCTATCGACGGGTGGCACTCACGCCCTTGGGCGGAGTGGACACGCTCTGCTCGAAGTAGGCGGCCCGCACCGGCGCCGGCGTCGATCCGATCGGCGCACGGCGCCGGCCAAGGTCGAACAGCGCCGTGTTCTCGGCCACGCGCACGCCGTCCATGTCCGACTCGGCCATCGTCACGAGCGCGCGCGCGACGAACGGCGCCTCGATGGGCCGCGCCGGCCACAGCTTCACCAGCGGTCCGAGCATGCCTGCGACGAACGCCGCCACCGTCTCGCCGGTCCTCGTCTCCGCGCGCTCCCCGAGCAGCAGCGACGGGCGCGCGATGCCCAGCGCCGCGAATCCCACCGTGCGCAGATCCGCCTCGATGTCGCCCTTGACGCGGTTGTAGAAGACCGTCGACTTCGGGTTCGCGCCGCGCGCCGTCACCACGTAGAACCGCCGCACGCCCGACGCCCTGGCGGCCCTCGCGAAGCGCAGCACGAGCCCGTGGTCCACCGCGCGGAACTGCTCGCGCCCCCCGGCCTTCTTCATCGTCGTGCCGAGGCAGCAGAACGCCGCGTCGGCGCGCGGCAGCACGGGCGCCCCGTCCAGCTTGTCGAACTCGACGACCAGCTCCTCGAAGTGCGCGTTGCGCCAGCCCAGGCGGCGGCGCCCGACCGAGATCACCTTGTCCCAGCCCGGCCGGACGAGCAGCTCGCCCATCAGGGCGCCTCCGACGAGCCCCGAACCGCCTGCCACCAGTGCGACGCTGCCCATGCCGTCCTCCGAGGCCCCCGCACCCTTGCCGCCGGCCCTACGCGCGCGGCCGGATTTCCACCATCTTCCTCTCCCCCAGTCCCAGCACGAGCGGCGGGGCCACCCCCACCTCGTCGCGCCAGAACGACCCGTCCCCGAGCAGCCGCGCCACGGCGCGCAGGTGCCCGTCCTGACTGAAGACCACGCCGCCCGGCCGCACCTTGGGGAACAGGTGTACCAGGCACGTGCGCGTGGACGAGAGCAGGTCCACGTCCAGCAGCGCCACGTCCACCGGCCCCGCGAAGTCCGGCATCGTCTCGTCGAACCAGCCCTTGTGGAACTCGCACACTCCGGGCTCGCCGAAGCGCGCCACGTTGCGGCGCACCAGCGGGAGGCTGCCCGGAAAAGCCCCGGCGAAGAAGCGCACCGGGCCGCTGCCGTCGAGCCGTTCGTGTACCTCGTCGTTGCGCGGCACGCCCCGGAACGAGTCGAACACGTGCAGCCGCCCGCCCGCGCGCGCCGCCGCGACGCTCAGCTTCGCGGTGCTCGCGCCCTTGGCCGCCCCCGCCTCCACCACGACGGGCCCCCCGCGCCCCGCCCGCGCCAGAATGGCGTGCGTCACTGCCAGCAGCTCGGCCTGCGTGTGCCAGCAGCGCACCGCGTCGGTCGTGCGAACGAACCGCCACACGAGACGCAGGCGCTCCGCGAGCGGAATCGGCACGGGATAGCGCGCCCGCAGGAACGAGACCACCGCCCGCCGGTCGCGCGTCGCCAGAAGCTGCAGGCTCTTGAGACGCCGGTAGACGGATCCCGGACCGCGCGGGCCGAAACGCGAGAGCCCGCGGCGCCTCCCCTTCGCACGGTCGACCCAACTCGGAAGCACGTCCGGCGGCGCCACGATTCTCCTTCTACTCTTTTCGACGCGCGTTGGGGTGTGACAAGTTTCGACACCCGGGTCGAGGCGGGTCGGCTGCGGACGCCATGGCGCGACTGAAAAACGCCGGCGATTCCCGGCGGTTGCGGGTGCGCGGCTCCGGCACGGACGCTTCCCCGCCTCGGAACACCGGCTGCACTCCCGCCCGAGGCTCGACGCCGGGATCTGCTATGGTCGGGCGCCACTCGGTACCGGCTCCTCCGGTCCCCGCGGACCGGAGAAGCGCAGCGGAGGAAATCCCCCATGCGTCCGTCCCCGCTCGCCTGCAGCGTGATTTGCGCGTTTCTCCCCGCGGCACCGGCCCCGGTCGCGACGGCCGAGCCGGCGGCCGGGGAAACCGCGTCCGCGGAAGCTTCCCCGCCACCGGCCGCTCCCGCGGGTGCGCCCGCCGCCGAGAGCGTGCCGGCCGCGATCCCGATGGAGCCGATGGTCGTGCCCGCCCCCGGCGACGTAGAGGAAATCGTCGTGACGGGTTCGCGCCTGCGCCGCGCCGAGCTCTCCACGCCCGCGCCCGTCACCGTGGTCACGCGCCAGCAGATGGCCCGCAGCGGGCGCGCCTCGGTCGGCGACATCCTCCAGATGCTGCCCGCGCAGTCCAACGCCTACAACACGCAGGTGAACAACGGCGGCGACGGCTCGACGCGCGTCGACCTGCGAGGGCTGGGCTCCGAACGCACGCTCGTGCTGCTGAACGGGCGGCGCTTCGTGGGCGGCGGGCTCGGCGCCGACGCCTCGGTGGACCTCAACGCGATCCCGCTCCCGGCGATCGAGCGCGTCGAAGTGCTCAAGGACGGTGCCTCCGCCGTGTACGGGTCCGACGCGGTGGGCGGCGTCGTGAACATCGTCACGAAGAAGAACTGGACGGGCACCGAGTTGAACCTCGTGGGCGGACTGACCCCGCACGGCGACGCGCAGACGTTCGACGCCAGCGTCACCACGGGCCAGAAGACCGGACGCGGCTGGTACCTCTTGAGCGCCGGCTACTTCCGGCAGGACCCCGTCTGGTGCGGCGACCGCGACTGGAGCCGCTACGACCGCGACTACAACTGGGACGAGAAGGATCCGTCGAAACGGATCGTCACGCAGGGCAGCCCCGCCACACCCCAGGGCTGGCTCAACGACTGGGAGGGCACGCCCGGCAACGACCTGTGGAACGACACCATCGCGGGCGCGCCCGACGGCGAGCTCACGCTGGACGCGAAGACGGGCAAGTGGCGCGCCTTCGACCCGAACGGCACCACCGACGACCCGAAGAAGCCCGGCGACATGTACAACTTCGCCCCCTCCAACTACCTCGTCACGCCGCAGACGAGGCTGAGCTTCTTCTCGCTCGGGAACCTGAACCTCACCGACGCCGTGCGCGGCTACTACGAGGCGTCGTTCACCAACCGCAACAGCAGCCAGGTGCTCGCGCCCACGCCGCTGTACACGGCGTTCGCCGGCCCGGAAGGCGTCGTCGTCAGCAAGGACAGCTACTACAACCCGTTCGGCCGCGACTTCACGGACATCGGCCGGCGCCTCGTGGAGTTCGGCAACCGGCGCTTCGAGCAGGACGTGGACACCTACCGCGTCGTGGCCGGCGTGCGCGGCGATCTCACGGCGTCGTTCGGGGCGCTGCAGGGCTGGAGCTGGGACGTGTCGGCCAACTTCGGGCGCACGACCGCGACGAATCTGCTCACGGGCAACCTGCGGGTGAGCCGCCTCGCCACCGCGCTGGGGCCGAGCTTCCGCGACGCCGACGGCCTGCACTGCGGCACGCCCGAGGCGCCCATCGCCGGGTGCGTGCCCCTGAACCTGTTCGGCGGCGCCGGCAGCATCGGCCAGGACGCGCGCGACTATCTCGCCTACACGGGCACCGCGCGCGGCTTCTCCGAACAGAGCGTCGTCTCCGCGAGCACCTCGGGCGAGCTGTTCAAGCTTTTCTCCAACCGCCGGGCGAGCCTCGCGCTGGGCTACGAGCTGCGGCGCGAGGCCGGCGGCTACCAGCCCGATCCGCTCGCAGCGGCGGGCGACAGCACCGGCAACCTGGAGTCGCCCGTCGAAGGCGTGTTCGTCGTGAACGAGGGCTTCGCCGAGCTGTCGCTGCCCGTGACGGGCGGGAAGACCGGCGTGCAGGACCTGGAGTTCTCGGCGGCCGCGCGCGTGTTCAACTACTCGAGCTTCGGAGCGGGCGCGACGTACAAGCTGGGCGGACGCTGGAAGATCGTGAAGGACCTGACCCTGCGCGGGACGTTCTCCACCGCGTTCCGCGCGCCGCACATCTACGAGCTCTATTCGGGCCGATCCGAGAGCTACGAGACGGCGGAGGATCCGTGCTCGACGGCGGTGCGCTCGCGCTCGCCGACCGCCGACGCGCGCTGCAAGGCCGAGGGCCTGCCCGACGACTTCCGCGAGGAGCAGCCGCAGATCCGCACCATCGTGGGCGGCAACGACGCGCTCAAGCCCGAGACGGCGAAGATCTTCACCGTGGGCGCGGTCGTGGAGCCGCGCATGGTCAAGGGGCTCGCGCTGACGCTGGACTACTACCGCGTGGACCTGGCCGATGCCGTCGCGTTCCTGCCCACGTCGCTCATCCTCAACGCCTGCTACGAGGATCCGAACCCGCAGTACTGCGACCGCATCCACCGCGGCACGGGCGGCCACGTCACGGCGGTGGACGACTGGCTCGCGAACGTGGGCGGCACGACGACCGGCGGCGTGGACCTGGGCGCGCGCTACGACCTTCCGACGGCGCACGGCCTGTACGGCTTCAACCTGGACCTGAGCTGGCTGGAGACCTTCACCATGACGCTGCCGGGCAAGAGCGTGGACGGCGTGGGCAACTACGACCTGGGTTTCTACCCGCCGCTGCGCATGGCGGGCGGCGCGTCGTGGAGCTCGAGCGGGTTCTCGCTGGGCGTGTCGGGGCGCTGGAGCGCCTCGTTCCGGGAGTGCAAGGACAACCACTGCGTGCGCGAGAAGCCGGCCGACGGCACGCCGCTGCCCGAACTGCAGCAGCGCACCGTGGACGCGTACCTCGCCTTCGACGCGTTCGCGGGCTACGAGTGGAAGTGGGCCGGCGGGACCTCGAATCTGATGCTGGGAGTCAACAACGTGACGGACCAGGACCCGCCGGTCGTCTACAACGGGACGACGGCGCGCTCCGACACGAGCGCGTACGACTTCATGGGACGGTACGTGTACCTGCGCGCGAACCACGCGTTCTGAGACGACGATCCGCAGCAGCGCAAGACGCGATGGCCCGGCACTGCCGCGATGGGGTGCGGCCGTCCCGGCGGCACGATCGGACCGTGGCCGCCCCGGGCCGCGTGCGTGCCGGCGCCGGAGTGCTGCCCCGCCCGGGACAGCCGGGACGGCTGCCCACCGATTGTGCCGCCGGGACGGCCGCACTCCGATGGGGCGCACCTTGGCCTTCCTGCGGACCCTTGTTCTAGGATGCCCCCGCTCCGGCCGCGCCTGTCGTCGCGGCCCGCTCCGCCCGCGGCATCGATGCCCTTCAAACCGTCCCTCGCAGCCGTCGCCCTCGCGCTCCTCGCCGGTTGCGGCCTCGTCGACAGGGTGCACGCGCGCCAGCTCGCGCGCGAGGGCAACGCCGCCTACCGCGCCTCCGACTTCCCGGGCGCCGCGCGCCTCTACCGCGACGCGATCCGGCTCGACCCGGCGACGCCCAACGTGTACCTGAACCTCGGCTATGCGCTCTTCAGCCTGTACGACCCCGACTCGCCCCGCGCCGAGGCGCGCCAGGCCGCCGCCGACGCGATGGACGCGTTCGACCGCCACCTCGCCTCCGTCCCCGGCGACGAGAAGGCGAAGACTTTCCGCGTGAAGACCCTGCTGCGCGCCGCGCCGCACGATGCCGCCATGGCCGACCGCGCCTACCGCCTGTTCGCCGGCATGCTCGCGGCGAACCCGGCCGACAACGAGGCGCGCCAGTACCTGCTCACCCTGTTCATCGACACGCGCCGCTACGAGCAGGCCCTGCACCACTTCGAGCCGCAGCTCGCCGCGCACCCGGACGACGTCGAGACGATGAAGATCCTCGCGGTGCTCGCCGACAAGAGCGGGCGCACGCAGGACGCCGTCGACTGGTACCGGCGCCGCGCGGAGGCCGCCGACGCCGCGCGAGGGCCCGCGTTCTTCTACGAGCTGGGGACGTACGCGTGGAACGTGCTCCAGTACCAGCCCGACCGGGAGAAGGGCGAGGCCGGCCTGCGCCTGGCGGACCAGGGCATCGAGGCCGAGCGCCGCGCGATGGCGCTCAAGGCCGACTACGCCGAGGCGATGGCGTACGCGAATCTGCTCTACCTGCGCCGGGCCGCGCTGGAGACGACGCCGCAGGCGAAGTACGAGGACGAACAGCGTGCGTACGAGCTGCGCACCGAGGCCGCGCGCATTCTCGGGCTGCGCGGAGACGAGGCGAAGGCGCCCGAGCCGCCGGCGGAGGCGTCCGGGCCAGGCGCGGGTGCCCCCGGGCCTTCCGCGACCGCGCCTGTGCCGTCCGCCATGCCGACCGTGCCTTCGGGCGACGTGTCCGTGCCGGCGGCCGGTGCGTCCGTGCCCGACGGCAGGCCGTCCGTGCCGGCACGGACGACAGATCTCGGGGCACGGACGACGGATCGCGAGGCACGGACGACCGATCCCGGGGCACGGACGACCGATCGCGAGGCACGGGCGGCCGATCCCGGGGCACGGACGACCGATCGCGAGGCACGGGCGGCCCGGGAGCCGGCCCGGACGCCGTTTCTCTCGCTGGAGCGGGAGAACGCGGCGAATCGGGCGGCGGCGGCGCGGGCGCTGGAGGATCTGCGCCGTCTGGAGGCGCAGGCGGACGCGGCGCGCGAGCGTGCGGACCGGGCGCTGCGCGAGGCGCGGGAGCTGACGGATTCGCTTCGGCGCGAACGCACCGGCGACGCGGGCGTGCAGGCGGCGGCCCCGCGCTAGCGCGCACGGGAGAGCGATGTTCGACTCGATCGTCGAGCGCAAGGACGGACGCGGGCGGCGCGTGTGTACGCTGCTGGGCGTCTCGCTCGGCATCCACGGCGTCGCGCTCGGCGCGGTGCTCGTCGTCGACCAGCTCCGCGTCGGCCCCGTGCCCGAGCCCGCGGTGACGATCACCTTCGTCGACCTCGCCGCGCCTCCGCCTCCCCCGCCTCCGCCTCCTCCGCCGCGCAAGCACGCGGCGCCGCGCCCGCAGACGAAGACCGATGTGCCCAAGCCGCAGACCCCGAAGGAGTTCGTGGCGCCGCTGGAGATTCCGCAGAAAGAGGAGGCACCCAAGGAGGAGGACACGGGCGCCGACGACGGCGTCGAGGGCGGCGTGGAAGGCGGAGTCGCCGGCGGCGTCGCGGCGGGCATGGCCGCGCCGCCGCCTCCTCCTCCCCCGCCGCCACCCCCGCCGCCTCCGCCGGCGCCGCCCGCGTACCAGGACGTCGAGTTCGTGCGCAAGCGGCGCGTCGAGGGCGTGGAGCCCGAGTATCCGGCGGCGGCGCAGCGCAACGAGGAAGAGGGGGTCGTGGTCGCGCGCATCGTCATCGACCCGCAGGGGCGCGTGAGCGAGATCTCGTTCCTCCAGACCCACGCGGCATTCGAGCGCGCGGTGCGCGAGGCGCTGCAGGGATGGAGGTTCGCGCCGCACGTCGTGGGCGGCCGGGCCGTTTCGGTGTACACGGTGGTTCGCTTCACGTTCAAGCTGGAATAGGGGCTTCGAGCCGTAGAGGCGCTGTCCGGAGGTTGCGGTGGACTTCACGCTCGCGCAGATGTGGCAGCAGATGGGTCTGGTCGCGAAGTTCGTCGTCGTCGCGCTGGGCGTCATGTCGGTGGTGGTGCTGGCGGTGACGGCAGAGCGGCTGGTGGCGTACGCGCGGGCGGCGCGACAGTCGCGCGCGTTCGCGTTGGCGGTGCGCGAGCTGCTGGCGCAGAGCCGCTTCAAGGAGGCTTCGGAGGCGGCGGCCGGCTACCGTTTCAGCCACATCGCGCCGGTGGTGCGCTCGGGCATCGACGAGTTCCTGCTGGCGCGCGAGCTGTCGGGCCGGGGCTTCGACGTGCACGCGGCGGTGCGCGGCGCCATCGAGCGCACGACGGAGCGGCAGATGGCGTCGCTGCGCAAGGGCCTGTCGGCGCTGGCGACGGTGGGGTCGACGGCGCCGTTCGTGGGCCTGTTCGGCACGACGTTCGGCATCATCAACTCGTTCCAGGGAATGGCGAAGGAGGGCGGAGGCGGGCTGGGCGCGGTGGCGGCGGGCATCGCGGAGGCGCTGGTGACGACGGCGGTGGGCATCGGCGTCGCCATCGCGGCGGTGCTCGTCTACAACTACTTCACGGCGCGCATCGAGGGGCTGGAGGTGGACACGCACGAAACGGCCGGCGAGGTCGTGGCGCTGCTGGCGCGCGAGCAGGCGCGGGGATGAGACGGCCCCCTGCGCCCGCCCTCACCCCCCGGCCCCCTCTCCACACGGGCCAGGGAGGCACAGGCCCGTTCGACCCGTGTTGCGGCCCGGTGGAGAGGGGGAGAAGTGCCCGCGAGATCCGACGCCCAGCGCCGAATCCAGGTGCGGCAGCCCTCCCCTCTCCACCGGGCCGCAGTGCCGTGAGACGAGCAGTGCCGCCCTGGCCCGTGTGGAGAGGGGTCGGGGGTGAGGGCCGCGCGGCCGCCGGGGAGGGGGCCGGTCCATGTCGCTTCAACTGAACGACAAGGGCCTGCGCTCCGACATCAACGTCACGCCGCTGGTGGACGTGATGCTGGTGCTGCTCATCATCTTCATGGTCATCACGCCGATGCTGCAGAAGGGCAAGGCGGTGCAGCTCCCGGCGGTGGCGCAGCCCGAGAAGCAGGCCGACGACGGGCTCGACCTGGTCGTGTCGATGGAATTCGCCGGCGGCGCGCCGCCCCGGTCGAACCTGTACCTGGGGCAGGCGCCGGTCGACGAGGGCTCGCTGCGCGGGCGGCTGGAGGACGAGCTGCGGCGCAACCCCGCGCGCACGCTGTACCTGAAGGGCGACGCGCGGCTGACCTGGGGCCCGGTGCGCCGCGTCATGGAGCTGTGCCACGCCGCCGGCTTCGCGCAGGTGAAGCTCGCCACAGAGGAACTGAAGATCCGGCGCTGAGCCCGGGAGCACAGCATGGGCATGACGGTCGGGAAGAAGGGCGTGCGCGCGGACCTCAACGTCACGCCCATGATCGACATCCTGCTGGTGCTGCTCATCATCTTCATGGTGCTGACCCCGCTCATGATGATGCAGCACCGCGTGGACGTGCCCCGCCGCGCCGAAGTGAACCTGCCTCCGGACGTCGCGGGCGATCAGACGGTGCTCACCCACACGAAGGACGGGCTGCTCTTCCTGAACCAGACGAAGGTGGACCGCGCCGACCTGACGCGCGCGCTGACGGAGCGCTTCAAGGACCGGCGCGAGAAGACGATCTTCCTGAACATCGACCCCGAGGCGAACTACGGCGAGTCGGTGCGCGTGGTCGACGCGGTGCGCGGCGCCGGGGTGGAGAAGCTGGCAGTCGTGACGCAGAAGGAAGGCGAGAAGTTCGTGGTGCCCGGCCAGGCGTCGCCTTGACGGATGGCACCGCCCGGGGCTCCCTGCCGCCCCGGTTTGCTCCAGCCCTTGCGGAAGCGGCCGAAAAGAAGCCCGGCACGGAAGTGCGGGCTCCTTGCCGCCGCCGGGCAGCCGGAAGCCGGGGGCGGCCGGTGCGCCGGGCGGCTTGGCGCCGGCCCGCCCGCCGGATATAAACGCCCGCGCGCCGGCGTGCGGGAAGCGCGGCGCGCAGCGGGGCGGCGGCCGGGCGCCCGGATTGACGCGGCCGCTTCGTGCGTTACGTCATGGAGGCCGCGCACCGGCGCGGCGGAGGCAGGACGATGGGCTCGGAATGGTGGAACCCGAAGGAGTCGGACGGCGCGCAGGGCTCGTTCGGCGAGGCTCCGCGCGGGCGCGGCTGGGATCTGCCGCCCGCGTCGCGCCGGCCCGGATTCCCGCAGCTCATGCGCACCGGCATCCTCATGGCCGGGCTCATCGCGCTGCTGATCGTCATCGGGCGCATGGTCGGCGGCGTCAACGGCATGATGCTGTTCGGCTTCATCGGCGTCGCCTTCAACTTCGGCGCCTGGTGGTTCAGCGACCGCATCGCGCTCATGGTGCACCGCGCGCAGCCGGCCGATCCGTCGCAGCACGCGCGCCTCTTCGAGATGGTGCAGGAGCTGGCGGGCCGCGCAGGGCTGCCCATGCCGCGCGTCTACATCATCCCGAGCGCGACGCCGAACGCCTTCGCCACGGGCAGAAACCCCTCGCACGCGGCCGTCGCGGTGACCGAGGGCATTCTGCGCATTCTTTCGGCGCGCGAGCTCCGCGGCGTCGTCGCGCACGAGCTGGCGCACGTGCGCAACCGCGACACGCTCATCAGCACCATCGCGTCGAGCATCGCGGGCCTCATCAGCGCGGTGGGCTCGGCGGTGCGCTGGGGCTTCATCCTGGGCGGCTCGCGGCGCGACGACGAGCGCGGCGGAGGCGCCGAACTCATCGTCATGGCGATCGTGGCGCCCATCGTGGCGATGCTGGTGCAGCTCGCGATCTCGCGCTCGCGCGAGTACGGCGCGGACGAGACCGGCGCGAAAATCTGCGGCGACCCGGACGCGCTCGCCGACGCGCTGGAGCGGCTGGAGGCGGGCGTCCAGCGCCACCCCTACGAGTACGCGGGTCCCGCCACGGCGCACCTGTTCATCGTGAACCCTTTCTCGGGCAAGGCGATCCTGAACCTGCTGTCCACGCACCCGCCCATGGAGGAGCGCGTCGAGCGGCTGCGCCGCCTGTCGATGCGCATGACCTGACGGGCGCTTGCGCCCGGCGTGATCGCGAAGCAGCGGGGCCCGACTGGCGCGGCGACGCGGTCGGCCGTAGGATCGTGCCGGAAGGAGGCGCGATCCACGGCGAATCTGGAAGTCGAGGCGCGCACCGACGTGGACGGGGCCATTCGAATCCGGCTCCCCGGCCCTCCCGCCAGCTACCGCGTGCGTGTCCGCGTGGAGTGGGACCCTGCGGAGGTTGACGAGGCTGCGCAGCGCGCGGAGATCTTCCGCCAGGTGCGCAGCTCGGGGGACGCGTTCGCGCGCGCGCTGCTCGACAAGATGGGCGAGGACGCGATTCGCAATCGGCGGGTGCTGCTGTTCGCGGGTTCGACAGCCGACGACCCGATCGAGCGCCCGGAACAGCCCCCCCTTGAAACGCGGGATCCGCTGCTGTGACGTGGCTCCTGGACACGAATGTCTGGATCCAGGTGCTGAACTGGCGCAGCACGCCCGCGGTCGAAAGTCTTCCGAGGCGCCGCAAGCAGAGGTGGCGGTCTGCAGCATCGTGAAGGCGGAGCTTCTCTGCTGAGCAGCGCGCAGCGGCAATCCGGACCGCAACCGGCGGCGCGTCGAAGAGGCCCTGGCGGATTTCGCGTCGCTTCCCTTCGACGACACGGCCGCGGCGCACTGCGCGCGCGTTCGTGCGGGTCTGGAGGCCGCAGGTACGCCGATTGGCGGCAACGACCTCCCGATTGCCGCCGTAGCGCTCGCGAACGACCTCACGGTGGTCACGCACGACACGCGGGAGTTCGCCCGCGTGCCGGGCCTGCGCGTCGAGGACTGGGAGCAGGCGTAGCACCGCATTGTCGGGCGATGCGCATCGCGTCCCGGCGCCCATGGTTGCCGGCGCGTGTCGATTGCCGCCGGCCCCCTCCGTGCCGCCCCTTGCACTCTGCCCCTTCCCGAACCCGGCCCTTTCGTGCTTTCGTGCGTCCGGGAGCCATGCGCCGCGTCGGGGAAATCATCCTCTGGGCACTCGTCGTATGCACGCCGCTCGCGCTGGGCGGCGTGCATCCGGTCGTGTTCGTCGCGGCGGCGGCGACGGGCGGCATCGCCTTGGCGCTCGTGTCGCTGGGCCGATCGCGCCGCGGGATGCCCGCACCGGCCGCCGGGCTGGCGCTGCTGGCCGCGACGCTCTGGGCGCTCGCCACCGCGCTGCCGCTGCCGGCCGGCCTCGTCTCGCGCCTGTCCCCGAGGGCGCTCGCCCTCGCGTCGCTGCCGCCCGAGCTGCCCGCCGCGTCGGCCGCGCTGTCGCTCGACCCGCCCGCCACGCTCGTGCAGCTCGCCCGCCTCGCCGCGCTCGCGGCCGTGCTCCTGGCCGCCGCGGGGCTGGCGCGGCGGCCCCCTGCGGCCCGGCGACTGGCCGCAGCCGTCGCCGTCGCGGGCGGCGCCGCGCTTGCCGTCGGCGTCTTCCATGCCGCGGCGCAGACCGATCTGCTCTACGGTTTCCACCCGGGGCACGCCGCGGGTCTGCTGCCGGGGCCGTTCGTCCGCCCGTCGCACGCCGCGAGCCTGTTCGACCTTTCTTCACTGGCCGCGCTCGGCCTCGCCGCCGCGTCCGCCGGTCCGCCGCGCATGGCCTGGAGCCTCGTCTCGGGCGCCTGTGCTGCGGGGACGCTAGTCACTCAGTCCGTCGAAGGCATCGCCGGGCTGCTCGTCGGGCTCGCGCTGTTCGGGCTGCTGCTCGCGCGACGCCGGTGGGAAATCCGCTCGCGGGCCCTCGTGGCGCTGGCCGTGGCCGCCGGAGTCGTCGGCGCCGCCGTCCTGGTCGTCGAGCATGCCCCGGGCGAGGCAGGAGCGGGCCAGGCAGATCGCTGGGCGGTCCTGCCCGGTGCGTTGCGGCTCGTGACCGAACAGTGGGCCGCGGGCGTGGGAGCGGGCGCTTTCTCGTTCGCTTACATGCCGTATGCGCCGCTGCGGACGGTCCGGCTGGTGACCCACCCCGAAAACCTGCTCCTGCAGTGGGCGGCCGAATGGGGAATATTCGCGGCGCTCGTCGGCGTGGCGGCCCTGGCTTGGACGCTCCGGCGCTCGGTCCGGGCGGCCCTCGCGACCGACAATGACGCAGCGCGTTGCATCGCCGACGGGCTCCTGGCTGGCATCGGGGCCGTCCTGGCAGCGGATCTGGCCGGCTTTTCGCTCGAGTTCCTGGGCGTCGGCCTGCCCTTCGCGGTCGCCTTGGGAGTGGTGGCCGGGCGGGACTCGGGCCCGATGCGGCTGGACGGCAGGGCAATGGCGGTGGTCGGCATCGGCATCGTCGGGCTTGCGACGGTCGCTGCGCTGGCCGGGCAGGCCCAGGCGGATGCCCGGCTGGCCGATCTTCTGGCGCGCGGCCCTTCTCTCGAGACGCCGGCTCTCGACGATGCGTACCGCGAGGTCCGCCGCCGCCACCCCGCGGACGGGCTCGTCGTGCTGCGAGCCGGCAATGCCTTGCTGGCCCGATCGGAAGGGCTCGACGGGTCGGCCGGCCGGGAGGCGCTCCAGCGGGCACTGCCGCACCTGGCGCGAGCGCAGGAACTCGACACTTCCGACGATCCGCACCTGCTGGCGGCCCGCGCGCTGTTCCGGCTGGGGCGGCGGTCGCAGGCGATGACCGAGCTGCGCCGGGCGTATGCGCTCGCCGTCTCGCCGCTTTCCGCCATCGACGAGGCCTTGCGCGCCGGCATAGGCCCCGACGACCTGGCGACGCTGCCGGCGGGGCTTGCGGGGCTGCAGCGGGACGCCCCGGAGCTGGACCTGACCGACGTCGCCGAGGCCGAATCCGCGCTGGTCCGCGTGCTGCTTCAAGAGCGCGGCCGGCCGCTTCTGGCTCTGCGGACCGCACGGCGCCTGCGTGCGGGTGATCCGGATGCGCCGCGCAGGGGTCACGCCGACGCTGCGCTGCTCCTGGCGACCTGCGAGGCCGCACTGCGAGATGCCGACTGCGCTGAGCGGTCCGAGCCGAACTGTTCGCCACCGGACGAAGCGGTGGCCCGGTGGGAGGAGGCGGCCGACCTGGGGCGCGCTCTGGTGGCGGCGATTCCGGGCGATGAGCGCGCGTGGCTTTGCGTCATCGAAGCCGAGAGCCGAGCGGGACATGGCGCACAGGCGGTCGCTTTTCTGCTGCAAGGCCGGGAGCGCCTGCCCGCAAGCCTGACGCTGCTGCTGCGCGATGCGCAGGAAAGGCTCGCGGAGGGAAGGGCTCCGGAGGTGGCCGAGTTGCTGACCGCCGTGTCGGACGGGGGCGATGCGGCGGCGGCGGCGAAGCTCGCGCGGCTGCGGGTGGAGGCGTTTCTGTCGCTGGGACGGACCGCCCGGGCCGCCGCCGAGACGGATGCCATCGTTCGATCCTGGCCGGCAAAGGCCTGGGCCTGGGCACTCGCGGCGCGGGTTCGCGAAGCCAGCGGTCAGGTGGCCCACGCGTTGGACGCACTGCGGACTGCGGAGTCGGTGTCCGGCCCGGCGGAGGTCGAGGCGGTGCGGTCGGAACGCAGGCGAATCGAGGCTCTTCGCCCCGCGGGTGCGTCGCAGCAGCCGTGAGCCGCGGCCCCCGCCCATGCCCTCGCCCGCCTTTGCCTCGGCGAGCCGAGCCGCTAGTATCCGCCCCGCCGCCCGATGCCCGGACCCGACGGCACTCTCCGGCCCGACGTATCGACGGATCGACGATGAGCGAGGCGCGAACCATAGCCGCCGGCGAGAGCGCCGGAGTCTCCGCGCACGCGGCTCCGGTGCGCGAAAGGCTCTGCAGTGCCGATGCCGTGCGGTTCTTCGAACGATGGACGGCCGCCTCGCAGCGTCTGCACCTGGCCGAGCAGCGCCTCATGGACTGCGTTTCTCTCGGCGCCTCCTCGGCCGCGCGCGCCCGCGTGCTGGAGTCGGCGGTCGCGCGCGAGTCCGACCTGGCCGACCGCCGCGGCCGCCGCGCCGGGCGTGCCGACAGCCCCGCCGCCCGCGAGGCGCAGGCGCTCGCGGCAATGCACCGGGCGCGCGCCGACGCGCTGCGCGACGAACGGGCCGCGCGCCTGGACAGGGCCGCGCAGCAGGACAACGAGGCGCACGAGGCCGAGCGCGAGCGCGACGAGGCCGCCGGCGAGCTGGAAGCCCTGCGCGCCACGGTCTCGGCCTTCGGTGCGAGCGCCGGCGAGGCCTGCCTTTTCTTCGACGACCCCTCCGAGCCGGGCGCCTGCTTCCTCGTCCCGCTGGAGAACCTGCCCCGCGCCGGATCGGACGGGGCCCTGGAAGCGTTCGTGCTGCACCGGCTCGCACCCGGCCGCCCCCTGGGCGAGGCCGAGCCGCTGCGCGACGTGCCGCCTCCCCCGGAGGACGACGCCGCGCTCCCACCGGAGACCCCGGGAGACTCCGACGAGAGCCCTTCCCTCAAGGAATCGCCATGAAATGCCCCGTGTACACTCCGACCGCCCGGTCCCTCGCGCCCGCGGCGCTGGCACTGGCCGTCCTGGGCCCCGCGTCGGCGCACGCGACGCCGCTGAAGCTGCCGGGCTTCCCCGTCAAAGCCGAAGGACTCGTGCGCGCGCTCGTCGTCGCGGATCTGGACGGCGACGGCAACGCCGACCTGCTCGTGCAGCACGGCGAGCAGCTTTCGGCGTTCAGCTCCGAAGGCAAGCGCCTCAAAGGCTGGCCCGTTTCGCCCGCATCGCTCAACGGCGCGCCGGCCGGCCAGCCCGCGGCCCCCATCGGCGGCACGCTCGTCGGGATGCCCGCCGCCGGCGACGTCGATGGCGACCGCAAGGGCGAAATCGCGCTCTGCCTGGCGACCCCCGACGGTGCCGCGCGCCTGGTCGTGCTGCGTGTGGACGGCTCGCTCCAGCCCGGTTTCCCGCTGACGCTGGCGCGCGGCGTGTCGGTGGGCCCGAGCCTCGCCGACGTGAACGCCGACGGGGTGCTCGACGTGGTGGCCGGCACGCGCGACGGAGCCCTGTGGGTCGTGACGGGCCGCGCCAAGCCCGTGAACGGGTTCCCGGTCTCCATCGGCTCGGAAGTGTCGAGCACCATCTCGTTCGGGCGGCTCGCCAACGGCGCCGCGCCCGCGCTCGTGGCCGGCACGCTCGACGGCCGGCTGCATGCCGTGCTCTCCGACGGCACGCGCGCCCGCGGGTTCCCTGTCAAGAGCGAGTTCACCATCAGCGGCGCCCCGGCGCTCGCCGACATCGACGACGACGGCGAGCACGAGGTCATATTCTCATCTCAGGATTACAAGGTGTACGCGGTCAACGCCGACGGCTCTCCGGTGCCGGGATTCCCGGTGAACGCGGGCTATCGCATCTACGGCGGGCCGGCGGTGGGCGACGTGGACGGCGACGGCAACCCGGACATCGTGGTCGGGGCGTACAACGGCGAGGTGTACGCCTGGAGCGCGGCGGGAAAGCAGCTCGCGGGGTTCCCCGTGTCGGCCGGCGCCAAGCTGTCGATGCCCGTGCTGCTGGCGGACACGGATCGCGACCGGCGCGACGAGATCTTCGTCGCCAACGGGGACCAGGTCTACGGCTGGCGCGGCAACGGCAAGGCGCTGGACGACTTCCCGCTGCGCGCCCCGGGCGAGCAGCTCGCGCCGCCGGCGCTGGCCGACTTCGTGCGCGACCCGACCGTGGAGCTGGTCTACGGCGCCAGCGGCGAGCTGCATGCCGTGCGCATGGAGCGCCAGGGCGAGCTGCCCGGCATGAATCTCGCGTGGCCTCAGGCGGGACATGACGCGACGCGTCAGGGACGCTTTGGTCCGAGTCCGGGCCGGTATCGCAACGTGCGCATCGTGCCCGACACGCCGCACCACGGCGAGGCACTGAAAGCGGCGTGGGAATTCGGCGACCTGGACGGCGATCCGGAGCCGCGCGCGCGCATCCGCTGGACGCTGGACGGCAAGGCGGTGCGGGACCTGGACGACAAGGCGTCGGTGCCCGGAAACCTCGTGAACAAGGGCGGGCGCTGGAAGGCGACGATGCAGGCGCCCGACGACTGGGACCTGTACAAGGACGGCCCGGCCGCGCACGTGGCGGCCTCCGCGGTCGTCACGGTGGCCAACACCCCGCCGGGCGCGCTGAAAATCGCCATCGTGCCTTCGCCGGCGCGCACCACGGACGAGCTGGCCGTGAAGATCGTCGAAGAGGCGCCCGACATCGACGGTGAAAAGGTCACGTACCGCCAGCGCTGGCTGCGCGACGGCGACTTCGCCTCGGATCAGCCGAAGGTGCCGGCCTCCGCGACGAAGAAGGGCGAGCGCTGGAGCGTCATCGTGACGCCCTCCGACGGCACCGACGACGGTCCGACCGCCACGGCCGAGGTGCTCATCCTGAACACGGCTCCGGTGCCGCCGAAGATCGCTTTCGAGCCGGAAACGCCTCGAATCGAGACCGAGCTCAGGGTGGTCACCGTCGAGCCCGCGACCGACGCGGACGGGGACAAGCTGGCGTACCACTACATGTTCTTCGTCAACGGCAAGCGCCGGGCGCTGCCGCGCGAGCGCGCGACGATGCCGGCGAAGTCGTTCCGGCGCGGCGACACGGTCGCGGTGGAGGTGCGCGCGGCCGACGACGAGGTGGAAGGCGAGCTGGTGCGCGCAGAGACGAAGATCGCCAACTCCGCGCCCGAGGCGCCGGTGGTGGGCATCGCGCCGGCGAAGCCCGGCACCGAGGAGGAGCTGAGCACGGGCCTGACCGCCGGCGCGCGCGACCCGGACGGCGATCCGGTGAAGTACCGCGTGCAGTGGCGTCGCAACGGCGAGCTGTTCGGCGCGCCGGGTCTCTTGCGCGTCGGGGGCGAGGAGACGAAGAAGGGCGACAAGTGGTCGGTGGAGGTCGTGGCGAGCGACGACGCGCTGGAGGGCCCGGCCGGGACCGCGGAGGTGGTCATCGGGAACTCGCCGCCGACCGCGCCGCGCGTCGTGGCCGACCGGCCCAGGCCCACCGTGGACGAGAGCGTGTTCCTCTCGTTCGCCGAGAAGTCGCACGATCCCGACGGCGACGAGGTTTCCTACGAGTACGAGTGGATCGTCGACGGGAAGAACGCGTCGTTCGCGAAGGACAAGGTTTCGCTCGCTCCCGGCGAGTTCAGGAAGAACCAGCGCATCGTGGTGCGCGTGACCCCCGTGGACGGCGAGGGCGCGCGTGGGCGCGTCGGGCAGGTCGAGCTGCGGCCGCGCAACACGCCTCCGGGCCTCTGCCGCGTCGGATTCGCCGACAAGGAGCCTACTTTCGAGACCGGCGTCAAGGCGGTCATCGTGACGCCCGCGCCGGACAAGGACGGCGACAACATCGTCTACCGCTACCGCTGGCACCGCGACGGCGTACACGTGGCCGAGCACAACGACAAACCGGTGCTGAAACCCGGCGAGGTACACCGCTTCGAAGAGTGGCGCGTGGTGGCGATCCCGTTCGACGGCGAGGAGGAGGGCCCGCCGGCGGAGGCCTGGGTGCCCGTGGGCGACGTGGCGCCGATCGCCGCGAAGATCGCCATCTCGCCGGCGCACCCGACCGTGCTCACCGGCCTCAAGTGCGACATCGTCGAGCCGGCGAAGGATCCCGACGGCGATGCTCTGACGTTGGAATATCGCTGGACGCGCGACGGGCAGCCGTTCCCGCTGCCGGCGTCGGCCGCTTCGGTGCCGGGGACGCTGGTGCGCCAGGGGCAGTCGTGGCGGTGCGAGGTGTCGGCGTTCGACGGCAAGTTCGTGAGCGCTCCGGCGGCTGCGATGGCGACGATCGAGAACGCCGCGCCGACCGCGCCGTCGGCGGCCATCGAGCCGAAGGAGCCGAGGGCCGGCGACGATCTGCGCTGCGCCGTGACCGGCGACGCGACGGATCCCGACGGGGACAAGGTCTCCTACGAGTACCGCTGGACGCCGCCGGCGGGCGTCGCGCCCGGCACGCTGGAGGATCCCTCGCGTATCCCCGCGAAATTCGTCAGGAAAACGCAGAGCTGGAAGTGCGACGTCATCGCCTCGGACGGCAAGGCGTCGGCGACGGGAGCATCGGCGGCGACGGCGGTGCTGAACACGGCGCCGCGCGCGCCGCGGGTGCGGCTGGTGCCTGCGGAGCCGACGGCGGGCACGGAGCTGCGCTGCGAGATCACGGCGCCGTCGGTGGACGCGGACGGCGACAAGCTGGGCTACGCGTTCGGATGGCTGCGCAACGACGAGAAGCAGTCGTTCGCGGAGACGTCCAACGGCGTGCCGTCGCGGATGATCAAGGCGGGCGACCGATGGCGCTGCTTCGCGGCGGCGAGCGACGGCGAGGCGACGGGCGCGCAGGGTCGCAGCCCCGAGGCGAAGGTGCGTCCGCCGCCCGCGGCTGCGGCGGCGACGAAGTAGGGCGATGCGGATCGAGAAGCTCACCATCCGGAACTTCCGCGGCATCCGCGAGGGGGACATCGACGGTCTCGCGGATGTCAACGTCCTCGTGGGCAGGAACAACTGCGGGAAGACGACCATTGCGGAGGCCCTGTGCAGGGCTGCCGCACGTGCCGGCGGCTTGGACGTGTTCGGGCAGTCGAAGTCGCAGCTCTGGACGAGCGCCCGAGCAGAACAGTCCGAGTGGCCCGAAGAGGCTTGGTTCCGTCGCGACACCCGAGGGACCATCGTCGTCGGCTGCGACATAGACGGGCACTCCTTCGAGTACCGGCACTCGCTGTCGGACGACACGCTCGTTCCCGCCAGGACCGATCACCCGGCCGGCACGGAGTTCCTGAAGGGCGTGACCGTCTTCCGACCGGAATGGGGGTTCCGTACGGAGCTTGAAAGCAGGCTGTGGGAGCGGCTGCTCAAGGATCGATCCGACAAGAAGGTGGCGGCGGCCGTCAACGAGATCTTCGGGCTCCGCGTGGAAGCGCTGCAGATTCTGCCCGCCACCGGGAAGCTGATGCTGCTGTTCGCGGAGCACGGGCTGCCCCTCGACGTCCAGGGAGACGGGACGCGCGCCGCCTTGCGCCGTCTGCTCGTGCTGAGCACTCTGCGCGAGACGCTTCTGATCCTGGAGGAACCCGAGACGCACCAGCACCCGGCTGCGCTGTCGCGCTTCGCTTCTGCCCTGTGCCGGCAGGCCAGGGCGCAGGATGTCCAGCTTCTGGTGACCACGCAGAGCCACGAATGCCTCGACGCCTTCGGCAAGGCGGCCGCGGAAGTGCGGGCGGAAGCGGCGGTCTTCCATCTGGGACTCGGCGACGGGAAGCTCGACGTGCGACGAATCGCCTTCGCCGACGAGCAGATGCTCGACGAGCAGGGCACCGACGTGCGGCAGCTCGATCTTTATGTCTGACACAAGAATAAAACTCCTCGTCGAGGACGACCTGCACGGGCAGGTGATGAGCGGACTCGGCGCCGCCGGCCTGCTTCCGGGCGACATCGAAGTGTCGCGGCAGCCCGTGGGCGGCGACACGAAGCTGGTGAGCGCTGCCAGGCCGACCCTGGAGGCCGGCGGTCGCGTGCTTCTGCTGCGTGACTTGGATGTGCGGCCGAGCGGGGACACCGGAGCATGGCTGGCGGCCGAACTCGGCCGGATCATGCCGCAGGCAGTGCAGGCGGCTTCCGGAAGCGGTGCGCTGCCGGTCATCCGGTTGTCCGCGGGTGCCTTCGAGGGGCGCGTCGCCGCGGTCGCCGCCGGTCTGCCGTCCGATGCGACGCTTCGCAATGCCTGGGGTCTCGAAACCTTCTCGGCCGACGACTACCTGCTGCGGCTCGCCGGTATTGCGGACGTGTACGAGGCGCTGCCCGACTGCCGCAAAGTGCCGCATGACCTGGCGATGAAGAAGCTCGCCGAATTCTCGGGCGTTCTCGTCCGGAACGGGCTGCCCATGCCTGCCGCGAAGCAGTTGCTCCTGTATCTGCGAGGCGTGACCCGATACGAGATCGCCCCCGGCTTCTTCGCGCGCTCGCTGCTCGACGCGGCCGCAAGCGTCCGCGGGGCCGGACAGCTTCGCGCCCTGTTCGAACCGCTCGTCTCCGACATCCACGCGGCGGTTGCCGGACTGCGGGGCGTGTAGGGCCGCGTGCCGTCCTCAGGCATCATTTCCTCCGGGGTTCGGAGCGAGCGCAGGATCCTCGGCGGCAACAAGCACGCGTTCCCCGCAGGGCTCTTCCTTCCGGAGGTCGCCTGCGTCGCGCTGGGGCATCTGCACCTGGTGCAGACGAGCCCTCACACCGAGCCCGACGGGTCGGGAGCTTCTCGGCAAGGTGCAGCAGCAGGCGGACCGATGAAGGCTCGAGATTCTCAAGCAGAGCGGCGAGGCGGCGTGCGTCGCGGCCTGCCGCACGCATTCGGCCGGCGGGCGTGGGTCCCGCCGTTCCGGCGGCCAGTGCGTCCAAGCTGACGGCCAGTGCGGTCGCGCAGGCGCAGACGGTCGAGAAGGCCGGCTCGTACGCCCCGCGTTCGATGCGGCTCACGGTCTCGTCGGTCACGCCGGCCGCCTCGGCCAGGGCGCCTTGTGTGAGGCCGGCTGCGGCGCGCGCCCGCCGGAGGTTCGCGCCTATCTGTCTCGGATCGAGCTTCGCCATGCCCAACCGAGACCACGTGCCGGGGGTCAGGCGAAGGACACCAGCGTTGGACAACGCTTGCGTTGACAACCGGCGGTCCGGGGGAGTAGCGTCGTGCCGCTCGGCCGTCGGGCGATCATTGGGAACGCCCGGAGCCGTGGCCGGGCAAGGGAGAGGTAGGACATGAGGGCGATCTTTCTGGCCGTGATGGCGTCTTCGGTTCTCAGTTGCACGAGCATCACCACGCTTACGCGCAGCGAGGTGGCGCTCAAGGGCGAACCAAGCCAGACACAGGACGGCCTCACGCTTGACGTGCGCGTGCTGATGACCGATGCCGAGGCGAAGCACTCTCGCGCCTTCACGGAGGTGAAGATCCTGTCGAAGGCCGGCTCGGAAAGAGAGGCGGCGCAGTGGCCACCGCTGCGCACGCCCATCTTCGAAGTGCGCGTCCGGAACAGCACCGGCCACGTTGTCAAGATGACCGGGGCGGTAGTTCGGTTGCTCGACGGTGCCGGCAACGTCTACGAGCCGGTCGCGAAGGAGGATCTGGCGGACGATCTCAAGGCAGGCATCGCCGCACATGAGCGGGAAACTGACGGGCTCCAGGTGAGCGGCGAGCTGCAGGCGGCACTCAAGGCGGTCAAACTCCTGGACGACAACGCGCAGTTCCTCCCGGACATCGCCGACACGTACTTCGTCTCGTTCCAGCTTCCCGCCGGTCAGTCGCACTCGGCCATCCCGCGCTGGATCACCACGCAGAGCGTCCTGTGGCTCAAGATACACGACGTGCCCATTGCCGTCGCCGAATCGGCAGCCGTCGTGAAACGCGCTGCGTTTGAATTCCCGGTCGAAGTGAAGAGCTTCCGCGAAACCTATGAGGTAGCTCTCGGCGGAACCAAGCTTCTGTCGAGGACCGAAATCGAGAAGTAGACCGCGGCCCGCCCCACGCGGGGGCCGCCGGCGTCGGCCACCCCGGTGCCAGACAGCGCGCCGAGCGGCCCCGCCGTCATCGGCATCGCTGCTGCCATCCGCCAGCCAGCGACAGGATGATTGCCTGGGCGCAGCACACCCGCCGACCGTCGGTTCCGGAAGAGAGGCGAGATCGGAGTGTTTGCCATCGCAAGGGGCCGCGGCTATCGTTTCGCGGCAGGGAGCGAGTGCGCGGAGCCCCGATGGCGGATACGGCAGAGCCGGTTGCACTCATGGTGGAGCGCATCGTCCGCGCCTTCGCGCCGCTGCGGATCGTCCTGTTCGGGTCGCGCGCGCGAGGGGACGCCGCAGAGGACAGCGACATCGACCTGCTGGTGGTCCTGGGCTCCGCAGCCAACCCCCGCGCCGCCGCCGTCGCCGTCCGGCGTCTTCTGTGCGATCTCCCGGTGGCCAAGGACATCCTCTTGGTGTCGCCGGGGGACATCGAGCGGCGGGCGGGACGGGTGGGCGACGTGTTGCGCACGGCTCTCGCCGAAGGAAGGGTGATCTATGAGTCCGGCGTCGGACGACGACTCGCGCACCGATGCGCTGCGCTGGCTTCGCTTCGCCTGCGAGGATCTGGACGCGGCGGAGTCGTGCCTGGCCGCTTCGGCGCTGGCGCGGCGTATGCCTGCTGGCTCGCCCAGCAGGCGGCCGAGAAGGCCCTGAAGGCGCTGCTCGTGCTGTCGCAGACGGATTTTCCGTGGCGGCACGACCTCGACGCCTTGCGCAACATGCTGCCAGAAAAGTATGCGACCCGTGCCGCATGTCCCGAGCTCGCGGCACTCACGGAGCGGGCAGTGGAAGCGCGCTACCCTGGCGAGTGGCCGGAGGCATCGGCAGCCGACGCGGCCAGCGCGGTCGAACAGGCTCGGGCGGTCCTCGCGTCGGCGCACGGCGACTTCGGACTGGCGCAACGGCAGGCCCCGAGTGCAGACGACGGTGGGGGCCGGGCGTCGCAAGACGCGGTGCCCGAACCGGTGGATGTGCCAAGCATTCCTCAGGCGGCACCGGCGCCGGCTTCCGGCGAGGCCGCCGAACGCACGCCGGTTCCGCAGGGCTCCCCGAACGACGCGCAAGCGAGGCCGCCCTCGGCCGAGCCGCTTCCTGCCGGGCCCGGTCCTGACCCAGACTGCCCCGACCGTTCGTGAGCGTCACGCCTCGCAGATACCGGAGCAACTGCTTCGCGGCAAACACCCGCCGCACCCGCGGCGCGCGCGGCGCCGTGTTCGGCATCGCCGTCGCCGCCGAGACTCCCGTCGCCGGCGCCTTGCCGTCCAAGGCGATCAGGTCGCACTTCCAGCTCTGTCTCGAAACCCACACGGTGGTCGCGGGGCTGCTGGGCGCGTAGGGACTGCGGCACGGGATCGGTGCCGATGTTCCACAGCCCTTCGGTGATCGAGATCGCTTTCTGTCCGCGCCGGGGGTACGCTGCGGCAGGGGCCGCCCCAGGGAGATGCCATGCGTTGCCTATGGATCGCTGCTGTCGCGATGCTGCCTGCCGCCTGCGCGCGGGTCGTCCAGCCGGACGACATCCTCTACGGCTACGACGCGGTCGTCACCGTTGCCCCCGGGGAAGCCACGCTCCCGAGCCCGAACGGTCCTGCCACCGCCAAGACCAACAGCGCAGCCACCGTGACGGTCGACTTCCGTCCCGGAGCGGGCGGCGGGTACGCGACGCAGGACGCGACCCTGAAGAAGTGGGTGTGCGGGGCGGCCGGGTTCCGCAACTACAAGTACAGCATCGAAGGCAGCTATCACTTCGCGATGACGGCGGCGGACGCCGGGCACCTGACCGGCGAGTTCACCTTCACCGGTCTGGACGCCGCCTCGTTCGCGCTGGAGACACTCAAGCTCGACATCCAGTACGCGCAGTTCTCGAAGAACCGCGGTTCCGGCACGATCGAGGCGAACGGCCAGGAGAACGACTTCGCCACCATCGTACGTCCGCAGTAACTCCGCCGGCGTGCGCGACGATCGGGCGGCCGGGCCGCGGTGGTCGTCGCAGGCACCGGGTCGCGCCAGCGCGACGCGTTCGACGCGTTCAACGGCTTGACGGATGGACCAGAATTGGTCATTCTTTGGTCATGACGCGCCGGAACCCACGTGCAGCCGCTCGAACCCGCCCGCCGTCGGCCTCCGTCCGGGTCCCGGTCGCGGAGTTGAAGGCCCGTCTTTCCCTTTACGTCCGCTCCGCAGAGGCCGGCCGGACCGTGACCGTGACGAGCCACGACCGTCCGGTGGCGGATCTCGTTCCGCACCGCGACGTGCAACCGCTTCGAGTGCGCGGCGCGACGCGCCCCTGGGGCTCGGTGAAGCTCCCACGCACGGGCCGCGGCCGCACCGACAGTCTGGCGCTGCTTCTCGCGGACCGGCGACGCGGGCCCGCGCGGTGACGCGCACCTACGTCGACTCCTCGGTCATTCTTCGCGTCGTCCTCGACGAGCCGCATCCTCTTCCGGAATGGGACGAACTGGAAGGACCGCTGACAGGCGCGCTCGCGGAGGTCGAGGGGCTGCGCACGATCGACCGGGCACGCCGACGCGCGACGCACCCTCGCAAACGGCCCCTCTCCGAGAATGCGGCGCAGGCGGCGCGCGTGCGGCTGTTCGAGACGCTGGAGATGTTCGACCGCGTCGAGCTCGACTCGGCCATCCTCTCGCGCGCCGGCGAACTCGCCGGTCCGCTCGGGACGCTCGACGCGCTGCACCTCGCGACCGCGCTCAACTGGCGCGACCGCACCGGCGACGCGCTCGTGGTGGCGACGCACGATCCCGAAATGGCGGTTGCGGCGCGGGCGTGCGGGCTGCACGTCCTGGGGTGCGCGGCGTCTTGAAGGGCGCCGCCCCTGCGCCGGCACGTCCCATGGCCACGCGACGTCGACTTCCAGCCGCTGACACTCGGCCGGGCGGAATACGCGTCGTCGTTCGGCGACTCGACGATTGCCGCAGTCGCGGCCCTCGAGCACCAGGTGTTCGAACTTGCGGTTCTCCCGCCGGCGCACCCGACCATGCTCACCGGCGAAGGATCCGGACGGAAATGCTCTGACGTGGGAATAACGCTGGACGCGCGACGGCAAGCCGTTCTCGCTGCCGGCGTCGGCGTCGTCGGTGCCCGGGCACGCTGGTGCGCCAGGGGCAGTCGTGGCGGTGCGAGGTGTCGGCGTTCGACGGCAGGTTCGTGAGCGCCCCGGCGGCGGCGATGGCGGCGATCGAGAACGCGGCGCCGACCGCGCCGTCGGCGGCCATCGAGCCGAAGGAGCCGGGGGCCGGCGACGACCTGCGCCGCGCCGTGACCGCCGAGGCGACGGATCCCGACGGGGACAAGGTCTCGCACGGGTACCGATGGACGCCTCCGGCGGGGTGCCGGCCATCGGCTCCGCAGGCACCAGGCGCACCCGCGGCGCGCGCGGCGCCGTGTTCAGCACCGCCGTCGCCCCCGTCGCCGACGCCTTGCCGTCCGAGGCGATGACGTGGCACTTCCAGCTCTGCATTTTCCTGACGAATTTCGCGGGGATACGCGAGGGATCCTCCAGCGTGCCCGGCGCGGCGACGACCGCCGCGGCGCACCTGCAGCGCGGCCCGAAGGTCCCCGACGCCGTGCGCGTGATCGTCGACGCGGATCCCGTCGACATGCTCTATGCTCTGACCGGATCATCCGACTCTCTCCCGCCCCGCGGCCAAGCACTTTCCGTGCCCGGGCGGTTTCGGCGGGAAAACGGACCTCGGCCCGTGGGTCGAGTCCCGTTTTGGGACTAAAAGTCCCAAATCGGGATTGGCCCGTCCACCGCGAGGCCCGGGAACCCCCTGCAACGGCTTTTCCGCCTGGCACGCGGAATGCTTTGCCGCCGCGCGCCCTGCGGCGGAGAGGAGCTTCGCATCATGATGGCGCACGTGGTTTCGGGAGCGGTGCTGGGAGTCCACGCGGTTCTCGTCGAGGTCGAGGTGGACGCAGCCAACGGCCTGCCGCGCATCGACACGGTGGGGCTGGCGGAGGGCGCTGTGCGCGAGAGCAAGGTGCGCGTCGAAACCGCGTTGAAGAACTGCGGCCACGCCCTGCCTCCGACGAAGAAGGTGACGATCAACCTTGCCCCGGCGGACATCCGCAAGGAGGGCACGGCCTTCGACCTTCCCATCGCCGTGGCCCTGCTGGAGGCGCTCGGGACCGTCGGGCGGGAGCGGCAGAAGGGCTACCTTTTCGCGGGCGAGCTGTCGCTGGAAGGCGCGCTGCGGCCGGTGCGCGGCGTGCTGCCGCTCGCGGTCGCGGCGCGCGACCACGGGCTCGCGGGGGTGGTCGTACCGAAGGGCAACGCGCGCGAGGCCGCCGTGGTGAGCGGCATCGAGGTGCGGCCCGTCGGCCACTTCCGCGAGGTCGTCGACTTCCTGCGCGGGGACGCCGAGCCGCCCCGGGAGAGCGTCGACGTGGAGAAGCTGTTCGGCGCCTGCGAGGACGGCGGCCTGGACTTCTCCGAGGTGCGCGGACAGGAGCATGTCAAGCGCGCGCTCGAGGTGGCCGCGTCCGGCGCGCACAATATTCTCATGATAGGGCCTCCGGGGAGCGGGAAGACGATGCTCGCCAAACGGCTCCCGACGATATTGCCGTCGCTTTCCTTCGCGGAGGCGATCGAGACCACGAAGATCTATTCGGTCGCGGGGCTGCTGGCCGAGAACGAGGCGCTCGTGACGCGCCGGCCTTTCCGCTCGCCGCATCACACCATCAGCGACGCGGGACTGGTCGGCGGCGGCCCGGTGCCGCGGCCCGGAGAGGCCTCGCTGGCGCACAACGGCGTGCTGTTCCTCGACGAGATGCCGGAGTTCAAGACGCACGTGCTCGAAGTGCTGCGCCAGCCGCTCGAGGACAAGCGCGTCACGATTTCCCGCGCCGCCATGGCGCTGACCTACCCGGCCAACTTCATGATGGTCGGCGCGATGAATCCCTGCCCCTGCGGCTACGCGGGCGATCCGCAGCGCACGTGCGGATGCTCGACGGCCAATGTGCTCCGCTACCGCAACCGTGTCAGCGGGCCGCTTCTCGACCGAATCGACATCCATGTGGAGGTGCCGCCGGTGCGCTACCGCGAGCTTTCGCGCGCGGGCGAGGGAGAGTCCTCCGCGTCCCTGCGTGCACGCGTGGAAGCCGCGCGCGAGGTGCAGAGAACGCGCTTCGCCCGCGTGCCGCGCGTGCACGCCAATGCCCAGATGGGTCCTCGCCTGCTGCGCCAGCACTGCGCGCTGGGCACCGAGGGCCACGCGCTGCTGTCGTCGGTCATCGACCGGCTGGGGATGAGCGCCCGCGCGCACGACCGCATCCTGCGCGTGGCCCGCACGATCGCGGATCTGGCACAAAGCGAGAGCATCCAGACGTCGCACCTGGCCGAAGCCATTCAGTATCGCGCGCTCGACCGCGCGCAGGCCTGACGGGGGCCTTTCCCCGTCGAAACCGCTCCATTCCGGAGCATCCCGCCCGGCGGCGGGAACGCAAGCCCCGGCGCCCGCGCGGCGCACGGGAAGGGAGACACACATGTCGAAGAACGAGAAGCAGTCGGAGAAGACGGTCGAGAAGCACGCGGAGCGCCCCGTGGAGAAGCCCGTCGAGAAGGCGCCCGCCGTCGTGCAGAAGGCGCCCGTGGCGCCGGCGATCGCAGAGAAGGTCCGCGAGAAGATGGGGCTGGTGCGCTCGGCGATCGAGACCATCCAGAAGCAGTTCGGCAAGGGCGCCGTGATGATGATGGACGGCACGGAGCCCACCGCGCCCATCGGCACGATCCCCAGCGGCAGCGTGGGCCTGGACTGCGCGCTGGGCATCGGCGGCTACCCGCGCGGCCGCGTCGTCGAGGTGTTCGGCCCCGAGTCCAGCGGCAAGACGACGCTCACGCTCCACGCCATCGCGGCGGTGCAGGCGGCGGGCGGCGTCGCGGCGTTCATCGACGCCGAGCACGCGCTCGACGTGACGTACGCGCGCCGTCTGGGCGTGCGCACCGAGGAGCTGCTCATCTCGCAGCCCGACACGGGCGAGCAGGCACTCGAGATCGCGGAAACGCTCGTGCGCTCGGGCGGCGTGGACCTCGTCGTCATCGACTCGGTGGCGGCGCTCGTGCCGCGCGCGGAACTGGAAGGCGAGATGGGCGACCAGCACGTCGGCCTGCAGGCGCGCCTCATGAGCCAGGCCCTGCGCAAGCTCACCGCGTGCGTGGCGAAGACCAACTCGTGCATCCTGTTCGTCAACCAGATCCGCATGAAGATCGGCGTCATGTTCGGCAGCCCCGAGACGACCACGGGCGGCAACGCGCTCAAGTTCTACTCGAGCGTGCGCCTGGACATCCGCCGCATCGGGCCGGTCAAGGACGGCGAGGCCATGGTGGGCAACCGCACGCGCGTCAAGGTGGTGAAGAACAAGTGCGCCCCGCCCTTCCGCGAGGCCGAGTTCGACATCCTCTACGGCACGGGCATCGCGCGCGCGGCGGAGCTGCTGGACCTGGGCGCGGCGCGCGGCATCGTGGAGCGCGCCGGGGCCTGGTACGCGCTGGGCGGCGAGCGCATCGGGCAGGGGCGCGACAAGGCGGCCGACTTCCTGAAGCTCAACGCGGCGGCGGCCGGGACGATCGAGAAGCAGCTCCTGGCGCTCCGCGACGTCCCGATGGCGACCGCGTAGCAGCGCGGCGGGCGGGAGCGGGCCCGGTGCCCGCTCCCGCCTCGCGGAGGCAGCCATGCACGCACTGGCGGTCGTCGACAAGGTCGTGCGCGGGCACTTTCCCGGCGCGGCCGAAATCTCGAACAGGGTCCCGCCCGAAGAGCTGCGCCGCAGGGTCGAGCGCGAGGCGGAACGCAACCGGCGTCATCTCGGCGGATTCGCGCTGCTGCGCATCGGCGCCATCGACGCAGGGGACTCGCGCGCGCTCGACGAGGCGGTGGAGACGGAAACGCGGCGCACGGACACGGTGTGCCGGCTCGCGGACGGCTCGTGGGCGGTGCTCGCGGTGGAGACGGGGGAACGGGGGCTGCGGGCGCTGGCCGCGCGGCTCACGCTGACCGCGCGGGAAATCTCGGCCGGTCCGGTGCTCCCGCGGTATGCGGCCGGGGGAGCGGCGAGCGGCGAGCGGCGGGTCGGCGCGGACGAGCTGTGGGCCTCCATGTCGGCGGCCTTCCTCGACGCGCGGCGGCGCGGCGTGCCGATCAGCGTGCTCCAGTAGGCGCTGGCGGGGCGGCGGTTCCCGGCACGGCCGGGGACCGCCGCCCGGGGCTAGAATGAGCGTCCGTCCGGGGGCGCGCCGCCGCCGGGCAGAGAGGCTGCCATGCGTCGCGCACGGGCTGGATTCGCAGCCGGTTTCGTGTCCACCGTCGTTGTGTCCGGTGCCGCGGCCGCGGGCGCCGCGCCGCCGGCGCCCAAGGGAGGAGCCATGCCGTTGAGCCTCACGTCCACCGCGTTCGCCCACGAAGGCGAGATCCCGTCGCAACACACTTGCGAAGGGCGCGACGCATCGCCGCCGCTTGCATGGAGCGGGGCGCCGGCGGGAACGAAGAGCCTCGCGCTCACGGTGGACGATCCGGACGCGCCGGATCCGCGCGCGCCGCGGATGGACTGGGTCCACTGGGTGCTCTACGACCTGCCGCCCGACTCGAAGGGGCTGCCGGAGGGCGTTGCGGCCTCGGCGCTGCCGGTCGGCACGAAGGAGGGCATCAGCGACTTCAAGCGCACGGGCTGGGGCGGGCCGTGCCCGCCGATCGGGCGTCATCGCTACTATTTCCGGCTCTACGCGCTCGACACGGTGCTGCCGGACTTGGGCAAGCCCACGCGCGCGAAGCTCGACAAGGCGATGGAAGGCCACATCCTCGGGCGCGCGGTGCTGCTGGGAACGTACCAGAAGAAGGGATAACGCGACGCGCGAGGCCGGCGCGTTGACGCGCCGCGGAGCCTCTGGTAGCGCGATTCGCGCGGAGGTGCGCGTGACCGCGCTGCGGGTGGCCATCGTCGCGTGTCTGGCGGCCGGGTGCCGTTGCGACCGGCCCGCACCCGCGCCGGCGGCCGACCAGGACTGGATCGAGGGCCGCCTGCCGCGCTCGGTGCTCGATGGCATTCCGCGATCGGGCGGCACGCTGGTCGTGCGCCTGCCCGCAGAACCCCCGAGCCTCGACAAGATCGTCGACCCGGACGGGCTCATCACGCGCATTCTGGAGCGCAAGGTCTGCGAGCCGATGGCCGCGCCGGACGCCGGCCGCGCGCCCGAATACCCGCTGCGGCCCGTGCTGGCGGAACGCTGGGACATCTCGCCCGATGGTCTGGTCTTCACGTTCCACCTGCGCCGCGGCGTGCACTGGCACGACGGCGCTCCGTTCGACGGTCGCGACGTGGTGGCAACGGTCCGCAAGATCCTCGACCCGCAGGTGCGCGCCATGCGCCTGCGTGCCCGATTCGAGGACCTGGAGAGCATCGACACGGTGCCGGGCGACGACTTCGCGGTCGTCGCACGGTACAAGCGCCCGTATTTCCTGGCGTTTCGGTCGCTCGCCACGCTGCCGATCTACCCGGCCCACATCCTGGACGCGGCCGGGGATCTCGTCTCGCATCCCATCCACCGCGCGCCCGTCGGCACGGGCCCGTTCCGATTCGCCGAGTGGAAGACCGGCGAGCGGCTCGTCTTCGACCGCTGGGACGGGTACTGGGGGCGCAAGGCGCACGTGGATCGCGTCGTGTACCGGTTCGTCGAGGATCCGGTGGTCGCGTTCCAGCTTCTCCAACGGGGCGAGTTCCATCTGTTCACCTCGCTGCGCCCGCAGGAGTGGGTGCAGGAAATGCCTCGAAGCGAGCCGATCCTGCGCCGATATCACCGGGTGCGCTCGTACGACCCGAACTACAGCTTCATCGGGTGGAACGTGCGGCGGCCGTTCTTCGCGGACCGCCGGGTGCGCCTCGCCATGTCGCACCTGCTCGACCGCGAGGGGATGCGGCGCAACTTCCTCCTGGGGCTCGACCGTCCGACGACGTGCCACTTCTGGCCGGAATCGCCTGCATGCGACGCGTCGCTCGCGCCGCTGCCGTACGACGAGGCGAGAGCGAAGGTTCTGCTGGACGAGGCCGGGTGGATCGACCACGACGGCGACGGCGTGCGCGACAAGGACGGCGTGCCGTTTCGTTTCACCTTCCTCGTGACGGCGAATTCGGCTTTCCTCGGGCAGCTTGCGCCGTATCTGCAGCAGCAGGCCGCGAAGGTCGGCGTCGCCGTGGACGTGCAGAAGGCCGAATGGAGCACGTTCACGCAGCTCAACCGCGAGCACCGCTTCGACGCGACCTCGCTCGTGTGGTCGAGCAGCGACGTCGTCGACGACCCGTGGACCGTCTGGCATTCGTCGCAGGCGAAGGACGGCTCGAACTACATCTCGTTCGCGGACGACCGCGTGGACCGCCTGCTGGAGCAGGCGCGCGCCACGCTCGACGACTCGGCCCGCAACGCGATCTACCGGCAGTTCGGGCGGATCCTGCAGGAGGAGGGCCCGTACACGTTCCTCTACAACCGCCCGACCCTGGACGCGATCCGGCGCGACGTGCGGGGGCTGCGCCCGGCCGTGACCTGGTACGACCTGCAGGATGCGTGGCTGGAGCCGGAAACCGGCGACGGACGGAAATGAGGCGCGCGGAGCCGGGCCGACGGCTTTCGCCAACGCCGCCGCTCGCTGCACGAGGCGCTACAATACCGCCATGGGACGGCCCTCCCGCCCGAGCAGGAAGGCGACGCCGGCGCGCCTCATCCGGACGCGGCGCGGCGTGCAAGCGGCCATCCGCGAGATGACCCGCCGCATCGTCGCGCATTTCCACCCGGACAAGGTCATCCTGTTCGGCTCGCAGGCCCGCGGCGACGCGGGGCCCGACAGCGACGTGGAGCTGCTCGTCGTGCTCGAGATGGACCGGCCCAAACGCGCGAAGATGTGCGAGATTCGCTTGGCGCTGTTCGACATTCTGGTTCCGATGGACATCCTCGTGACGACGCCGGCGGAATACGAACGACGTCGGAAGCTCGTGGGAACCATCGAGTGGCCGGCCTCGCACGAGCGACAGGTGTTGTATGCCCGATGAGCAGGCCCCGACCGTCTGGGAGTGGGTGGAAAAGGCCGAGCAGGACCTTGTGGCGGCAGTCCATCTGCGAACGCTTGGGGCGGCTTGCCCGAACGGCGTGGTCTGCTTCCTCGTCCAGCAGTGCGTCGAGAAGTACCTGAAGGGGTTGCTGACCGCCGAAGGCGTCGTGTTCCCGAAGACCCATGACATCGTTGGACTGGTCGCGTTGCTTCCGGTGTCGCTCCGGCCGTCGCTGGCGCCCGCGGAGCAGGCGCTGCTGACCCCATCGCGGTCGGCACCCGCCATCCGGGCTTCGCCCCGCCGTCCCCGGGAGAAACGCGTCACGCGATTGCGCTCGCGCGGCGCGTGCGGCGTGAAGTGCGGCACCATCTGCCCCGAAGCGCGCTGCGTCGGCCGCCGTCCCGCTGACGCGCGGACCCGCGAATCCGGGGCCGAACCGGACGCCCTCGCCGCGGTCGCACGCACCGGCCCTGCCTACCGCCCGGACTTCACCACCCGGAAGGTGTCGGCCGCCGACGGGCCGTGGTCGTCGTCGCCGTCGATCCACTCGACCACGGCCCATGCGTCCTGCTCGGTCGCCAGCCGCGGCAGAACGGTGTGGGCGAAATGCCAGGCCCCTGCGCGTGTTCCCTGTCCGTGTACGCCGTAGACGAACGCCACCGCGGTCCCGGTCGACGCGTCGTGCACGAACTCCATGTGGAAGAAGTCGTGCTGGTCGGTGAAGGCCGAGTCCGGCTGCTGCACCAGGGGGACCGCGTTTCCCCGCTCGAAGTAGCCGTGCGTCGTCGCGTCGCTGGCGTAGTAGGCGCGCGTCTGCCGCGTCGCGTTCATGAGGTAGTCGACGACCTTCTGGCGGAACGAACCGCCGGCGGCGAGCAGCAGCCGCTCCGCCCCGAGCGCGGGCCGTCCCGACGCCGGGTCGACGGCCGACGGGTCGGTCTGGTCCTTGCGCGCGACGGAAACCGGCGGCGAACAACGAGCGGCGACCGCGTCCGCGAGCATGTTCCCGGAAATGGCGTCGTTGGGCTCGCCGTCGTAGACGAGCACCGCGTCCGGGAAGGAGCAGACCGTTCCGATCGCGACCGGCTTGCACGCCGAGAGGGCGCAGAAGTTCCCCGCGTCGCATGCCCGGCCGCACGAGCCGCAGTGGCCCTCGTCCACGGCGGTGTCGACGCAGCGCCCTCCGCAGCAGGTCTTCTGCGCTCCGGCGCAGTCGCCGTCGTCCCGGCACGCTCCTGTGCCGCCGCCCGGCCCGCCGACGATCCCGCTGCCCGGCTCCTCGGCGCACCCGCCCGCCAGCAGGAACACGATGATGCCGGCGCGCGCGACCATGTCGGGATCCTCCGCGCGCTTCCGCAGGGGTATGCGGGAGCGGCCGGCCGGCACCGAAGACCGGCACCATCGGCCGAATATGCGGACGGCCCGCGGATCGGCAAGCGCCATCGGCCGTGCCTGCGGGCCGGTTTTCCGGCCGCTGCGACCGACCGGCCGCCCGGCTCCGAATCGCCGCTCGCCTGATGCCGTCCGACGGTGCGACCTCCGCACGCCAGGGTTCGACACGCTCGCCAGCCTGAGGCCGCCTGGGCTGCCGCGGGGGTGCGACGCCCGATGGCCGTGCCGCCGGGGGCATGACGTGCGCGATGCCGCGATTTCCAGTCCGTTTCGCACGCCGGACGGCGGATCTGCTCGAATTCCAAACGGTGGCTGGATCGGGCGGGCTCAACTCCGCGGAATCCCTGGGTATTTCCAGCCGGGAGGGGAGTATTTCCGAAAGAACCCCCCGCCCGGAGCCGATTCGGCAGTGAATTCGCATGGTTCCGCCTGCCTCGATGCACCACGGCTTCAAATTCATGCGGATTCGTTAGGATCGTCCGCGAATCGCCGTTGTTTCCGCTAGGATCGCGAGCGACGGCTTGTGCGCCCGATGAACGCCTGGCGCGCGGAACGCCGGCTCGCGCGCTTCATCGCTTCGACCCAGCGGCCCTCGCTCCCCGACGGCGCCTGTGCGAGAAGCAGCTCCGGATGGGCGAGGATGATCTCCTCCAGCGCGATCGCGGACGCCCACGTGCGGCGCAGAAGAGGATCGACCTGCACGAGGCGGCGCTCGAGCTGCGCGACCCGACGCGCGTCCGGCTCGAGCCCGAGCGAGCGCCCCCATTCGGCCAGGAGCAGCGTGCGAAGGCCGTTGCCCCCGGGCCGCTGCGGCATCGGGCCCTGCGCGTCGACCCACGCTCGCCGCGCCCACGTCGAGAGCGTGCCGAGTTCCCGCGGCGCGGCGGGCGTCCGGCGGCAGAGCTCGCGCGCCCGCACGAGACACACGCGGGCGTCGTCGGCCTTCACGTCGCACGGGTTCGCCTGCAGAAACGCCCCGAAACGCGCACGGACGGCGGGCTTCCACCGCACGAGCGCGAGCACCCCCTCCCAGTCGCGGTCGGCGAAGTTCAGGGCGCGCGCGCCGCGCACGAGCGCGCGTCCTTCGGCGGGCGACAGCACCCGCCGCGCCACCGCCCGATCCGCGGCCGCGAGCACGTTCACGTATGGAAGCGTGAGCGCCCGGTGCCCGTGCGCCGCGTCGGCGTGCAGCAGCGCGACGTCGGCGTCGTCCACGAGACGGCCGGTCGCGTAGGCGCGGAACACCTCGCCGACGCCCTCCATGCCGAACGGCGCAAGCTCCACGGCACGCAGTGCGCCCATGCTCGACGCGCCCAGCACCCGAACGCCCTGCGCCAAGGCGATTCGAAGCTCCGCGTGCCAGACCGAACGCTGCGTTTCGAACACGCCGTCCACGAGCGCGAGGACCCGCGGCCGGTCGCGCAGCGCGCGCAGGACGTCGCCCTGCTTCGCGGGACCGTGAAACCGCGCGCCCGGAAGGATGCGCCGCGCCTCCGCGAGAGGCAGCGACGGCCCGAGGAACACGATCGCGCGCGCCCGGCTCATCCGAGCAGCCCCGAGAAGCGGCACCCCGGGACGAAAACGCGCACGACGTGCCAGGGAACGCCCGCCGGAGTCAGCTCGACCGCCGCCGCCGCGAATCCGAGCGCACGCAGCAGCGCCGGAATTCCGCCGTGCCACGAGGGAAGCGTCGTCACGCTGCGTCGCGGTTCGGGCGCGTCGAGCACCCATTCGGGGACTTCGACCGAGGCCTGTTCGACGTCCTCGCGTGCGCCGTGAATCTCCGTGAGGCGCGACTGGCAGGCCTCCAGGAACGCCGCTTCCGCGGCCTCCGCGCCGCTGCGGCGGCACGCGTACCCGGCCGCCAGCGACGGCGCGCGCGTGGCCGGATCCGCGACGAGCACCGCCGCGGCCGCGACGGGCCATCCCCGCGGGGTCGCGTCGACGCAGTGAACGCGCACGCCCCGGGCGCGCAGTCCGCCGGCACGCGGGTGCTCGAATCGGACCGCGCGACGGCGCAGGTGCGCGGGCGTCCATCCCTCCGGGAGCGTGCGGCACAAGGCTTCGCGCTCCAGGACTTCCAGCAGCCCGTGCCAGAGCGCCCTGCCGCGATCCGGGTGCGCGGCGAGCCCGTTCGACGTCCAGGGCGCGGTGCGCAGCCCCACCGACACCGAACCCGACGCCGGACACCAGACGTGCGACGCGGGCACGAACACGCGACCGCGTCTGTCGAGGCGCGCGGCCTCGGCCCAGGCGCGGGCCCCGCCCGGCGACGCGAATCCTCCGAGCGTCTCCGGTCCCCAGAACGCGTCTCCCTCCGGTGCGAGCCAGTGCATCCGGCGGCCGTCGACGTTCTCGCTTGCCTGCAATTCCAGCGCTTCCGCGATCGCCGATGCCTTCGCGCGCGCGAACGTGGCGCCCTTGCCGTTGGACACCTGAAGCAGCAGCCCCGCCGGACGGATCGCGCAGGCCACTTCGACACCGCACGTGTCGAGGTCGGTCACCCGCGCCACGCGCGCCACGCCGATTCGCTGCGCCCACGCCGGCACGCTCGCGTCCGCCGTCGCGCGGCCGAGGCATCGACCGAGCACCTCGGGCGCGGGCATCGTTCGGTTCCGGCGGACGGGCGCCATGCGCATCTGATAGCGCGAAACAGCCGCACGCGGAGGTTGTCGGGGTCGACGGCGTCCCGGCGAGCTTCGCACCCGCGTCGCAAGGGCACGCCTTCGCGGACATCGGCGTGGACGCCCGCGACTGCGACGTCAACGGCAACGGCAACGGCGACGGGCGCAAGTTTGACCCGATTCCCTTTGGGTGCGGCTACTCCAGAACCACGGATGCCGGCAGTGGCGCCGTCCCGTCCTCACCCCCCCCGACCCCCTCTTTCCGGCCAAGAACAAGAGCGGCCGACTGTGTTGCAGAAAAGCACGAGAGG
>Ga0172368_10000432_pt1 | contig 60138 bp, 73 predicted proteins | sample Lak11m_FD_114540 | JGI IMG/M metagenome (GOLD analysis project Ga0172368, IMG submission 114540) | Freshwater microbial communities from Kabuno Bay, South-Kivu, Congo - kab_022012_11m | ecosystem: Environmental > Aquatic > Freshwater > Lake | place: Democratic Republic of the Congo: South-Kivu... | reverse complement strand
GCTCCAAGCTCCGCTAATTATTTGGTTTTCTGAACAGAAAAATGCTAAGAGTGAGACAATTGCCCGCAATTCATCTGACGGGCTGAAGCCCGCAGATTTCTTGCGGGATTATATTAAAAATATTTTTAGTCATCTACCCGTGGTGCTATTAGCACACAGGTATTTTTATGTGCGGCGGAGAACCTTTCAATATATACATCACTAAAATTATGCGTGACGGAGAACATAGTGACATACCGGTTACTAAAGCAGAGGAAATAGATCTTTTTATACATGCTTCAAGGCGTCACAATTGGAATATAAGCACTACAAAAATAGGCAAGGATCTGGGTGGTGCATCTCATGAAATCAGGAACTCGTTGTATTCTGCGCTAGACGATTATCCCCGAATAAACAAATATTAGTATGCCATTACCCGCTTATTGCCCGTTTAATTCCCTCAAGCTCTTTGACAACTGCGCGCTCGTCTTCTTCTGCTTCCCTGCGCATGAGAATCGTTATCGCAACAACAGACGCGCTTGCCAGAATCACAGAAACCCATTCCGAAAGAGTCAAGCCGACTGTTCCGAAAATAGATTGAAGGGCTGGATGCTCTATTGCAAGAATTGCAGCTATTGTTGCCAAAACAACCATGAAATTCAGGGACTTGTTTGATAATGCCGGCCTTATGCTTTGCACGCCGTCAATCTTTATGCCGTATGCAAACATTATCTCCATTGCCATGAGCGATGCAAAAGCCACGGTCTGGCTTTTAAGCAGATCTTCGCCAAAATAAAAATAATTTATGGAAAAAAACCAGACAACTGCAAGTGTCATGATGGTGCCCGTATAACTTATTGATTCAAGAGCCTTTCGGTCTATTAAAGGCTCGTCTTTTTTCCGCGGGTTCCTGTTCATGACATCGTGCTTTGTATCGTCCCTGCTGATTCCCATAGCTGGCAAGTCGTCAGTCACAAGATTTATGAAAAGCACCATCAGCGCAGTAATTGGAAGAGGAAGGCCAAGAACTATCGCGGCTATGACAACGCCCATTTCTGCGTATGATATCGAAAGCATGAACCGCATAGCATTCTTCAGGTTATTGTATGTCGAGCGCCCCTCCTTTATCGCAGATACTATTGTGTTGAAATTATCGTCAAGAAGCACTATATCGGATGCCTCTTTCGCAATATCCGTTCCTTTCATGCCCATGCTTATGCTGACATGCGCTTTTTTCAGAGCGATTATATCATTCACGCCATCGCCAGTCATTGCGACAACGTGGCCGCATTTCTCAAATGCGTCGATTATCCGCAGCTTATGCTCAGCAGTCACGCGGGCATAAACAGAAACGCGCTCTACAACAGACAGGAATTCTTCGGGAGACATCTTGTCAAGCTCGGAACCATCCATAACGAGCTCGTTGCTTTTTATCAGGCCGATTTCGCGGGCAATGGCAGTTGCTGTTGTGATGTGGTCGCCGGTTATCATCACTGTTTTTATGCCTGCTTTCCTGCATGCTTCGATAGACTCTTTTACACCGTCACGAATGGGATCCTCAATCCCTGCAAGGCCAAGAAAAATGAGATCTTTTTCATCCTTTGCTCCAACCGGCATTTTCCCTGAAGGCAGAGTCTTATAGGCAATTGCGATTACACGAAGCGATTGTAGCGAAAACGCCTCATAAGCCTCTATTATTTTCTCTTTTTCGCTTTTTGAAAGAACTGTTGTCTTGCCGCCTTTTTCTATCCGTGCGCATTTTTCGAGAAGATATCCCGGAGCGCCTTTTGAAAACATATAATTTGTGCCGCCTTTTTTGTGGAATGTGCTCATGCACTTACGCTCGGATGTGAATGTCAGCTCTCCTATGCGCTCATATTCGATATTGAGCTGATCTTCCGATAGGCCCGTTTTTTTTCCAAGAACAACAAGGCTTCCCTCAGTAGGGTCCCCCATCACAAACCATCCGTTGTCTTCCTTTTTCAGGCGCGCGTTGTTGCAAAGCACCCCGGCAGTAATGAAGCGATTCAGCGTCTCATTGTTTTTTGCATCGATTTTTTTGCCGTTCAAAAGAAGCGCGCCGATAGGACCGTACCCTGTGCCTTCGACATCAATGACAGATGCGTTCGAATAAATCTTTGCGACAGTCATCTCGTTTTTAGTCAGTGTTCCGGTCTTGTCAGTGCATATTACGCTTACGCATCCGAGCGTTTCAACTGCATCCATTTTTCTTATAAGAGCGTTCTTTTTTGCCATTGCATGAACGCCGTGCGCAAGGCCTATTGTCAGTATTATCGGAAGGCTCTCGGGAATTCCCGAAACCGCCACTGCGATGCTGACTATGAGAATATCCTCGAGCGGCGCTCCCTCAAGCATCTGAAAAAAAATCAGAAAAATGCCAAGAACAATAACTATTGCAGAAACCGCCTTGCCGAAATTATTGACGCTTTCTTCAAGCGGCGTTTCCTCGTCTTGCGGCACTTCTTTTGCTATTTTTCCTATTTCTGTCCTTTCCGCGGTATGCGTAACTATCGCACTGGCATTTCCTCCCGAAACATAACTCCCCATGAAAAGCATATTTTTCCGGTCTGCAAGCGGCGTATCCTCGGGAAGAACGCAATCTTTTTTCAGAACTGGATTGGATTCGCCGGTCATCGAGGATTCGTCAACATACAGCTCGCTTGAGCGGACAATTCTCGCATCCGCAGGCACCTTGTCTCCGGCCTCAAGAAAAATCATGTCTCCTACAGCAAGATTTTCAGAGGATATTTCAGAAATTTTGCCGCATCGATTGACACGGACGCGCGTCACAACCATATTTTTTATTGACTCAAGAATATTCTCGGCCTTGTATTCCTGGTAAAAACCGATAAGAGTTACAACAAATACCATTCCGAGTATCGCGTATGCCTCGATCATATCACCGATATAATACGAAACAAGAGAAGCAAAAAGAAGAATCGCAATTACCGCGCTTTTGAACTGCCGGGCATATATGTCAAGCGCACCAACTTTCTTTTTCGTATCAAGTGTATTTGGACCGTTTTTCAAAAGGCGTTTTTTTGCTTCATCCCCGGAAAGCCCGCGCGACTCATGAGACGAAAGATGCTTCACAACTTCCTTAGCAGGGATGGCGTGAGGCGGCTTCTCGTGAACGTAAAGCATACTATAGTTTTGTTTTTGCCGGTATATAATGGCGTATGATAAAAATATGACGCCCGAAATAGATTATGCGCCAATTGACATACGGCATTCCTTCGACCACTCAGATTCTGATATGTCTTTAAATAATTTAATCTCGATACATACCCTATGAAAGAATTACGTGTCACAAACATGGCAAAATTCTACATGCTGCTGATGCTTAACGAAAAACCGGTTGCTGGATACGGCATTATTAAATCGTTAAGCGAGCGGCTTGAGCAAAAAATCAGCCCGGGGCAGGTTTATCCTTTTCTTGCAAAGCTTGAAGGCTCCGGATATATTAAAACAGGCATTCCGGGCGCGCGTGAGAAAAAAACATATGCCTTGACACCCGAAGGCAAGGCTTTTGTGAAGCGGATGCTAATGCATTTCGGCGATCTTGTTGATTTTGCCGTAGAGCCGAGATTGACGGTTTGCGCGCATTGCGGCTGCAAAGTGTTTGAAGGAGGGCATCGCGAAAAAATCAAAGGAAAAGATGTTGTCTTCTGCTGCGTGCATTGCGCAAAGGCGTTTAAAGGATAATTCCGCCTTTCTGCTCTTAAGCGCAAATTTCGACAACCTTGATCTTAAAATTCAGCGCCTTTCCTGCAAGAGGATGATTAAGGTCAATTGAGACAGATTCAGCATCAACTGCCACGATTTTTACAGGCACCTGCATTCCGTTCGGAAGGCCGACCATCAGAATCATACCGACTTTCGGCTCCTGGTCTTTTGGAAGCTGCGCTTTCGGCACTTTCCTGACCATCTGCGGGTTGTATTCTCCGTAAGCGTCCGCTACTGAAAGCTTGACATCTTTTTCTTCGCCAACTTTCATGCCTACCATTGCGTTTTCAAATCCGGGAATTACCTGATTCGCGCCAATCTGAAACTCAAGCGGTGTGCCGTGGCTTTCAGAGCTGTCAAAAACAGTTCCGTCTTCAAGTGTTCCGGTATAGTGAACCTTTACGGTATCGCCTTTTTTTACAGCCAATACTTCTTTTGCGTCGAGCTTTTTAGCATCCGATTTTTTTGTTTTTGCAGCCATGTTATCAACCCAATTAATGCAAACAAGCATTTCTGCTTCGTTTTTATTCAAGTTATCATTTAAAGCTATCGGCGTGGTCGATATATTCTATGTATAATGATGTGTGAAATCGACTATTGCCGGATTATGAATCTCCTGAAACACGCATTTAAATAGTTTTGCATCAATATAAGTATTACATAAAGTGTAACGCTTTACTATATTTGTTATAGAATGTTTTCACTTGGGATATCTATGAATTATAAAAAAACAGCTGCATTTGTAATTGCTTTGGCCCTCTTTGGCTCAGTTTATGCAACGTGGATTGCCGGTGCTGTGAAAGGTACGCCTGACGAAACGCCCGCCAACTTGATTGCAAACGGCGATTTGTTTGAAGGTAAAATAACAAACAAGAATGTTGAGCCAATGAAGCTTGAAGGCGTTGGAGTGTATGACCGAAGCTGCATTTCTATCGGAGGAGGCCTTACGGACTGCCACGGCGGAATAAAAACGGAAAAATACGGTGTCATCGACTTCAATTATCAGCACGACATGGCAAGAAAACCGTGCATTAAGCCAAACGACAAAGTTGTCGTAACTATCCTTGATTCATCCGGTGACGCACAAGTTCAAAGAGTATTTTAGCAAAGAGGCAATATTATGAAAAGCCACCCAGGAGTAGGGTTTTTATCAATTATTATTTTAATGCTTATCATAAACCCCGTAAATGCGCACTGCCCGCTCTGCACAGCCGCGACGGGCGCAGGCATTGCAATAGCAGAAAGCTATGGAGTTGACGGCGCAATAATCGGACTCTGGGTTGGAGCATTCATAATTTCGACTGCCCTCTGGTTCGACAGGGTATTAAAGAAAAAATACGGCATTCCTTTTCAAAGCGCCATAATCTCGATTTTATCGCTTATCCTGACTATTGTGCCATTTTATTTCGCAGGAATGTTCACAAATCCCATAACGATAATGGGTATAGACCGCCTCCTATTTGGAATTCTCCTTGGCAGTGTAATGGCATTTTCAGGAACTAAACTCAGCATCTGGATAAAAACCATCCGGTGCAAAGTTCTTTTTTCATACCAGACAATAATTTTCGTCACCAGTGCCCTTACTGTAACCAGCTTCATTTTCCAATACCTCATCAGGAATACCGGGTTACTTGGATGAAAAAGAATAAACTTTTAGAGGACTCCATATGAAACAAGATGCTGAAGTTAACAAGCCGATAGAAAAAGTCAACGCGATGAAAAAGGAAAATAAGCTGGACCTTTCCTCTGACGAGGATTTGAGCATCGCACTGATGAATCTGATTTCTATAGAAGAGCACATGTATTTTTCCGGCATGAAAACCGGCAAAAAGAAGTATTTCGAAATGCTTGACACTGTGCGGGAAATGCGAAAGAAATACCTTAAAGAGATTGTGAAATCCCCAGAGGCTGAAGAATGGTGCATCTCAAAGCATTTGCTTGCATCATCAATGCGATTGATAGAAGTTGGAAACAAGCACCTGACAAAGAAAGAGAGTGGTAAGGCGCAAGAAAAATTCGAAGACGCTTTCCATCTTTATTCCATGTTCTGGGGCATCAACCTAAAACTGATGAACAGCGAAGAAAAAATAGGCGCGCAAGAGTCAAAAACCTGGAAAGACAAAATGGGCGCGGTTGTCAAGAAGATTGTGGATTGCTGCAAAGAATAGCGCTACCGCCATATATGTGGTATTATAACACCCTAATCGGTAACTGTAAAACTTCCCCTCAACATACCCATCCCGCAGCTCCATGAAACAGTGCCTGTCTTGGTTGGCGTGAATTCTACAGTCTGCTCGCCCTGCACAAGATTAACGCGAATGTTATACGCAGGCATAAGCAGCACCCTGTTGCATCCAGTAAGCTGCTGGACATTTATTATCCACTTCACAGGAACCCCGTTTTTTATGGATAATTTGTTCGGGCTATAGCCATTGCGGGTTACATCCATCCGGACAGTCTGGAATCCTTCACTAGAAACCGTATTCCCGGCAGTTGGAACTGGAGTTTTCACAACATTCGGGCTTGCACCATTTGCTGGAATAGTTCCTGCGCCTAAAAGCCCGACTTTCGAGGCGATGGATTCCGCATCATATCCGCCGCCCTGTAGCACAAGCGCGCGATTCAGCATAATCAATCCGAGTATGATGACGAGAATGCCGGAATATTTGATTATATTGTGGGTGGTTTTCGCAGATATTTTGCTTGCAAAGATGCCGAATCCAAGAAGCATAGGCAATGTGCCCAGGCCAAAGACAAACATTATTTTCGCGCCTTCAATCGCGCTTCCTGTGCCTGCCGCAAAAACATACATGGCCTGAAGCGGGCCGCAAGCGATCATAAGGCCGTTAAGGAGTCCGATGACAAAGGGGCTCGAATGCTTTGACTCCGAATTAACGCGTTTTGTTATGAATGATGGCATTCTCAACTGGAACTTGCGCAAAGACGGAAAGATATTAAGCGAGTTCAGCCCGAAAAGTATCAGAAACAGCCCTGCAACAATTCCGACTGCTGCGCGAATCGATGTTGTGAATGCGATAACGCTGCCAAGCAGGCCGAAAAGCGCGCCTATGACCGTATACGATATAACTTTTCCTGCGCCGTATGCCAAATGCGGCGTATGGTCGCTTTCGCCATTTGCTCCTTTCTTTGCCGCGTATGAAACAACAAATCCTCCGCACATTGCGATGCAGTGGAATCCTGTGAAAAGTCCGATAACAAATATCAGGCTATAGCTCATAGTATTGCTAAGCTCGGGAATGTTAAGCGTGCCGTATATTTTCATCAGAAGCGCAAGAATAACGAGCAGCCCTAAAGACATTGCAGTGATACCGAGAATATTTTTGTACTTACTCCCGTTTCCAGATTCATCAGAATCATCTTCAAGCTCGCCAGAATCATCAGTTTCCTCAACTGCATCATCAGATGCATCGTCATTAGCCGTACCGTGTTCTTCTGAATCTGCATCTACAACGCTTACCGAGTAACCTTTTGACTTTATTGCCGCAAGAATGCGGTTTATATCCGCCCTTGATTTGTCATAGACAACATAACCTTTCTGGGTTGCATAGTCCGCATTAATTTCCTCGACTCCTGAAATTTTTGAAACCGCGTTTTTGATAAGCGATTCGCATGAGATACAGTGCATGCCGTCAAACTCGAGGTTTTTCCGGGCCATATTTGACGAAGTCCTTTTTTCATGTTCGCCAGAATCATCATTTGCGCCACTCTTATCTTCGTATTCTCCCGAATCCGTGTCAGCAACACGGACCGAGAATTTCTTTGATTCTATTGCTTTAAGAATAACATTTATATCTGCTCTTTCTGGATCATACATAACATACCCTTCCTGCGTTGTGTGATCTGCATGTATTTCCTCAACTCCTGCAATTTTTGAAACCTCATTTTTGATAAGTTCTTCACATGACGGGCAGCGCATTTTTTCAAATTTCAGATTTTTTTTGACAATATTCGGCATAATAATCACAACACAAATTAAACAATACTGCTTTAAACCATATGCATTATCGCATTATCATTTCAACAAATCCAACAAATTATAAAAGCCTCTAAAGCCACATAGTGTTATGGGCTTCATAATAATCTACGTTACGCACAAAAGCATGGCGGATGCAAAAAAGATTGCAAATCATCTTCTTGAAAAGCATCTTATCGCCTGCGCGAATTTTTTCCCGATTGAAAGCGCTTACTGGTGGAACGGCAAGATTGACTGCGCGCATGAAATCGCATCAATTCTCAAAACCAAATCCAAAAACTGGGAAAAAGTTAAGGCCGAAGTCCTGCGCATCCATCCGTACGAAGTCCCGTGCATCATGAAAATCGATGTTACTGCCAACGAATCTTATGAAGCGTGGATTCATTCGCAAACCGGATAGATTTTTGATTATTGCCGGCGCATTTTTCTAAGTATTACATAGTTTGTAAAGCTTAAATAGCTTTGCGTATTTTGCTATGCGCCTGCATGGATAGCCATAATCAAATTCTCGGCGCCTTGTATCTTTTCATCATCGCGGAATTGCTGACAACCGAAATTGAGCTGAAGCCCATAGCTCCTGCAGCAATCATTGGGTTAAGCAGGAATCCATATGTTGTGTAAAGTATTCCTGCGGCAACCGGGATTCCGATGACATTGTAGAAGAACGCCCAGAACAGATTCTGTTTTATCTTCTTCATTGTGTATTTGCTGAGATCAATTGCAGTCACGACATCCTGAAGATTGTCTTTTATGAGCACTATGTCTCCGGTTTCCATCGCAACGTCAGTGCCTGAACCCAGCGCGATTCCGACATTTGCCTGCGCAAGCGCCGGAGCATCATTTATGCCATCGCCAACCATTGCAACGGATTTGCCTTCTGCCTGAAGAGATTTTATCTTGTCGGCTTTTTCGCCCGGAAGGACTTCCGCAATAACCCGGCTGATTCCAAGCTGCGATGCTATCGCTTTTGCAGTGCGTTCATTGTCGCCCGTAAGCATCACGACTTCCAGGCCCATTTTCTGAAGCCTCTGAACCGCACCGATAGAATTTTCTTTCAGTGTATCCGCAATTGCGATAAGCCCGACAAGCAGTGAATCCTGGGAGATTATAATCGTGGTTTTTCCTTCATGCTCAAGAGAAGCGATCTTGTTCTCGATTTCGGAAGTTATTTTTACCAGATGATCCGCCATCATTTTTCTGTTTCCGATAGCGATTTTATTCTTCCCGAGCTTCGCCCTTATGCCTTTTCCGCTGACTGCTTCAAAGCCCGTAACTTTCTCGGCAATGAGTTTTCTTCTTCCTGCCTCGCGCATGACTGCTTCGGCAAGAGGGTGTTCAGAACCGGCCTCAGCTGCTGCTGCAATTCTTATGACGTCATCATAAGAGTATTTTCCTGCTGCAACAATATTTGTGACTTCGGGCTTTCCGCGCGTCAAAGTCCCGGTCTTGTCAAATACTATGGTGTTCAATTTGTGCGCTGTTTCAAGGGCCTCACCGCTTTTTATCAGGATTCCGTTCTCTGCGCCTTTGCCGGTTCCGACCATTATCGCAGTCGGCGTGGCTAATCCAAGCGCACAGGGGCATGCGATAATAAGCACTGCTATGAAAATGCTGAGCGCGAAAACAAAAGCCTGTCCTGCAACAAGATACCAGTAGCCGAATGAAAGCACTGCGAGCGAAATTACTGTCGGTACAAAGTAGGAAGATACGACATCAGCAAGCTTCTGTATAGGGGCTTTTGACCCCTGTGCATCCTCTACAAGCTTTATTATCTGCGAAAGCATGGTGTCTTTTCCGACTTTCTCTGCCATGAATTTAAGCGCGCCGTTCTTGTTTATTGTCGCGCCGATTACTGAATCTCCTTTTTTCTTTGAGACCGGAATAGGCTCTCCGGTTATCATAGATTCATCGACATAAGAATGGCCGTCAATCACTTTGCCGTCAACCGGAATTTTCTCTCCCGGGCGGATTACAAGAATATCGCCTACTGCAACATCATCAATAGGTATTTCCACTTCAACGCCGCCCCTTATTATTCGCGCGGTTTTGGGCCGGAGTCCCATCAGCTTTTTTATTGCTTCCGATGTCCTTCCCTTTGCGATTGCCTCAAGATATTTTCCAAGAAGTATGAGCGTTATGATTACTGCGCCAGTATCAAAATACATAGCCTCCCCGAACACTTCCGGCCGAATTGCTGCGGCAACGCTGTAGAAGTAAGCCGCGCTTGTTCCGACCGCGATCAAAGTATCCATGTTGGATGTCTTGTTTCTGAGCGCCATGTATGCGCCGACATAAAACTGCTTTCCGATTATGAACTGCACCGGAGTCGCAAGCAAGAAAAGTATAATTCCAACAGGCACGCCTGCCGGAAGTTTTAAGCCGATCATTTCCGGGAAAGAAAGCAAAAATATAGGAACTGCCAAAATTGCGCTGGCAACAACTTTTTGCTTTAGTGTGCGAATTTCTTTTTCTCTCGCCTCTTTTTCGCGGTCCGCTCCGCTCATTTCGGATTTTTCGTGATTGCCGGATTTGTCTTCGCCGATTTCAAACCCGCCGTATCCTCCCTTTTTGACTGCTTCAATCAGCTTTATTGTATTTGTTTTTGCGGCATCATATTCTATTGTTGCGCGCGACGTTGCAAAATTCACTGCCGCAGACTTTACGCCATCGGTCTTTTTCAGGCCTTTTTCAATAATCATTGCACACGATGCACAATGCATTCCCGTTATTCCAAGAACTGCATTTCCTACTTTTCCTGCATTTCCTGTTTTCCCCGCCATTCCGCCATCAAGCTCGAACGCATCATAACCAAGGCTTTTTATCCGCTTGATAAAATCTGCGGGGCTTGCTTTTGAAGAATCATACTCTATAGAAGCCCTTGATGTAGCAAAATTGACTGATGCGCCAATCACGCCATCTGTTTTTTTGAGGCCTTTTTCGATAATCATCGCGCATGACGCACAGTGCATGCCAGTAATTCCAAGAACAATTTTGTCTGTTTTGATTGCAGTTTTTGTAGTTTTTGTAGTTTTAACGGTTTTTTCTTTCATAATCATCATCCTCATTCTACGTTCGTAAGCATTCTATTTCTAATCAGGCTAGTCAAGTTATTGAACTGACGCGCCATACTTCATATCGCGAATTAGTTTTGCAAGCGCATCAGGGCTGGTTTTGGCGGAGTCGTAATCAACCGATGCTTTTGATGCCGGAAAATCCACTGACGCGCGAATTACGCCCGCCGCCTCCTTGAGGCTGTCTTCAATAAGTGCCGCGCACGATTTGCAATGCATGCCCGTTATCCCGATTGTTAACTTTGCTGTTTTTCCTTTCATACTATTCGACCTATCAGTATTTGACAGGTCATATTTTGTAAATCAAGATTTATAAATCTGTGGCGCATGGAGTGCTGCCGGAAAGAAATTTATTGGGTATCCGCAGCAATTCGGATTTTTATGCGATAGTTACATCAAAAATCGCTATGCACACCATTTTACTTTCAGCTTGGGTCTGAAACACTTACAGCTTGCTGTGGCTGGGGGGATTCACTCGACCAAATACCTGCCTTTTTTCATTATCATTTTGCCATCGACAAAAACCGTCGGCTCGAGAATTATTGCATCCATATGATTGCTGCTCTTCCATTCCGCTCCTGTCAGGCTGCCGTGAGGATCTCCGAACGCGATATGAATGCTTGGAAATTTTTCATCCTGAAGAAGATTGCCTGACAGTGCCTTAAGAAACAGGTTGGTTCCGAAAGCGAATTCGCCCACCCTGCAGGAATTTTCATCCGAAGTAAAAACCAGTTCGATAAACTTGTCTTTTATTTCTTTTCGCGAGCATGAGATACTTTCTTTTCGCGCGAAACCGCCTTTGATTTCCAATTTCAGCGGATGGGATGTGAGGATGCCGAGAAATTCTATAATGCCATCAACAACAACTGTGCCTTCGACATTTTTTGGCGCGGTCAACACTTCTCCGTCAGGCAAATTGACCCATTTGCCGGGAACAGGAATTCCGTCAAGCACAGCCCATTTGTAGCCGAGCGTCACTGTAAAATCGGTTCCCAAGTCAGTTACGACGCGTATCTTTTCGGCATTTTTGACAATTCCGTATATTTTCTTTGAAAACCTGCTGATTTTTTCATAGTCTGCATTCATGCCGTCCTTTAAAACTGACTCGTCTATGTCAACTAACGAAGCCATGCGCGTTTTGCTTTCAGCAACTGCCTTGTTCAGCGGCTCGTAAAGCACAGGCATGTCGCCATAAATATACTCCGTGATGTCAAACACTGCATCGGATTTTTTAACATCTTCAAGGATGAACGGAGGTATTTTAAATGGGCGTTTTCCGTAATCGTCGAGGACGTATATTTTTAAATTTGGCGTTATTTTCTTTAGTTCTTCGGCAAAGCGCATCGCAATTGCCTTCAGTTTATTGTCCGTAAGTATTACTGCGTTTTCGTTTGGCTTTACTTTTACACACGTATTAACTGCCTGGTAAACCCCGTAATCGAGAGCATCCAGCACAATGCCTCGCCGATAAATTTTGTGGAAAAGCCAAGTTTTTTATAATACAGTTCATTAGCCGTGCCCTCTTCGGTCTGCAAAAATACTACGTTTGCATTATTTTTAACATAATCCGCAACCGCAGTCATTGTCAGAATCGCGCCAACGCCTTTTCTTCTTTGAGCCGGAACAGTTCCGACGTTATAAATGCATCCGTAGTTTTCTGAAAAAACCAGTGTTGCAACTCCCACAGCAATTCCATCCAGCATGCCTAAATAATTGATCATTTTGTTCTTTTTTCGCGGATTTCTAAATGCGCGGATAAGGCAGTCATCGTATTCTTTTGGAATCGCGCCATAAGGCTCATCCGGAGTTGCTCCGCTATACGCTTTATGAAAAACATCAATAAAAATCCTCATTTCTTCTTCTGTTTTGACCTGCTTTATGCTGAAATTGTCCGGCAATTTGACACGCGGTTCTTTACCCTCATAAAACATCCATGCATCCTTTGATACTGATTTGAAGCCGATGGTCTTGGCATATTCCGCCAGATTTTTTGGCCCGGTAAATGGCGTAATATATAGTTCTGGCTGCCTGTTTTTCTCCCTGAAAAAAGCAATTACCTTTTTGATAAGTTTTTCTTTGCCGCTTTCATCGACATTTATTTTGGAAGCATAATTCCAGTAAATATCGTTTATTTTGTCGCTCCACAAAAGAAGCGCGCCTTTAATTTTTTCAGAATTTGAAAAGTAGCACCCCATCTGGAATTCATAAGATTTATTCATTACGGATTTCATAATTTCTTCGTTTATTTCAAGCATAGTGTATAATATAGGACGCCATTTAAATAACTTTTAACATGGGTATGCTGTGAGTTTGCGCCGCCGTCCGTTCTATTTAAATCTATCTTCTCAATTAATTGAGATTTGGTGATATTGATTATGGTTTCTAAAAAAGATGGGCCCGAAACAGCGCAAAAGGAGACGAAGCATCTTCCTGAAATGAACATCGGCATACTGGGGCACGTAGACCACGGAAAGACAACGCTTACCCAGTCGCTCACGGGAAAATTCACGGACGAGCATTCTGAAGAGCTCAAACGAGGCATATCAATCCGCCTCGGATATGCTGATATGGAAATCAGAAAATGCCCAAAATGCGCCGGAGCAAAAGCATATACTACAGTGCCAAAATGCATGGAGCATGAAATAGATACGGAATATGTGCGGGCGCTTTCAGTAATAGACTGCCCCGGGCACGAAACTCTTATGGCAACTGTGCTTTCCGGAGCGTCGCTTATGGATGGCGCGCTTCTTGTAATTGCCGCAAACGAAGCAGTTCCGCAGCCCCAGACTGCAGAGCATCTGATGGTCATGAACATTGCCGGAATAAAAAACATAGTTATCGTCCAGAACAAAATCGACCTTGTGGATGAGGCACAGATGCGAAAAAACTACGAGCAGATAAAGGCTTTTGTCAAGGGGTCTGTTGCCGAAAACGCGCCGATAATACCTGTTTCTGCCCAGCACAATGCAAATATTGATGTTCTTCTTTCTGCAATATCGGACGTGATAAAGCCAAAACCGCATGATTCAAATGCAGATCCCCTGATGTATATCGCAAGAAGTTTTGATGTGAACCGCCCGGGAACTGAAATATCAGAACTTATCGGCGGCGTAGTCGGAGGAAGCCTTGTGCGCGGAGAGTTAAAGAAAGGCGATAAAATTGAGATAAGGCCGGGAGCAAAAAAAGAAAATAAATGGGTCGCTCTCAAATCGTCAATCTCAAGCATAAACCAGGGCGGAACATCTCTTGACATTGGGAAGCCGGGCGGCCTTCTCAGCATAGGGACGTTTTTGGACCCGTCTCTTGCAAAATCAGACAACCTCGTAGGAAACGTGCTCGGGCTTGAGGGAAAACTGCCTCCAATATTCAATGCTTTGAAGCTTGAAGTGCATACGCTTGAGAGGCTTGTCGATGCAAAGCAGGTAAAAAATGAAGTGCGCCAGAATGATGCTCTTCTTATGAATGTGAACACTTCAAGAACAATCGGAACCTGTGTAAAACCGGGGAAAATTTCCGAATTTGTCCTGAAAATACCCATATGCGCGTCGATTGGAGACAAGGTCGCATTGTCGCGCCAGATAGAGAGCAAATGGCGGCTTATCGGTTGGGGCGTAATCAAGTAGTTAAAATAAATATTCTCGCGTGTATTATTCTTTATGGCTAAAGTAATCGACGAAGACGAAATAAAGGAAATGAAATTTTCTAATGTGCTTGTAAGAGAGCTTCTTGCTACTGATTCTCCTTCAATCACAATCGCTAAAATCAAGCTGCGGGGCGAAAACGAGAAATGCAAAAATACCAAAAGCCACACATATTATTATATTCTCGAAGGCGAAGGCGCTTTTACAATCGAGGGCAAAAAATTTCCTGTGAAAAAAGGAACTTTGATTTGCATTCCTAAAAACTCCACATACCAAGATAGTGGCAATTTAATTAGGTTATCGGTTGCAGTTCCAAAATTTGATTCAGATAAAGTTGAAATTATAAAATAAACAATTCGTGAATTATTATGGATGGCACAAATCAAAAAATCATGGAATTCATGCAAAAAGAGCTTTCTTCTTCAGCGCACAGCATGGACCACGTGATACGCGTCCATGATTTGTGCATGCTGATTGCGGACGGCGAAAAAAACGTTGACCGCGATGTCCTTGAAGCCGCAGTCCTTCTGCACGATATCGCGCGTGTAAAAGAAGCAGGCGATACAACAGGAAATACAGACCACGCGGTTCTCGGCTCGATTATGGCGGAAAATATATTAAAAGAACTTGAATTCCCTCCGGAAAAAATAGAAAAAGTAAAGCACAGCATAATCTGCCATCGCTTTCGGACAGGAAACGAGCCAAAGACAATTGAGGCAAAAATTCTTTTTGACGCAGATAAACTGGACACTCTCGGAGCTGTTGGAATCGCGAGACTTTTCATGGTTGCCGGGGAGCATGGCGAAAAAACATATGTCGACACGCCGACGGAAACGTACATTAAAGAAAATCTTGTCGGAGGAAAGAGCAACGGCAGAATAAAAGACCCTTCAAAGCATTCGCCGAATCTTGATTTTGTGACAAAGGTAATACACATCCCGGACAAGCTTTACACAAATAAAGCAAAAGAAATCGCAAAGGAGCGGCTGGAGTATATGCACGGATTCTTCGGAAGGCTTCAAAAAGAAGTGCATGGAAATATATGACCGAACGAAAAAAGAGTCTTTTTATACCTAACAAAACAATTTATTCTATGAAGCAGGCAATAATAATCCGCGCAGACCTGAATATGTCAAAAGGCAAGCTTGCCGCGCAGGCCGCGCATGCATCCATTGAAGCGTACAAAAAAGCAGAATTGAATGCTGTTGAATCGTGGGAATCTGAAGGCCAGAAAAAAGTTGTGCTCAAGGTTTCCGGCGAAAAAGAGCTTATCGAAGTTTTTATGAATGCTAAAAAGGCGAAAATTCCCGCCGCATTGATCCGCGATGCAGGAAAAACGCAAGTAGAGCCGGGAACTGCAACATGCGTAGGGATCGGTCCCGAAGAGGATGAAAAAGTAGACCTGATTGCAGGAAAGCTGAAGCTTCTTTGAAATTAAACTGGCGATCTTATGTATCTTTCTGATATTGTTTTCTGGGCGGTGTATTTCTTTTCGCTTTATGTTTCTGTTTTTCTGCTTATCACTTTTTTTGAATCCCGGGCGCCGCCAAAAAGGCTTGACGCGCTGCCAACTGTCAGCGTAATCGTTCCGGCATACAACGAAGAAGAATCCATAGGAAAGACGCTGGAATCTTTAATGAAACTTGATTACCCGAAAGATCTGCTTGAAATAATAGTTGTAAACGACGGCTCAAAAGATAATACTCAAAAAGTCACCGAAGGCTTTTTGCGCAAGGAGAATCCGTTCAAGCTGCTGCTGATAAACCAGAAAAATTCGGGAAAGGGCGCTGCCCTGAATAATGGAATGTCGCGCGCGAAAGGCGAATTCATTGCCTGCCTTGATGCGGATTCAATGGTGAGGTCTGACACGCTGAAGGAAATGATACGCTATTTTTATGACGGCAACATTGCGGCAGTATCCCCGCTGATGAAAGTATACCAGCCAAAGACAGGCCTCCAAAAACTCCAGGCCCTTGAATATGTTCTTTATGGATTTCTCAAATGCCTGTTTTCAAGCATGAACAGCATTCACGTTACATCAGGGCCCTTTAGCATTTACCGGAAGAGCGCGATACAAAAACTCGGCGGATTTGATGAAAAAACAATTGTTGAAGATCAGGAAATATGCTACAGGATACAGCGAAACCATTACAGAATACTGCAAAGCACGGCAGGCGAAGTGTTTACAATCGCGCCAAAGAACATACGCGAGCTGTACAATCAAAGATGCAGGTGGTTCAAAGGCTCTGCAATGACTATCTACCAGTACCGCGATATGCTGTTTAATAAAAAATACGGGGATTTTGGAATGTTCCAACTACCTACGCTTGTGATGGGGCTCATATTGCCTTTCGTAACAGTCACTCTTTTTTTCAAATACTTTATATTTCCAGTAATTACGAAAATTTCAAACCTGTTCCTGCTGAATTTCAAGATATATCTTCCAAGATACAGCATTGTAGAACTCAAGTCGATTCTTCTGACGTACGACTACATGAAAGTATTCATAGTGCTGCTTGTGTTTGCAATAGGCCTGTACTGGATGCTGAAAGGCCATAAAAACGCAAGCGAAAGAATTTCAATCAGCCAGATAATTCCATTGCTTTTATACTTTGTGGCATATTATATTATTCTGTCATTCATCTGGGTTGGCTCTATGTTTGAGCTCCTCATTTTAAAGCGAGTAAAAAGATGGTAAATTCAGCAAGATGCAGCATATCAAAAGATGGTGCTATGCAGGCAGAACTACGGAACATAAGAAAGGACAAATATGCGGTAGCGCTAGTCATAACCATCATGGTCTTTACGCTGGGTTTTCTTCTTGGAACCGTTCTTGACAGCTATAAAATGAGTTATGTGCAGGAAGTTGCAAAACAGCAGGAGCTTGAATTCACGAGCCTGCAATTGCAGTACCTGTATCTTGAAAATGTAAAAGGCAGCGAGAAGTGCCCTTTATTGTACCAGACACTTGAAAACAACATACGCACTCTCGCGCCGACTCTTAATCAGATGCTGGATTATGAAAAAAGCAAAAATGTGAACAGCACGAATTACCTATTTCTTAAAAGACAATATCTTCTCGCAAACCTTAAGTATTGGCTTCTATCCGAAGATTTCAAAAAAACTTGCAGCGGGGATTCTGTAACAGTCCTGTATTTTTTCAGCAATGACTGCAAAATCTGCCTGGAATCGCAGGGCGTCATCCTGTCAAACCTCAAGCAGGCGTTCGAAGACAAGCTGCTGATATTTGCGATAGACAGCGATTTTACCGATGAGCCTATGGTAACGCTTCTAAAAAACAAATACAACATAACCAAGTATCCGACGCTTGTAATAAACGACCAGAAAACAGAACAATTCATGACCCGCAATGAACTGCTCCAGAAAATATGCCCCCAATACGTTGACAAGGAAAACCTTACGGAATGTTCGGGATATTACTAACACAGCAGTTCCGGCAACGCTTTTATATATAATTTAATCAAATAGTATCCTATATGCATTCCGAAAACAAGAAGTATGCGATGATTTTTTATGCAGCCCTGATTCTATTCATAGCGCTTCAAATCCTTACGATATACCACAACAATCCGTTATGGTGGGATGAAGCAGTTTATATCGGAATGGGAAAATATATTTTTTCAGGAGGTTCAATAGGCTTTTGGGAAGAAATACGCCCTCCGCTTGTGCCTGTTTTCTCGGGAGTTTTGTGGAAGCTCGGATTTGATCCGCTGCCTGCGGGGCGCGCCATGGCAATGCTTTTTTCCGCAGGCACTATCGTTCTGACATACCTTATCGGAAAGCGCGCATTCGGCGAAAAGGTCGGCATCGCCGCGGCAGTCATGCTAGCATTCACAAAAATATTTTTCTATTTCAGCACGCTTCTACTAAGCGACATAATCTCGCTTTTTTTCGCGATGGCTGCGATATATGCGTACATCTCGATAAAATCGGAAAAAGCGATGTTTATCACAGGAATTCTCGCAACAATGGCATTCCTTGCGAGATTTCCAATGGCTGCGGTTGCGGCAGCGATAGCGGTTTCGATTCTAGCCTCTGAAAAAGCCGGCAGGAAAGCTGCGTTTAACCTGGAAAGCGCGTTCAACAAACTATGTGACTTCATATCCGGATTTTTGCTTTTTGTAATTCCGTATCTCATTGCAAACGAATATCTTTACGGCTCTTTTGCAAAACCGTTTCTTTCAGCCAACAAAAATATAACAAAAATATATTCATGGCTTTATGATTTGGGTTATGGATTCTATTTCAATGAACTGTGGGTCCAAAGCACATTTCTCGCATTTGCGGCTGCCGGAGCAATATATTTCATGACAAAAAAAATCTGGCAGGACAAAGAAAAACTGCCGGTCTTTGCTGCTGCGCTGTTTCTCATGCTTTATTTCACGCTTCTGAACCACAAAGAAGCCCGTTACATGCTGGCATTCCTGCCGTATTTATTCATCATCGCAGCGTACGGTTTTTTCGAAATCCTGCGGATGTTTGAAAAAGCGCCTTATAAGCAAATCGCATCGATAATAGCGATAATCTTTTTGTCAATAACTGTATGGAATCTCGTTCTTGAAGACGTTGACAGGGCAAAAGAAATCGGAAACATTTCCGAATTCGAGAAAACGTATTCGAAAATGGACTTCGGTAAAGGCCCGTTATTTTCCTCAACGCGAAACATAGTGGCCTATTCGGACCTGACAATAACTCCAATATACTATTCGCTGATTTTCACGCAGAACAATTACGACGCAATACACGATGAAACGGGGTATGTCATATTTAATTCGTGCGATTTCCCGTGCCCCGAAGGCGATATCGAGTGCCCGAAGACCGTAAAAGCATTTGCAGACGACATAAAAAAGAACAGCAAAACGCTATATTACGGCAATACTTCCGAATGCTATTATTATATTTTCCAGAAACAAAAGGTTATGTGATGGCAGAAAAAACCAGTCCGCTAATATCCATAATAATTCCCGCGTACAATGAAGAGGCGCGCATAACCTCAACGCTCAAGGCATATTCTGGTTTTTCAAAGGATTCGCGCAAACAGGGCCGCGAAATAGAACTGATTCTTGTATGCGACGGCTGCACTGACAAAACAGCAAAAATTGCCAGGCGCTTTCGAAATGTCAAAGTTCTTGAATTCTCAAAAAGGCTTGGAAAGGGCGGCGGAGTATTTGCAGGATTCAACTCTGCAAAAGGCGATTATGTCGGATTTGTTGATGCTGACAATGCGATAACGCCGGAAGAATACGAAAAGCTGATTTCGGCGGTTCTGAAAGGATCTGACTGCGCGATAGCCTCGCGCAGAATCGATGGCTCAAGAATTGTTGAATCAAGAAGCCTTATGCAGAAATTCGGAAGCAGGGCGCTTAATTCACTTGCAAATATGCTTTTCGATTTGAATATTCGCGACACTCAATGCGGGGCAAAGATTTTCAAAAAAGAAGTTGTTGAAAAAATACTTCCGGACATGCGCTCAAGCGGCTTTGAATTCGATATTGAGGTGCTCTGGCGCATAAAAAAAGCAGGCCATTCCATAAAGGAAGTGCCGATAACCTGGCGCGGCAAAAAAGACGCGAAATTCAATATGCTTGAAACCCCGAAGATGTTCTTTAATCTGGTTCTAAGACGGCTTGGCGCTTAATCCATATAGGAATTTAAGCTTTGACCTACATAATAGTAGCAGGGAGATTATATGAAAATTAATATCGAAACTTACGGATGCGAAAGCAATGTTTCTTCTACTGAAACAATTGCGGGATTGCTTACCGAAGCAGGCCACCAGATAGTGCCTTTTGATTCTGCGGAGATTGTCATACTCAATACATGCGCGCTTCAGCTTTCAACAGAAAATAAGATTCTGCGCAGGCTTTCTGAACTTAACATGCAAAGAAAGCGCGTCCTTGTAATGGGCTGCCTTACGGAAGTAATGAAGGAAAAACTCGAAGAGGTCGCTCCTGAGGCAAGTGTTGCTGCTGTGAGCTCCACAGGGCATGTTGCTGAGATAGTTGAGAAAATGCAGTCAAATACGCGGGTTCTGCGTTTCAAGGACAAGCCGGTAGAATTGATAAGTGCTCCAAAACTCCGGGTAAATCCATATCTTTCCATAATACCCATATCCGACGGCTGCTCGGAAAACTGCTCATTCTGCATTGATGCAATAACGCGCGGAATATTGATAAGCAACGAGCCGGACAGGATTATCCGCGAAGTACAAAATGCGGTGGCAGCCGGTGTCAAGGAAATACACCTGGTCGCACAGGACGTGGCAGCATACGGCAAAGACAATGGAGCAAGGCTTCCGGCACTGCTTAGAAAACTTACATCAATACCCGGAGAGTTCAGGATAAAACTCGGCACAATGAATCCCGGAAGCGTAATTCCGATACTTAAGGATCTTATTCTCGCATACAACCATCCAAAAGTTTACAAATATGTAGAAATTCCGGTGCAGTCGGGCTCAAACAAAATACTTGCCGAAATGAAGCGCAATTACACCGCCGAACAATACAAAAACATTGTCGCAGAATTCAGAAAGGCTTATTCTAACATCACCATAGCCACAGACGTCATAATAGGATTCCCGGGAGAAACTGATGAGGATTTCGGAAAGACTGCCGCACTGATAAATGATGTAAAACCGGATGCCACGAAAATATATAACTACAGCGTCCGGCCGCTGACAAAGGCTGCTTCAATGCCTGACCAGATACCTTCATGGAAAATAAAAAACCGTGCTGACGAAATAAAAACACTTGCTTTAAAATACGCGGACATGAAAAACGAGGGCTGGCTCGGATGGAAAGGCGATGTCCTCATCATGGAAATGGATGAAGAAACGCCTGTCGGGCGCAATTTCGCATACAAGCCGGTGCTTCTGCACGAGGGAAATTTGGGCGATACAGTTACAGCAGATATTGTAAAGTCGAGAAGCGATTATTTGGTCGCGAAATAAGTTTGCATAACTCAATATTGGCGATGTCCACTATTCTGGGCGGGCGCTCCGTTTATGTTCAGAATAACAGAAAATATGTTATGCACAACATCTTGTGTATGATACGTATAACAGAAAGTATGTTACTTGTAATAGAAAGCTTATAAACTTAGCAATGCACATATTCTTATCATGACGCTCGCGCGTCAAGCTTTTTTATCCAATGATTATGGAGTACGATAAAAAATGGTTTTGGTCGGGGAACACATCAAAAATGCAAAGGAACTACTAAAAGATATAGATGAAAAGGTAAGGAGCGACCTTATAGCCGAACGGCAGAAACTAATAGGCTTTGCTGCATCCGAAATTTCCTGTGATTTGTTTGCTGTGCTTCTTCACAAGAAAAATCTCGTAACACCGGGTTTCAATGTAAACCACAGGTTCTTTGCATCCGAGAAGTCTGCACGGGAGCATTTTATGTATGATTTTCCTAGAAAACGCGAGCTTTTGCCGCTTCTTATCGAACAAGAAAACTATCGCAACATTTTATGCTATGGCAAATCAAAGGAAAGAAAAACCGTTGAGGATGCGATAAAGAACCTGCAAAAAATAAAATCGATTGTTGAAAGCGAAACCGGTGAGAACTTATGAAGAACTATTTTCCATACATATATGATTTTTTATCCCTTGTTTTGGAGGAAACCGAAATCACGGGCAAGATAAAGAGGATTGTCCTGTTTGGCTCTGTTGCAAGGGGTGAGGCGGACGAAGGAAGCGACATAGACCTTTTCATAGATGTCTGGTCAAAGAGCAGCGTAGAGGATGTAAAGCGATATGTGGCTGAAGCAGAAAAAAGATTTTACATAATATCCGAGAAAAAATGGTCGCTTCTCGGAGTAAAGCTGCCGATAAAATGTATGGTGGGTGTGCTTGAAGATGCACAATGGAGGAGCCTGCGTTCGGATATCATAAGCAGCGGATATACGCTTCTTGGAAAGTTTGAAGAAAAAGAGGGCGGCTGGACGCATTATGCATTGATCAACTACTCGCTTTCTGCGCTTAAGCAGGCTAAAAAAATGAAGCTTCTAAGAAAACTATTCGGATATGCTGTTAAGAAAGGCAAGAAAAAATATGTACAGCCGGGCATTATTGAAGAAACCGGAGGCGCGAAATTAAGCAGTAACGTGCTCCTGATTCCTGTCGAGAAGTCGCGGGAGATTGTTAAGCTCCTGAACTCCTTTGGAATAACTGCAGAGATAAGAGAAACGAAAGTAAAAAAATAATTTTGCTCCGAAAGTGTTGAAAGAACAGAATATGTGCTTGAAAACCTGGAAATTGATGAATCGTGTTCTTGAGAGATGCATAAATTCAATATCAACGGCTGGAAGATAAGAACAAATGTCGATTAGCCGTCGGAGTACCCTCACCCACCGCCGATTGGATATGACTCGGCGGGTTTACGAAGTTTTGCGCAAGCAAAATTCGGGGAAAGCCGCAGGTTATATTCCCGTTCATCAACGTGCATAGGACGGTCTAAGAGAACGAAGTGAGCGAGAGTTTGCCCCCTCAATAGTATTCCGCGAAGTCATTTCGACGGCGGTCGAAAAGCTTTTGAGGAATCCTTTAATTCCTCAAAACAGACAAGAATCGGAAGCCTCGCCGGCATTAATTCTTTTTTGCCAGAATGATGTAGTTTACGCTAACATTTTTTGCATTATCGTCAAAGCGCTTCAAATCTGTTTTTTTGACATCCCTGATTTTTGCAAGCTCTCCAAGTGTGTGTTCTGAAACATCGACAACATCTAAGCCAGCCTTCTTTATTTGGTCGATATATCCTTGTCTGCTTTCAGCATAGAATTCCATAGTTACTGGATTGCCGTTTTTGTCTTTGAAAAGCACAACGGGATACAGTTCGTCTCGCTTTCTTTTTTCATCCGGATAAACAACATTCAATAGAAGATAGCCTTTTGGCTTCAGTATTTTTGCCATTTCTGCTATCGCTTTTTGTCGGTCCTTATGCGAAATGTGATTCATTGCCCACGAGGTATTTACAATGTCGTAGGTTCCTGAAGGTTCTGTAAGTTTTCGCGCGTCTTCAACCCTAAATTCGATGCGGGGGTACTTTTTCTTTGCTTCCATAATCATGTTTTCTGAGAAGTCCGCGCCGGTAACTTTCGCGCCTTTGTCTGCAAACCATTTGCTAACACGGCCTGTGCCGCAGCAGTTATCAAAAACGAGTTTTCCTTTTACCGAGATTTTGTATTTTTTAAGAAAATATTGATACGCAGCTCCTTCCATCACAGATCCTAACGATTTTTCAGTGCAATATGGATGTTGGTCGTATTGAGATGCACCAATACCATACGCGGATTTTATGGATGGCATAGGTTCATTATTCAATTTGATGTTTATATACGTTAAAATTGCCTATACGAAGTATGATTTACATAGCCTCTTTGTTCTACAGGTTACATACGGGCATTCTGGCTGCCCATAACTCTCGAAAGTAGGATCATATTTTTTTAATGTATTCTTTATTGAATCGGTAATTGAACCTATTGAATCTAAAATAGCGTTAACTAATTTATCCGATGTTGGCACAGCACTCCATAGGAAGCATAAAATCAATGGGATTGACCGAATTATCGACAAAATCACATTTAATAGTACCGGGTTTATACGATTCGTAACCCATAAAATCACCAAATTTTTGTTCTATAAGTGTCTACAGCCCCATTAAGCAAAAACTGCGGCATCAAAAAACACATTCTTACCCTTAACGTTTGCATTTATTTGATCACTCCATTTGCGAGACGGTAAACTCAAATGGATGAATGTATTTTTCATCCATAACGGATTTGGAATAATCGATATCCATATTTTTAAAAGCCGATGAATGAGGCGCTGATTTTGTTGCCGACAATGCAATCCCATCTATATTTTTCGGTTTATATGTTTTAATGGCGTCAACAACAGCACCCATCGTGATCCCGTTAACTACATAGTCTTCAATTACTATAACCTCACGACCAGCTATCGAACCGAGATAATCTGCCGGTGCGTTTTTAGGAACTAAGCTCTGAGAATCACCAGATCGTTTTGAATAACGCAATAAAATTAAATCGTCCATACCTTTTTCTAAAATATCCGTGGCTAAAAATGATGGCTCTAAACCTCCTGAAACAATACCCACTAATTTATCATGGGATTTACGAGATAATTTTTGTCCAAAATCCTGTATAAGGCTCAATTCATCAAATGCCTTTAAATGAGGTTCTTTTGATCGTATGCTCTTATCAACAGAATTGAGTATTTGTTCTCTGTAAGACAGAACGTGCGATTTTGCATTATCGAAATCAAGATCTTCTCCGCGATAAAATTGGCTAATAATCTTTATCCCTTCCGTGCACAAGCAATATAAAACTTCTTTCTCTTTCTGCCAATTATTTGGATTTGAATGCAAAGAATCTTTAGCTTTAGGAAGCAGAGAATCAAAGTATAATTGTACAATTGACAGTAATTCCTCTTTAAAATCAACCGGATTTTTTTCAGTTTTGTATAAATTCAACAACGTATTAATTGTTTCTTGATCGCCATAGCGGCGAGTGGCGAATGATTCATCATAAATAGTATGCAAATTTTTTTCTGAAAGCACCATACAAATCACAGATCCATTTTCAATAAGATTGCCAAATTTTTGCGTTTTTTAGCAAAATAATGCATCTGGCATTAGATGTTTTATACTTTTTTACAGATGGCAGTAGTTTCAATAACGACGCGATTCTGATTTGAAAGCAGCATCCTTCAACATATCCATTTCATCCCAGTCACCGATTAATTTCTGAATGTCTTTTAGAAGTTCACTTTTTATGCCATACACCTCTATCGGCGAACCAATAAAATCTTGTATGTTCTTCGAGCCCATTTGATATATGTGACCACCTTTTATGAACACCTCGTTTTGATATGATGGTTCATCGTCATCGCTCATAGGTTCCAAAAATGCATATCGAGAAAACCGCGTCAAAATATTCTTTTCTTCAAGCACCCCCAGTGTTTCAGGTAGTTTATCGGGTTCGTCAAGTTTATCCGTTAAATCATTTCCATTCATTAGTTCAGCAACTGACGGGGATATTCCCCCCGCTATAACTTGTTGCAGGTAAATTTTTTCAAGTACTTTTATTTCATCTTTTTTAAAATCTTCTGGTTTCATATTCATAGGAATCGCCTCATTATACACTATATATTACTCTTAAGTAGTATTTATATCTATCGATGGCAAGGAATAGTGGTTGTATGTTTTTGGGTCAAACTACTAGAAATGAATAGAAATAAAGTCGTGGCGGTGGGGCTTCCGCCGTCAAGGGGGCAAATTGGATATAACTCGTTATGAGGCATACAAAACTTTGCTTTTGTATACCCTCTAAGGATAAAAAGCGTACTTTTGTTTGTTTTATCCAACAGAAAACAATCTGATTTCGCGCACCCTCGCCGCGCCTATCTCAATCTCATCGCATCCATATTTCCCGGAACTTCGGTTTCAACCCTGAATGTCTTATGAATCGAGCTTGCGAGGTTCAGAGATTTTGAGACTTCCCCATGGTTGACTATGATTTTTTCGGGGCGCGCCCTCAAATGCGAAACAAAGTTCATGAGCTGGTTCCTGTCCGAGTGCCCTGAAAATCCTTCCACAGTCTCGACATTAAGCTCAAGGCGCATGGACTTCATGCTTCCGTCGCTTCCCTGTATCGGGATGTCGCGGAAACCGCGCTGTATTTTTGAGCCAAGAGTGCCTTCTGCCTGGTATCCGACGAAAACAAGGGCGTTATTTTTGCGGTCTCCAAGCTCGCGTACATATTCCATCACAGGCCCCCCGGTAAGCATTCCTGAAGTCGTTATCACAACACCTGCTTCAGGGCTTTCTATGACTTCTTTTCTCTCATTCGGGCTGCTGATTTTCTTGAAATGCTCCCCGACAAAAGGATTTATGTCATTGTGAAATATCTGCTTCTGCAGCTCATGCGACAAGAATTCCGGATATGTTGTATGTATCGCTGTTGCATCCCACACCATACCATCAAGATATACAGGAACCTGCAGAGTGCCGTTCCTTGCGCATTCTGCAAGTATAACCATTATTTCCTGCGACCTTCCGACACTGAACGAAGGAATTATAACCTTGCCTTTCTGTTCAGATACGCGCTTGATTATCTCAATTATCTTCGCTTCGCCAACCTGAACTGACGGAACAACATCTCCCTGCGCGCCATAAGTGCTCTCTATTATAAGCCCTTCAACGCGGGAAAAATTAGTATATGCCGGTTCAAACAGATGAGTCCTGCCGAATTTTATATCGCCGGAATAAACCAGATTGTAAAGCCCTTCTCCTATGTGAAGATGAGTTATTGCAGAGCCGAGAATATGCCCTGCATTCTGAAAAGTAAGCCTCATGTCAGGAGTTATGTCGCACACTTCGTTGTAGTCGAGAGTTATTGAGTGCTTGATGGCGTTTTTTATGCCTTTGGACGAATAAGGCGCCCTTCCATGCTCGCGCTGTGCGATATCGATATAGTCAAGCTGGAGCATTGTCATAAGATCCCGCGTAGGAAGCGTTGAATAAACCGGACCCTCATATCCGTATTCGTAAAGATAAGGCACAAATCCCGAGTGGTCAAGATGCGCGTGGGACACAATAATTGCGTCAAGCCTGCTTAAATCGAACTCCGGGGCATCTATTGATGGGTGTACGTCAATATTGGACATACCTTCGCCGCAGTCAATAAGGACCCTGCTTTCCTTAGTCTGCAGAAACAGGCATGATCTTCCGACTTCGCGGAATCCGCCAAGAAATGAAAGCCTCACCCAGCCTTCTTTCGCACCTTTTTTAAGCTGGATTTTCTCGCCGATTTTTGTAAGGAACTTCCTTCGGTATTTTGCCTCCTCGTGCACGATTTCTCGCGCCTTGTTGACGATGTTCGATGAAAAAAGAGGTATGCGCTGTATCTCGGGGCTCCATACAGTCTCTTCTTTTATTGCCCGAAGGGTTTCTCCGGCCTTGCCGATTACAACACCTGGCTTTTGCGCGTAAATCATCACTTTTCCGAATTCCGGCTCGAATTCTATCTTTTCAACCATGGCTTCTTTCGGGACGAGCTGCTTTATTTTTGCCTTTGCAAATTCCTGTTCGGTGCATATCTCCGGATCCGGCCTGACATCTATGCGCTTATGAATTTCAGAAACAAGAGCTTTTATATCGTCAGAGCCCTCAACGAAAAATTTCTTGCTTTTCGTATAAAGCACAACTTCAGCGCCTTCAAATCCTGCGCTTGTTATCATCGCTGTTTTTGGAAGCCTCTCGATTAATTCTTTAAGTTCCACATCAGTCACCATATTTTTCGAAAATATCTTATTGAATGTTTGAATATTTTTTGAATATTTGCCGGAGATTTTTGCATTAGAAACTGATGCTATAAAACTAGCACAAGTTGCCAAAAATCGCCAATTAATCATAAACTATTTTGTTGTCATTTTGAGCAATTACTGTTTGTTTCTGCCTCAATCCAAATCTCGCGATATACTGGGTTTAGAACTCCTTTTCTGAAATAGTACAGAATGTTTTACTTAACAAGCATTATGTTTTTTAACCTATTTAAATCTATTTTTTGTCATTTTCCTTTATAATCGCGTTTATTTTGTCCTGCGGAACCCATTTGACGCCGTCCTTCTGTGTTATTGTCACAACATTTATGTCCTTTCCGCCCGTGAATACGTCACGCTCTCTTGCTGCTTTTATCGCCCTTACCGCGAGTTTTATCCCCTCCTCAACAGGCATGTCTTTTTTATATGAGTCTTCAAGCACGCCTATTGCTATTACCGACCCTGAGCCGCTGAATGTGTAATCATCCTCAACCATCACTGCGCCGTCCGCAGTTATTGAATAAAGCACGACGCCTCTGTCATCCGCGCCGCCAAGTATTAGCTGTATCATTTCAGGCATCCATGATTTGTATGCATCCCGGAGCATATTTCCGAGAAGCGTTGCTGCTGCTTTTACAGTAAGTGTTTTCTCTGAAAGCGTGTATAATCTCAATTCTGCGCTGAGAAGCCTTACAACTGCCTGAGCGTCTCCAACATCCCCTGCAATAGTCACAGCCATTTTCGGCGAGACCTGAAGAATTTTCTTTGCTGTTTTTGATGCAATAAGATGCCCCATTGTGGCTTTGTTGTCTGTTGCCAGTATTATTCCATCCTTGCAGACAAGACCTACTGTTGTGGTTCCTGTTTTCAATTTTCCGTTTTCGTGACCGCCTTCAGCGCCCGAAAGTTTCACTGAAAATCCGGTCCGTAAAAATCCGGTTTGTGCGCCTCTGTTTTTTGCATCAGATATTAACTCAGAATTAAGCATATCTTTTAGTGGAGAATTAAACTTTATAAAGGTTAATTGATTTTTGCCATTCGTCTATTGCCGATAATTTTTCGTTATGCTCCACTGCAATTTATGCCCACGGATTTTCTATAAGGATTTCAAAATCCAGTTGCTCTCTTAAAATTCCGCGTGCAGCGCCAAAACTGTGGCGACATTGTGCAACGACTCTTTTTTAATGTTTCGCGCTCAAGAAATGGCGTATGAATACAGATAATCTTAATTCTCTTCTTGCGCTTGCTTCGCGCGCAGCAGATATCATCAAATCGGAAAAAGGGCACATACGCGTTGTTACTCATTTTGATGCCGATGGGATCTGCGCAGGGGCAATAATGCACGAAACATTAAGCACGCTGAAAAAAAACTTCGAAATTGATTTCGTAAAGCAGCTTGAGCGCGATGTTGCCGCGGGCATATCAAAAGACAAGGATTCTGCAGACCTTTGGATATTCACAGACCTTGGAAGCGGCCAGTTGGACGCGATAAAAGAATTTTTTCCGGGGAAAAAAATCGTTGTAGCAGACCACCACCAGCCGATTGATATTTCATGGGATGGCCTCACACATGTAAACCCGCACTTGGCAGGAATCGACGGGAAAGATGAAATTTCTGGAGCTGGCGTTGCATACCTTGTGTGCCGGATGCTCACTTCAAAAGCATGGAAGCTTGTGGACCTTGCAGTGATAGGCGCTGCCGGCGACATGCAGAAAGTCAACGGGAATTACAAGGGAGTAAATGAAATGTTTGTAAAAGATGCCGAGCTTGCGGGAAAATTAAAAGTCGATAAGGGCTTGCGGCTTTTTGGAAGATATACGAGGCCGCTAATCAAGGCGATTGAATATTCCACAGACCCTTTCATACCAAACATATCCGGAAACCAGTCCGGAGCATTGCAGTTTCTTAATAACTACGGCATTCCCATAAAAGATTCAAAAGGCGCGTGGCTCCGGCTTGCGGACCTTTCAAAGGATGACGAAAAAAAGCTGGCAAGCGCGCTTCTGATAGAAGCGACGCATGCCGGAGTCAAGCCGGGAGACCTGATAGGAAATGTCTACAAGCTTCACAACAACTACGAAATCCGAGAATTCACGACAATACTTAATGCCTGCGGCAGGATAGAAAAGCCGATTGACGGCATGAAATTGTGCCTCGGGCATATCGATTCTGCCGACGCGATAATGGGCGCGTACCGCAAAAAAATCGCCACATACCTTGAATGGATAAAATTGAACAAGGATGCTTTTGTAAAAACAGACAACGCAGTTTATGTAGTTGCAGGAAACAGCATCTCAGACAACATGATAGGCACGTCCGTTTCAATTGCCATGCGCTCAATACTCAAGGCCAATGTTGCCATCGGATTTGCAAATTCAGACAATGGCGTCAAGGTTTCGGGAAGAATACTCATAAACTCCAACGGAGCAAACCTCGGGAAAGCGGTGCAGCAGGCATCAAAAGAGCTTGGCGGGGAAGGCGGAGGCCATACAAACGCCGCCGGAGCCAAAATACCGCTCGGAACAGAAGCGAAGTTCATACAATTGATAGACCCTCTTCTTCTGAAAAAATGGGAAAATGGAGCAGATTTAGTTGATTTGGCGGAAGTTAATGTGGAACCTTAAAGCGCATGATTCTTGGAATATCTGTATGGTAACCAAAAAGTTCATATCATATCGCATTAGCATTTGGTTTGCGATAAGCTTTTGAAACCCGCGGTTTCAAAATGGTTTCGAAAGTGACCATGTGGTAACCAAAAGATTTATATGGTTTCGAACGCAACCATACTAAAAAATTCATTATGCAACGCGCCTTATTTTTTGAATAGCCTCTTCTTTTTGAAGAATGTGTGAAATAGCCGGACTAATAGCGTCTTTGTAAATTGATTGAACTCCTTCAGGATTGAGCCATCCAATTACATCATAATTCTTATTTGTATCTCCGATTAGCTGAGGCCTTGGTATTACTGCTTCAGGCAACTTAATTGAATCTATGTAAAAACGCAATATTTTTGTGTCTTTATTACTTGGATCTTCCTTTACAAGGTAGTTCTCATCCAATTCTTCCACAAACACATCGCCAATCTTTCTTCCGAGATAATCCAGTTCTCCTGTTGAGACTATATTATCGACTTCAAAATCAGTAACTTCAGGCCCAATTTTTATTTTTGGCGAATACCCCACACAATAACCCATAAGCCATATCAAATTCTCTGCATGAGGAACTGCATCATCCACATCAATATAACCTGAAACAACTTCTTGAGGCACATGGATTTTTCCTGCAACAGGACCGGATTTTGGATCAACTAAATAAAGTTTGTTTTCTTTATCAACTGCTGCAATCTGTATAAGACTTACTTCGGAATTTTTATGCGTCATAAAACCATAGTTAGTACTATAAAGTGAAATATATAAATCTTTGTATGTGTGCTTTCTTAAAACGTTCATTCGGTAACCAAAAAATTCATATGGTTTCGAACGTAACCATATGGTAACCAAAAAGTTTATATATCTTCGAATATAACCATACGCATGATCAAGCAGCTAAAAATTTTAGACTCGCGAGAAGAAGCAGATGCGTATTGGAAAATAGTTTATTGGTTTTTCTCATATCCTACAAAAGAGATGAGCCTCAGCGACTTAGCGCAAGAATTAAGAATCTCAAAAACAACTGCAAATATAGCAGTAAAGCATCTTGTCAATGATGGATTTTTAAAAGTAGTTACATTGGGGAGGCTATGGAGAATATCCTGCAATCAAAAGCATCAGTATTTTTTCACAAGAAAAATAGGCCATAATTTAGTCATGGTCTTTGAATCAGGGATATTGGAAGCAATTCACAAATACATACCCAATCCGAGGGCGGTTATTTTATTCGGAAGTTATAGAAAAGGCGATGATACTGATGAAAGCGATATCGATATCGCGGTTGAAGTGTTGAATGATGAAGATGTACGCATTTTTCAATTACCGAAACTACCACAATTAAGCTATAGAAAAAATGTTCCTGTAAACGTTCACATATTTTCACGGAATAAAATAGACTTGAATTTATTCGCAAACATTGCAAACGGCATCGTGCTTGAAGGATTTTTAGAGGTGCGCCCATGAGGTATAAGCGTCCGGACACAAAAAATGCGCTTAGCATTGTCGAAGCGGCGGAGCGGGAGATGAGATTCACTTTAACGCTTCCACCTACAGAAGAATCCGCATCTACTATAGCAAGAAATGTTTACGAGAGCTTTCGAATGCTCGGGGATGCATTATTGATCGAAAGAGGAGTAGAATCGCAAGACCACGTTATGCCTATAAAAGAACTTGAAAAGCTCAAAGTAAATACTGACCGGCCCATACAGTTAATAGACAGTCTCAGAAGGCTGAGAAACAACATAAACTATTATGGCTACAAGCCGAACTTAGCCGAAGTAAAGGATGTCATATCTGTTGCGGAAACCTGTTTTAAACCGATACTCGAAGCGGTTAAAAGAAAAATCGCGAAACAGTAGCTATTTACTAAAATTTGTATTCCTCGTATTTCAGTATTTCTGCAACAACCACTTCTTTCCAGTCCGCGATTAAGTCTTTGAATTTCATCCTGATGTCGTTTTTCATGGAATTGAGGTCTATCGCGTCCTTTGCAAGAATCACAAAATACATGTCGTAATCGCCGACCATGGACATCAGAATAAAGACGCGCGCATGAGTTTTTAGGTAACTTTCAAAGCCGCGCAAAGATCCTTCTGTCAGGTTCTGGAACTTGACATAAACGTGCGAAGTAAGCGGAAAGCCGAAATATTTGGGCTCCGGAATAACGCAAAAGCGCTGTATCACTCGCGCAGTCTTCATTTTCTCTATCCGGTCCTTTACGCCATCTATCGAAAGCCCGACTTCTTTTGAGATATCTGTCAAAGAAGTGCGGCTGTTTTCATTCAAAATGCAGAATATTTTGCGGTCTTTGTCGTCCAGCTTCACGGTTTTCTGGGCTAATTTTTCGGATTTCTGCTTTTTTGCGAGCATATACATTCTAAATATTCGCTTTTATTTATAAATTTAACGTTTTTTTCGCTTAAAAATTACATAATAAATAAATACTAGCTAGTATATAGATGCTATTGAAAAGTGATAACTTTGTGATACGAATGGAAATTGATATAGCAACCGTTGTTAGAAGATATTCAGCAAACAAAGATGCCTATCGAGCAGTTGTGAGATCTACTAGTGCTTCAAGCGGAAAGATTGACGACTTGTTTCGGGAAAAGAAAAACTACGAACTTTCGATAGAATCGGATGAGCGTGTGATTAAAGAATGGGAATCTCGCAGCCCTGCAATTGTGGAACAAAGAACTAAAATTAAAGAGAAGGGGCAAGAATATCTTGATAGAATAAATGCCGAGATTAAAGCGTATATGGATGAGCTATCCCTCAAAGCAGGCGATGTAGTTACTTTAAAAGGCGCTATCGAAATAGGCATGCCGTTAAACCTAGTTGATTCAAAAGGCAATAAAATCGTCACAAATCCTGTGATTTACATAAAAATAGAAAAATAAATTACCCGACCGTGGATTATTATGACAACATTCAAAGACTACGTGGAACGAGAAATTGATAGAATGGGATTTACTAAAAAATACATTGAAGAAAATGCGAAAGATCGCCAGAAAGCAGGTCTGTCAAATGCGCGAATTAGTTACATTACAAGAACAAACCCTGTTGATGGTGCTATGAGATATGTAATGGCAGAGTATGTGCCGTTTGTTCCTCGAGCGAATGTGTTTTTCACGGGAATTAATTCGGATGAGCGTGGCAGGGGTCAGATACTTGAAAATTATTACCAGTTGAAACACGCTATGATTCATACAGACGAAAATGGTGTTTATCCTTTAGAGCCCGATAACTTTGAAATCTTCGACACAAAAGAAGAAGCGTCAGCAGCAAATTCCTGGGTGAAAGATGCCGAACTGCGAAGGATGTTAATAGGGGCTGCGCGCGATAGGATTCCGCATTTTAAGAAACCTAAGAACGTTGCGTAATGTATTTTAGAATTCCGTCATCCATAACCTTAATAAATCTTCCGTATTAATGTATGGCTATTGTAATGTAATACGCATACAATAACAATATGAATAACTATGTGATTTCATGGTCGAAATAATGCAGCAACCCGGAGAAGTGAAAAAAGCAGATACAGCCGCAAAGCCAAAGGCAGGAAAAGACACTTGGTCTAAAAAATCATGGTATTCGGTGTCCTCTCCGGATGTTTTTGGCGCAGAAATGATCACAGAAATTCCATCTATGAAGGAATCATCCCTTATCGGAAGAAATGTAAAAGTATCATTGTCCGACCTTACAAAGAATTTCAAGCACATGCACACCACAGTAAGCCTTAAGATTAACCACATTGACGGAAAAAAGGCAAAAACAGAATATGCGGGCCAGGAAATATTAAAAGACGCCCTTGCGCGCCTTATCCGAAGATGGAGCTCGCGCGTCGATTCAGTGCAGGAAATCGCACTCAAGGACAAGAAAATGCGCCTTAAGATGACATTGATAACTGCGAAAAAAGCAAACACTACAGTAAGAGAAACATTGCGCGCCCTTACAATAAAGACATCAAACGACATACTTGCAGGAAGGCCTCTTGATGAAGCGGTTATGACCTTGAATAACGAAAAACTGACACGACTGATACAGGAGTCTGCTTCAAAAATATTCCCTCTAAGAAGCGTTGAAGTGAGAAAAGTTGAAGTAAAATAAACGTTCAAAAAGTTCATTTGCTTCTGATTGATTCAAGAACTTCTTCAATTCCAGTAACATCCGAAATAATGTGCTTTACTTTCAAGGCTTGAGCTTCTGGTTTTGAAAGATGTCCTGTAAGAGCAACAATTGGTTCTATTCGCGCGTTTCTTGCCATCCGGACATCGTTCTTCGCATCGCCCACATAAACCGCCTCTTCAGGTTTTACTTTAAGAAATGCCATTATTTCATTAAGCGAATATGCTGAAGGCTTCTGGTTTTTCTCATCAATATCATATGCAGAAATTATTTTTGAGAAAACGTTCCTGATGCCGTGCTTTTCCATAATTCTTATCAAGAAAACCTGGGCGCATCCCGTAGCAATAGCAAGTTTGTATTTTCCAGCCAGGCGCAGAAGCAGCTCGTCAACTTGTTTTATGGGGGTTATGCTGTTGATAAATATATCTGAACCGAGAAGAAGATCATCATATAGTTTGCATGCTGCATCGAGTTTATCGGAATGCTCTTTTAGGAGCCCTTCGAATTCGTGTCTTGGAGTTTTCCCCCAGTTTTCGAAAATCCTGCGGCGCTCCTCTTTTTCTTCAAGATGAACGCCAAGCCGCACTAATGTCTCATGATAGCACTTAAAATACCCTTTTGTCGAGCCGGTTACAATAACATCGTCCCAGTCGAATATTATGGCTTTTATCATACTTTGAATCCCCTCAAAAGTCTTTTAAGAAGTCAATAAGAACTTCCACGCCTTTTTCGAGAGCGTAGATATCAACATACTCGTCGGTCTGGTGCGCCATATCAGGACCCACGCCAAACGATACTGCAGGTATTTTGTAATTCTGGAAAAACGTCATCACAGTTGCGCCCTCAGAACCTTCTATTCTGGGTTCTATCCCGTTATTTTTCATCGCGGATTCAAGCGTTGTTATAAGCGGGCTCCTTCGGTCCATTTCGTATGGCAGCTGCACATTAAGCGTTTCTATTTTGTAATTTTTAGTTGCTCTTTCTATTGTTTTTCTTATTTCAAGAAGTAGCGCGTCAGCATTCATTCCCGGCAGGTATCTTGCATCGATTGTAAATTCGCAAACATCCGGCACTATATTTACAGCATCGCCGCCCTTAATTATTCCGATATTGATGGTCGGCGGATGAACCAGCGGATGCGGCTTAACATCAAACTTGTAGTTCTTTAATTCGACTATGGCCTTTGAAGCCGCTTCAACTGCATTTTCGCCTTTCCATGGATACGCACCATGCGCTTTCTTTCCGCGCACAGTAACCTTCATCTGCAATACGCCTTTTTGCATTATTGCGATTTTGAATCCCTCCACATCCATAACGAGTGTGTTTGTCGGTTTCAATATTCCTTTTTCAAGAAGCGGAATAAGCCCGAGCTGGCTGCCCATTTCCTCATCCGCTGTTGCAGCAATTATCAAATCATAATCCAGCTTTATGTGATTTTCTTTCAAAAGGCGCGCCACCTCAAGGCATATCGCAACATTGCATTTGCAGTCTGCTGCGCCCCTACCGTAGATTTTTCCGTCAACGGTTTCTGCGTCAAACGGATTGTGCTTCCAACCTGTTCCGGCAGGAACTGTGTCAAGATGCGGAGTAAGAAGCAATGATTTGGAAGCGTTTTTCCCGCGAAGAATCATTCCATCTGCGGATGGAAAGCTTTTGAAGCTTCGCTTCAAAATCCCGACAACATTTGTCCTGTCTTTCGCGAATTCGTAGATCTTAACCTCGAAACCGCACGCCTCAAGCTCTTTTTCAACTATTTGCGCGACTGCTTTTTCAGTTCCGCCGGGATTCTCAGAATTTGTGCGGATGAGCTTTTGTGTCAGGGAAACAATGCGGGATACCATCTTCAAAACACCTCATCAATCATAAAATATGCTCAGATATTCTTTCAACTTACTTTTCTTCAAAATTTCATACACCACACAGAAATATGTTCCGACAGCAAAAAAGAACAGTAATTCCTCTATCGGAATGCCTAAAATAGCTACTCCTGAAAGGCTGACATAATTATAGCTGGCTGCCAGTGAAGGAAATAAGTTCCAAAAAACAGCATACATGATTAAAAAAAACGCAAACGTCAAAAAGCCATTAAACAGCATAGCCGTTCCAAATTTTTTCTCGGCCAGATAAAATAAAAATGCTCCGAAAAACATACTTCCGAAGGAAAAAACCATGACGCTGATTTCCGGGAACAGCGGATGAAACAGAAATATGACCGGCGCAACTAAAAGAAGCTCAATACGTATTTTTTGTACGTTGTATATCGGTTTTCCGGATAAAACCTGAAATATGACCGCTGAAAAACCTGCAAGAAAAAATGCAAATATGAAGGATTCAAGAAACAACATATCCAGTATTTTGACAACCTGAAACTGCGGATTCCAGTAGACTGGCACAAAAAATATTTCCGTTACTCCCGACAGCCCACCGATTATGCTTGTCAAAAGTATTTTTTTCCTTAAATCCTCGCGCAAAAAATAGAAAATAAACCAGAATACGGCAACTATGCCGGAACCGATAAGATAAACATAAGCCATAGTATCTATGAATTCAGGAAATTTATTAACTTTCTGAGCAAATACAAGTTATAGAAAAATACATCGCGGCGCATATTTCATCGCCGCGGATTAATCTGATTTATAATTCGCTCTCGCTGATTATCGAAACCTTGTTCGAGAACGGCTTGTCTTTAAGCGATGTGCCGATTAAGAACTGCACTCCTGCGTCTTCTGCGGCTTTCACAAGGAACTTGTCGATGTAGCCGTCAAGAATAACTGCAGAAGGGCTTTCTATCTGCTTTAAGGATGTCGTTATTTCTTTGACAGGCACCCTTCCGACAAAGTTGTTGTCCTTGTCAAATATCGCTGCTGCGCGCGTCCCTACAAGCTCGGTCAGGTGTTCCTTGAACTTTGCCGTAGTCTCGCTGTCAAGCGCTTTCTTTTTTGCAGGCGCGCTGGGTATTGAAACAGACGTCACGCGCCTTGTGCCCGAACTGGAGCTTGAACTTGAAGCCGGAGCAGACATCTTTACAGAATAGCTCTTGAACTGAGCAGATTTCTCCTTGGATTCAGCTGTTTCCGGAACATCAAAAGGCTCGGCCAGGTCATTTTGCGAAACAATGTCGCTGCCATTGGTCTGTGTTCTTTGCTGCGGCTGCTGCGAAAGCGGCCTGATATCCGATGCCTGTCCTGTTGGAACCTTATCACGAAGCGCTTTAAAGATTTCTTTCTTTGTCAGCTCCTCAACTTCCTTTCCTTCAGGAGCACGTGCAACGAAATCAATTTCTCCAAGCTGCTGCAGTTCTTTAAGGATTATGTCTCCTCCACGGTCCCCGTCAAGGAAAGCCGTGACTTCCTTCTCGCGGAATATCTCGGCAAATGCCTGGGGAACTGAAGTTCCGCCTATTGCCACAGCGTTTTTAACGCCGTGCTTGAGCATGTTTACGACATCTGCCCTTCCCTCGCAAACTATAATCGCATCTGTTGTTGCCACTTCAGGCCCTGCAGGAAGTCCTTTGAATTCCACGACTTCCGCGGTTCTGAGGTTCTGCATGAGCTCCTCGCTCATTACAGTTGTATCCGGCATCTGATTGAGAAGCCCTGCAAGAAGCTCCTTTGCCCTGTCGACAATATAGTTCCTCTTTATTGTGCGAAGGTCTTCGACAGATTCTATATGTATTTTAGCGTCGCATGGCCCCACGCGGTCTATTGTTTCAAGAGATGCTGCGATGAGTGCGGTTTCTGTGCTGTCAAGGCTCGAAGGTATTGTAATTTCGCCTATAGCCTTTCCTCTCTGAGAAACGCTTTTCACTTCAATTCTGCCGATTCGTCCGGTTCTCTGAAGCTCCCTCAGATCAAGTTCAGGGCCGAGAAGGCCTTCAGTCTGTCCAAAAAGAGCCCCGATAACATCGGGTTTTTCAACTATTCCACTTGCGTCAAATTTTGCCTTTATCAGGTATTTCACTGATGTTTGTGCTAGTTTTGCCATATATATCACTTAACTTAAACATTTTATTTTTTACAAATTGCGAATTGTTCAAGCGCGCATTTATCAGAAAGAGATTAACTTTATCGGGGTTTTAATGTTTTTGATTTTTCAATCAACAATCGGAATTCAATTTCCAAATGCAAACAAACTTGTGAATTTGATAAATATTAATCTCCTAGCGAGATTCAAATGCGCTTCTGATTTCGCTTTCAGTTGCGTCATGTATCAACAATCTTTTCTTTTTTGATTTTTCGCCTCCAACAAACGAAACATGTTTTTTCAGGAGCCTTTCGAGCTCTTTAACAAGTTCTGTATTCGCCTTGTTGTCTTCGGGCCTGCTTTTTAGGCAGATTACTAATCTGTTTTCATCAATCAGTATTTTGAATTTGTGCGAATTCGGCTTTGCCGTAACCGATATTAACACATCAGTTCCTTTGATTTCGAACATAATCGTTCATATAATTACTAATTATTATATGTATCCCGCAAGTAACACGCTGATTCATCGCATTCGCTCGAAGCGCTGACGAATGCGGGATGTTTGAGTATATAAAAGACAATCTTTATATACTTTTTTACGGGCTTGAAACCATATTGAGATATCATAATAATATATATTATTAAAAGATAGGTGGGATTTATAGCAAGATATAAAAAAGGCTACGCATTCGAGCGCGCATTGAAACTGCATCTTGAATCCGACGGCTGGATAGTAATACGCTCAGGCGGAAGCAAGAAACCGGATTTGGTCTGCGCGCGCAACGGCAAAATCCTCATAATCGAGTGCAAATCAACTGCTTCTGACATCATTTACCTTGAAAAAGAGGAAGTGCGGCATCTTGAGAAAGTCGCCGGAGAGTTCGGAGGCGAATGCATTTATTGCGTCAAGCGCGACAATGCCGGCTGGCGGCTTGTTCCTGTGACCGAGCTTGTCGAGGCGGATAAGAATTTTGTGCTGAGATTGAAGGATTAACCGATTTCCAATACATTAGGGTCCATTTCTAATTTATCTGCACTATTTCTGCGTTCTATTTCATACAGCACAGTTCCGTAAGCTTTTGATAAATCATCATCAATTTGGCCATCTCGGTAGAATATTTTTCTTCCAGCATCTTCTTCGAAAGTTATAATATCGTTGCGACCTTCTACATATTCAAGTAACTTATTTTTTGTCGAATCCAAAATTTCTAACAAATAGGATTCTCCATTTTGAGCAGATATAAGTTCTTCTGCTCTTTCAAAAGCAGGAAACCCATTATGAGTTATTAGAAGATTATAAAGTAGTTCCACATCGCGTTTATCATAATATGTTACTTCGTCATCCCCTCCGACAGTTATTATTTTTTGAGTAGCGTTCATAATAATCACTGCAACTATATGGTAGTAATAGTATTTAAACCTTTGCACGGCAATTGACGTAATCATAACGTTAATTCATCAATAGCACCCATTTTTATACCCTTACGATGAACAAAAGTATATAAATCTCCGCGCGCAATTTAAATCGCATGTACGAAGCGGATATTATCGCGCATTTTTCGAAAGTTCCTGTGTTTTCCTTAGCGGACGCTTCGCAGCTGATTAAGAATCGCGCATATGCGAAAAAAGTAATATCGCGAATGGCTGCGACAAAGCGGATAAAAAGAATCCGAAAAGATCTATATACGTTTCACGATGATGCGTTTCTTATTGCAACATATCTCGTTCGGCCAAGCTATATTTCCGGAGTTTCCGCGCTTTCATACCATCACGCAATAACGCAGATACCCAATGAAGTCTTCTGCGCCACGACAAAGCCGACTAAAAGCTATTATTTCATCGAAAAAATACGCTTCCGCCGTACAAAACATTTTTTCGGCTTTGCAATGGAAAAGCACCTCGGCTTTGAAATACCTGTCGCAACTGTTGAAAAGGCAATAATCGATTCAATAGGAAAAGTTCCCGTTTCAGTAATAGAAGAATCATTTGAAGACGCAGATGAAAAGCGCATGCTCGAATACCTCAAAAAAATCAAAAAGAGCAGCACCATAAAAAGAATCGGCTATCTGCTTGAAATACACGGCCACGATGTTTTTGAGGAACTGAAAAAATACACCGATACAAAATACATTCCGCTTGATCCCCTGCTAAAGCGAAGCGGGGCAAAAAACAAAAAATGGAAGCTGATATTATGATATCAAAAGAAATGCTTTTGGAAGTCGCAAAGAAAAAAGGCCTTACAAACAAGGAGCATATCGAAAAAGACTATTTCCAGGATTTGCTTCTTTTCCATATCTGCAAAAAGACAAACCTGCTCGTCTTTAAAGGCGGAACGTGCCTATATAAGCTATACGCGCTTCCAAGATTTTCTGAAGATCTTGATTTTACGCTTGCGGGAAAAACCGATGCAGAAGCAATTATACGCGAAATTGCGGGCAGCTTAGGCGCCAAAATAACCGACGTAAAGAAAATGAATAATTCGCTGATAATAAAGCTCGCTTTTGAAGGAATATTAACTGCGCGCAATACTGTGCGGATAGACATAAGTCTGACAAATGCTGTTTTCGGTTACGATGTCAAAAATTACGTCAGTCCGTATATAGACATAAATCCGTTTTCCTTAAGAACGCTCGGCCTAAAAGAAATACTGGCAGAAAAAATCCATGCGATTCTTGCACGGGAAAAGGCGCGTGACCTCTACGATCTGTTCTTCCTTTTGCGTTTTGTCGATGCCGACATGGAATTGATAAACAAAAAACTCGCGATTTTCGGCATGTCTTTCAACTACAATATTTTCGAAAAAAGGGTTAACGACCTGAAAGGCGTGTGGCGCGCGGAACTCGAGCCATTTGTGCTGGCGGATCTCATCGATTTTGATGTCGCGCGCGATTTTGTGATTGAAAAGATGTCGAAACTAAAATAACCTTCCGCGATATTTTTTCAAAAAGCCCATTCCCAAATCCACGTAGTTCTTCAGCTCCGTGCGCATGAATTCAAACGCATCCAAAAGCTCTCTCAGCTCGTCTTTTAGAATGTCTCCTTTTGCGTCAAAAAGCGCGGAATATTGCTTCACAAGCTTTTCGGCGTTATTATAGCCAATATATTTTGAAAACGTGTACGGGGATGCGGGCTCATGAAATACTTTGTAGAAGTCCCCGAGACCGTAAAGAGAATCATAAAGGAATACGAAACGATCGCCTATTGCGGTCAGGTCTATTTTGTGCCGTATCGCAACGGCAAAAAGACTGGCGATGTCTTTATCCTTATAGAAAACGAACTCGGTTTCGCCGCCAAGCCTCTTTTTGAGCCACGCAAGCATTTCGGCTTCCGAAAAAGTTTCATTCGAAACATATTCGAATTTATTCTTCTTTTTTATTCCGATTGCTAAAAGCTCCGCTTTGTCTATTACGGGTACGATGTACATAACTCCATTGCCTTTCTTGCCATATATAGATTACGAGCCAAACGGCTTCAGCTATATAAATCTTCTTCGCCTTACAGAATTTGAATAAAAATGTCATACGAGCTATTGATTGCTGAAAAACCGAATGCTGCAGACAGAATTTCTGCTTCTATCGCCGATGGAAAGCGCGCGGTAAAATCCGTAAAATCAGTCAAATATTACGAAGTCACGCGCAAAGGAAAGACAATTTTAGTGGTTCCGGCAGTCGGCCACATATTCGGGTTAAAGCAGAAAAGCGGCACATGGACCTACCCGGTTTTTGATGTTGAATGGCTGCCGACATTCAAGATTTCAAAAGACGCCGCCTATGTCAAGAACTACTACGATACTCTGAAAGCGCTTGCAAAAGACGCTGACAGTTTTGTTGTCGGAACCGACTTTGACATTGAAGGCGAAGTTATTGCGTACAATATTCTGCGTTTTATCTGCAAAGTTAATGATGCCAAAAGAATGAAATACTCCACGCTTACAAAAGCAGAACTTGAGAAATCATACGATAATGCAAGCCCGCACATCGAGCGCGGCCTGGCAGATGCCGGCGTTACAAGGCATATCCTGGATTATTATTTCGGCATAAATGTATCGCGCGCTCTAATGCTGGCGATGAAAAGCGCTGGCAGGTATAAAATCATGAGCTCAGGGCGTGTGCAGGGGCCGACACTGAAAATTCTTGCTGACAAAGAGCTTTCTATAAAGGCGTTCAAATCCACCCCCTTCTGGCAGATTGAGCTTGAGGCAAAGGACTTTTCCGCGCTTTATGAAAACGAAAAAATTGAAAAGGAAGCAGACGCTAAAAAAATAGTCGAAGAATGTGCTGGAAAGGATGCGATTGTTTCAAAAGTGGATAAAAAAATAGTGAAACAGGCGCCTCCGGAACCCTTTAACCTGACTGACCTCCAGACAGAAGCTTACAGGGCATTTAAAATATCCCCAAAAATGACCCAGGAAATATCGCAAAAGCTTTACGAAGCAGCGCTTATCAGCTATCCGCGAACTTCTTCGCAGAAATTGCCCGCAGTCCTTAATCTCAAAGACATTCTTCAAAATCTCGCAAAACAGGCAGAATACGCGAACATCGCAAAAATCGTCCTGTCAAAAAAAACTCTTGTGCCTAATGAAGGCCAGAAAACAGACGAGGCGCACCCTGCAATTCATCCGACCGGCGAGGCTCCGAAGTCCCTGAACCCCTATGAAAAAAAGGTCTACGACCTTGTTGTAAAGCGATTCATAGCCACATTCGGCGATGCTGCGGTAAATGAAAATATTGCTGCAAAACTCAATATCGGGCCGTATATTTTCAACGCTGCAGGAAAAAGGACAGTTGAGCCGAACTGGTACCTGCTTTACGCGCCGTATTCAAAAAACAAGGATATCATTCTTCCGCCTCTAACAGAAGGCCAGAAAATCGATGTGAAAAAGCTCAATCTTCTTGCAAAAGAAACAGAGCCTCCGCGAAGGTATACGCCGGCTTCAATTATCCGCGAGATGGAGAAGCTGAATATCGGAACAAAGGCGACGCGCGCGGAAATCGTCAACAACCTTGTGCTACGCGGCTACATAAAAAACACCCCGATTGAAGTGACAGACCTTGGCCTGAAGACAAACGGAGTGCTTGAAAAATACCTGCCGCAGATAGTGTCGGTTGAACTGACGCGCAGGTTCGAAGAAGAAATTGATGATATTGAAAAGCAGAAAATAACTTCTGAAAAAGTCCTGACAGAGGCGGAGACGGAGCTGACAAGCGAACTCTCGAAATTCAGGCTGAAGGAAAAAGAAGTCGGAGGCGCGCTTCTTGTAGCGTTAAACGAGACCGCTGCAGTCGAAAATATCGTCGGCAAATGCCCGAATTGCGGAAAGGATCTGCGCGTAATTGTTTCAAAGATGACAAAGAAACGCTTTGTCGGATGCTCGGGATATGCCGATGGGTGCAGAACAGCATACCCGCTGCCGCAGGTCGGCATGCTCAAGACAACAAAAGAAATCTGCAAGGAATGCAATTCACCGATAGTGAAAATTATTTCCAAAGGCAAACGCCCGTGGATTCTCTGCATCGACCCGAAGTGCAAAACAAAGAATGCATGGAATAATAAGGGAAAGGCTGCTTCAGAAAACAAACCAGACGATAAAAAACAGTAATTACGGCTTTTTAAATATTTTTGAACAGCGTAAAATCATGATTAAAAAAATACGCGGATACTTGAAAAACCTCATAGAAAGAGGCCAGGCCGATGCTCCACAAGACTTGGAACAGACACCATTCATAAATACGTGGATGGTGCTCGAAGCACCAGGCAACACAATCTACAAACTCAATCTTTCAATGGAAAAAATTGGAGGGGATTTTAAATCAATTGACCTATATGGGACTCCTCTAGTATTTGAGATATACAGACACCCTATCAAATCAATTGAACTTGGCGATCTGACGCCGATAAAAGAAAATGTGTATTACATAGTTAAAAATAACGAGCGCGGCATACATTTTGAGCGGAATTTAACGATGATTTAAGAAAAGCAATCCAGTAACATTAGAGCATCGATTTATTAAAATTTCTTCTCCATTCAGTATTAGAATATTTATATCCATTATAGTAATGTAGTAATCTCATATCCGGTGATTCTATCAACCCAAATTATACTTCAAAACAATTGAAGCGCCTTGTTCATGAGCTTTCAAAAATGCGCGGCAGGCACACTGATCTTGTGAGCGTATACGTTCCGAAAGGATACAACCTGAATGAGATAAGGAACCTCGTATTCAACGAAGCCGCAACTGCGGAAAACATAAAGTCGCGCACAACAAGAAAAAATGTCACAACCGCGCTTGAACGGGCAGGGCAGAAACTCAAGAACTACAAAGTCACGCCGGATAACGGCCTCATAATCCTTTGCGGCAATATCTCTGAAAACGAGGGCCAGACAGACATGCGCATCTGGGAAATCATCCCTCCAGAGCCTGTAACCACGCGCATTTACCGATGCGACCAGACATTTGTGCTTGAGCCGCTGATGGGAATGATCCGAGAACGCGAAAATTACGGCCTGCTTTCCATTGACACTCACGAAGCTACAATCGCGTTTTTGCGCGGAAAAGCAATAAACGTCGTTGCCAAAAAAACATCGCACGTTCCCGGAAAGCAAAGAAAGGGAGGGCAGTCAAGCATACGTTTCTCGCGAATAAGGGAGGAGATTCTTTTCAAATTCATGAAAGATTTCGGAGAGATTGCAAACAAAATATTTGAATCCGAAAAAGATGTTCTCGGAATAATTGTCGGAGGTCCGGGACAGATAAAGGATGATTTTGTCAACGGAAACTTTCTTTCAGAAGCAGTCAAAAGAAAAATTCTTGGAATCCGCGACACAGGCTACGCAGGTGAGGATGGATTGCGAGAGCTTGTCGAGCGCTCTGCAGACATTCTGAAAGAAGCATCGGTGATGAAAGAAAAGGAAATCATAAACAAATTTTTCGAGCATCTGAAAAAGGACACGCGCCTTGTGACTTACGGATTTCTGGAAGTTGAAAAAGCATTAGCTCTCGGCGCTGTTGATACACTCATAGTTTCTGAAGGTTTTGAATTCAAGGCATATTCAATCAAATGCATGTCGTGCGGGCATGAAGAGGAAGTTGTAAAAAGAGCGGAGCACGCGCCAACAATCTGCCCGAAATGCGGCTCGCAAATCACACCTGAAGAAATCGACGTGTTTGCAAAACTTGAGGAACTGGCAAAAAATACCGGCGCAAAATTCGAGCTGGTGTCCGCGGAAACGCAGGAAGGCGCGCAATTCCTTCAGCTGGGCGGAATTGGTGCGATACTGAGGTATGTGATAGAATAAGAACACAAAAATCATATAGTCGCATATTCTTGTTCGCCAATTTTATTCGCAAGAATTTTATTGTACGCTTCTGTTTCGTGCCAGCATTCATTAAAAAGGGATGCTCCGGCAGTAGATCGTATGAATGCTCTTCCTTCGGAAATATCCAAAGCTTCAAGATCTCCGAATTCCCAGACACGGCTTCGCCCATTTCTGCGATCAAATTCAATTTTTCCAATGGTTGGATATTTCTCTGATTCCTTAAATATTGTTTTAGACGCACTTTCAAAAGAAATCGGATGGTCTAAATATATCGCTACAGTTGGCTGTCCCATAACATTATATGTTTTGATTTTGCCAATATCAAAAAACTCTTCGATATAAAAAGAATTGTCTTCTACTGTGGGATGGCTTCGTAAATAAGGCAATGACTCGGCTTCTTCTAAAAAGTTTTCGATAACATCAAAACTATAGGTTTTCAGCACCATAGCATCAAGTTCAAACCATATATTTATAAATCTTTCTTGCAAAGAATTAGAAGCCCGTTAAACTGCTTCGGCAGGAGGGATTTAGTTTGACAACTATTTCTCTCAAAAGTGTTATGAGTGGTCATGATATGGCAATAAGCGATTATTTACAGAAATACATCCGCGTACTCCAGATTATGAAAAAGCCGAGCCGTGATGAATTCATGGCAGCGGCAAAGGTCACGGGTATAGGCGCGCTTTTGATTGGTTTGATCGGATATGTGATATATGCTATTATGGTCACTATCGGCGCAGTAGGTGTTTAATGATATGGTTATCTTAACTATAAGGACAACTGTCGGACGTGAAAGAACCGTACTGGATACCCTGACCACAAAAGCCCATATGAAACCTGTTGACGTAAAGTCCATACTTGCGCCTGCAGAACTGAAAGGCTATCTTTTCATCGAAGGCTCGGAAGAAGGCATCACAGATGTCCTTCGCGGAGTCCCTCATGTACGCGGCCTGATAAACAAGCCGATTGCAATAGAGCAGCTTGAAACTTTCATGAAAGTCGCAACAAAAGAAATCACAATGAAGGTAAATGATATTGTCGAAGTAATCGGAGGCCCTTTCAAGCATGAAAAGGCAAAAATTGTGCGAATCGATGAGGACAAGCGCGAGGCAAGAATAGAATTGATAGAAAGCGCGGTTCCAATCCCGATTACGATAAAATTAGATTTATTGAAAGTGATTAAGTAATTTCAGGTAACCAAATGAAAACTTATTCAAAGGAGGATCTGATTGACCTGTACAATGATGCAATTGGAGCTGGAATTGTAGACCTCGTTTTGACTGCGGCAATAACAGTTTATGACATGCAAATTAAAAAAGTTCCTGATGGTGCAGAAACTTATTCATTTGAGGAATGGGTTAAGATACACTTGGACGATACAATACCTAAATCAGACGAAAAGAAATATGGTGTAATAAAGGAAAACTAAATTGATAATTATGTCAAAAACATTCGATGTTATAGTTGATGGCGGAAAAGCAACGCCGGGACCGCCTTTAGGACCCGGGCTTTCACCTCTTGGAGTCAATGTAAAAGCAGTAGTTGACCAGATCAACGAAAAGACAAAGGCATTCGCAGGAATAAAGGTGCCGGTCAAAGTCATTGTAGATCCTGCAACAAAGGAATTCTCAATAAAAGTGGGCAGTCCGAGCACTGCAGAGCTTATCAAAAAAGAGCTTAAGCTCGAAAAGCTTGCATCTAAATCCGGTGTTGAAAACATCGCAGACATGAGAATCGAGCAGGCAATCAAAATCGCAAAAATGAAAGAAGACGGGATGCTTTCGCGCAACCTTAAAAACGGAGTCAAAATGGTTGTTGGCAGCTGCGTTTCTTTGGGCGTCCTTGTTGAAGGAAAGCCTGCAAAAGAACTTGTAATCGATATAGAAAAAGGCGTTTATGATACCGAAATCAAACAGGAAAAAACAGAACTTTCAGCAGAAGAACTCAAGCAAATCGAGTTGGAAAAGAAGACAATGGCAGAAGAATCAAAGGCAAGGCGCGAGAAATTCGATGCTCTTGCAAAGAAGACTGTCGAAGAAATGAAGGGACAGGAAGCATTCAGAATCAAGCACAAACTCGAAGAGCTTGGCATACCGAAAGACATTATAGATATGGTTATGCCAAAAGAAGCGCCTGCTGGAGCAGCGGCTGCGGCAGGAGCTGCGCCAGCTGCTGCTAAGAAAGAGGCTAAAAAGTAAAGGATGTATCTTTATGGACATTTCAAAACAGCTCGCGGAAATAAGGAAGCAGGAGCCTAAGAGAAACTTCAACCAGACAATAGACGTAATTATTAATCTTAAGCATTACGACTCAAAAAAACAGGAAAACCGCTTTGTTGAAGAAGTGATTCTTCCAGAAGGCAGGGGCAAAGATGTCAAAGTGGGTGTAATCGGAACAAATCTTGTAGTTACTGCAAAAGGCAAAGCTGATGAACTGATAAATGAGCAAAGACTCGCCCAGATTGAAGGAAGTGCAAAGGATCAAAAGCACATTTTAAGAAACGTTGATTATTTCATATCCGAACCGCAGTTTATGGCGCGAATCGGAAAATCCCTTGGTAAGAGGCTCGGGCCTAAAGGAAAAATGCCAAAGCCACTCCCAGGCACAGTTGACCCAAAACCATTGATAGACAGGCTCAAGAAAACTGTAAGGGTTGTTGTAAAAGACTCGCCAGTTATAAGCTGCCCGATCGGAGTTGAGCAAATGAGTGATGCCGCTCTTGGAAAAAACTTTGAGGCGGTTCTTGCAGGCGTTGAAAAGCGACTGCCCAATGGAAAGCAAAACATAAGAGCAGTATACATAAAAGCGACAATGAGTTCGCCTGTAAAAGTGATTTGAGGATGATTATTTATCTTGAAAATCTTGAGATTTTCAAGCTTTTTAATCCAGTTCAAAAAGAGATGATTAAAAATGGTTCAAAAATGGAAAACTGAAAAAGTAAAGGATCTTGAAAAGCTTATCGAATCAAATGCTACTGTCGGAATTGTCGACATAAGCAGCCTCCCTTCTTCAATGCTCCAGAACATAAAAAAAGGACTTCGCGGCTCTGCAGAAATCTTTGTAACAAAAAAGAACGTCATCTACAAAGCAATTGAAGCAGCAGAAAAGAAAAAGGGCAAAATCAGCGAATTGACAAAAATCAAGGCTCATATTCCGGCACTTATTGTAAGCACTGACAATCCATTCAAACTCTACAAAAAAATCGACAAGAACAAATCAGAAGCATCGGCAAAAGTAGGGGATATCGCTCCAAAAGACATCATTGTTCAGGAAGGCCCGACAAACCTGCCTCCGGGTCCTGCAATAGCAGAATTCCAAAAAGCAGGAATAAAGGCAGCAATCCAGGGACCTAATATAGTAATCAAGGAAACAAAAGTTCTTGTAAAGCAGGGTGAAGTGATAAACGAATCTGCTGCAGGGATTCTTGGAAAACTGAACATAAAGCCCATGGAAATCTGCCTGAATGTCGCAGGAATATATGAAGGCGGCGTCATCTATGGAAAAGACCTGCTCGCAGTTGACGAATCAGTTTATGTTACTCAAATTATCCAGGCGTACAGGAATGCATTCAACCTTGCATACAACGCAAACTACCTCACAAAGGATGTTGTACTCCTGAAATTATCCGAAGCGTACAGAAATGCGCTTAATCTTGGAATAAACGCAACAATCCTTGAAAAGGAAATCCTTCCGCACCTCCTTGCAAAGGCAAATCTGCAGGCAATAAGTGTCGCGGAAAAAGTTCCGAAAGAGGTTACAGCTAAATAATTTTTATGGTGATATTATGGAATATATCTACACTGCAATGCTTCTGCACAGCGCAGGACAGAAAGTCGATGAAAATGGCGTGAAAAAGGTTCTCCAATCCGCGGGAGCAAAGGTTGATGACGCAAAGGTCAAAGCCCTTGTTTCAGCTCTTGATGGTGTGAACATCGACGAAGCTATCGCAAAGGCAGCAGTCGCACAAGTTGCGGCAGCACCTGCAGCAGGCGGAGAAGCAAAAGCTGAAAAGAAGGAAGAAAAGAAAGAAGACACTGCAAAGAAGGAAGAAGAAGCAGCTGCCGGACTCGGCGCGCTGTTCGGATAATTCTTTGACAGAAGCAAATGCTAATGAGGCGGCAGCACTACAAAAAAAGTAGTGTTGCCGCTTTTATGTTCTTTTTCTTTACAATCGATTAAAAATATCAGTTATATATATAGAGGTTACTCCATATAATAAATTATGAAAAAATCAACCCCTGTCAAAAAAGAGGTTGACAAAATCAGCGAAAAATTAGTCAAAATTTCTCTTTACACGCTTTTCTTAACACCGGTCTACGCGATGCTTTTCGGATTCAAGATGAGCAAAATGCTGTCAGCCGGAGAAGAAATTCCGGAGTTAATTAAAGCTGCGCACACCCATTCATTATTGATAGCAGTTCTTTTGCTTTTTTTCATATATGACTGGAGATTGCGGGATTTGGAGAGTAAGGAGAGGTTTGGAAGAAAACCGAGCGCAATAATGCTCGCTTTAAGTGTTGCGGGTCTGGTAACCTTAACTGCAGGATTTTCAATTGCAGGACTTTATCCGCAAGAAACCGCTCTTGGCCTTAATCTTGCAAATAGCGGCGAAATAATAATGTTTTTGGCTGTACTGGCATATATTTTAATAACAATTATTGAGGAGATGTATAAATGACGCACGCACCAATAGAATTACTGATTGTGGACACTTTAAATATCGCTTTCCTCGTACTTGGAGCTATATATCTGATGAAATTCCTGCTCATGATAGGCTCTAAAAAATCAAAAAAATACTCAATAATATTATGCATATCCATTATCGCTTATGCGTTGGTGCACGAGCTGATGGAAGTTATCCACAACCTGTTCGCATTTGAAGTGGGCTATGCCGAAACAGCTATAACGACAGCAATTTCAATAGCTTACCTTGTTGCAGCAATCAGAATCAGAAATGAATTAAACTCAATTATTTTTTCGGAGGTCAGAAAACATGACAAATGAACTGGCCACACTTGCTAATACTGCACTTCTGGCTTCTGATGTAATAAGTGCATTTTTATTATTCGTCGGAACGCTTTATCTTTCAGGAGTTCTTAAAATCTTTTGCGGGAATAAATTGAAAGATTACTCCATGATGATTGGAATAGGGCTCCTTCTTTTCACAGTAATACATGAATTTGGAGAATTCATATACGGCGCAGGAATACACGGAAGCGCTGACTTAGACAATGTGCTTGAATCAATCCATGTGCTTCTCGGCTTCGCAGGAGCGCTTATTTTTTTCAAGGGGTGCTACGGCTTGTATAAAACGTATTCCGAATATATCAAAGGGTAGTTTTGATGGGATTGCTTGAAGAAGCCAAATCGATAGTGGCAGAGGCGTTCGGAAATGAAGTTGCCGACCAGCTGGACAATTTTGACGACCCAAAGAAATACCCGAAAGACTTTATTGACGAATGCATATTTTTTCTTGCAAAGATTGCCGGCCCTGATGTTGCAGACAAAAAATTCGCGCCGCTTATGGAAAAATACACAAGGACATCTAACAAACCGAAAAATGTAAAGCCCTATGGCGCAGGCAAGCGCACGCGTTCTGCGGCGTAATAACTTCTATACGTATTATCTATAACTGCTTTCGCGCGAGAATCAATTCAAATTATTTTGCGCAGCATATGCCGTTTATGCTCCGATGATGTACCCGGGCATTTAATCCACCATCACCGCGCTTTCCGCCCGGTATTTCTTTCCAAGCGAATCAACTGCATAGATGCGCGCCTTCGGAAGCCTGACATTGCCCATAAGCATCACCAAGGGCCTTATCTTGTATGTCAATATGCGCTCTTCCCTGGGCTCAAGCTTTGCGAATGTCCAGACAATCTCGGTTCCGCCCCTCTTTCCTTTTGCAATCGGCTTTATTGAGGGAGAAAATGAATTCGGAACAACGGAAACTATGTCAGGAACAATATCAACAACGTGCACTTCCTGGAGAGCTTTTCTGCTCCTGTTCTTGATTGTGATGTGCACTGTATGCTCGCGCTCATGCACTTTTATCAGTTTCTTCTTTATCTCCGGCTGCTCAACAATGCTGTAGACAACATAAACGACTCCTAAAGCAGCAAGCACGGTAACAAGAAGCAGCCAATACTCCACACGGTAAGAAACAGAGCAAGATTCTGCGGGAGCAAGATCACATGACCACTTGAAAGTCTTTTCCACCCCATTAGACTCTATCAAATCGGGCTGCTTTTCAAATGAATAAAGGGCAAGATAGCTCATTCCGGAACTTTCAAGAATCGCGACTTCATTTTTATTGCCCGTATTTACCGCGCTCAGTATAACTTCTTTTGAAAAAGTATCGCTCTTTACAACGGTATCCTTTTTTACCTCGCTTTTTTCTTCAATCCGCACTTCCTTTGTTTTTGTTAAAAGGACATCGCCGATATCATCAACTATCGAGCCGGTTATGACGTAATTTCCGCGCGCTTTGAACCTGTCCAGCTCAAATTTTCCGGTCGCGCTGGCGCCGCGCTCTGCTTCTATGAAGGGAATCTCAAGCCGCTGCTTTTCCGGGGCGCTTTCTCCCGATAGTTCAACAAGAACCTTGATTCTCTTCGCATCGGAAAGCCCGAGGTTGCGGACATTCACGGAGAAATCTATACTTTCGCCAATTTTGTAAGAATCTTTTGATGTCGTTATATCGCGCAGTTCAAGGTATGGGCGGTCCATAACAAACATTGCAAAAGGGTGGGACTTTGTGCGATTGTTTATCCGGTCTCCTGCATTAAAGAAAAAATTATATGTTGCTGAAGGAGTTCCTATCGGAGGACAGAGATAAAAAACAACATCCTTAAATCCCGTGTTGTTAAAATCATAATACGAATCTCCAAGCGTTATCCATGCGAGGCGGGTTCCTTCAACTGAAAAATCAACGCGCTGCATTCCACCCCTGTTTTCTATGGTTGCCACATATTTATTGCATTCTCCGGGGAATATTGCATCTTTTTCAGAAACCATGGTTATGTTAAGCATCGAACTGTCCTCTGAAAAGACCGGTACGGAAAAAAGAGCGGTTGCCACGAAAAAAACTAGAACTATATCTCCAAATTTCATACATATACTTTGTCCGATAACGTATAAATAGTTTCTGTAATCTCTGCTTTAGACCGTGCTGGCAAGCTCATTTCCTTACTTTAGCTTTGTGCACCTGGAGCGCCAGTATGAGTTCATCAACGGTTTTCATCTTTGACAATACGATCGGTATATTCTCTGTTTTTGCTATCCGGAGAGCAAGAGGATCGACTTCATTTATTCCGTGAAAAATAACTGCGCTCGGCCTAAGATTGGTCACTTTTATCGCAACAAGCGCGGTTTTACCGGAACTGACATTTGTTATGATCATCGCTTTTTCCGTAGTGAGGCCGTAAAGCCGCGTGAGCTCCGACTGAGAAAGCTCCATAATCGCCTTGAGAGAGTCTATTATGGTATGCCCGCAGATCAATTTGTCGGGTTCGTTAATATCGCCGGTTATCGCTCCATTGATTGATCTCGTGAATTCCGAAAGCGAAACAGGCTCTGAATAATCGCTTATGTCCAGAATCGCATCACTTAAGACGTCTTTTGAATAAAGCGACTGGAACTCAATTGAAACGGTGCTGCCGTTAATACGGTCAACCTCAAGAAGGGAATTGACTATTCTTTTTATGAATTGTATTCCCGGAGACTTTCGCCTTCCGCTTTCATAATCCGAGATAACTGAAGGCATCACATTCATTTTGTCTGCAAGCTGCCTCTGTGGAATCTTGAATATGTTGCGCCATTTCTGTATCGCATTCCCGGGGTTGTCTGAAAGAACAATCTCCCCAGCCATGGTTTTTGCAAGGGAATCGAGAGCATATTCTTCTTTTTGTGTGTGGTGTTCGCATGGCCGGCTACTGCCATTCCGCGGGCTTTCCGAAGTAACCGCTTTACCCACCACATTTTTTGCACAGGAATCGAGAATAATTTCTTCTTTTTGCATACGCCCCAACAGTCCATATGACAATACTTCAGTTACAAAAGTTCTGGTTAATGCGACGTTTAAAAAAACTGAATTGGAAAACAACTATATATAATGTTTTGAAAAATATCTACGATATTCGACAATTGCCGAATAGTACGACATCAAACACGTGCATGATGGCTCTATTTCTTTGCTTCCCCCTGATAAAATCCATTGTATTGCTTGTCGCTTTCCTCGGCGTCAAAAAGAACAAACTGCACCCAGCATTCATCCTTGTGGATAAGCGCTTTTTTCACCGGAACAAAAATCGTGCTTGTTCCTGTGCCCGAATACCCCGAATCCCAGACGGCGCTTTCTGTTTTTATTATGCCTAAACGATTGAATGTTGAGCGCGGGAATGCAAAGCCAACCGCATTTTTCGGTATGGTGATCTTGTTTGCGATCCTCACTTCGTAAGCGCCGTGAGTTAATTCATAGAATCCTTCATTATTCGGGACAAGCGGCTTTTTCACATCCGCCTGCTCCTTGAACTCGCCGTTGACGAGATAGCCGCGCTTTTTGTCATGCAGGTATATTGTTGCATCTTCGGGAACTTTTGTGATTTCGCAAATCTTCAAATCGCACCCGTTAGGGCCGACTTTCTTGTCTCCTTCAATGCATTCTGCCGTCCTTTTGCCTGACCATATCATAAGTACCACTGACGTTCTTTATTGAAGATATTTTATAAGGTTTATAAGTTTGAAATATAATTTTTAATCATGTCACTTGAAAGTACTCCTGAATTTGAAATCAGAAAAAGCAATTTGAAGAAAAGAGAAGGCTTTCAATATGATGTAATTCCAAAAAATCAGGACGTGCCAACAGGCCATATTGAGGTCCTTTTTACTTCAGTCGATTTTTGCATACATGACAGCAGATACGGGCCGCTGAAAAAACAGGGATTAGAAGATACTGATAAAATCGCAAATCTGATAGAGTTCTACCCTTATGAAGAAAACTTATCCATAATTCCCAAAACAGATAAAACACCTGAAACTTATATCGGGGAAGGAATAGAATCACCGATATTGGAAGAAGTGATTAAAGATTCTTTAGAAAACGGTTGCGGAGCAATAATCACACTTACTGGCAGAGGCCCGATGAAACTGTTTCTAAAAAATAATCAGTTCATCTCAACAGACCGCAACCAACAGGAATACTACAGTATAATCAAATCAGGAAGTATTTAAAAACACAAAAGCATTATACATCATGGGACTACGCGGTTTCTTGCGAGACGGATTGTCGCTGTATCTCGGATATAAAATCATCGGAATGTGGATATATCATACGCCGTTCAGCACAAATGTCGGATATGCCGGCGTTGCGCTTCTTCTTTTAACAATATGGTTCGTATTTGAGAAAGTCGGAATCATGTAATCACAGCGCCATTCATTTTAAATAACTTCTGCAAGAATTATGTTCGTGGGCATGTAGATCAGCTGGTAGATCGCTGCGTTCGCAACGCAGAGGCCGCGCGTTCAAAACGGTTTCTTTTCTTTCTTTCCAAGAAAGAATAGACAAATCCGGGTAGAAAAGAAAGAAGGAGCGACCTCAACTTCGTTGAGGTCACATGTGCTATCCGGAACCGATGAAAATCGCGCCGTGTCCACTAATATTTCTTAAAGCTCAAAAATCATGAAAATAAAAATCCGGCAGCCCGAAAGTGGGCCGCCGCGTATGCTTTAGGCGTAGTCGAAGCGCGTTTTCTAAGATATTAAAATCGTGCCTAAGAACATCAAAAGGATAGCAATAAATTTCAAGAAAATCGTTGATTTTCCAATTTTTTCTTTCAATATTTTGGGATAAAACCTGCTTAAGAGTATCGCAAATGCCAATACAAAAAATGCTTCGACAGAAGCGAGGGCGTTTACTAAAGCAATCGGCCCGAAAGAAGCCGCAACGGTTACTAATAATGCTCCAAGCACCCTGAATGTCTCATCCAAGGAAAACGCGGTAATTGCTCTTTTGCCATGCTTGCATACTGCGGAATAGAGATCATCAAAATTAAGGTACGCGATGGGGATTGCAGCAATAACTATCCCTACACGAGTATAGGAAAATACAGTCCAGTAATCTGCGAAGTTAAGCAGATATTTTGTAATGATGTAGTTCACTGAGAAAAGCACGTCCGCAAGCAGCATCAACCAAAACGCTTTTCCTAATGTAATGTTTACCAAATTTTTTGAAGAAATTACGACTGCTCCAGCCACAAGCAGAAATATGCCCGTGTATTTTGTTAGTGTAAAAACTTCACCCAAAAATAGTCCTGCGAATAGAAGTGTAAATATTGGGGCAAGATAAATCAAAGGAACAATTCTTGAGATCTCTTCTATTTTTGTAGCTTTCAAATAAAAAAGAACCGCACAAACGAAGCTGATTCCGGCAGCAAATGCGACTAAAATGTTAATCGTAGAAATGTCCGACCACCCATGAAAAAAGTAAACCAAAGTGCTTGCTATGGCACTCATAATCCCAAGAAATATGAGTGGAATAAGGGGATTTTTTACAAACTTGGTAAGAACATATTTATCAAAAATTGCAACGATTGCCCATGACAGTGCAGCCAAAACTGAAAAAATCGCCCATAGCATAGTTACAAACTCCGTATAATCAATATGTATTCAAGTGGTATATATCAGTTATCGAGATATATTTCTGCAATATTGTATGATTGTCTTCTTTTTAATGAGTGTATCATATGTATGATACGAATATGTGAAACGCGGCGGCTAAAGGGCCGCCGCGCTGCATTTTACATCATACTTTATTTAGGCGTAGTCGAAACCCAGATCTTTTAGGTCTTTTTCTCTATCTGTGTTATACCACACAGTATTATTTGCTAACACAATTTCACTTATCTTGTCGTTAATGGATTTCTTATATTGCTCAATGACATTGGTGTACGTATTTATCACATGCTTCTCATACTTATTTCTGGTTGAGCGATTTACTGTATTTTCAAGTAGCTTAGACACATCACATATTTCTTTTTGTGTATATGATATAAATAATCCTCCATCAGAGTGTACTTTTTTTGCGTATTCTTTGTTTTTCCAGTAATTTATTGTCATATCCATCACTTCATTCATTCAATTTCAGGTATACATTCAATTCATCTAGCGCCATGCGCCTCATGCTTATCTCATTCTTATCTGAAGGATCAAGCTCTGCAAGGCTCACATCATATCCTTCGGGCTGGAAAATCGGATCCCATCCGAATCCTGACGAGCCGTTTGGAGAAACGATTTTTCCGCGCAGAGTTCCTTCGAAATAGCGAATATCTCCGGATTTGTCCATATAGCCAATCATTGTTTTTGCCTCGGCTCCGAAGTCGCCGTATTTTTCTGCAAGGCCGTAAAGCCCGTCATTTCCGAGCGTCTTGCCGAACCACTTGATAAGCGGACCTGGCAATCCGTTCAGGCAATCAAAATAAAGCGAAGTGTCTTCAACAATGAACTCTCCGCGGTAGTGTTTTGACGCTTCGTCAAGCTTGGTTTCGATGACTTTTTTAGGATCTATTTCCTGGATTTCCGGCAGATCTAAGTCAAGCTGTTCAACATCCGGTATGATGGATTTCACTTCGGCCAATTTGCCTTTGTTTCCTGTTACAAAGTAAAGCGTTTCCATATCATCACCTCATCTTATACGCGGTTTCACCCTTGATCGATTGCGGATTAAAAGGCCCGTCAAGTTCTATCCCCATAACACCCAAAAAGTCTGCAAGTTCGCCGCCGTTCATCCTCATGCAGGATGGCTCGCCGTATTCCTGCGATAAATCGTATTTTACCGTACCGCGCCCATTTTCATCCAGAGGCGAAAATTCAACATTTTTAGTATATACGCGGTGCCCGCCCATCTCGCCTTTTTCCGGATTAGGGAATGTGTAAAAATAATCCCTAAGCATCATCTTGATGGGTCCATCTACAAGGGATTCGCTGTTGAAGTAGATGTTTTTTCGTACGTTGTGTCCCTCCGGCGCAGGCAGTGATGCTTTCTTTTCATACAACATCGGCCCTACCGGCTCTCCAAACTGATTTTTCTCAAGCCTGTGATTTTAGAGACGCGATCAAGAAAGTTTTCATACAAGGTTCCTTTGATTGCATCCGGGTCGACATCTCCGTCCTTCTTGGGCAAATTCCAAAGCATTTTTTCTTTATATTCGGTCTCATTTTGTTTTTTTCTGTGGAAGTCTTCTTTCGATACCACATACCAACTCCCTCTAGCTTCATCAGATCCCATTTCTTCCCACATAATCTTGTTATTCATTTTTTTCTTATAGTTAGATCCATCCAAACAAAACATCTCATACATTTTTTCACTCATCTCAAACAACTCCACAAGCTATGCGCTTATGCGCCATCACTTGTAAGTAGTCTATGGTTAGGGATATATAATAGTCTATATATCATGGCGGTGTGATACGGACATATGAGAAAAAGTATATAACTACATACTTACGATAATGATTATTATGATACGGTTATTGGCAAATGACCGAAAGCTATTTATATTCACTAAGTAAATAATACACTAAGTGAATACTATGAGATTCATAAACCGACAGGTCGAGCTTAAAGAGCTTGAGGACTGCTACGCCTTTTCAAAGAAAAAGCTGTTTTCCGTGGTAATTTACGGGATGCGTCGCGTAGGCAAAACCGAGCTGATAAAAGAGTTTTCAAAAGACAAGGAATCGATATACTTTTTCGTCTACGATAACAAAACCTCAAAGGCGCTTCTAAGCGAATACGAAGAGGAGCTGAAGAGAAGGAATATCATCGAGCCTCTTGTCAAAATCGAAACATGGGAGAATTTCGCCGATGTTCTCTTCGATAAGTGCAGAGGCAAAATCGTGGTTTTCGACGAATTCCAGAACTTCCGCGAGATATATCCTGCAATTTTCTCGGTATTTCAGAGAAAGTTTGACGAGAACAAAGACGTTCCCATACTCATGATATTTTCCGGCTCTCTTATAGGGATGATTAAGAAGACTTTTGAAGACCTGAAAGCGCCGCTGTACGGCAGGATAAAGACCAAGATAAAGCTTGCGCCTCTATCATACAAGGATACAAGAGCCATGCTTGATATTCTTAAATACAAAAAAGAATCGGACTTTGTGGAGTTCTATTCCATATTTGGCGGCATTCCGAAATATTACGTAGCAATTGAGGACTTCGAGCTTGAAGGGAAGCCGTTGATAGATGTTTTGATGTATCTGTTCTTAAGAGAAAATGCGCCCTTTGGCTATGAGGTGCTTGATGTTTTAAGGCAGGAGTTCGGCAAAAGAAAGGGCACGTATTACACTATCTTAGAAGCAATAGCCACAGGCCATACGAAGCTTAACGAGATCGCCACCTATGCCGGCCGGAATATAACATCAATCACGCGATATTTGAATGATCTGACAGAGAAATACGAAATGGTGGGGCGCGTTGTTCCTGTGACAGAAAATCCGGAGAAAACCCGAAAAGGCACGTATGTCATCAGAAATCCGGTAATGGCCTTTTGGTTCAGATATATTCATAAAAATATCAGTCTTTTTGAAGGGAAAAACTTTTCTGAACTTATTGCAATCATCAGGAAAGATTTAGGACGCTATGAAGGCAGGCAGTTCGAGATTGTCGGGCGCGAATTTTTTACGGAGCTTAATACAAAAGGCACGATGCCGTTCAAGTTCTCGAAAATCGGGACGTGGTGGGGCCCTTATCGCGATAATGAAGAAAGAAAGACAGCGGAAATCGACATTGTTGCTTTGAATGATTCTACTAAAGAGATTCTCTTCTGCGAGTGCAAGTGGCAGGACAACGTTGATGCGAAAAAAATCTTGGCGGAGCTTAAAGAAAAAGCAAAATTCGTGCAGTGGAACAATGAAAAAAGAAAGGAGCATTACGCGGTTTTTGCGAAATCCTTCAGGGAAAAAATCAAAGAGCCGAACGTGCTTTTGTTCGACCTCAAGGATTTTGAACGAACGTTCAAAAGCTGAGAGTGCGCGGAGCGAACGAACAGATATGGATAGGGCGATGAAGGCGTAAAAAAGAATGCGCGGCAGCCCGAAGCGGGCCGCCGCGTATCGTTTCAATTCGCTTTATTTATGCGTAGTCGAAGCGATCGCTTGAACCAATGTGACCTCCTCCCCGCACTAAAGTGCGGGGCTTCCGGCTGATTACTATCAAGCCCCGAAGCCCGCAAGCGTCGTCTGATTTTCGTTGTGTTGCTGGATATAATTTACAACCGTATCCAAATC
>Ga0172368_10000431_pt1 | contig 60180 bp, 54 predicted proteins | sample Lak11m_FD_114540 | JGI IMG/M metagenome (GOLD analysis project Ga0172368, IMG submission 114540) | Freshwater microbial communities from Kabuno Bay, South-Kivu, Congo - kab_022012_11m | ecosystem: Environmental > Aquatic > Freshwater > Lake | place: Democratic Republic of the Congo: South-Kivu... | reverse complement strand
AACTTTAGTCAAGGCATCAGGTAAAAAGTCTTCCATTTTTAACTTCTCTACTTTATCTCCTGTGTTAGTAACTGTAATTCTAAAGAATATCTCCTTAACTCTTTCATCTTTGTTAGTTAAATCGATAAATACTTTATCTTTGTAAGTAGCATCTCCAGATAGCTTTACCTCTTTTACTATCTTTAAGATGATTTCTTCTTCGCCACCATAAGCAAAACTCTTAACAAAGGGCATAAAAACACCTATTAAAAGGGCTGCTAAAGATACTATTAAAGATGTTTGTTTCCACTTATTAATCTTCATATAAAAACAATCCCCATATATATTATATATACGGGGGAATCAACTAGTAAATTGTATCTTATTTTCATACACATGTCAAGCTATAGGTCATGTTAACACGGGGATCCTACTAATGTACTACTAATAAGTATCCCCCACTATGGGATTATAAGAGGTGCTTATGATGGTAAAATCCTTTCGTATAAGTAATTAAAGGTATTAACAGAAGCAAAAACCCCAAGTACTCTAGATACTGAGGCCAGAATATTACTTTTATATCATCTGGCACAGGACCCTTAAATATCCAGCCATTGGCCCAATTGTTAACCGTTACATGTTCCGCATCACATAGTTCTCTGTTACAAATAGCTACCCAACCGGAATCAAAGGCTTGATTATAGACAAAAAGGTTATCACGTTGAGTTAGATTTTTAGTTGAACCCAAATGAATATCCCTAAAAGATGCATAATCTATAGGAGTGAAGGAGATATAGTCTAGCTCATTAACCGTTTTAGTTCTACCAAACACCATATTGGAAACATTAAATGTATACCCAAAACCTTCACCAAATGGGGGCAACAAATAATAATTAGCCAAAGAATCTCTATTAAAAGGTAAGGAGAAGTAAACATCACAACGTTTAGTGGTTTCATCGGTTAAACACACGCGCAGGGGCTCCCCCGCTATATTCTTAGACCGTATTTCAACTAAGTAACCTGTATTATGAGCTAATGTGTGGAAATAAAACGAATCACAAAGGGATTGTTTAGGGGAAGTATAAACAATACCCTTAGAAGTATAGGTCACGGTAAAATCCCCCAAATCTCCAGAGGAAAAGTCACATAATCTAGGGTCATTGGAAAGTTCCGTAACAAAGGAGCTATATCTCATATCTTTGTTAATACGTATATTATCTTTATACTCAAAAGGGAGCGAGACGGTAGAAATATCGACAGAGTTACCCTCTACCCCCCATCCAGCTTTTAGACCCTGGATTGTAGTTACTTTATCAAAGGGTGTAGCAGATGAATCGGATATTATACGGATAGAATATTTTTCAAGGGATTTCTCTAAATAAGCATATATTTTGTTATTTAATAGAAAATTTACACATAAATTGGAATCGGTGTCATAAATACAAAAGTCCCTGCTAGACAAGTTCGTTGCAGATAGAACAAATAAATTGCTGGGACGGGACAGAAGTTGCGAAAAACTAGATAGCGGAGCTGTAACACAGGCACGAACATTTCTAGCTTTGAGCGTAAACCCACTAGAAAGTCTCTCCATCGAATAATAGGCATTTGGTAATGCTGTACTACAGGCTTCTAAGACAGGGTAAAGATCTAAAGTATATATAAGATCTTCTGAAAAGGTCGTAAATCCGGACCCTTCCGTATATGTAAAGGCTGAATCCTTCAGACCTTTTTTGGAATAAAAATTGCTACCAATCCGAAAGATATTTTCATCGGATAAACTTTCCACAAAATTTTTAGATAATTTTCTTAAAGGGGAGGGATACTCCAATTCAGCTACCGAAGTAATACCTACATACAAGTAGTCATCATCTGAAAACAGTATCGATTTGGATAATTCCTCATCTTTACCCGTAACACCAATTAAGGGGAATTTCGTTTCAGAGGAATATACATAGTTACCGTATTTAGAATAAAAGGGATCAACATACTCCCTGAAAAAGGCATTCCCCACCCTAGTATAAGGTACATTGTAGGCTACTGCGGAAAAGTCCTTTTTAGGGGAATATTTATAAAGTAATAAACCATGCCCAAAATCCTTATCTAAAGATATGTTAGAGGATGTTTTAAATAGGTCCAGTATTTCTGGAATAAATAGACCAGTATTCTCATAACCCGGAGCTAAAATACTTTCATCTAATAAAAGCCAACGGATTTGATACTTTTCCAAAGTGGATTCTAGGAGAATATTATCTTTTGTGTAGATGGCATAAGATAATTCCCTGTAGACCTGTTCATTCATTATATTCCAACGATCAAACTCTCTATCTATTAGGGGCCGTTGAATACCGAACCATAAAAATCCGGCTCCTTGGTACCCTATCTTAGTAATATCATTCCAAGAGTAATATACCCAACCCCAAAAACTATGTATTGGAAGGTGCGCTACTCTACCATAATCTTGCTGAGAGTTAATATAGTCAAACATTTCAAAGTACCTAGAGGGAATGCTCACTTTCATAGAGGAACTAATAAGGTTACCTTCAAATGCCGGTTTCATGTATAAATAGAGCGACAAGGTTACAAACACAATGAATAAGAAGTATATCGATTTTCGTAGAAAGAATTTCGAAGAAAGTTTATCGAAAATGTTGGCAAAAAACCCCCAAAAAGATCCAAAAAACACCGAATACGAAAACATAAGTAATATAGAAAATTTGGTAAAAGGAAATCTTAATATTTCTTTTAACAGTGGTACTAATTCTAATAAATGCTTCATTAAAAAACCCAAAGGTGGGTTTATACTCAACATAAAGATTGTAGAAAAAGCCATTATAAGGAATACACCTATCCAGTAAGGATAATGCCGAAATAAGGATAGGGCTACTCCGAAAAGCACTAAGATAAATAATATGTATCCAATATATTCAAAACCCGTTGTAATGTAATAGGCAGTCCATTCGTTTAAAAGTTGTCCAAACTCCCCTCCCCCAACATACTCACCCCAGTCAAATAGGAAACCTTTAACCTTTGCAATATTATCCATCGTGCCATACGCCACATTAGCTAAAAAAGCCTCGTCCGAGAATAAGTGATGTATTTTTGATTCCTGAATCTCTTTACTACGGGTGAACAAAAAATACATATTTGGTAACAACCAAAAGGAATTAACTATTAGTATAGTTACAATAACGGCTATAAATCTTTTCAAATTATAACCAAGGGGGTGTCCCTTTGTTGTTTCCACTAAAGACAAAGCGCCAAAGTATAAAACATTAGCAAAGAAATAAGTATAAAAAAGAGTAGGCGTATGAGCTTGAGAGGTAATACAAAGTTGAGAAATAAAGAATAATGCATAATTCTTACGAGAGGCGTGTTCAAAAAAGTAAGTAGAATATAAAAAAGTCCAACCTAAAAATCCATATTGAGTTAAAAACATCTCTAAGGGGACATAAAAGTGCTGCAAAGTACCAAGATTCAGTAAATAAAAGATACCTGCACAAAAGGCGCCAAAGGAACTAGCTCGAAAATGCAGGTCGGATAAGAATACCTTCTTGGTATAAAAATAAACACCTAGGGGACCAAGTATCAACATCAGGAAGGCATACATATAACGCACATCGGATACTTTGAGTAATAACGACATAAACATCAACAAAATTACTCTAGGTATTTCGGAGGCATGTGCCTGCGTATTCACCGCACCTAGGCCCTGATGGTATTGCCAAGCACCAGAAACGATACGCTTCCAATAGGAATGCATATTAAACTCCGGGTGCAAGGTATCCCAACCACTTAAATACGTATTTGGAATATAATTTTTATAACATAGAAAAACACTAATGGAGATAAGTAAAAAAACAAATATGTTATTTTTTAAAAAAGACAAAAGTTTGGGCATATATTTGTATCAAGTATACATTCAGAGAGATTTTTCTGCAGGGTAAAAACATACGGCTCTACCTTCATAGCAAGGGAAAAAGTCCCAACCCAAGTCTTGCACAGAAATTATAAGGTCTGGGATAGTTATTTCTAAACGTAATAGACCCTCCAAAGGCACTTCCAAAGTGGGAGTAAAAGTGGTTTTGGTCTCCCAAACCCACCCTGCCCGTGCTAACGCCACAAAGGGAGGTACCGAAGAATTTCCTATATGCAAAACAAAGGAATCCTTATCAAGGATAAGGTTGTTATCAGGTACCCTAGAGCTAGCACTATAAGGCTGCAATCTTCCATTAGAAAAGATATATGCGTCCTCTTTATAATCGGGTAATCTCACAAAGTTCATATCCCTAAAAGCCCAACCACGTAAATCTGTTATTTTAAGCTGGTCTCTTGGTAAATCTATGCGAAACGAGGTTATACCTTCTAAAGAAAGGGTTTCTTGTGTAAGTCCAGTATCACCAAATCTTCTAACTGTATCCCTACCGGACGAATCGAAAAAATGCACTACGTAGGAGGTACCCGGAAGGGAAGTAGAATCTAGATGTAAAAGCCTAGAAACTTGAACCTGTAAACTGTCGGGACGAACAGTGTACGTAGAAATGGAAGCCATGTTAGCTCTCCTATAAAGGGACAGGACATTACCATCCGGTAAGGAGTACTCCCCTACCATATCAAAAACCCCGTTGGACCGAGAAAAGTAATCTTTAAGTTGCCTTAAGACAGATATATTTCTTAAACCATCTGGCCCAGGATTCAAGGGAACTATCGCAAAGGCAACGTCTCCCAAATATTCATTTAGATCTGCTTCCTCTAAGGTCCCTGAAACGTTGTAGGGCACCTTCAACACCATGTCATAAAATTTATTCTGCATTTTGTACATATCGAAGGAAGCAATAGAATAGTAACGATTATCTGATAACTCTAGTATCTTATAGTCCCCTATAAGGGAAGGCTCTAGAGAAGCCTGTTGTGAAATATCCTTTAATATCCGCTCCCCTTTCCAATCTTGAGAACTATAGGAATAATAGGTAGGAAAATTCTTCCAAAAAGAATAGTAAGGACCTGACATCAAAAAAGACGGAAAAGTAAATACACCCGATAAAACTTTAAACTGATTAAAAGAAAAGAACAGGTACAGAAAGAGTAAATAGGATACATACAAATAAGACATCTTCAGCTTCAGTTGATCAAATAAAAGACTTATAACAAGAGCAAAATAGGGAGTCAAAGGTAATATATATCGTAAATCTTTATTTCGGATAAAAGAAAAAATAAAGTATGGTACCAATATTGATAATAAAATAGACAAAGAAAGCTTACGGTTTTGGACAAACAAATAAGGAAAGGATATTAACCCCAATATAAAGGATAAAAACCCAATCTGGTGAGACATAGTCATCTTAGAATAATGAAAGATATTTGCTAAACTAAAAAGATTTGTTGGATCCCCCGCATCCGGAGTAGAAGCAACAGATGTCATTGCAAGAATGGAACTTGTATTGAGAATATACCATGGGGCAGCGACCATTAATACAAGAAAAATTCCCAATAAAATTTTGGGGAGGATGCCAGACTTAAAATTAAAAACGGAATGTAGCGTAGAAGATACAGAATATTCTAAAAACACAGGAACAATTAGGTAAATAAACCCATACCATTTTGTAAGCTGTACAAGAGAAAAGCTTAAAAAAAACAAAAGAGAATATTCCCAAGACTTAAAGAAATTAGATTTTATTAGAAATAAATAAGATAACAGTAAGAAAAAAACTAAGGGAATATCCAAATGGAAACTCCTACTCTGCTCCCATACCTGAGGGAAGAAAGAAAAAACCAACGAAGTAAAAAAAGCCAACTTGAACTTACCCGGAAACTTGCATAAAAGAATAAGATACAAAACATAAATGGAAGAAAGATAAAAGCCAGTACTAATCAAGAAAAGGGGTATTTCATAAGAACGACCGAAAATAAGCACGGAGACCCCTCCCAACAAGTGTACTAATGGGGGGTAATAAGTAGAAATATGGAATACAGTGGAAATAGTAGCCAGGCCTTTTGACAACAAAACAAGTTTGTCGGAGAAGATAAAACTAAGAACAAGATGCCCAGCACTATCCCATGTAGGAGGGGCAATGTTTATTTTTTGCCATAAAAAGTTAAAAATTAAATGAAATAGAAGTAATAAAACCAAGTAAAAGCTGTAAATATTAGGAAAAAATTTTCTAATCAAACATAACATTAATACAATAATAGATAGTATAGGAAGATTTTGCAAAACAAAATATAACGAGAAGAGCCCCGGCATCCAAGGGATGCCAGGGCTCTGGCCAGATTTTACAGAGTAAATACTGGTAAAGATTAAGGGATAGTGCGCACGGGGCGCTCGGTGGAAACTGTCGGGGACTTGAGATCCCCATCCACGTTGGTGATGTAGGAGGGTTTGGTTTCCTTCGCATCGCCGTAGTGAATCAGTTGCCAGCGCCAATTGCCATCGGTGAAGGTCGTGTAAGACCAGCCGCTGATGGGCCAATGTTCCGCGCCAGGTTGCCAGTTATGCAACTGGGTGTACAACTTGTAGCCAGCCGGGATTTCGAGAAACCACAGCGCGCCGCAGTTGGAAACACAACCGCCCGGGGTAGCGTATTGCCAAACATTGATTCCGTTCGCGTCCTGAAGCGTGAAGGTAGCGGGGTCGGATGAAATCACAACCCAGCGGTCTTGCGCAACCGGTTCGATGACGGGAATCTGGTTCGGGTCGCCCCAATTAGCGAACAGTTTGCCATGCGCCGCTTGGGCAACAGGCTCTGAAGGGCTGGGGGTAACGTCAACCGGAACAGTCTGCGCGGGCAACGGGGCAAAACCCTGTTGCTGCTGTCCCTGCTGTTGCGCCAAAACGGTCGGAGTGGGTTCGGGAACGCGCGTGCTGGAAGCGGGGGTGTTGAGAACCAACCTAGCCGCGAGCACCATGCACCCGAGGACCAAAGCGCCGAGAATGACGGGAACAAACGGGAACTTGGACTTACGATTCTTGCCGTACTTGCGAGTAGCCATTTTTTGTCTCCTGAATTCAAGATTTGGAAAAGGATGAGTTTCTTTGTTACACCCTAAACACAAAAACAATATGTTCACGATGTAACAAAGAACCAAAATGCTATCGAATAAAACTATCCTTAATTTAAAGGGGCTAACTAGCAGTATAACACTTGCCAGTTATGAGACTCTAAACAAAAGCTTAGGGCCTCATACCTGGAGGGTATTGGCAGGAAAGACCCGCCAATACCCAGGGGTTGCCGAGATTACTTCTCGAGCGCCTTGACGGCTTTTTCGAGTTTGTCAGCGGCGGCTTCGAGTTTCGAGTCATCCGGGTGGCGGTCCCAGGGATAGCCAGCCATCGGAGGGTTGTCGAAAACATCGAGGGCATCGTGGATGGCTTTGGTGAGCGTGAAGCCATCGGCTTCAATCGCGCTCACCGCTGCGAAGATAGCGTCCGCATCGGGTTCATCCACGTTCAACGCGTCCATCAGCGCCTGAATCCGTGCCGCGGAGGGTTTGACCTTCACGGGAGCGGGAACCGGGGCGGGAGCGGGAACCGGGGCGGGAGCGGGAACCGGGGCGGGAGCGGGGGTCGAGCGACCCATGCCCATGCGCGCCAGCAGTTTCTCCGCCTTTTCGCGGTCGGAACGGGACGTTTCCTGCGCGCGGTCAAACGCCGTGAGGGCGTCGCCGAGAGCGATTTCAGCATCCAATTCCGTCACTTCGTTTTTATCCAGAACGACCTGGATTTCGCGCTTGGTGTCCTGAAGACGTCCCAAAGCGGTCTTGCGAATATCATCTAACGTAGCCATGTTTTTCTCCTTGTGCACAAAGATGGATTGGTTTAAAAAACCAGGATAATTGCGCTTCCTGGTCCTACAAAATAACCCAAATTATGTAAATATGAGCTAATTTGTAGGATCAGGACAGGAGAAACGATGTCCTATTTGCCTATAAAGGTGCCTTTCAGTATATCTTAAAATCTAAGAAATACTGATCTTTAGGGACTTCTCAAATACCAGTTTCCTGGTGACAGGTGAAAAATCCCTAGAGATCAACACTTCTCTACTAGACTAAAAGAACCTTCATTTTAGTGAAGGTTCAACGTTAATTTAAATATTATTTATAAATAATACATAACAATTAGCGCCTGTCTTCAACTAAAAATTATTTATATTCTGTTTTCAATGAGTGCATTATACATTAGAATTTAATATCTGTCAATACTATGGGTCCTAATGTCAATCTTGTATACAATTTGAGAAACCCAGATTCCTAAACTTTAAAAGACCTACTCTCCTATTAAACGTATAGTAGGCAGGTATGCTAGTTTTCTCAAGCTGTATACAAAGTACTTATTTGCTTTTCAAAGTATGTGCTTATTATAGGTTATATTTTACGACTTGTCAAGTACTATGGGTCACTTGATAATAAGGGTCTTTAAAGCTTCCTCTATAACCTCTCCTAAGCTCATGTCCTTCTCTATTGCATATAACTGCGCCAATTTTTTTATAGCTTTATTAAGCAATATAGTAGTTTTTACCTTCTCAGAATTCATATAAACAAGTTATCCACAAAATTTGTACATAAAAGTGGATAAAACTTTTCCACTTATCCACAACGTACTACACCCTATAAGGTGTTAGGTAACTATATGATTACATACGTACGTACAGTTGTAAATACGTAGTAAGTATTAATGTGCGTTGGAATTGAAAAGGTTTTGCGTTGCCTAGACAGTTTCTAGGGAGCAAAGACTCAAGAAAGGTTGCTTGTTACAAGGGTATAAGTGTAATAAATTAATAAGTACATCGTGCTTACTCTGTCCAGAAGCATGGTCTTATTCTCCGCCATTCGGTGGAGAGCTTCGTGAAAAAAACACTCTGTAGTAGTCGCATTATAGGTCGCTACCCGTGGAGTGTTTTTTTCGTTATATAAATAGTATTTCTAGGAATTTGTAACAAGGGTACAAAAGAACATTTTACCTGCTTTGGATTGTATTAGTTTAGATACTTGTGCAGTAACCTTAGTACCGACCTTATCAATACAGTCCTCTACCACTACCATAGTCCCATCTTCTAAATATCCTATACCTTGCTTCTTTTCCTTGCCTTTTTGAATAATTTCAATCTCCACAGTTTCTCCCGGCAACAATACCGTCTTTAAAGATTCTGCCAATACATTGATATTTAAAATCCCTACACCAGCTATTTTAGCCACTTTAATAAGATTAAAATCTAAAGTTATTAACTTTAGCTTGTGATTCTTAGCGAATTCTACTAATTTAGAATCTACTGCTGTTTCCCTACCATTAACTTCAGTCACAAAAACCTTTGTAACCTTCTTTAAGCTGCTTAATACATCTAAGCCGGACCTGCCACGTTGTCTTTTAATTTTGTCCTTGCTATCTGCAACTAACTGTAGTTCTTGTATAACATCACGAGGTACGACTAAAGGATTATCTAAAAACCCACTCTTAACGATAGGTAAGATACGTCCATCTATTAAAACCGAGGTATCCACTAGTATCCCACTCTCAAAATCTTTCTTTTGCTGTTCTAGCAATAGCTTTTGCTTTTCTACCCTACTTTCTTCTAACTTCTTACTCTGTTGATCCCAAAAATCACTTACTATATTAGTAACGGTCTTAGCTATAGTACTTTCCAGCCAATTACGCGACAACAGTAGCATTAGAGGAAAAGTGAAAAAGCCAAAGGCAGCAGCCACTAAAGATATTAGTACCTCCGCCAAATAATCTATACCAAACAGGGGATACTCTCTAAAGAAAACACCTTTAGATATATTAAAACCAAAAATCATAAAAAGAGCCGCGAATGCGGCCTTGGCGATCAACGTAATGCTTTTGGTCGAAACCTTGCTGTTGTGCTTAGGCGGAGCCAATAATTCCATAGGTTAATAGTAACACGGGAGGATAGTATCAAAAAGCCAATTTTACGGCGTCCGCAAGTGTTTTTGCATTTTCAGAGCTTATTATATTAGTATAGCCCAATTTTTTAGCCTCCTTTATTCTCTTTTCTATGTGAGGAACCCTGCGTACTTCTCCACCCAATCCACATTCGCCAAATACAGCAGTATTAGGTTTAATCGGTTTATTCTTTAAGGAAGAGATAATGGATAAACAAGCAGCTAAATCTGCACCATACTCTGTTATCTTAAACCCACCAGCAATACTTAAATAGACATCATGGTTACCTACACTAACATTAGCCCGCTTTTCTATGATAGCCAGTAATACTTGTAACCTGTTGGCATTGTAACCAGTGGTGGTTCTTCGAGGATACCCAAAAGAGGTATTAACTGTAAGAGCTTGTATTTCAAACAATAAGGGGCGAAAACCCTCCATGGTTACGGTAACAACCGAACCGGAAACATCCTTTTTGGTATCTTGTAAAAAGATATCAGAGGGGTTTTTTATCTCCAACATGCCCTTCTCTGTCATTTCAAACACTCCAATTTCAGAAACAGAACCAAATCTATTTTTAGTGGTACGTAGTAGTCTAAACAGATGTTGGGAATCCCCCTCTAAGTATAAAACGGTATCTACCAAGTGCTCCAATAATTTGGGGCCTGCTACATCCCCCTCTTTGGTAACGTGACCTACCAATATAACCGGAACATGCAACTCTTTAGCCATATTAGTAATAAGTTGGGAACATCCTTTTATCTGGCTAATAGAACCAGCAATACCAGAAAAGGATTCGGAATATAATGTCTGAATAGAATCTATAATGATTAAAGAGGGTAACTCTTGCAGGTTATTTATACTCGATATGATCAAATCAGTATTGGTAACAGGGAGCATTCCTAGATTATCCCCAGTATACCCCATTCTAGTGGCTCTAATCTTTATCTGGTGAGTACTTTCTTCCCCACAAACGTACAATATTTGTTTTGGGGACAATACCCTGGAAACCTCCGTCAACAACGTGCTCTTACCAATACCAGGAGAACCACCTAAAAGTATAACCTGACCCTTCACAAACCCCCCACCAAGAACCCGATCAAACTCAGAGATACCAGTAGCTAATCGTTCCATTTTCTCAGCCACCACATCAGACATTTTACTTATGCTAATACTTTTAGCACTCTTATGAGTACTACTTGTATTCTTAAATGTAACCTCTTCAACAAAGGTATTCCATTCCAAGCATGAAGGGCACTGCCCTATCCATTGTGAGGTTTGATAAGCACATTTACTGCAGACATACACTGTTTTGTTTTTAGACATATGCTAATACTATACCAAAAGGAAAATATATAAAGAAAAAATATCCAGTGGAACTAGAGGGCAATTACACCATCAACAACGTGGGGCTTTATAACAAAGGGTCTAGTTGTATTCTTAAGTAAAAATTCTGCTATTTTATCTAATAGTTCTGTTTCTACGATACGGCGTAAAGAACGGGCACCAAATTCATGAGAATATCCCTTCTCTACTAATAGGTCTTTTACTTCAGAGGTAACATTCATGGAAATATCCTGTTTATCCAAAGTCTTTTTAACATCTTTTAATAACAGATCTAATATCTTAGACTGGTCAGACTTAGTAAGTTGTCTAAATATAATTACGTCATCAAATCTATTAATAAGTTCGGGTTTCATTATTTTCTTTAAATTTGTTTTCAACCTAGTCTCTAATTCCAAATGATCAAGGTTCCCGACAGTAAAACCTATACCACTTCTATGAACAATATCTGTACCTGCATTGCTGGTGAGAATTACCACGGATTTAGAAAAATCGAATGTTTGCCCTTTAGCATCCTTCAGTTCGCCCTCTTCCATTATTTGTAACAAGATGTTAAGCACATCCGGATGGGCTTTCTCAATTTCGTCAAATAATACGACGCTTGTAGGATTTGCAGAGATTTTAGAAGTTAACTCCCCACCCTCTCCATAACCAACGTACCCCGGAGGGGCACCCACCAAACGAGAAACAGTGTGTTTCTCCCCAAAGTCACTCATATCCAATCGGATTAGAGATTCTGCATCATAGAACTCTGTAGCCAATACCTTAGCCAACTCCGTCTTACCCACACCTGTAGGGCCCAAAAACAGGAAACTACCCAAGGGTCTTTTCCTAGTACGTAACCCTAACTTAGAGCGTATTAAAGCTTTTACAGTCTTTTCTACGGCGTCATCCTGCCCAATTATTTTCTTTTGAACTCCTTCTAAAAGTCCTGCAAGATGGGATAATTTATAATCTCTCTTAGCAGCGCGCTTTGTAAATACCCGCTCTAAAACGTAGTCTATATCTTCGAAAGACACACTCAAGTGCTTTCTATCCAAGAAAACTTTCTCCTCTATACCTTCTAATTCGCCTTCTGTAGCGAGTAAGTCTACTCTTTTGGCATTTGCCTCATCAAATTTACCTTCTTCTACAAAAGCATCCATAGAAGAGAGTAATTCAAAACTTTTGTTCATCAAATTCTTGTACTTGCCACTCATACGATTCTTCCTCAATATAACTTGTGCACAGGAAGCATCCAAAACCAATAGCGCCCTCTTGGGATAAGCAACATCAGGCAAGTATTCTTGAGAACGATTGTACGCGTACTGAACAATTGCATCTGTAATTGTCACATCGTGAAAATCCTCTAGATAATCACGCACACTTTTAAGTATTTCTAAAGATTCTCTATCTGAGGGCTCGGCAACCCCAACAATAGTGAATCCCTCAAATACGCTATCTTGTTCGGCGGATATCTTCTCATACAAAGAGGAATCTATCTTTGCGATCATCTTTATACCCACATCCATCAACATGTTTTTAAATAAGGTATAAGCTACGGGAATGCTCATACCAACAGATGTGGCCATAAACATGCTCTCAAAGTTCTTCAAAACTACAATGACTTTACCTAAACTACGTAGTTCATCTATTAAAGCCGTAATACCAAGATCAACTCCCCCCTTTGTAAGGTTGCTCATCATAAAGTTAAGAAAATCAATCTCAATCAATTTATACCCAACTAAAGGCAAAGGAACATCCAATGATGTTGTCTTTCTAGCTAAGATATCAATTAGTGTTCTCCTACCAACCCCAGTATCCCCCGACAATAAAACACCACAAGAATTTTTCAAAATCAAACCAGATAATAAATTCTTATACACCTCCCTCTCCACCAAAACTCTATCTAACTCTTTCATTGCTTTGTAGCTGAGATTTACACCGAATTGGTTTATTAAAGGTGTATTTGCATTAAAATCGTATGCTTTAGAGGCAGAAGAAAATACGTTGTACTTAGCCAATTCATTTTTAACTTTGTTGTAATCAGGGGATTTAGTAAGCTTTAATAGGGCTAACAATAAATGCTCGGTACCAACGTAAGGGTGTTCAAGCTTGACTGCTTGATAAAAGGCCTCTTTAACCAAGCGTTCTACATTTATATTCTTTTTGTTCCCATAAGAAGGGAACACAGATTGAATTATTACAGTACCCAAACCGTTGACAGACACCAACGCATCTACAAATAATTCCACAGGAACAGTCTTTTTACTTTTAGGCAGTGTCTTTAGAACAGACACTGCCTTAGTAGTTAATTTCTCTAATACCATCTTATTTTTCTAGCTGACGAGTGCTTAGTGCTAGTTTTTGCTTGGACCCATCTACTTGGGTTACCACCGCTTCAACTTCTGCACCTTCTTCTAAAGGCTCTGCAGCTTCGGAAACATGTACCAGACCATCTAAACCTTTTTCAATAGTAATAAAGGCACCAAAAGGTACTACTTTACTGACAACACCTTTTATCTTAGTACCTACAGGGTATTTATCTTCTACAGTTTCCCAAGGATTTGGAGTTAACCTCTTAACGCTTAAGGCTAATTTCTTGGTTTTTTCGTCAACACCTAAAACCATTACTTCTATGGTTTGACCAACAGCAAAGTATTGATTTGGATGACCAACTTTTTCCCAAGCAATTTCACTAATGTGTACTAAGCCCTCTACCCCATCTAAGTCGACAAATACACCAAAAGGCATAATACCGGTAACTATACCGGATACTATATCTCCATCTTTTATTTCATCTAACCTTTTTTGTCTAGACTCATCGCTATAGCTAGATAAAGCATCTTTTTCAGATAATACAAATCTATTCTTTTCCTTGTCTAATTCTATTACCTTTACCTTTATAGTTTTACCAGAAAGGGGCTTCAAAGCTTCTTTTAATTCGGTTTCACTACCTGAGGCGAATTTGGATAAATCATTTGAAAAATGTACTCTATCTAGGTGAGAAAGAGGAATAAAACCTCTTATACCTAAACAGTCCACCAATAAACCACCTTTATTGTATTCAATAACCACCGCTTCTAATACGGAACCGTTATCTAATGCATCTTCTGCATCTTTCCATTTTCTTTCACTTTCGGCTTTCTTTATAGATAAAACAATATACCCTTGGCTGTTTTCTAATTGGATAACTTTTGCAAACAATTTATCCCCAACCTTCAGGTTTTTATGAGTATTGTCACTATCCACTATTTCAGAACCGGATATAATACCTTCTGATTTAGCGCCTATATCTAATAAAATTTCTCCATGGGAAATACTAACAACGATACCTTCTATCAAATCTCCTACATGAAATTCCTTTAAGGAAATACCTTTTTCCTCAAGTAATTTTTTCATTGCGGGATTCTCATTATGAATCTGAGATGCTTTTGCCATAGTGTAAAAGTCTTGATTTGGCTTTTGTAACTTTATACTTTAAAAACTAAAAACCAATCAGACAACTCCTAAATGCTTTTTAAGAAAAGCGTAGTGATTATAACTATAAGACAGCCTAATAGCAATAGCTAACTTATAAGATAAAAGCTGGAGACAAGAGCAACCACCGTAAAAAGATGTCCACCCAGTATATCAATAACATAATGTTGTTTTGTTAATACGGTGGAGAAGGCGATAAGTAACCCTATCAAAGCCCAAAGGCCTGTAAAAGGAATAGAAGAAATAATTAGATAATAACTACAGATTAGGGAAAGGAAAACATGACCCGATGGAAAGCCATTACGATCCCCATCAATACTGTAAATAAAGTTTATTGTCTTGGAAAAAAGGCATTTCTCCTCCAAAGGCTCCCTTTTCACACCATTGGGGACAAGCACCCAAAACAAGGTAGCTAAAGTGTTAACAATAAAAATAGACATAATAAAATGCACATAATAGGGGGAAGAAAGGAGTAATAAGTAGGTCAACCCTATAAAAGGAAACAATCCTAAATAGGGTATAACAAATATGGGCCACGGTTTAACTCTCTTATCAAAACGGGTTTCAAAAACATGTTTGTAAGGACGCTTATTTGTTAAAGTATAACCAAAAAAGGATAGTACAGATAGAATAGTTAATACTATAGTATTGGGCATATATATACTTGATTCTACCTAAGTAGATTAAGAAAACAAGAGCGTAAATAAAAGAAATTGTAGATAAAATACCGGCGACGACCTATCTTCCCAACTATCCTGGTCAGTATTTTCGGCGCTGGTGGTCTTAACTTCTGTGTTCGGAATGGAAACAGGTGTGTCCCCACCGCCATCATCACCGGAATATTACCTACAATATTCATTTATCAAAAGATCTAAGATCTCTGAAAACTAAAGAGAAAGAGTTATGTCCAACGATGTAGAACATACGTTTATATAATAGAAAAATGCGCAAACATTAGTACCACTTGGCTCAACATATTACTATGCTTACACCTGTGGCCTATCAACCTAGTCGTCTCCTAGGAGTTGCGTCCTTCCCGAAGGAAGGAAGAGTTTTAATCTCGAGGTATGCTTCGTGCTTAGATGCTTTCAGCACTTATCACGTCCAAACGTAGCTACCCAGCGATGCTCTTGATAGAACAACTGGTACACCAGAGGTTTAGGAATTCCGGTCCTCTCGTACTAAGAATTCGTCCTCTTCAAAACTCACTCGCTCGTTGTGGAAATGGACCATACTGTCTCACGACGTATTGAACCCAACTAACGCGCCTTTTTAATGGGCGAACAGCCCAACCCTTGGAACCTGCTCCAGCTCCAGGATAAGACGAGTCGACATCGAGGTGCCAAACTGTGCCGCCGCTGTGAACGCTCGGGCACAATCAGCCTGTTATCCCCAGGGTAACTTTTATCCGTTAAGTTCCGTGCCCACCACTTGGCATCGGAAGATCACTAAGCCCTGCTTTCGCATCTGCTCGACTTGTAAGTCTCGCAGTCAAGCTCCCATATACCTTTACGCATACAGCACCATTTCCATCGGTGCTAAGGGAACCTTTGGGCTCCTGCGTTACCTTTTAGCAGGAATCCGCCCCAGATAAACTGCCCACCAGACATTGTCCTCTTACCAGGTAATGGCAAATAGTTAGACTCTCAATATCGAAAAAGAGGTATTTCACTGATGTTGTGTTTTAAGGCACAACTCCCTCCTATACTACATAGTCAACATCGATAATCAATGTCAAGTTACAGTAAAGCTCCATGGGGTCTTTCTGTCCAACAACGAGTAACCGGCATCTTCACCGGTAGTTCATTTTCACCGAGATCGTGATTAAGAGAGTGCTCAAATCGTTACGCCTTTCGTGCGGGCCGGAACTTACCCGGCAAGGGATTACGCTACCATAGAACAGTTATAGTTACTGCTGCCGTTCACCCGGGCTTAAACCAAAAGCTCATCCTTGTGGAATCACCCCCGGTCTTAACCTACGGGCACTGGGCAGGCGTCGGCCCCTATACATCCCCTTATGGGTTTAGCAGAGACCTGTGTTTTTGTTAAACAGTCGCTTGAGCCATTTTTGTGCCCCCTGCCCAAATCTCACCTAAGTGAGCCGAAGCAGGGCACCCTTTTCCCTAAGTTACGGGTGTAAATTGCCTAGTTCCTCAATCACGATTAACTCGTTCGTCTTAGTATACTCTACCCACCTACCTGTGTCGGTTTGCGGTACGGATATTGCAAAATCAACTTAGAGACTTTTCTTGGAAGCTTAAAGATCTATCGAATTGTCCCCACCGAAGTGGCTTCTCTTCCCCAGCTCACGTTAAAACGTCCGTACGGATTTTCCTGTACAGACTAGCTCGCTTTCGGAACCTAAATTCATAATAGGCTCAATTCTTCAAACTCCGTCCTCCCATCGTTATAGATAATGCAATAGTGCAGGAATATTAACCTGCAATCCATCGACTACGCCTTTCGGCCTCGCCTTAGGCCCGACTAACCCTCCGATGACTGACATAGCGGAGGAACCCTTAGGTTTTCGACGGAAAGGGTTTTCACCTTTCTCTCGTTACTCGTACCAACATTCTCACTTGATAATGCTCCAACACCTCTCACGAGTATGTCTTCGCTGCAGTATCAAAGCTCCTCTACCTTTTGTATCTAAAGATACAAAACCACGACTTCGGTTTTTCACTTTAGCCCCGTTGGATCATCGGCGCAAAACCGTTTAACTAGTGAGCTGTTACGCTATCTTTAAAGGATGGCTGCTTCTAAGCCAACCTCCTAGCTGTCTAAACGATTTCACTACCTTACCCACTTAGTGAAAATTTGGGACCTTATTCGATGGTCTGGGTTGTTGCCCTTTTGCAACACGAGATTTCCCCGCATTGCTGACTCCCTATTCATGGTACCCGTGCATTCGGAGTTTGGTAAAGGTGGATACGAATATTCGCTCCAGCCCTTGCCAGTATCTCTACCTCACAGGCCATCTAAATAGAGGCTATACCTAAATATATTTCGAGGAGAACCAGCTATTGCCAAGTTCGTTAAGCGTTTCACCACCTAACCACAAGTCATCCGAGCACTTTGCAGCGTACATCGGTTCGGACCTCCAGATAACTTTCGATATCTTTCATCCTGCTCATGGTTAGCTCACTTGGCTTCGGGTCTAATAATACACACTAATTGGTCGCCCATTTAGGACTTGGTTTCCCTACGCCTCCACTATTTAAATAGCTTAAGCTTGCATGCATCATTAACTCGTTGGCTCATTCTTCAATAGGCACGACATCACCCACATTACTGCGGGCTCTATCAGCTTGTCTGCATACGGTTTCAGTATCTATTTCACTCCCCTACTTGGGGTTCTTTTCACCTTTCCCTCGCGGTACTAGTTCACTATCGGTGTCTTTACGTATTTAGCCTTACCGGGCGGTCCCGGCATATTCACACAGAATTTCACGTGCTCCGTGCTACTCAGGAAAAACCCAAGAGATGTTTTTGTTTTAAGTACGGGACTATTACCCCCTATGGTTAATCTTTCCAGAAAAATTCCTCTACAAAAACATTTTTTATAACTCTTATATTGGATCATCCGTACCCCCATTTAGTGATCAAATCAAAGTATTGAAGTATAAAATACCTCAATATTTAACTTGATCTTGGGTTTGGGCTCATCCCCGTTCGCTCGCCGCTACTTGGAGAATAACTATTTGTTATCTTTTCCTCTTGCTACTAAGTTGTTTCTGTTCGCAAAGTTCCCTCTTAATCACCTATAACTACTTGCGTAGCCTTCAGTAAAAAAGTGACCTGTCATAAAGACGGCCAGGTTTCCCCATTCGGAAATCCTCGATTAATAACGTTTTTTGGCAACTCATCGAGGCTTAAAGCAGCCTAACACTTCCTTCATCAGCATAAAGACCCTAGGCATCCACCATATGCATTAATATTTTTCTATCACATTTTATCTTCTACAAGATAAGTATGGTCTAGTATATTGGACATAAACTTTCTCTTCAGTTTTCAAAGATCATATATTGGTGGACCGTACCGGATTCGAACCGGTGACCTCTACATTGCAAATGTAGCGCTCTACCAACTAAGCTAACGGCCCAAAAATGGGGCATGCTTAGGGAGCAAAGTCCCTATTAATTTTTAAATAACATTTGAAATCTAGAGCTTCAATATGAGGATCATAGTGAAGGTGGTATTTCCATTCCGTAATACGCATTCTAAGGGTTGATTTATATATTGTCAATAAGATTAATCAGGGCATTAGCTACCTTAGAAGGATCGTGTCTAATTAAACTTCTTTTCAATCTGTCGGATAGATTAGGTTTGTATATAGTATCGCTTAAAAGGGCTGCTCGGATAATTTTTGCCTCCACTACCCTCTTATCGTACAAGTCATCGTCCACCAAGGATACATTGTCTAACTCGTGGTACCAATCTAAAACCTCTTTAGAAGGAATATTATTATTCACCAAAATATAATCTAAGAACCCGCCACCCATGTATTTATCTATTTCTAATATATGATCAGAAACATTAAAACCGTCTGTCTGACCTAGTTTTGTCATAAGATTGGGAATATACACCTTCTTCCCTGTTGCATTAGCTACAACACTGGAAAACCCATTAACTAAGAAATTAGGTAAAATACTAGTGTATAAATCTCCGGGTCCTATAACAATTAAATCAGCAGATTCTATAGCAATCACTGCATCTTCATTCATAACACCCTCAGGAGATAGATACATATACTTAATACGCGGTCTTTTGGTTAAAGCCTCATCTATTTTAGACTCCCCTTGTATAAGAGAACCATCCTCATATTTAGCACAAAGGACACATTTAGTATACGTAACAGGAATAACATTGCCCTTAACATCTAAGATGGTACTTACCTCTCGCAAAGCCTCTTTATTAGAACCCGTAACTTTCTCCAAAGCGGAAAGAAAAATATTTCCAAAATTATGACCTTCTAAATCCCCATGTTCAAAACGATATGTAAAAAGCTTTCTCCATAGCTCCGATGAATCTGATAAAGCTACCAAAGCCTGCCTAATATCTCCTGGGGGTAACACACCTAATTGATCACGTAATCTACCTGTAGATCCCCCGGAATCCATCATAGTAACAATAGAGCTAATATTAACCCCTTTATCTTTCAATCCGGATAAAACAACATAACTACCTGTACCACCACCAATCACTACGATATTTGGCTTTCTATTCATGAAATCATTATACTATGATAAAATTCATATGCTTTTAGGGTGATTAGCTCAGTTGGTTAGAGCGCGTATCTGATAAGTACGAGGTCTCAGGTTCGATCCCTGGATCACCCACCATAGTACTGCTATTATTTACTAAATGAAACTAACAATCGCTTGTTGGAACATTGCAGCTGCAAGAAAAATAAAATCCCTGGAAAAATTTGATTACGAAAAAGATGATATTCCTTTTTTTCAAATATCCTAAAAGAAATACATCCAGATATTATTTGCTTACAGGAAAACCACACCAAAGACAGGTATAGTGTAGCAAAAGAGATAGCAAAGCAACTGGGTAATGAGTACATTACCTATGATAGCCCATCTAGTATTTCTCACATTAAAGAGGGATATAAATTAGGAACTTCCGTTATATCTAGATATCCATTTGAAAACGCGCAAAGCGTAACACTGCCCTACCCAGAGTTTGAATTAAAATGGAAAGATGGTAGAGACGTAGCACGACACGACAAAAATATCCAAATAGTTAAGGTCAAAGGTATAAATATAGCAAACATGCAGTTTCTCCCGCTTGGTTTTTGGGGATATAGGTATGACGAAGGAATTGGGAAAGAATACGCCATGAAAATAGATAGGACCATAAAAGATATTGGACAACCTACTGTAATTTGTGGGGATTTTAGTGGAGAGTTTACTGATTTTAGACCTAGTTTAACAATGGATTCTTTAAACGAAAGGGCATTTATAGACTGTCTACCTCAAGATACACGAACATGTCCAACAACAGATGGGCTAATACATCGAAACGATCATATATATTGCACAAAAGGATATTTCAAAGTAGTAAAAGCCGCTGTTTTAGAAACCCCCACAGATCATTACCTGTGCGTAGTAACACTTGAAACAATTGACGACATACAACCTCTTATATAAAATCCACCAAAACATAATAAGGGAGACCCTATGTCTAAAAAACCAAAGAAAAAGGATTTTGTTGACGCAATTCTCCGAGCTATAGAATGGCTAGAAGAAAACAGACCACAACTTCGTAAATATCTTGAAGAAGTGGGTTCTGATGCGTCGAAAAGAGACGGTATTTATACCGTAACCCTGCTTGTAACTGTGGATGGCACTCCCTACGAATATATCTTGGAAGTACCGCAAAGCAGACGTAAGGTTATAGAGCTGATAAAAGAACCATAAACCAAAAAAGCACCCTTGGAGAGGGTGCTTTTTCATGTTCAATATTTAAATATAGTTGTACGAAATTTAAGCTCTATAAGACGAGAATAATACTTCATCTTGAAGATTCAGGCTCATCTTCAAACCCACTCTATATGCTACTAAGGTAATAGCATAAACCAATTGCCCTCGAGCTATCATTGCAATTGGTGTATTTGCCTATTTCACTAAGCATTGAATACGTAAAGTATCCACATGGCATTAGCAATCACAAATACTGGTTTTCTCCTTTAGAAAGGAGGTGATCCAGCCGCAGATTCCCCTACGGCTACCTTGTTACGACTTCATCCTCATCACCGATTCCACCTTAAGCCCATTCGAAAATGAGATTTTGTGTGGCCCCGGCTTTGCTGACGTGACGGGCAGTGTGTGCAAGACCCGAGAACGTATTCACCGCTGTATAGCTGACCAGCGATTACTAGCGATTCCAACTTCATGAAGTCGAATTGCAGACTTCAATCTGAACTGAGACCGGTTTTAAGAGATTAGCTTGGCCTTTCGGCTTTGCGACTCGTTGTACCGGCCATTGTAGCATGCTTCTAGCCCAAGGCATAAGGGCAATACCGACTTGACGTCATCCCCACCTTCCTCCGCCTTGCGGCGGCAGTTCCGCTAGAGTGATACAACTAGCAGTAGGGGTTGCGCTCGTTAACCCACTTAAGGGTACGCCTTACGGTACGAGCTGACGACAGCCATGCAACACCTGTGTAACACCTTCGAAAGAGTCCGACTTTCATCGGATTTGCAGTTACATGTCAAGCCTTGGTAAGGTTCTTGGGTTATCAGCCAATTAAAGAGCATGCTCCACCGCTTGTGCGGGTCCCCGCCAATTCCTTTGAGTTTTAACCTTGCGACCGTACTCCCCAGGCGGCCTGCTTAACGCGTTAGCTTCGACACTCCATAAAAACGGAGCATCTAGCAGGCATGGTTTAGGGCGTGAACTACACGGGTATCTAATCCGTTTCGCTACTCACGCTTTCGTCTCTCAGCGTCAGAACATCCCCAGATAGCTGGCTTCCCCCTTGGTGTTCCGTATGATATCAACGCATTTCACCGCTCCACCATACGTTCTGCTACCCCCTAGATGTCTCTAGTCATATAGTATCAAAAGCAGTCTTTGGGTTAGGCCCAAAGATTTAACCCCTGACTTTTATAACCGCCTACAGAACTCTTTACGCCCAATAAATCCGGGTAATGCTCGCACCCTACGTATGACCGCTGCTGCTGGCACGTAGTTAGCCGGTGCTATTCACAGAAGTTTACAACCCGAAGGCCTTCATCCTTCACGCGGCGTCGCTGCATCAGACTTTCGTCCATTGTGCAAAATTCCCGATTGCTGCCTCCCGTAGGAGTAGGGCCCGTGTCTCAGTGCCCTTCTGACTGGTCATGCGCTAACACCAGTTACCCGTCATAGGCTTGGTAGGCCATTACCCAACCAACTACCTGATAGGCCGCAGGCTCATCCTTATCCGATAAATCTTTAGAGTTGCCTCCACATCAAGTATTAGTCAGTCTTTCGACTGATTATCCTTGAGATAAGGGAAGATTCCTACGTATTACTCAGCCGTTCGCCACTGCACTTTGTCTTGCGACAAAGTACCGTTCGACTTGCATATCTTAAGCACGCCGCTAGCATTCACCCTGAACTAGGATCAAATTCTCACAAAAAGTATTATTCTTGTCTCAAAAAACTCAAATTTCTGTACATCAAAACTATATTAAATATTCAATGTGCTACTAAAGCAGTTGTTACGATACCAACAAACCCCCCTCAAGTCAAGAGAATGTTGATATTTCATTATATATTACTATTCTGTTTTAAGAAACATAGTATAGTTCAATAGACTTAGTACCAAATAAATTAGAAATCGTATTAACCATTTCTTCCTTTTTATATATAGGGGAACAGGTAATTAGGTCCATATGTAAGGCATTAAACTCCAACCAAGTATGCACTACCAAATTAGAATTAGATAAAACAAATGTAAGGGTCATACCACCTCTTTTAAAATCTGTGACTACTGTATCTACAACCTTTAATTTATGAGTCTCACAAAACTTCTGGCATAGAGAGGTCAAAACGTTCTTAGAACGAAACACATTAGCAGGTACCCCCCCTACCTTAATTACTACCTGATCCACATAAGGAAATTTTTCTTCACCTTGGTCTTCAAAAGTATAAATATTTTCAATGATAGAAGGATTATCCAAAATTCTAGAATGAGGTGTTGTTTTTAATATATATAGGGAGCTAGCACTACCAATAGATTCTGCACCATAGTACCTGGAAAATTTATCAAACTTATCCTCTATTAATAAACCCATTCTACTAATTATTTCTTGTATCTTGATTGTTTTCTCTGGAGACTTGAAACTATTACCATAATAAAGGAATATGTACTTATCAGAACCACCTAAAGCTTCTAAAGCCCTGTTGAGAAATAACGTTACACCGGAGGGTGTATAGGGAGGGTCTATCACAACCGTATCAAACTGACCAAGATATTTAGAGGGCATGTCCTTTCTAACATCATATACCTCTGTAGTCACATTGTTTTTTGTTTCTTTAGATATTGTATTAAGCAAGTCCTTATCTATATCTAGAACAGTAATTTTAGTAGGTTTATTCAACAAACGAGCAGTGAGGGAGAGTAAATCATCATCTCCAAGTAATAAGGTCCTCTTCTCTAGCAAGCCTTTAATATCCAGCACAGTTACTTTATTAATTGAGGTTTCCTCGGTTGCAAACCATTGGTCATAGTTTCTTTTAGGTAATAAACCATTCCTTTTACGTATTTCTTTTAGAGACTTCTCTCCAGCAGTATTAACTATAAATGGGTATAAAGACCAAGCATAAGCAGAAAGGTGAAAATCTCTTATAGCAGCTAAGCCTTCTTCAGAGAAAGAAATTCTATCGTCACTAGAATCTTCTAATAAAGCAGCCATTGCAGATTTAAGCCTTTTCAATTCCTCTTTTGGTAACCCAGTCAACCTTATCAGCTCCGAATTAGTTAAATTAGGAGCGTTTTTTATTAAATATAAAACACCCGCTATTTCCGCTTTTTTCAAGTTAGGTATATTTCTAGATAAAGTATCTATTAGGCTCATGTGTTGATTATACAGTATTAAACGCACTTTCCACCAGGAATAGAACAATATATATTGAGATAATAGAAAAGAAATTATAAACTCACAACATGTCCAAGGGGAAACTGTTACAACTACTAGGGATGATTATTTTGAATATAGTCACAACAGGTAGGGCAAGCGCACAAGAATCCTCTTGGACAAAGATATATGACAATTACTATTTATCTAGCGTAGAGACTTCCCCCTGGGGACTACTTTTAGGCGAAAATGATGCAAGAATATGGGTAAAACCCTTCAATGGAATTTATCTTTCAACTGACTTGGGAAATAGCTGGGAAACGTTTGGACTAAAGGATAAAGGTATTACAAACATTACGTACATAGATAACAAAATACTAGCAACTACCTATTACCATACGGACACACCCGCAGGATTATATATGTCAAAAAATAAAGGATCTACTTGGGAACATCTGGGACCTCCATATTCATCCAACTGTGTGGAAATAAAAGGGACTAATATCTTCTTAGGAACTACTGCGCACGGAGTATATTTATCCACAGATTCTGGGGAGAACTGGGAACAAAAAACGGAGGAAATAGAAATAAAACAAATACAAATAGAGGAAGATAAAATAATAGCATTTGGAAATGCTAAAACACTAGAGTCAACAGACAACGGAAATACCTGGGAAACAATACCTTATAGACTCCCCCAAATAAAAGAAACCTATAAAACAAAGGTATATCAAACTACCTCAACAGATATTACAGAAAACAACATAACTACAAGTTTTGGAAACAAACCAATAGATATGTCTGTTGTATATACAGAACAACCTATCCTCTATGCTATATCAAATGAGGTAGGCCTATATAAGTACAATATTCCAAAACCAACCCTAGAAACGGAACCATTCTTAAGGGTCCCTTGGGATTATATAAAAGAAAATGAATTGATAGACAAAATTACCGCCTATTTCGATCACGAGTACCCTCTACTAGGAAACATTAAAGCTGCGGAGGGATTTCCAGAAAGTGAAACTACCTTAAATTTCTTGGGGATGAAGGAAAAGATACCAAAAGTATATTATAGTTCACATAACGGAACCGATTATGGATTACCTTATGGAACACCTTTATATGCAACAGCAGGCGGAACAGCTAAATACTTTTGGTGTTACGATTGTGGAAACTCCATAGAAATAACACATCCAAATGGATATAAATCTATATACATGCACTTGCAAGAACAAATAGAAATACCGAAAGATACAAGTACCCAAGTGTATGAGGGGCAACACTTAGGTAAAGTCGGGATGAGTGGAAAAACAACAGGGCCACACCTACACTTATCAATAAAAAAAGACAATATCCTAACGGATCCTTATGGATGGCAAGCAGAAGATATGCCAGACCCCTGGGAAACCTTTAACCAAGGAAATACCTCAGGAATACCGAGCAAATATTTATGGAAAAACGTACTACAGACTATTAGCGGTTTGATAAACCCAAGAGAAAACACAAAGGTAACGCTAGAGAACAAAAGTGTAAGTTTTGAGAGAACCCTTCTAAATGTGGGTTTCACAATATATTTACAAAATTATATACGCCCGTACAAACAGCAGGGCTTAAAATACATAGAAAACACTTCCCTATTAATTAATGCTATAGATTTAGTAGGAAGTATTGTAAAAGAGTTGCCTAATAAAGCAAAGATAACATATATGTTACAAGAAGAATTATTAAAAGAAACAGTGAAAATTTATAGTTTAGATGAAACAACACTAAAGTGGCTACCCTTAACTACCTATATAGATACAACAAACAAAGAAATTTACGCATATACGGACCATTTCTCGAGGTTTGCAGTATTTGAAGAATCTTATGAAAACATACAGGGGTTCACAGATAAGGCAGTAATCAAAAATGCAAAAATAACTATGCAATAGAATCAACAATACCTAAGGAGGGTACCGGTACTACTTTCTCTAAGGAAATAGGATTGTTCATAAAGAACGCAGCAGTACCTATATAAACGGCATTATCTCCCGTTAGTCTTAAAGAGGGTATATAAAGTTTAATACCTAATAAAGAGGTTTCATTTTCTAGACGAGTACGTAGTTGAATATTAGCAGAAACACCACCACCTAATAAAACACTTTTTACCTTATATTCTTTAGCCGCTTTTATACACTTCTCCACTAGAACATCGCATACAGCATTTTCAAATTCACAAGCAACAGCGCTAGTAGAAACATCTTTACTCCTTTCTAACAAGTAACGCACAGCTGTTTTTAATCCAGAAAAAGAGAAGTCTAAATTATCTTGATATATCATTGGACGAGGTAAACTTCCGGCAATAGTATTAGTGGAACAAGAACTCGCTAGTTTAGACAATTCTACACCTCCTAGATATTTAGATAAACCTAACAATCTAGCGGTCTTATCAAACGCCTCCCCTGCAGCATCATCCAGCGTACCTCCCAAATAAGTAATTTCATCAAAACTTTTTAATAGAATCAAATCAGTATGCCCTCCACTGACAACAAAACCAATTGCAGGGAATATAGTAGAGACATCTTCTAAATCCTTTTCCAACAATGACGAGTAAACATGACCTAATAAGTGATTAACAGGAATAAGAGGCTTTTTCCAAACCATACTTAATGCTTTTGCAAAAGCTATTCCAACAAGTAAAGATCCGATTAAACCGGGTCCTGCAGTTACAGCAATAGCATCAATATCTTCTTTTGATAACCCCGACTTAGTTAAACAGTCTTTAACAACAGGCAGCATAACCTCCAACTGTTTTCTAGCAGCAACCTCCGGTACTACTCCCCCTGTCTTTTCATGTAATTCTTTAGAAGTAGCTATCGTGGAAGAAATTTCAAGTAAACCATCTTTAACAATGGCACAAGCAGTTTCATCACAAGAGGATTCTATGGCTAAGATAATCATGCGGATATATTAACAATTATTGTGCTTTTTGAGAAATTACAGTTTTAGCTGTTTTCAAAACGGTGGAAGCTGAAACTGTTTCACTCTTAGCGGTTAATACCGTATTAACAGCATCTCTTATGGCTGTTTCCTGTGTAACATTACCCGCACGAGCAGTTAAAATACCGGATTTAGCAAAAGGAGCTGTTTGTAATGCGGAACCCACGTAAGGATTACTGGTTAACTGAGAAGACATAGAAACTAAACTATAGGGGGCACCATACTGACGATACTTAGCGGCACCTTCATTTATCAATTTTTGTTGATCTTGCTGAGTTAAGAACTTAATGAAATCCCAGGCTGCTTGTTTATTACTACTATTAGAGGGTACAGCATACATCCAAAAGCTACCCCAAGATACAGGATTACTAGACAATGCTTGTGGTACAGGAGCAACACCAACATTTAAACCTGGTTTAGCAGCCAATATATCCAACAAGTTCCAGGTAGGAACAAAAATCATAGATACCTTACCCTCAGCAAATGCAGAAGAAGCCTCTATAAAGGTGTCATCCCAAACGTGATATTCCTTAACAAAATCGGTATAGAACAGTAACGCATCTTGAGCCGCGCGAGAATCTAAATCGTCGGGCAATTTAACACCCGTCTGTGCAAATAATAAACCTAAAATATCAGGAGCAAAATCTATATTATTAGCCCCGCCTATGGCAGCACCTGCTCTAACTAACTTATCATCGGACCCTTTAACCGTAAGTTGAATAGCTAGTTTTCTAAATTCTTCCCAAGATGTAGGAGGTTCTAATTGATCAATTTCTTTAAAGTGATCTTTGTTGTAAACGAGTACCAAACCATCGTAAAAGGCAGGTACCGCATATAATTGATTGTTAATAGTAGCACTTTCTGTAGCTACAGGATAAAAGAAACTTGCGTAATCTGTAGAATTATAAATATCGGAAGGAATAGGAGATAACAAAGAAGATAAATCCTTAACCCAACTGTTATGTACTAATATAATATCTTGGGATCCTTCAGTGGATAATCTATTAAACACCCTTTCCTTGTAATCAGCAGGTTTTAATACAGATCTATCGTCATAATTTATAGTTACATTATCGTGTTCTAGTTTGTATTTGTCTCCCAGAGAACGGATAACCTCGGGACTCTCCCATAATCCCCAAATACTTAGAGTAACAGGGGTTTTTGTTTTACTACCAAAGATATTTCCTAACACAGGAACATCTTGAATAGAACAAGCAGTTAATATAAAAGGAATAACTAGCAGTAAAGATATTATAGGCAGCTTTTTAGTCATCTCATTTATTATAGAAATAATTAGATCCAATTGTCCAGCACAAACCTAAGATTACCCATAGAAATAAATGTGCGGAATGAATAGTCCAAAAGTAATGATCAAAGAAGGATAAAAACACAATTTGAAAAAGAGATACAAAAAGTAAAGGACCCCGAACACGTGTTATAGAGGTGTACATAATCAAAACAAGGAAAAGTAAAGATATAATACCCGACTCGGTTAGTACTAACATAAATAAATTATGTACCGGTTGAATAAAACTTATAGAACCCATATAACCCAAAACGGATTCAATGAATATAGTAAAGGAATTAAACCCAACACCATATACTAAATGGTCCCGTAATAACACATAGGATCCTTGTAATAATTGATATCTCCTAAGTAAGGAGATATTTATATTTGGTAAAAGCGATTGAAACGACAAAGAGAATAAAAACAAAAGGAATAGAATAATCACCAAATATTTTCGTAACCCAGAAAGCTCTTTGGTTAACATTAAATACAAAAACACACCTAATACAAAGGACACATAAGACATTGTAGAAAATGTAAATAGCAAAGCGGATAACATTAAACATAAAGGAACAAAGTACAATTTCGAAGCATTCAATCTACTGATAACCCAAATCAAGATAACACTTAAGAGGCCTCCAAAAATGTTTGGGTGCCTAAATAAGCCATACGTGGGAACTTTTGTGAAACCGAAAACATTTTCTAAACGTATTCCTCTTGTAGAAAGAGAGTATGGTTGCTCCCCCAGTATTAAGTAATTATTGAAAACAGAAGATTGTTTTATAAATTGGAAAATACCTAAAAGGGATACCAAGGAGAAACTCACTACGAATATACTCAGGATAATATTAAAATCCTTCTCTAAAGAAATATTAAAATAAATATATAAGAACAAAAGGAAATATAAGAAAGTACGAGCAAAAGTTAAAACAGATATATTAAAAAGGGGAGCAACTAATACACTAAGGAATAAAGAGAATATAAAGAAATAAAAAATAGTTAAATCATGTTGAGAAAACGTGGGAACAACAGCACGCTCACTTTTAATAAAAAACTCGTAAACCCAAACAATTAACAACATAAAAATAAGGATGTCTTGAACATATAAAGTAGGAACCAAATAATCAATAAGTAACCCGTCTACAAAAGAACCAGAGAAAATAAAGTGCTTTCCCAGGTTAAGCGGTAATAAAAATAATATTAAATAAAATATCTTTTTTGATAGGATCACTGTCTTAATCTCAGGGCAGTGTTGTGGGCAGATGTACTTAAATAATCATCCAATTTCTCTAATTTATCAAGCCCTAAACTTTTAGAGATCAAATAATCGGCTAAATGAGGGTTTTTAGCTAATATCGGTCCATGAAAATAGGTACCGATAGAATTGTGATAATGAATACCTTCAAAGAAATCGTCCCCATTATTACCATATCCTTTTAATACTTGCGCAAAGGGTATAGATCTTTCGGATAAAAAGGTTCTCCCGCCATGATTCTCAAATCCAACAATCAAATCTCCAATATAATTATTGTTTTGAAATACAGGGTCATTAAGAATGGTATCGTTTAACTTCGCAACAGTATTGCCAATACACCTTTGAACACCTTTACCAGGTTGTTCTGTATATAAATCCAAAATACGAGCACCTTCTAAAACAGAAGCATCTTCTGCTTTGTAATAATTACCTAATAACTGGTAAGACCCACAGATAAATAAAGAAACACCATCGTTTTCAATAAAATCTTTGATATATGGCGCTTTATTCTTTAACAAATCTTTATAAATATCTTTCTGTCCAGCATCAGGGCCACCGCCCATAAAAAGAATATTTATTTTCTTAAAAAAGGAAGAATTAATTTTATCGTTAACACCAATATTTAAGACGTTAGCAGATATATTACGAGCGTCGGCTCGAAATTTTAATATTTCCACGTTTCCTGTATCCCCATAAAGATTTAAATGCTCTTGGTATAAGTAGGCAATATTTAATTTCACAGTATGTTCCTCCCCAAAGTAATACTTCTAAAATCCAACATAGCAGAATAGTTTGGTAATACTACAGTTTTGGAAGGTGATTTAGACACACCACTTAAAGTATCCTTTATTGATATGTTGATATTAGATCTCGGAACAGGTACACCAGCATAGAATAATCTTGTAGCCATATCGAAACACCTGGTACCAGAGATATAAATGTTGGAAGTGGTTATATTATTATCAACAATCATCCTCTCAAGAAGTTGTGTATCTATATCATAAATCCAAGAAACATCCCTACCATCAGGCAAACCGTCATTAAGAATAAAAAGCAATGAATCAAATTTAAAAGCACCTTCTAATAACATTTCTAAATTATTATTAAAACTGGCAGGGTTCTTAGCCAAATACAGTTTAAAAGTATTACCTTCATAAGTTAGTTCTTCTCCTCTACCGTAGGCATATTCAAACTTATTTATAGTTTCTAAACATTTGGATAAAGAAATTTTATACAGGGAGCATACCTTTAATGCAGCATTTACATTTTTGATATTAAACGACTCCTTAACAGATAACCCTTGTGGAGAAAAGCTGTTAAAAGACTCCGTAGGACCTTTAAAGATACTTTTTAGAACAGATAGTATAGGTTGGGTAGAATCTAATATTAACGTGGTTTTAGTAGATAAAATTTCTAAGGAGTGAATCCAACGAGAGAGTATTGTATCTGTTTCTCCATATCTATCAAGTTGATCCCTAGACAAATTTAACAACACTAAAACACGAGGATCTATAAAATCGAGTACCTGGGATAAGGCGAACTCATCCACTTCTAAAACAGCAACATCTGTTTTTACACGCCCCCAAAAATCCAAATCCATTACCAAAGCAGTGGCAATACCACGAAGTAAGTTAGAACCGCTGGAATTATGTGTAACTCTTAAACCGTTAGCTTTAAATATATCTGAAATTAATTTTGTAGTTGTTGTTTTACCATTAGTCCCAGACACTACAACAATACCTTTCTTAAAAGAAAATGTTTTGTCTTTAAGAATTGTTGGGAAAAGTTTAAGGATAATATAACCAGGTAAAGTATAACCATTACCCTTTTTTAAAAGTTTAATAATCTTTACTATAAGTATTGTTACATTTCTTAGAATAAATAATTTCATGTTTTGATAATTATAGTTTTCAACAAACTCCCTAATTAATTATATATATAATTCTTAGTATTAGTATTAGAGACTGTTGATAAGTTGATAACACAACTTTTTATTTTGATATCCGCTGTATTTTTCATTTATCTAAGTGTATAACTGCATTGCCTTTAATAGCAATCAATACCCTTTGTGACATTTTTACCGTTATTGTTATTTCGGCCTACTTACCTTGTGGACTACTGTTACTATTTTGTGGATAACTTGTGTATAATTTTAGGGTTTTCCTCATATCCTATAAGTATTTACTATTTTATCTACAAAATGGAATAACTTATACACACCTTATTAACAACTTTTAATCTTCGTAAACCTTGCGTTTTACTGTTTCTATCTCCTGCTTTAATAGTCTATCTTCTTGTATTTCTCTTTCTATCTTCTGTGTCCCGTGTAGTACCGTAGTATGATCCCTTCCTCCTAAGAAATCTCCTATGGTCATTAAGGGTGTTTTTGTAATATTGTGTATTAAATACATTGTTACTTGTCTTGGGAATACTAAATCCTTTGTTCTCTTTGTACCTTTTATATCTACTGCTTTAACAGAATAATAGGTACATACGGTTTTTAATATTTGATTCATGTTTACTTGTTTTGTAGCTGTTTCTTTAAGTTCTACCTTGAGTATTCTTGCAGCGGATTCTAACGTAATAGCCTCTTCATTTGCAGCAGATAATGTTACCACTCTGATGTAGGCTCCCTCTAGTTCTCTAATATTGGTGTTTATCTTTTCAGCAATGAAATCGATTACCTCATTAGATACCAAATCCCTGTTTGTATCCCTTTTTTTCCTAAGTATTGCCGCTCTAGTTTCAAACGTAGGCGGCTGTATGTCGACAATCATTCCGCTTTGGAATCTGGATGTAATTCTTTCTGGTAGTTTTCCAAATTCCTGGGGTGGTCTATCTGATGTAATAACTATTTGTTTCTCTTCCATAAATAACGCATTAAATGTATGAAAGAATTCCTCTTGAGTGGTGTCTTTACCTATTATGAATTGAATGTCATCTATTAGGAAGACATCTGCCTTTCTATACTTATTTCTGAATGAATTTGTTCCGTATCTTTTATTCTCTCCTCTTATTGCATCTATAAGTTCATTTGTAAATTGTTCTCCTGTTGTATATACAATATTTGTTCCTGGTTGGTTCTTAATTATTTGATTCCCTATAGCTTGTATTAAATGTGTTTTTCCTAATCCAGCACCAGAGTATAAAAATACAGGGTTGTATGCTTCCCCAGGTTTATTTGCTATCGTTTTTGCTATGGCTACTGCTAGTTGGTTATTATCCCCCTTAATATAATTATCAAAAGTATATTTCTGATTTAAGCCACTTCTATGTTGCTTTTCCCTTATTCTATCTACTGGATCTTTTACCTGTTCAAATAGAGGTCCTAATTTATTATCTATCTCGGTTGGTTGAGTTTTTATTCCCTTTTCTACTTTTATTACTACCTCATATTCTTTTTTGTGTGCTTTTTGTATGGATGCTTTTATTAAATCTATTTCTTTTAGTAAATTGTTTCGAATGAACGTGTTCTCGCAGGCAATACTAAATAAATCATCTTCCATTTTCATTGGTACGGCACCCGCCAGTATTTGTTTGTATGTGGTGGGATTCGCATTTAACTCTATTTCTACTAGAGTTTTTTTCCAGAAATTCTTAATGTCTAGATTTCTTTCTATCAATTCTTTCATTTTTATTTGGATTATTTAGTGCTTGTGGGACAGTGTATTTAAAATGTATCACGAGTTATCCACAATGACAAAGCAATTTGTATTTGTGATTATTTTATACCCGTTTTATGCGATGATATAAAGGCGTCACGGTATGTTTTATCTATGTTTCCTGGGAATGCTGAAAAGTCTTCCTGGAATATAGTTACCTTATAGGAGTAATCGGCTGTTAATGTATCTGGGTCTTTTATCCCAATAGTTAAAATATTGTGTTTTGCGGAATCTAGGGATGCTTCCACGAACTTTTCAAAGGCAATACAATCTTTACTAACCAATTTGTGATCCCTCAAGTGCTTTAATATATCTTCATATAAATCGTTTCTTTCTAGATTAGGCTGCATTACTACTAAGTCAAAAACATCTTCCATTTCTAATCTACTGATTATCTCTTTTGTTATTGCTTCATTGTATTCTGATTTCAGTACCAACACATAGTTAAAATTTCTTTTCAGTTCTGCTACTAATTCCCAGAACCCATCTCTAGTATCTAAGTCTGTTTTCTCACCTAAGTAACTTAGAAATTTAGCATTCGTTACATTTAGTAATTGCTCTCTCGATACCTTGCTATCTATATAAGGACTCTTTAATACCAGTGTCCATATAGTTTGCATAGTATTTCCTCCCGTAATAACTTCTGGTAGATACAACCAGTCTATTTTCATTCCGGAAAAGATATCGGAGAATGTTTTTATATACACCTCTCTTATGTTCACCATGCAGGATTCTAAATCAAATATTGCTACTTTTTTTCCGTCAAATACTTCTTTGAACATATATTACTTCTCATTATAATATCTTTTTAATATCAACGCTGCTGCTAAGGCATCTTCCCTAGCACTTGGGGATAACAAATGTTTTGCATGTCCCTCTTCCAAAGACTCTTGTGTTGTTAGATATTCGTTACAAAATATTACGGGTTTTTTGCTTATTGCTTTCAATAATTTACTAAACCTTCTAACTTTCCTGGCTTGGTAAGTGTCTTTTCCATCTGCTGTTACTGGCAAACCCATTATTACCTTTGCTACTTTGTTTTCTAATATTAGTCTTGTGAGCTCGTGTACTGCTGTTAAATCGTGTTTCCCATTTATTTCTTCCATAGGCATTACTAAATCATTTCTCCCCAAAGCAACGCCTATTTTTGTTGTTCCATAATCTATCCCTAATAATATTTCGGTGTCCATATTATTCTTTCTCTACTGTAATTTCTATCTTATACACACTACTTGGGAATTTATTAAATATTGGAATTCTTGGATATACGTTAACTTCATATGTTTTTATGTTGCTATTTAATTTAGAAATTATTTCCTGTCCTTCTGATATACCTTTTCCCTTCAACGATTCCTTTAGTTTATCTGTATCTATTGTTGGAACAATGAACATATTAATACTAACTTGTAGGTCTGCCTTATCTGTAGTTAGTGCGGAGTTACTGGAATTTCCTAATATATTAACTTTAGTATCTTTATCTTTTTGAGAAATTTCATAGCCTTCTGGTATTAAAGAGCTTATTGTTTTATTTACAAAGCCATCAATATCTTTTGTGGAGTAGGCCAGGGCTGTTGCTGTTATCGTTTGTTCTAATGTAACTACTGTTGCCTCGTCCCCAACCTTTTCGGAGAAATCCTCTTTTATAACAGTTATGTTTTCAGATCCTTTTATGTATTTAGTATCTTCATTACTGCTCTTTTCCAGCTCTTTTTTTATATCCTCTGTGTTTTGTTTCAATAAAGTTGCTTTGAGTGTATCTATGTCTTGTTGTGCCACTGCTTTTTTTACATCTTTTGTACCTCCCTCAAATGTAGATATGGCTTTAGCAACAAAATCTGTTGTTTTATAGTTTTTCAATTCTAGTGTTTCATCTTTCTTTATGTTGTATTCTGTTCCTATTTCTACAGCTTCTATTTTTGTATTAGCTTCTCCCGGCGTCATTTTTGTTGGGTCTAGTAGGTCGTCTGTTCTAGCGGGGATTGTTATGTCTGATGTAGTTTTATATTGATATTTTATATCGTCGTCTTCATATACAATCACTTCCCCTTTTTTCATCTCTTTAGCTTCTGCTGTTTTGTTATATATGGTTATGTTTCCCGTTGCCTTTTTACCTTCTGTTTTTTGACCTGTGGTGGGTTGTGTTTGAGAACTTTGAATAGTTTTCTGTATCTCAATTCCTCTAATCAAATTTTTATCAAAATCATTTGATTTACCCTTTTCTGCAGACACTGTAACACTTCTGGTTATTGTTTGTGCTTTTACTACTATTTTTACATTTCCTTTATGAACACTTTGCAGGAACATATAGGACCCACTAAGCAGTACTATCAACCCCACTATTGGAATTATTATTCCTAATTTAGGTACCCTTATATGAGGTACCATTGGGAATTTAATATTTTTTAATCTTGTTATAAAGGATTCCTTTGGATCATACTGTTCATATGGCATTACTTCCGCCAGGGTTCCCTCTTCTATCATGTTCATTAGAAGTAATCCATTTTGATCCTCTGTAGTTATTGTTAAAACTTTTCCATCTTTTTGTATGAGCTGTTTAATTAGTTTTATGTTTATAGTGTTATCAAATAGTACTGCCCCCTTTGGCACTACTATCTCTATCCCTGAATCCTCAATATCTTTTATTTTGTTATATATATCTACCACATTATTGTGTATTTCTATATCTACTCTAGTCATCTTGTTTATTTAACTCCAAGTATGCAATACCTAAGGATTGTATAGGTATCCACATCGGTGAATTTATTTTACCTGTTGCGTCATCTATCCTTGTAAAATCATTAATATCTAACTTTTTGTATTCCGGTATAGATTTAAATGTGATTTCCTTATACCAGGGCCTGCTTTTTAGGGTATTTATTACATCTGGTATTAAAGTCCCTTCCCCTGTTAGATATACCGTATTAGCAAACCTCTTTATATCTGTGAAGTCTTCAAAACAAATCTTTATGCCTTCTAACCAAATATCTAAAATATCGTCCAGGCACTTTTGTACTATACCTTCTTCCGTTTCTTTTAGTTGTCCTCGTGAATAGGTTTCCAATACTTTTTCAGCCTCCTTTTTTGTTAGCCCCATCTTGTAACCCAGTCCGTCTCTCAAATGAGCATAACCTATTGGTAGTGTTTTGGTACTAATCAGACCTTTTCCGAATACCACTATTATTTCAGTAGCGTCTTCTCCAAAATTCAGTAATGTATAATCTGTAATTTCCTCAATTTCCATTTCGATTATATTTTGTACCATTGCATATGGTATGGGAGATATTGTTAGTAAAGTTAAACCTGTTTTACTTATTACTTTTCTTAAATCTTGTAAATCTTTTGTATAACAAAAAGCATTAAATACTGCTATCTCTACAACTTCTCCCTCAACGTTCAAAGGGTCTTCATAAAACAGGCCGTCTACCTTGTTGTATACACTAGACGACATTATTATCTCTAATGTAGCCTCAAAGTCCCCATTGTTTTTTATTACTTCCTTTTGTGCTTGTGTATATGCTTCTTTTGTTATCTTTTCATATATTTCATCTAGTTCCGCCCCTTTTATGATTCTTCTATGTGTAGCTGTGGATTTGGCTGTTGTAGTTATTTCCACACATTGCATTCCTTTTATTCCCACAATTACGTTTTTAACAGTTTCTTCTAGGTCTCCTGTTGCTTCTAATACCCCTTCTTTTATTACATTTATAAGAGTTTCTTTATCTAGTATGTGATTATTGGATATTGTGTTTTCCGGTATTGGTTTAATAGACGATCCTATTATCTTTAGTTTCTTTTCACTTTCTTGATAGAAGGCTAATATTTTAATTTGAGTATTATCAATTTCCAAAACTAGGAATTTATTAGAGTCTTTTTTTCTAGTGAATAATGGCAGTAATGACATCAATTTATTATACCTTAAAATGGTAGTCTATCTGTAGGAAGATTTAGATCTTCCTCAGGAGGTTCTTCTTCTATTCCTGCTCGCTTATTGGCTTGTTCCTCTACTATAGCTATTGGAGTACCGTAAGTTTTCCTAGACATCTCTATTAATTGATTTCCTCTTTCTTGATCCTCTTTAGCTGCTGATATTACATTCCAGGGTACATTCATTGAGAATGGTTTAGTTGGAAAGTTATCCACCAGCAATTTTACGTAACAATTCCCTGTAGCAAGTTTGGTCATATCATTTGCTTTGAATGTTGGTTCAAATTCTTTTTCTAAAAATTCCCCATCCGATACACCAATACGATATACAACCTTTGTACCAACATTACCAAACACAGCATCCTTTATATCTTCGGGTATCTGTTCTATATATTGGTGTGCCATACATAATGCTAGTTTATACTTTCTGGCTTCAGAGAGGATAGTTTTGAATGAATCGGTGGCAAAGTTTTGGAACTCATCTACATATAAATAGAAGGGCGGAAAGGATTGACCTGCATCAATCATCTTCTGTCTTCGAAGAGCGGCTGCCACTAATTTAGGTACAATTAAGAGTCCCAAGAAGTTTGCATTTTCTTCTCCTATCTTTCCTTTTGCGAGGTCTACTAACAGTATCTTTTTGTTGGCAATTATGTCATCAAAATCTAAAGCCATTTTAGATTGACCAACGATTCGTCTCATTGTTATTTCTGATACAAATCTATCGAATTTAGATACTATGTAGCCCATCTTCTCGCTTTTTGTGTTAGCTGTAGAGTTTGCAAATTCATCTGTCCAAAATCTTCTAACAAGGGGGTCTTTAACGTTAGGTAAGAATTTTTTGTGATAATCATTATCAATATTCATACGGAGAACATCAATCAAAGACCCTTCTGGATCAGTCATTGCTGTTAGCATTGAGTTTCTTACAGACCTCTCTAACTGTGGTCCCACAATACCTTGGTTTTGGGGATCATATAATTTCTTGAGTAATTCAATAAACTGGTTAACTATTTGATGTCTCTCTACTTCGTCCTTTGCCACCAGAAGATTTAGTCCTAATGGGTATTCTTCATCGGCTGGATTAAATATTATTACATCCTTCATCCTTTCTGGGGGTATTCTGTTAATCATTTTTCTTAAATCTTTGCCATGCGGATCTATGTATGCAACCCCTTCTCCTCTTAATATATTTTCATAGGCGTAATACCCCATTGATTCTGATTTACCTGTACCTGTTTGACCAATGATATACATGTGTCTAACCATATCCTCGTTCTTGATATATACTTGTTTCTTTATTCCTCTAAAGGTGCTTTCTCCTAACCATATTCCTTCTTTTGTGTCTAAATTTTCTGAAGGTAAGTTAGAGGGTGCGGCCGCTCTTCTTGCCCCAAGCCATGCAATGCCAGGTGTTTGGACATCTTTATTCGGAAAATGGAAAACAGTGGCTAACTCCATTACATTTAGTACAGAAGTATTTGTGTACAAGGAAATATCAAATACGGGTATGTGATAGTCCTTAACTCTTATTCTTCTGTATATGAAATCATCTATTATTTTGAAATTTTGAAAGAATACTTTCCATCTTTTAACAAATCTGTTGTAGTTTATCTCCGTAAATTGTTCAAAGGATGATAGCAAGTGCTGTATATTTGCTTGAGCATTTATTTTATCGTTTGAGATAGCTACTAATCGTATCTTTGTATAAAAGCCTTGGCTAGATATCTTTTTTTCTACTCCTTCCAAAAAGGAGGTGTCTATGTTGTTAGTGCTAGCCTTTGTTTTTACGGAACCAATATATCTTCTACCTGCAAGTCTCCATGCATCGCTAGCAGGTTGGATAACATATTGTATTGCCATAACCTCATCGGACCCCACCTTATTAAGCGAAGATGTAATTACATTTAGAGAGTCTCCTTTTACTTCCTCATATCCTTTTATGGGATAGTAGTTTGGTCCCTTTAACTTCAGTTCTTCTACCACGGTATATTTACCCCTGTCCCAAATCTCTTGTGGGTCTACTATATCTATTTCTGCTGTTGGGTATGCACCGTTTATTTGCTTTTCTACTAACCCCGCAATCTCATCGGGTACTACTACATAAAAACCAATACCTTCTGCTTTTGAGATAATTTCAAATGAAATACTATACTGACCGGATATCAATGCTTGAAAAAATGGTTTTCTAAACCCATACAGACTAGAGAACATGTGTTCCGCTGCTTTTACTTCAAATTCATTATCTGGTGGAAGCTTTATCTGTAGGAAGGTTACTTTATAAGCGTTCTTTTTTGCAAGTTTAGACCTCAATACACTCAAAACGGCATCTCCAAGGACAACAAGAGATACTCCGGTAAAAAACCCGTAAATAGCTTTATATGTCAAATCTTGTATCGAGTCTACTATATTCATGGGCAGAATATCCCTTTTATTTACACTCTTCGACTTGTTTTACTCTATCAAACTCGAAGGATTTATCTGTTTTAGATACAGCTACTATGTCTATGGATACGTTTTTGTCCATTTCCACTTCACAGCTACTACCTTTCACGGTTTCTCTTATGTCTACTCTCATTTCCCCTTTTTCTTTATCTTCTGCTATTTTTCTAATCTTTACGGTGTTACCTGTTCTATCTTCTGTTTCAGTTGTTACTGCAATTAAGTATTCTTTATTAAAATTAATAGGTTCTCTTACTTCTAACAAACCGGTAGGATCTATTTTATTTAAGAAGTCTGTTAATTCTTGTTCACTTTTTAATACTGTCCTTTGTTTTTCTATTTGTAGCTGGGTATATATTACTGTTGGAAATCCTTCTACTCTTCTAAAAGTAGGCCCCTTCTTAAAAGATGGTAGCGTTATTTCTCCTGCAAGGAGTAAATATCCTGCACCTAAAATTAACCCAATAATAACTACTAGGGGCAATAGGCTTATACGTAAATTAGCTTTTTGATTATCACTCATTTTCTAAATCTTTTCTTCAATGGCCTCAAGTTCTTCTAATGCCTCTTTTTCTTCTTTTTTAGAAGGAGACTTTCCGTGCCATTCAAATTTATACTCCATAAAATCAACGCCATTGCCTGGTATTGTATGTGCAATTATAGCAGTAGGACGTTGTACCACTGCCTTTGCCATATTACATGAGTTTATAATTTCCTCGACATTATGTCCATCTATTTCTATAGTATACCAATTAAAACTCTCTAGCTTCTCTCTAATGTTACCCAAAGGCATTATTTTCTCTGTGTTTCCGTCTAATTGTATCCCGTTGTTATCTATAATCCAGACTAGATTGTTTAATGGATAATTACCCGCAAACATTGCGGCTTCCCATATTTGACCCTCATCCATCTCTCCATCCCCTGTTAAGCAGTATATACGATTGGGCATTCCATCTATCTTCATTGCAAGTGCTTTGCCTATTGCTATAGATAGTCCTTGCCCAAGGCTCCCACTAGCATTCTCTACGCCTGGTATATTCTTAAGACCATCTTCTTTCATATTTCTGTCTTCAAAGTTCGGGTGTCCCTGCAGCAAAGATCCTGTTTTTCGTAATTTCCAGAGTTCCTTTTTAGGGAAAAACCCTGCTTTGGATAAAGTTGCGTACCAAATTGGACAAGTATGTCCCCCAGATAGTATAAAATGGTCACGTTCCCTCTTAGAAAAATTTTTTGGAGTTATATCCATTACATGGAAATAAAGGGTACTAAATATTTCTGCGGTTCCTAATGCACTGGCTGTATGCCCCGATCCTGCTTCTGCAAGCATAGTCACAACATCTTCACGTAGGTCATACGCCATTTTTTCTAAGTCTTTTATGGTATGGGGCATTAAATTTAGTATATCATCTCTACCAAATTATGGTTAACAGCATATTACCTATAGCTTGACAACTTCCCTTTCCTATAGTACAATTTCAGTTACAAATTTAGATAGGGATGATTCGGTACTCTTTCTTCGAGAAAGACTCCGTTAGCCCCCTATCTCAAGTGCATCTTCGCACATATGGTCTTGATTAGAAGTTGTCTTTTTATTTATTAAAACAACTGCTGATTATAGATTGCGAATTTGCACCCAGAAACCAATTATGCGGCAGAAATTCGCCGCTGAACAACGGGAAATCACCCTCTCGAGGATGTGAATTTAGTCTAAGATACTCTTAGATTTCCCGTTTACAACAATAACCGCCGCATATGTTTGGGATTTTAATGGTACTTCAATACCTTCCAACTTATGCGGCGCTTTGCATTTATGGGATTATTTTCTAAAGTAGTTTTCGAGTTCTGTTAAATACATTAGTACATCTTCCGGTGTAGATAATACTTTCAGCATTTCTCTTTCGTCCTCTAATATTCTTAGGTTTTTTACCAGAGAATCAATTATTTCGTTCCAAAAGTCACCATACATTATTATTGGTTTATTATCTGGTTCATGTATCCATGAGCTTATCCAAGACATCCCAAACTCACTTAATGTCCCTAAACTACCTTTAAATACTATGTGAACATCACTGTTTTGAAGTAATACTTTTGTTCTATCAAAATAATCTAGGGTGTAAATTTCATCATCGGCATTATTTAATAGATCTGTTCCTTCATAATGCCTCTTTGGTTTATTTGGGTGGTACGTAACAATTAGGGTTTTTCCATTACCTGCTTTTGCTCCTTGTGTTGCTGCTCTCATTACACCGGGTCCTCCGCCATTTAGGACCTCATACCCGTTTTCAGCTAGTATTTTAGCTACATTATATGCATCTTTGTATGGTTGCTCATCTTCTGTCCAGCCAGCACCTCCTAAAAAGGCGATTTTTTTGAATCTTAACTCTTTTTCATGAGGCGATACTAAAGAGGTTATTTGTGTTGTCATGTACAATCTCCTTGAACTTTTTATAAACTTCTACTGGATTTTCAGTATTAAATATACCAGATCCAACTACATAATTCTTTATTCCTAAATTCTTTATCTCTTCTAGCTCTTGCTCATGTATGCCTCCATCTACTTGTATTTCTATATAGGGGTGTCTTTCTTTAAACTCTTTGATTTTGGTGATTACCTTTTGATCGAACTTTCTTCCCTGCCCCCCGGCAACAATATCCATGAATTGAACATAATCTAAATTTCCTAAAAGAGGTTCTATTAATTCTATTGGTGTATCCAAATTTATGGATATACCTACAACATAATCTAATGCTTTGGCCTTTTGTATAAATTCCGGAATGTTTTCCATTGCTTTTATATTCGCACTTATTTTGAATACACTTAGTATTCTTTCTTTTACATAATTTTGAGGATTTTCTACCATTAAGTCTACTTCAAATGTAGCTTCTGTCTCTATTTCATCTAATTTAGATATATCTAAAAATGTTTTTCCATCTACTAGTTTTCCATCTGCTACGTCTATTTGGAATATAGAGGTTTCTTGTTCCAGTTCTGCTACCTTCTTTTTAATTTCAGAGAAATCTGTTTCTAATATTGCAGGTATTATCATTTATATATTCTCCAATTTTTTAATTCTTCTAATATGTCGTGGTTCCCCACTAAATTCTGTGTTTAGCCATGTATCTACTATCTCTAACGCAGTACTCTCGTTTATGAATAATGCAGGAAGGGCCAGTACATTGGTATCGTCATCTAATCGTGAAGTTTTTGCATGCTCAGGGGTCCAACTTAAAGCTGCTCTAACATTTTTAAATCTATTTGTAGTTATACTCACTCCCACCCCGTTTTTGCATATTACAATACCCTTGCCCTTGATATCTTTTTGAATTTCTTTTGCTAAGGGTATTACATAATCTGGATAATCATCCCAATCTACTTGTTCATAAGGACCCATATCCTTAACATCTAAACCTTTTTGTTTAAGATGTTCAATGGCGGCACTCTTTAGAGTAAAACCACCGTGGTCACTTGCAATGTATATCATAGGGCAGAATCTTTTCTTGTTATAAGTATATATGAAAGTATAAAAAAGAGCATAGATATACACTGCGTAATGTTTATGCCCTGTATGGCCCAATGTTCTGGGCGTAGAGGTTCTAACACTAATCTTATAAGTCCATATCCCAGTAGATATATTCCAATTATTTTGTTTGGTCTATATCCTTCGGTTCGTATTGTCATTAATGTAATGAATAAAAAAATGTCTAAAACAGATTCATACAAGAACAAGGGATGGTACTTTGATCCTTCTACTGTTATTCCCCAAGGTAATGATGTTTCTATTCCATATACTTCCTTGTTAAAATAATTACCCCATCTTCCGATTGCCTGTCCTAAGGGTAGTGCTGTTATTAAAGTACCAAGGTAATACAGGATATTCTGGTTATGTTTCTTAAGATAAATTATTGCAGTAATACTCCCAAATAGGATTGCCCCATAGATACCTAGTCCTCCCTTCCATATTTCTAATGTTTGTATTGGATTGCTTTGGTAGTACTCATGTTTATCTATTACGTGGTAAATTCGTGCTCCTATTATACCCATTACTATAACCCAAGGTGCCATATTCCATAAAATATCGGAATTCCTTTTATCTTTTTTTATTAGATATTTTGAAATTAATAGTGTGGTGGTTATGGCTATAGAAATTAAAATACCGTACACGTTATATTATGTATAAACAATATCCAAATATTAATGTTATAACGATGGTGTAAATAATAGCGCCTTTTTTATCAGGTGCTCTTTTGAAAGACCAAAACCATAAGGTAGTGTCTTTAGTTAAACATATTTCGAGGGATCTATAAATGGAGTTTGCAAGTATAGATAATATAAATGCTTTTATTGGGTAGTAAACATCAGAGTACATTACAAAAATACTAAATAAGGCCAGGGTTATTTGAAACAACGCGCTGTTAAGTGTTTTATCTTCTATTTCATCTTGATGCAAAAGTATATGTTTTATTACATTTGTTAAATCTTTATGTTTTACAAAAGTTCTTAGATTTTTGGAAAAACTTTTTTCTGGTTCTATAAAATAGGTGTGGATAAAATAATCTAGATCGAGTACAAAAGTTCCAAGAATGCATAGAAATACAATTATCCCGATAATTATAGGGTCTTTTGTTACTGTTAGTGCTACAAATGCCGTTGCAACAGTTAGGGATAATAAGAGAGGTATTTTGTATAAACTAATAGCACTTTTCATCTCTACTCAAATACTAAATCAATTCTGTATCTTATTCAACTTGTTGTCTTTAAGTTGTTTTAGTTTCCACATGAACAACTTGCCCTTAGTAGTTGCTTTCTCTTGGGAGGTTACATATATACGGGCTATCTCCATCAAATTCCTGTCTTCATTCTTAGCCATTCTTATATACAATGCCCTGTGTTTTATATCTCCCAACTCCTCCGCAAGTCTGTTTCCATATGCTTGATATTCATGGGAGTTTCTGTGATCACGAACGATTCTTCTGTTTTTCAATATTTCTGAGATATCCTTCACTTTTTATATATTTGTTCCTTAGCCATTTTACCTAGATACGGTAGTTCATACTTTTCGTTGTTGTATGCTTTCCACATTAGGAGTAACCAACAACCAAATGTTCCTAGAGAGAGTAGTTGTCTAAGTAGGAACCCTATTATAGGTATGTTTAAGACTGATATCACAAAACTAGCTCCTATTACTGCTATTCCGAAAAGTATTGATTGGAACGCGTGATACCGCACGTATTTATCCTCCTTTTCGAGGACAAAAAACAGCATACCCGTAAAAGGAAATATCAGGTAAGATAGCGCCGCTGTTATATTAGGGTTAGGATCTTTATGTTCGGTCATAGTTACATTTTCCCACTTTTTAATTCTCTTTTCTATGTTCTTTTCTTTTTATACATACCCTCTATCTCTTTTAAGGATGTGGATTGTGTTGCCGATTTATCTGTTCTTACTTTCAACATTCTAGGAAATCTGAGGGCGTATCCTGCGGAATGACTTGGGGATTTTGTAACTTCATCTGACCCTACCTCAAGAACTATCTGAGGGGATATAAATACGTCTGGTTCAAACATTTTATTCATTAGAACATTTTTAGGTAGCTCCTTTATTTTGTATTTATCACACATGCCTTTTATAAGTTCTAATTCTTCTTCTGTTAGCCCTGTCCCAAGCTTAGATATTGTTTTGAATGTTTCTGTTTCCTCATCATATATTCCTAGTAGTAGTCCTCCAATTCCAAATTTGGCTCTTGCCCCTTTTCCAAAATAATATCCCAATATTACACAATCTACAGAATCCTCTAATAGTTTCTCGTCTGCCACCTTCAATTTTATCCATGAATAGGATCGAGCTCCTGCTTGGTACTGGTCCTGGGGGTTTTTTGCTATTAGTCCCTCCAATCCTTTTTCTTTTGCGGAGTCAAAGTATTCATATAACTTCTCAGGATCTTTTGTTTCAACGTGTTCACTGAGAGCTATCGTATCTCCTGTTTTTATAGCCGTTTTCAACATCTCTCTTCTTTTTTCCAAGGGTAGGTGCATTAGATTTTCTCCGTTTAGATAGAGAATATCGAATACAAAATATCTCAACGGTATCTCTTTTGTCATTTCCTTAACCCCATGTTTTCTTTTTCTTTGCATCATCTCTTGAAAGGGCAAAAATACCCCTGTATGTGGGTTATATCCTATTGCTTCGCCATCTAAAATTATTGAATCAGCATTTATTTGCTTCTTTGCTCCCTCTAATAAATCTGGATACATTTGGGTAGTGTCCTCGAGGTTTCTAGTGAATGTTTTTATTAAATAAGTTGATGTATTTTCTTCGAATAGAGACGCTGCTTTTTTATTCAGGGTATTGTTCCTATCCAGATGCATTTGCACTCTTGTTCCATCTAGCTTGTATTCCAAGGAGGTTGTTTCCATTCGTTTTAACACTTCTTCAAAGCTTTTAACCCTTTGCGCTTTTTGTAGTAGTATTGGTATTCCTGGTTCTATTTTTATATCATCTAGTCCCTCTATACCTGTATGTTTTAATTCCTTAGCAATTCTCCCTATATCTGGATGCATGTTATATTTTTGTTCAATTTGTGTTTTGAACCCTTTATTACCCAGATATTCCGCAAGAGCATCTATTACAGTTAGTTCTGTAAATCCTAATCTCGTTGTTCCTAATATTATTCTGAGCACATATTTTCCAGAGAGTTTATCTAAATTTTCCAATAATCCTTTAGTTTTGTATATTTTGCTTTCTTGTGATCCACTACCTTCGGTCTTAGCTATTCCCATTAATTTTGTGTGTACTTCTTGTATTGTAATATTGGATTCTTCCTTATTGTCTAAATCAAGAAACACATTACCCATATCTCCGCTTTTTCCATACAGGGACTCTATTTGGTCTGATGTTTTGTTTAATGTTTCTGAAAGAACTTTTACTAACATCTTTTCTGCCATATTAAACTTTGGAGTATTGAATGGGGCTGATAGGTATCCGAGCGATAAATATATTGCCTTATCTACTTCTTCTGTATCTAATTCTTTTATCATTTTCGCCAGTACTGTGGTGATTTCTAGTCTCTTTGTTGTGTTTTCTAATCTTTCTAGATAATTAGCAAATATTTTGAATTGCATAATTGTATTATACAGCCTAAAAGGTGATGATTTTGTTTATTTCTAAACTAGGTGCGTCTGTTGCGGTGATGATAGTTTGTTGGTTTTTTATTGCATTTATAACAGTACTTCGGTGCTTTGCGTCTAATTCTGAAAACACATCGTCTAACAAAAGGATAGGTCTATTCCCTGTTCTATCTTCTATAAATTCTATTTCCGCTAATTTCAATGCAAGTATTGCTGTTCTTTGTTGGCCTCTAGACCCGAAGTAAGCAATATTTTTACCCTCAAATATTACTTCAAAATCATCTCGATGTGGCCCTACTAAGGTTGTTTTTGCCGATATCTCTGTCTCTTTATACTTTTCTAATCTTTCTCTGCTTATTTCATTTATTTGATATGTTATCTCTAAAGAGCTGTGACTGTTATTTAGCTCTACATTGTGGTTTACCATTCTTGGCCTTATATCCTCAAAAAACTGTATTCTCTTTTTTTGTATCTGTGTTCCGAGTTCCAGTATTTGATGGGTCCAATAGTCAATTTGGTTATAGCCATATCCATTCTCTTTTATTGTTTCTAATAACTTATTTCTCTGTCTTACTGCTTTTGTATATAATCCCAGTGTCTTTTTATACCCCTCACTAGTTTGCATTAGTACCATGTCTAAGTATTTCCTTCGTAAAGAGGGTGTCCCTGTAAGTATTTCTACATCCTGAGGTGAAAATAGTACCGAATTAAATAGCCCTGCAAAGTAGCTTAACGTTTTTGGTGTCTTATTAACCTTAGCCTTTTTAGAGGAAGTGTTATCTAGCGTGTCCCCTTTTATTATTTGTAATTCATATTGGTCTGATGGTGTTATTAGATTTATAGTACAAAAACTTTGTTCATGCTTTATTATATCCCTATCATACTTAGCTCTTATAGATTTTGTTGTTGATATAAGGTGTATGGCTTCTAAGATATTTGTTTTACCAATTCCATTTGTTCCTATTATTAGGTTTGTTCCTGGATCAAAATCTAGGGATATATCTTTGTGATTTCTAAAGTTTTTTAAGATTATTTTAGATACTTGCATTGTGTCTGATTAGGTTATTTTGTTGTACTAACGGTTTGTGTAGTGGTTGGCATTTAGGGCAGAAATATGTTCCCCTGCCATTTATCTTTTTGACTACAACTTTTGTATTGCATTTTGGGCATACCTCTTTGGAATATATTTTAAAATGTTCCTGATGGGTCCCCTTTTTACCAAAAATATCTACGTACATTTTATCCGGTAGTGTTGATCCTCTGTGCTTTATTCCCTCTAGTAATATTTGTTTTGATGCTTCTAGGAGTTTAATACTTTGTTGTTCTGTAATATCTTTTGTTTTCTGTTCAGGGTTTACCCCTGCTAAATAAAGTGCATCTGTTGCATATATATTTCCAAGACCTGATACAAGTGTCTGGTCTAACAAGGCGTTTTTTATAGTGGTATTTTTGGTTTTTAATTTCTTTAAGAATGTTTCTGCATCTAAATCCTCATCTATTGGTTCCGGCCCATATTTTTTGATTAAGTTTTCTCGTTCCCTTACTCCTATTACGGCTATTTTTCCAAACATTCTCATATCATTAAACATGAGATATTTATCTTTGAAATCTTCTTCTAGTCGCAACATTACCCTCATCCACCCTGTAGAGGGTATTTCCTCAAATTCTTTGAGTAATATTTGTCCAGTCATTGCTAAGTGGAAGTGAATAAAATGTTTATCCTCTAGGTGGATTAATATATTCTTTGCGATTCTTTCAACATTTATAATACGTTTGTTCATTACAACATTTCTGAAAGTATCGTTTGTGGGTAGAATAATATATCCAGGAGCTACCGTACATTTTGTAATGGTGTACCCTACAATAGTATTTCCTAAGTCTTTAGTTATTGTTTGTACTTCTGGTAGTTCAGGCATTTTCTTTTAAGAAATTTTTCCATTTTTCTTCTACAAATGTTTTGAACTCTTCTTGAAATTTTTCCTTAGAGTATCTTTTTGCGGTATCTTTAATCTCTTTTTCCTTGTACTTACCTGCATCAATATATTTATCAAAATCTTCTACCTTTTCTTTAGTTAATTCCTCAAAGAACATCCCATTAACACCTTCTCTTACCGTTTCTTTATGTCCCCCAGATTTATGGGCTAATACTGGTTTCCCGTGCATATGCGCTTCTACGGGTACTATTCCAAAGTCCTCATCCTCTACTGCATTTATCAAACCCTTGCATCTTTCTAATAGGTAATGCTTTTCTTCATCGTCGATTCTTCCTACAAATGTAATATTTTCGCTAGCCATTTCTCTTAACTTTTCTTCTTCATACCCTGTCCCTACCACTATTAACTTTAGTTTTGTTTCATTAAAGGCCCTTATTACTTTGTCAAAGTTTTTGTATTTAGATAGCCTTCCAACTGTAAGGTAATATTCTTTATCTTTAACCTCTATTTTTCTTTCTATAATGTCGGTGTCTACTGGTGGGTATATTACGGTAGAATTTTTGCCATAGAATTTTTTTATTCTTCTTTTTACTTCCTCACTGTTTGCAATAATAAAATCAGGTCTTTGTGCAGCTACATAATCCCATAATCGTAATATATTAAGCATATAGCTAAATGGTATTTTCCAAAGTCCCTTATCCCACTTAGTACCCTCTTTTGAATATCCATAAAAGAATCTTGGAGGGGTATGTATATATGTAATGTGTAATTGATCAGGACTTGTTATTATCCCTTTCGTCCACGTTGTACCATCAGAAAGTACAATATCAAAATCCTTGAAGTTGTAGTTCTCGAATATTGGAGCCATTGCAAATACAAAGAAGTGTTTGGCCAACATATTTGTCCAACTTCCCTTTGGGTATACTATTGTTCTTTGTTTTAGCAGGGGTGATAAGGCTTTCTTATTGAATTTAGCGGTGTATATAGGTGCTTCTGGGTATAACTCTGATATAGCTTCCAGTACTTTCTGGGCTCCCCCATGTTGTTCTAAGAATTCTGTTGCGATTGCTATCCTTGGTTGTTTCATTTTTAAATTATACCCTATATTTTTCTTGACATTGTTATTTGTACTTATCTATGATTATTATATGTCCAAATTGTTTAAATTACCCTTGATTTTTGTTTTTGTCGTTATGTTTCTCTCTGTACCTGTATTCTACTATTTATACCTCCAAAGGCACTCTGTAGTTGTTGATAATGTTAAAGGAATATCTACTGAAATACCTACAAAAGTAGGGGCTACATTTAGGGTAAGTTCAAGGGGTGGTACTTGGGACCTCCATCAATACTTATGTGACGATCGGGATGCCTGTTTAAAAAGCTTGAATGTAGGTAAACAATGGGGCATTGTTAGTGGGGGTTTAACTACTAATTATGCATTTACAGCAGTCCCGAGTCAAAACTGGGGATCTAACTTCAAATATTTAAAGGTATTTGTACGTTCTAGCTGGGGTTCTATATCTCACGACTTTATGCCTACCTTAGTAAACGATAAAGATGGTCTAGAAGTTACCACTGTAGTCTCAGAGGGCACTCCCTACACCTTAGTACTTATCCCTCTTGAGAAGATAACAGCAAATTCTCATATCTTGGTGGACTTTAGAGATTTTTAGTTTACTTATTTTTATACTATATTTAACACATGTGGTTAGTTAATAGAGACTCTTATCTTTGGGGAATGATGTCTGAGGAGACCCGTGGCCTTATAGAGACGGGTGAGGGGGTTCTTCAATTCGTCTTTGATTATAAAGATAAGGTGGATATCTCAGATTATTCCTTTTGTGTATTTTCCTTTGCTAAAGCTTATGAGGGTTTTCTGAAGCGACTGTTTTTAGATATGGGTTTTATTAAACCACACGAGTATTATGGCGATGACATAAGAATAGGTAGGATTTTGAGCCCTTCATTTGCTCAGGAAAAAGACAATGTCTTTTATCATATTTGCAACTACCCTGGTGGTGATAGTGACTTATCTAACGCACTATGGCACGCTTGGAAAGAGGGTAGAAACAGTGTTTTCCACTACTTTCCCCATAACTTTAGGAAGTTGGATTTAGACGAAGCTTATCGTAGGATTACTATTATTTTAGATGCTATGATTTTTGCGGCGCAACGCTGCTCTGATGTGAAATCAGGAATGCTTGATAAAAAGGATATTTTGAGAGTTAACAAGAAAAACCACAAAAAGGCTTTAGATAAGATAACTACACTACGTACTGTATAATTCATACATGGAAACTACCAAAAAGAAAGTTGCAATAGGGCTTAGTGGCGGCGTTGATTCTTCCGTTTCAGCCTTGTTATTAAAAAACCAAGGTTACGAGGTAACCGGGGTATACATGCAATGTTGGGACTTTCCTAAAGAGGGCTGTGCCTCTAATGAGGATAAAATGTATGCAGTGCAAACAGCAGCTAAATTAGGTATAAAAATAGAGATTTTGAACTTTATTTCTGAATATAAGGACCGTGTTATTACCTATTTCTACGATGAATACCGCAGCGGAAGAACTCCAAACCCGGACATTATGTGTAATAAAGAAATAAAGTTTGGGATATTCTATGATTGGGCTCTTTCTCATGGTTTTGATTATGTTGCTACTGGTCATTACGCAAGGATTGAAGAGAAAGAAGGGATGTATACCCTATTAAAGGGTGTGGATGCTTCCAAGGACCAATCTTATTTCTTATATAGATTAAATCAATCTCAACTTTCTAAAATACTCTTTCCTGTGGGAGGTATGTTGAAGAAAGATATTCGAAAAATTGCTCTGGATTCTTCTCTGCCTTCTGCTAAAAGACCCGATAGTACTGGTATATGTTTTATTGGAGAGGTAGATATAAAGAAATTCTTGAAACAACAAATATCTCCAAAAGAAGGCAATGTGGTTTTAAAGACTGGGGAAGTAATAGGTACCCATGAAGGTGTTTGGTTTTATACCGTAGGGCAACGTAGAGGTTTTACTGTTACTAAATACCAAGGTAGCCCTCTATATGTTTTAGGGAAAAACATAGAAAAGAACGAACTTATTGTGGGCGTTGAAGAGGATACTTATGTTAAGGATTTCTCGGTTTTAGATGTACATTGGGTAGATGGTATCAATAGAGACAATATCACCTGTGGAGTCAGAATTAGACATCTAGGGGATATTTATGAAGGGAGTATATCTTTACCAAATGTTTCTCTTAGTACTCCTGCTTTTGGAATTGCTCCTGGACAAAGTGCAGTGTTTTATGACGGAGCTATTGTGCTAGGCGGTGGAATAATCCAGTAGTTATCGTAAATGATCTTCAATATGTTTTATGTCTACCAATATCGCTTCTGTTTCACTTCGCTTCTTTAATTCCACTTTATCCCCTGTTTTAGCAGATACCACTACTCTGTAAGGGCATCCAATTAAGTCTGCATCGGAGAATTTTTCTCCCGCCTTTGTTTCTACTCTATCATCAAATAAAACTTCAAGTCCTTTACTCTTTAGTATTTCATAGATGCTTTCTGCTTTTTGTTGCATTATGCTTTGTTCCATATTCAGTCCTATAAGGTGTACTTTATATGGTGCAATAGATTCTGGCCAGATTATTCCTTTCTCATCATGATATGTTTCCACTACCGTAGCCATAAGTCTTTGTATTCCTATACCGTAAGCTCCCATTATTACGTCTTTCTTTTCTCCTTTTTCATCTGTGTATTTAATATCTAAGGGTATAGAAAACCTTGTTCCTTGTTTGAATATATTTCCCACCTCAATGCCTTTAGCTTCTTTAAGGTTCTCTTTTTTTAATCCTAACTCTTTTATTACCTCGTCAATGTATACTTCTTTATTCAAAGCAATCCCCTTTTCTTCGTCTATATAGATTGTATCTTCACCAACTTCACTTACTGTTTGGAATTCATGACTGTATTTACAGTAAGTTCCACCACTAGCAAAGGTTAGATACGTTTTATCTCCTATTCCTGCTTTTTTAAATATTCTTGTATAGGCTTCTTTTGCTTTTTCATAAAAAGCATCCAGTTCTTCCATGGTGGTATTAAAGGAGTATAAATCCTTCATTATAAATTCTCTACCTCTTAGCAATCCGCTTTTTGCACGTAGTTCATTTCTGAACTTTGTTTGGAATTGGTAAACATACTTTGGTAAATCTTTATAGCTTTGGATCATTGATCTCATCATGATACCTAAAGGTTCTTCGTGTGTTGTAGCCAGTCCTATTTGTGTGCCATTTTTTAATTCAGTCTTGAACCAAATGTCGTAGATATCATCACTCCACCTATTTGTGTCTTTCCAAGGTTGTGCGTTTTGCAATGTAGTCATTTGTATTTCTTGGCCCCCAATAGCATCCATTTCTTCTTTTATAATTGCCATTATTTTTCTAACAACATTTAATCCCAGTGGTAGTAAATTGTAGGCACCTGCCATTTCTTTTTGTACAAATCCACCTCTAATTAAGAGTTGTGCGTTTATGCTCTCTTCCTCAGAGGATATTTCTTTTTTCGTTTTACCTACAAGTTGTGAGTATTTCATGAGTGTATTCTATCAGATTTTTACCTTAATGAGGGCATATATCAAAGAAATCGGGGCACTTTCCATCACCTTTACCTGTTATTCCCCCATCAGGGTGACATATAATATTTCCAGAGGTATCTCTGACTTCTCCCATCTGATCACAACATCTTTCTGCGGGTTTGTAGTTAACTTCTTTACCTTTGTAGTTACACTTTCCTTTTGTGGTTACTACTTTCACTTCTTCAATAAGTGTTTCTACTTTTGTTTGAGATTTAATATAAAAGATTGCGAATACAAGAAGAGGAAGTGTTACTAACAATAATATCTTTCTTAGCATGATCTAATAATACAAAAATCGCCGAGATGTTTCATCAACGGCGATTTACCATATGTCTATATTTAATAGTCCACATAGCATAGAAAGGATACCTATCCAAAGTAGTCCTGCTATTACCCCTATAGTTGCTAACAGGTTTTCTTTGTGAGTATTACCTTTTGGGTATGCGTATACCCCTGCAAAAAAACCACCCATGAAAAGTATTCCCCCGGGTAAAAGCACTAGTTCTAAAGTACTTTTTGCCAGAATACTTTGCATAGTGATTGCAGTAAAGAATAATCCCCATATTAACAGTGTCTTTTTTAAGGGAGTCATCTTTCCTCCAGATTGTAAAACAGCCGCCTAGAAAAGGCGGCTGTTGCCGTGCGGATTGATGCTCAGAACTTGGAGACCACACGAAGATTGAAATCTTTTGCAACCTTGCGGATAGCCGCGTCATTGTGCCGAATCATGGCGGTGGCTCTGTTATCTCCAAAAATGATGGAGGACCCCGTCACGCTGGATGCCTGGAGATAATCTCCGTCCCGGTCTCTCAGGCGGAATTCATCCCCATCTTGCACAATCTCTACATTCATAGTCTCGTCTCCTAACAAAGAATGGATTTTTCAAGCTCGAACATTGTACTACAGGGTATTTATTAGGTAAAGGTTTTTATATTCCCAAAATGTTTTGTTTAACTAGTACTACTGTGTTATCTAAAAAATCTTTATATGTTGGTGCTGTTATATCTAATGCTTTTGTAGTTATTTCTACTATCTTGGTTCTATCTAGTTTCTTATTAAATCTACTCTCTAACATGGGTACCGCTCCCTTATCTACCGCAGCAGCTATAGAAACCATCTTATCTGGTCCTAGTACATTTACTAATACTCCTAACTCTTTCAACATCTCCGTGGGATCTGCTTTTAGATAATCTGCTAAGCAGTTAGCTATTTGGTTAAAATCTACTTTTACTAAATCCAATGTTTTACTATATAGTTCCCATATGTCTCTTTGGTTTTGGCATATATGTAGATCTACTGCCATTTCTATAAAGTTATGGGCTATTAGTAAGCTTATATCTCCCTTTTCTATACCTAGTAAATCTGCAACATCTTTTGATATTTTTGCACCCTCTAGTTTTGCATAACCTACGGTTAAGTCATCACTATAAAAATCTACACCACCGTTAGCTTGACTATGTAGTCTAACTCCTAGACTCAAATCACTAAATTGAGGGTATTTCTCTTTTACAAATGCCTCAAACTCATTTGGATTATTGTGTATACGCTCCCTATCTATTTGTTGTCTTGATGTTGTTGCTATATCTGGAAGAATACTTCCTAATATCAATAAGGGAGTTTCCATTTCGGTTGCTCTGGTTGAGATGTATGTATGTGCAAGAGGTAACATTATTTTGTTTTTTCTTTTAACTTATCTATCTCTTTTTTTAGTTCTACCATTTTTAATTCTCTTTCTACCATTATTTTATTCAGTCTTTCTAGCCCTCCCATTTTCTTTACTAAGTCATCCCGGGTTTTTTTTGTGGTCGTTTGGTTTATCATTGTTAATAATAAGTAATAACTACCCTGGGTGTTTATTATTGTTCCAGAAAATAATCCCTCTATTATTTCTCCATTTTTTGTTTTTACCTGTGCATTTACATTATTAATTTCTCCCGTTTCTTTTAGGGCTTCTTTGAACGCTTTTTGTTCTTTATCTACATATATATTTAAATCTTCCGGCATTTTACCTAGAATCTCTTGTTCCGTGTAACCAAACGTATTAATAAATGCTTTATTTACCTCTGTTATTACTCGTTGTGTAGATAATTCATTCCCGGGTAACTTGCTTAGTGCCATAACATTAGGGTTATTTTCAAATATTTGGTTAAACTTTTGGAGAAGTTCTTGTTCCTGAGAAACATCTTTTATCAGTCCAAATATACTGTCTTTGCCATTCCATTGTCCTTTCCATATATTGGCTTCCGCTAACAGTATCGTATTATCCTTTTTCCTCAAAGGCATTGATATTCTTGTCCTTTTACCAGATAAAATCTCTGTAAATAGTTTATCTGATGTTCCTTTGGTCTCTTTTGATATTAATTTATCCACAGGGTTACCAATTAATTCTTTAGGGGTATATCCCAATGCGCTAGTCATAGCATCATTCGCATAAAGTATTACTCCCTCTGCATTTACCACTACCACAATATCGGTAATAGTTTCAAAAAAGGTACTAAAGTTTTTTTCTGTTTCTCGTGTTTTTCTGCTATTTAGCAATAGCATTACAAACGTTAACAGTATTAGGTATGAGGATAGCAATGTAATGCCGGATCGAGAAACTACGTTTATGGTATCAAGTGTCCATTTTTGTGCAGAGTAGTCTATCCCAAATACTGCTTTTATTTCCCCTGTTGTTTTATCTTTCATAGGTACCAATACACTAACCCATGTTCCCCATCTATCCGTTGCTGGGGTGGTTAACAAAGTATTGCCTGTTTTAAAGGGTTTAAATTCTTGTTCTGTAGCCTCTGTATATTCTTGTCCCGGAGGTGAATAATCTTCTGAATCTTGTGGTTCAGAGTCTGATACAAAATATATTTTTTCATCCTTTTTTATGAGGATATAAGAGAAACTTATGTTGTAATCTGCATTTTTAACCTTAACCAGATTATCTTTTAGATCTTGGTACTCTCTCTTGGTTAAATCTTCCTCTGAAAAGGATAACTTTTCCAAAGAATCAGGAGAAAAACCACTAGCTGCTAATTCTGCTTTCTTGATTGTTTCTATAGCAGTTTCACTTTTAGATATATTCCATAAATATCTAAGATAGAAAAAAGATCCCATGAAGAAAATTACGGATAAGAGAAGGATGTTTCTTTTAGTGTTTTTAGAAAATATTTCTCCCATATATAAATGGTATCACTTAGTTTTTTGTGAGGGTATATATTAAAATATTCCAGAAAACAAAAGGATTAAAACTAACGTAGTAAAGATGGCAAATATACCTACTGTTTTAACAAATAGATTTACTGCTTCCTTCTTCTTTCCTTCAATGAAAAGCATAACAGGTTGATAGAAGAATATATATGCCATTACTGTGACGGATAGGGTTAAGATGAATAATACGGTTATAGGAGCAAAAATAGTATCTGGTTTATTTCTAAGGGGGCTTGTAACAAGGGTCATAACACTAACTACAAAAAAGATATATCCCGCAGCACACAATGCATTGATAAAAGGGTTTTTAGACATAAGATAATTGTATCGTATCGTGTAAATACATGTAATGAAGGGGACTTTGATAGTCTCTAAAAAAGGTATAGAACGCGAACAGGGCCCCATGGCTGGTTTTATCTTTGCAGATATTCCATTCCACAGGACCCTGTACCTAGAGCGATAACATCTCCACGGTGGTACCGTGGATGAAGATTTCACCGCAGGGGGTGTGCAAAAGTAACGCACCTCCACTGTTATAGTTATCTGTGGCGAAGTAGGTTCCCAATTGGGGCATACCCAGGTTATGCGTGACTTGCCCTATTTCGGCAAGAAGTGCCTCCCATGTTTCGGCGGGCATTTCTTCCGGGCGAATTCCCACGGTGAGAGCGAAACGTAGCTCCTCCGCAGCCTGGAAGGCTTTCTGATCTGTCGGTCCCGTCCACTCGTCAATAACCACGAAGGTGATATCTTCAAGTGTGACTCCAGCTTCCTCCAACTCCGAAAGTTGAACGAACACGGGAGCTCCGCTTGTAAGCGTACGGACGCCATACATATCGTAAGCCATAATGCCCCGTCTTTTTGTTTTCCACTCACAGTGTTCAAACTCAGCGAGAGGCATGTTTCCCAGGAATCGTTCCCCGGAAGCCAGCTCTGGATGCCAGGCGTTGAAGTTTCGTACGCGTATACTCATGATTATCCTCATTTCTGATGTTTTAGACGGATTAGTTTCTTATTTCGTTGATTCTACAGCAAATTTCAAGATGCGTCAACCTATAGTATATGGTGTTTAAGGGTTTAAGCTCTGTTTTGTTAAAATGTATAGTATGAAATTAACAAATGATAGTTATTTAATTTCAATGGGTACTAAAAACTTTACTGAGACTTACTACAAGGATGAAAAAGGTTGGGTGAAGATTTCTGCAAAGGGAAATTTGTTTAGGATGACTGCAGAACAAGTCCTTAATCACTTATTGCCTGCTGTAGCAAATGTTAAATCTGGTGTTACATGGAAGGTTGAGTATAGACCTGAAAAAGAAATAGAACTATCTAACACTGTTGGGTAGATTTATTGGCTCCCCCGCCTGGATTCGAACCAGGAACCTTGAAGTTAACAGCTTCCTGCTCTACCGTTGAGCTACAGGGGATTATTCTGTCGAAGAGATGTTACCATAGCCAGTAGTTTCATTCAATCATTGATCTTAGCCGCTTTTACTAGTACTAGTGCCCCAATTATTGAATTTAAGATAAAAAACCAAGGTATTGTGGTAGTTACGTTGATGTTTGCTACCCGTATTACAAGGTCTAATACTAATGGTACTGTCATGGCATGTAGGGCTATTCTGTATAAGTCTTTGAATTCTACATCGGGTTTTACAAACATATTCACTATGAGAAGTACTGCTGCAACAGCCACAAGATACATTAGTCTGAAGACAAAGTAGTAGAGGAATAGGAGTATCCCTGTTAGTGCAACAAATCCTACCGGTATATATTTTAGGATACTATCAAATTGGTTTATTAGCTCTGTAAATCGTTGTTTATTTAAAGTTCCATTTGGTAAGTCTTTAAGAGGGTGTGTTTCATAACTGGTTTCATTTTTTAATAGGATATTGTTCTCATTTACTAGTATAAGAGTGTCTTTGTTCTTAAAATCCTCTATAGTACCCTTTTTATCTAGGATTATGAAATTTTCGGGGAATTTACTCCCTTCTGTCTTTATACTTTCAGGTGTTTTTATAATATAGGGCTGTTCCTTATTTATATCCCAAGTATTACTCTCTACTTTTATTTCTAATTCTTCTGGATACATGCCTATAAAGGTAGTTTTTTGTTCCGCTACCCATTGGTTTATCTTAGGTATTTCTACTGCGGACATAGATACTGTGGTTATTATTGTGGCAATAAATGCCAGTACTGCAAGGTATTTTATAGAAAAAGAAAAAGAAGTTGATAGTATGTCTTTGTAATATCCAAACGAAGTAAGGCTGTTATAAAAAATATATAGAAATGCCTTTATTTTTTTCATATCTAAATTTTAACATGGTTGACGTATAAACATATATAGACTATCATCTATACGTTATGTTAAAAGAAGATTGCTCAAATTGTTTTCATTCTCTAGGTGTACCATCCAGAATGAAAATATATATGTATCTACAACAGAAAAAGATGGCTACGGTATCGGAGCTTGTGGAGGTGGTTGCTTTAAAACAACCAACTGTTTCATATCACTTAAAGGGTATGGAAGAAAATGGTTTAGTTTCAAGCAAAAAGATTGGTAAAGAAGTATATTATCAAGTTGAATGTGGTTGTGGCTCTTGCGTATTACGTCATGCTTAAAATATCAAATTTACATGCAAATATTGGTGATAATGAAATACTAAAAGGTGTGGATTTAGCCATTTCCTCTAGAGATATGATTGTACTTATGGGTAAAAATGGCTCTGGAAAGAGTACATTATCTCAAGTACTTATGGGTAATCCTAACTATACTGTTTCTTACGGTAATATATCTTTTTCGGAAAAGGACTTACTGGCTTTAGATGTTACTGCTCGTGCTAAAGAAGGTATCTTTTTATCCTTCCAATACCCTAGTGAAATAGAAGGTGTTACAGTATTACACTACCTACGTTTAATTTATAACAAAAAGAACAATGTTGTTTTATCCCCTATCAAGTTTAAAAAACTAGTTAAAGAATATTTAGATCTATTAAAAATGGATGAATCCTTTTTAAGCAGATACTTAAATGAAGGCTTCTCTGGTGGTGAAAAAAAGAGAATGGAAATGCTCCAAATGTTAGTGTTATCTCCTGTATTTGTAATATTAGATGAAGTAGATAGTGGCCTAGATGTAGACGCGTTGAAGTGTGTCTCTGCCGCAGTGAATTACCTTAAGGAGAAAGGATCTACCTTTTTAATAATTACTCACTATTCTCGAATACTTAAATATTTAGAGCCAAATAAAGTTTTTATAATGTCCTCCGGAAAGATAATTAAAGAAGGCGGTAAAGAGTTAGTCCTAGAAATAGAGTCTACAGGATATGAAGGATCTAAATAATCTTCGAAGTAATTACACCGAATCCTTTGGATTTAGTGTTTCTGACGATGCATCCCTTAAGCCTAAAAAGGGTTTGTCTGAGGATATAATTCGTCAAATATCTAAGCTAAAAGAAGAACCATCTTGGATGCTAGACTTTCGTTTGAAGGCCTACTCTTTTTT
>Ga0172368_10000430_pt1 | contig 60222 bp, 60 predicted proteins | sample Lak11m_FD_114540 | JGI IMG/M metagenome (GOLD analysis project Ga0172368, IMG submission 114540) | Freshwater microbial communities from Kabuno Bay, South-Kivu, Congo - kab_022012_11m | ecosystem: Environmental > Aquatic > Freshwater > Lake | place: Democratic Republic of the Congo: South-Kivu... | reverse complement strand
CAGCATGGTTTTAAACAGCACCACAAAATATATAGTGAGATCCGGTAGCTATCGGAGTCGGACTAAAAGATTTAGCCTCTGTTTTATTCTGTCCAGCACCTCAAAAAATGAAATTACCCTTATATTCTTCTTTGTTATTTAATTGGTTTATATTTGTAGGTGATTATAAATGTTAATAGTTAAAGCAAGTCATGAGTTGGCAGCAATTTTACAACATCATTAAACTAAATGAATTATAAAGGAATTATCGTCATTTTGACTTCAATAATATTGATTGGAATATTTTTAGTTGGACTAATTTATAGAGGATACATTAGGTTCAATTATCCTTCTAGTACTGAATTTCCAATTCAAGGAATTGATGTTTCAAATCATCAGAAAGAAATTGAATGGAACAAGATAAATAAGAATGATGTAAGGTTTGTTTTTATAAAAGCAACAGAAGGCGGTGACTTTAAGGACAAAAAATTTGAATTCAATTGGAAAGAGTCTAAGAAAAACAAATTTGATGTTGGCGCATATCACTTTTTTACCTTTTGTAAATCAGGAAGAGAGCAAGCAAAAAATTTCATTGAAACGGTTCCTGTTGAAAAAGGAAGTTTACCACCTGTAATAGATTTAGAATTTGTCGGAAATTGTAAAATTAAAAAAAATAAGGAAGAAATCCTTGCAGAAGTAGATACTTTGCAACAGTTATTACAACAAAATTATCTAAAAAAACCAATCTTTTATGTAACAGAAGATTTTTATAATGAATTTTTGGTGGATAAATTTAGTGATAATCCAATTTGGTTTAGAGACATTTATAAAAAACCCAATCTAAAAGGAAATAGGAAGTGGTTGTTTTGGCAATTTGGAAATCGTGGACATCTTAAAGGTATTGACACTTATGTCGACTTGAATGTATTTAATGGTAATGAAAATGAGTTTAAGAAATTGATTGAATAAGAAACTGCTGCCAACACGCTGTAAGTACCATGCTGCAATGATTTCAAGTGTCCGCTAGGCTGAGGCCATGCGCGGTTAAAGTCACTGATTATGCAGCACGGATACCTACAGCGGGACCGTTAATATTTCCCCACACTCTTTCAACATATTTCATTATCAATCATTAATTTTTGTATCTTTGAATCAAATAAAGAGATGATTTACAACAGCAATTTGTGTCTGTTTTTTGATAAATTGATCTAAAACAAAAGCAAAGAAAACGGCTTAATTAAGTAAAATATACTAAAAACGATGGCTATTTTTGAAGAATATTTACGGCAAGGAGAACCCAACAAAGCTGAAAAAGCGAAAATTTGGAAAACGGCTATAGGCTTGCAACAAGTTGATGGGCTAATACCGTCTGAATATCTCATTGAAACTGCCAGAAAAAACATAGAAGGCGACATTACCATTGAAGAAGTAAAGGAGCGAATAGCCACTTATTACAAACAGCATCCAGTCCAAACCAATGATGACCGCACCGAGGAAGCTGATGTAGTTTCGGCACGAATTACAGAAATTTTAAGTGAGCAAACATTTACGTTTTCTCCGGCAGAATACATTGCTATTCATCGCAGGTTATTTCAAGGCATCTATAAATTGGCTGGCAAAATCCGTGATTTCAATATAACCAAACAAGAGTGGGTGCTCAATGGAGAAACGGTTTTTTATGGAAGTGCCGATAGCTTGAAAGCCACATTGGAATATGATTTTGAACAGGAAAAAAAGTTTAGCTATAAAGGTTTAAGTCAGCATAAAGTTATTGAACACATAGCCCGTTTTATTTCCTATCTTTGGCAAATTCACATTTTTGGTGAAGGCAATACACGAGCAACTGCCATTTTTTTAATTAAATATTTGCGCACATTTGGCTTTAAAGTTAACAACGATTTGTTTGCAGAACATTCGTGGTATTTCAGAAATGCTTTGGTAAGAGCTAATTATAAAAACCATACTAAGAATATTCACGCTACCAATGAGTTTTTGCTGCGTTTTTTCGAAAACTTATTGCTGAACCAAAACCATATTCTGAAAAATCGTGAAATGCACATTCTTTTTGTTGACCCTGTAACTGACCCTGTAAAAGATAAAAATGACCTTGTAATTGACCCTGTAACTGACCCTGTAAAAAGTAATATTTTGCAATTTTTAAATCAAAATCCCAAAGCGAATTATAATGAATTAGCCAACCAAACAGGATATTCCACAGCAACGATAAAAAGGCATATTCAGGAACTTAAGAAAAATGGTTTAATCGAACGCATCGGAAGCGACAAAACTGGTTATTGGAAAGTGATAGCAAAATAATCAAACCAAGTTTTTAAGTTTTTTTGCTTATAGATTGATATGTTTGACATTTGAAACAATTTATTCAATTTATTGTTGTAAATTTTTTTATACCAATTGATTAATTTATACATTTGTGTGTATAAAGTTCATACATTATTTGAATAAAAAGAAAATAAGTATTAAAATTAATAAATGTTATATGAAAAGAAAAATTATCAAAAGTGTCATGTCACTGTTTGTGGCAGCTTTGCTTATAAATAACATAACAGGATGCAAAAAAGATGATGATAAACCTTTAGTTGTCCCTACAATTAATCAGAGCAATGGCATTGTATTTAATCCCAATCTAACTTACGGAACAGTGACCGATATTGATGGAACAGTGTATAAAACCATTACCATAGGTAGCAAGAGTGCAAAAGCAACCCAGACTTGGATGGCTGAGAATCTGAAAGTGATAAAATACAACAATGGAGATTCTATACCAAGTGTTACTGAAAATGTAGGATGGTCAAATCAGACAGATGGGGCTTACTGTATTTATGAAAACACGAGTTCGAACACAGCTGTTTATGGTGTGCTTTACAATTGGTATGCTATTGATGATTCACGTAATATCTGTCCTGCCGGCTGGCATGTTCCTACTGATGGAGAATGGACTGCGCTTTCAACCATTCTTGGCGGCGACAGCATTGCTGGAGGTAAAATGAAAGAAACGGGCACAACACATTGGGTAAGTCCTAACGAAGGTGCTACAAATGAAAGTGGTTTTACGGCTGTCCCGAGTGGATTCAGAAACTATGCAGGTGCATTCGGCAGTTTAACATATTACAATTTTTGGTGGAGTGCTACAGAAGCTTCAATATCCAATGCCTATTACAGAGGAACTGCTTGTAACCATGTAATGCTGAACAATGCCGATGCAGATAAAAGACAGGGCTTTTCTGTACGCTGTCTGAAAGATTAAAGTAAGATTATTGTTTTCCTTTTACTAAATTGTATTTAAAAACTGTAATGTAACTGGCCTCCTAAAACAGTTGTGTAAAACTTCATCCGCTCGCCTCTGATGTAGAAATCTTTTTTGTAAAAGGGTGTTAATGCACGTGTGACTTGCAATCCAATACCAAATCCTGCAAACAGCCTGTATTCTGTTCTTAACATAAATTCCAGCGCCAAAGGGTTGATGCCACTGCTGTTACTGTATTTTTCTTCATAGTCTTCAAGGCCACTCACACCTCCTTCGCCTATGCTTACATGTACCAATCCCTTGTCGAAGCCTCCCGAAAAATAGCTTATAAAGGGTCCGCCCGAAAAAACAAAGCTGTTCTTCTGCCAGCTTCCTGTAATTCCTGCTTTGAAAAAGTTAAGCTTCATCTGCCCATTAACATTTGCTTTATAATAGGTATTGATGTTTGTTGTCAGCACATTGCCATTTTGCATATTTATATGGATCTGAATATTCAAAAAGAATAAACCTTTTTCAGGTAGAATAACTTTAGAAAAAATATTTTTTGTAGGTTTGCATATCTTACGGTTTATAATAAGTCAATTTGAGTATCGTTTAAGATTTTATTAAATATTTGAAGTGAAAAAACTGCATAAATTTCTAATAGTTTCCTATCTGGGGCCTTTTATAATGACTTTCTTTATTGCATTGTTCATTATTTTGATGCAGTTTTTGTGGAAATATATTGACGATTTGGTAGGTAAAGGCTTGGAGTGGCAAGTTATTTTGCAATTGTTGTTTTATGCTTCTGCAACATTTGTCCCTTTGGCACTGCCGCTGGCTATTCTGTTGTCATCGCTGATGACTTTTGGAAATCTGGGTGAACATTTCGAGCTTGTGGCCTTAAAATCTTCCGGTATTTCCTTTCAAAAGTTTATGCGACCATTGGCAATTTTAGTTATTTTAATCAGTTTACTGGCTTTTTATTTTTCAAATAACATACTGCCCATTGCCAATCTGAAAATGGGGTCCCTGCTTTTTGACGTGCGGGAACAAAAGCCGGCGCTTAACATCAAAGAAGGTGTTTACTATAAAGGTATTGAAAATTATGTGATAAAAGTAGGTAAAAAAGACCCCGATGGTATAGGCATTCACAATGTGATGATTTACGACCATACCCAACGCATGGGCAACATCAACCTGACTTATGCCAAGTCGGGACGCATGGAAACCACTGAAGATAAGAAGTATCTTATTTTTACCTTGAATGAGGGTTTTAATCTGTCAGAAAAGGTTGATTTAAGAGTGCTTGAATCAATAAGACCTTTGCAACGCATTTACTTTAAGGAACAAATCAGAAAATTTGACCTCACCTCTTTTGCGATGAATAGAACCAGTGAGGAGTTTTTTAAGGATAATTTTCAGATGCTTAATCTCAATCAACTGCAGACAGCCATTGACAGTCTTAACCTTATGCTGGGTGGTAAATTTAAAGAGTTTAATAAAAGTCTGGAAAATAGATATTATTATTATGCCAATTACAATACACCTAACGACTCTATGCCCGACAAGCAACAGGTAGGTGAGCAATTGCAACAGTTCAGGGCCATTGAAAATGAACATCCTGTTGCTGACAAACCTCGCATAAACAAGGCGTATTTAAACCGCATGCTTGAAAGCTCAGCTCAGGATAAAGAAGAACCTGCCGATAAAAAGGCTTCAAGTTTGGCCTCTTTGAAAAATTTTGATGATTTGCTTACTTTATTTCCAAAAGATGAACAGCAACGTATCATTGAATCTTCTTTGGATGCTGCCCGAAGCATTAAAGACTATACATTCTATGCCAGCGAGGATTTGTGGGGACGACAAAGAGTTATTTTCAGACATGAAATTGAATGGCACAGGAAATTTACACTTTCAATTGCCTGTTTGATATTGTTTTTTGTTGGAGCTCCTTTGGGCGCTATTATCCGAAAAGGAGGCTTTGGATTACCGGTCGTGATTTCAGTACTCTTCTTTGTTATTTACCATGTCACTTCAATTACCGGAGAAAAGTTTGTGCGCACGGGAAATATGCCGGCTTACGAAGGTATGTGGATAGCTTCTGCCATGCTTTTTCCCATTGGCTTATTCCTAACTGCCAAAGCCACTTCCGATTCACCGCTTTTGGATACCGATACCTATATGAAGTTTTATAAGAAAATTAGTCGTTTATTTATTAAAAAAAAGGAAAAGGTGAAAGGTGAAAGGGAAAAGGTATAAGGGAAAAGAGGGTATAAGGAAATAGAGTATAAAGGAAAAGTGATGATAAGCTGGATGATGTTAACTGTTCACTGAATTGCTTTGCGAGAAAAAAAATAAACCAAAAATGAAAATACTTTTTATATGCAGCAAATCGCCGTATCCTCCTAATGAAGGTGGCTCCCTTGCTATGTATAATCTTATTACAGGCCTTTTAAAACATAATTTCAATGTTAAAGTTCTCAGTATCAGCACTCCTAAACATAATATTGATATTGATGAAATACCTCCTGAATTCAAAGAAAAAACCCGATTCGAACACGCATTTATTGATACCACACCCCATTTTTCAGGTGCCTTAAAAAATATCTTTTCCCCAAAAGCGTATCATATATCCCGCTTTGAAAGTGAAACCTTTGCTGACAAAATAGTTTCAATACTTCAAAAGGAGAAATTCGATATAATTCAGTGCGAAAGCTTGTTTGTAGCACCTTATGTAAAGATAATCAGAAAACACTCCACCGCTAAAGTTATTTTGCGTGCCCACAATATCGAACATCTGATATGGGAGCGTATTGCCGCCAATGAAAGCAGATTCTTTAAAAAACTGTATCTCAAAATTCAAACGCGAAGACTGAAAAAGTACGAAATATCGGTGCTGAACTCATTTGATAGCATTGCTTCAATAACCAGTGTTGATGCTGAATATTTTCTTAAAAACAACTGTGTTGTGCCTGTTGAAACCATCCCTTTTGGCATTGACATAAAAGAAGAAAGTTTCCTGCCTCTGAAACGCGAATTTCCATCCTTGTTTTTTCTTGGTACATTAAATTGGATTCCCAACACCGAAGGTCTTAAATGGTTCATCAACAATGTATGGAATGATGTTGTCAAAGCTTTTCCCCAATTGACTTTTTACATAGCCGGAAGACATACCCCTTTGTGGCTCAAACAATTGCAAGTGAAAAATGTGTGTGTGTTAGGTGAAGTTGATGATGCTTTGTCCTTTATGCAATCAAAATCGGTGATGATTGTACCGTTGTTTTCGGGCAGCGGCATGCGTGTTAAAATTATTGAAGGCATGTATGCTTCCAACACTATCGTTTCTACTTCTATTGGCGCCGAGGGTATCGATTACACAAATGATAAAAATATCCTTATTGCCGATACCATTTTAGAATTTACAGAAGCTGTTAAGTCATGCCTTAATGATGAGAACCGCTGTGAAGAAATGGGGAAGGAAGCCCATGAATTAGTCATGGATAAATATCTCAATGATAAGATAATCAGTAGGTTGATTGCTTTTTATGAGACCATTTAAGAAGTAATAAATAGGCTGAACCCTGAAATTTATCAATAAATAATTGTCTTGTTTGCTGCTTTTTAAACAAATAATATTGTTATTTTCGTTAAAAAATAAAGCATGAGTTTTACTGTTTACAAATCATCTGCGGGCTCGGGCAAAACTTACAATCTGGTTAAGGAATATCTTAAAATTATTCTGACAAATCCTGCCGACTTCAGGAAAATACTGGCCATCACTTTTACCAACAAAGCAGCAGAGGAAATGAAAAACCGCATTGCTGAAACCCTAAGTCAAATAATTGATATTGACAATCTTAAGCCTAAAGAAAAAGATAAAACAACAGCTTTAATAAATGATTTTAAACAATTTTTGCCTGCTGATGAAGTTTTAATAAGAAAAAATGCCCAAAAAGCTTTTGAACTCATACTTCACAATTATTCCGACTTTGCCGTTTCTACAATTGACAGCTTTGTGTATGGTATTGTAAAAACATTTGCCAAAGATCTGTACATTCCTTTAAACTTTGATGTTGAACTGGAATCAAGCACTTTGCTCGATCAGGCTATAGATATATTAATCAGCAGGGTAGGGAGTGATGCTGACTTGACCCGCATGCTGGTCAGGTTTATCGAAACCCAGGTCGATGACCAGCGGAGCTTAAACATTGAACTTGAAATTAAAAAAACGTGCAAATATCTTTTTCAGGAAGAGAGCATTATCAATATTGCCAAGCTCAAAGAACTCCACATCAATGACTTTTTTGATTTGCAGTCGCATTTGTTTGCTTTGATAAGTCATTCCGAAAACCGCTTAAAATCTATTGCTCAAGAAGCCTTTCAGTTAATAGAAAAAAATAATATTTCACCTCATGCTTTTTATTATAAAGACAAAGGCATTTACACTTATTTTAAAAATGTGGCTGCTCTGAAAACCGACAGTATAAGCAATAAAAATGTGGCCAAAGGGGTTGAAAATGACAAGTGGACATCCGATTCAGCAACACAGATTGAAGTTATTGCGATAAATAGCATTAAATCTGAGCTCGAAAGGTATTATTATGAAATTCAGGAATTTGCTAAAAGTGAGTTGAAATCGCTCAGCCTGTATCAGCTCATGTATCGCAATGTGTTTACTCTGGCTGTCCTTGGCGAGATTGCATCGATTATTGAAGATATAAAAAGAGAAAACAACATTTTACATATTTCTGAATTTAACAAGAAAATTGCTTCTGTTGTATTAAATGAGCCTGTTCCTTTTATTTATGAACGAACGGGAGAGCGGTACAAACATTTTATGATTGATGAATTTCAGGATACTTCTGTGCTGCAATGGCTCAACTTATTGCCTTTGCTCGAAAATGCCCTTGCAGAAGGCGGTTTCACTATGGTGGTAGGCGATGGCAAACAAGCCATTTACCGTTGGCGCGATGGCGATGTGGAGCAATTTATAAAGTTGCCCGCACTCTCCTCGGGTCATGATGGATACGACCTCACTTCAAAAGAACAAGCCCTCGTAAGCAATTATATTGAAGTAGCGCTTAACCGCAATTACAGGTCTTTCAAACAAATTATTGATTTCAATAATGACTTTTTTGAAACTGTCAGCAAGCAGCTGCCCGAGAAATATGCCGACATTTACAAGCAGGTGGCGCAGCAGTCGGATGAGAAAAAAACAGGCGGCTATGTGCAGATTGATTTCATAGAAAAAAACGACGAGCAATCGCTCGAAGCACAGAATCTCGAAAAGGTACTCTCCATCATCGACGACCTTGTGTCAAATAAGGGCTACGCTGCATCTGACATTGCCATCCTTTGTCGTTCAAACAAAAATGCCAATGCTATTGCCCGTTTTCTTATAGAAAATAATATTGAAGTGGTGTCTTCCGAATCACTTTTGTTGAACAAATCGCCTCTTATCATATTTATTATTACCCTGCTCGAATTTATTTACAACAAGGAAAATAAGATTGCAGCTGTCAATATCATTAATTATCTCATAAAACACAAAGCATTTGATGAAGACATTCCTATTGAAATGATTCATCACACGGCTGATGATAATAATTATTTGCTGAATGAGCTTAAAGGGCGTTTTCCCGAATTTGATTATTACAGGTTGAAAAATATGGGTTTGTACGACCTGTGCGAGGAAATCATCCGTATTTTTAAGCTGAATGCAAAACCCGATGCTTATTTGCAGTTTTTTCTTGATGTGGTCTTTAACTATACTGTTTCCAAAAAAAATAACATCTCCGATTTTCTGATCTGGTGGGAGGAAAAATCAGAAAATTTTTCTGTTGTCGTGCCTCAGGGCATTAATGCTGTAAAGATTATGACCATTCATAAAGCCAAAGGCCTTCAGTTCCCTGTGGTTATTTACCCTTTTGCCAATGAAAAAGTAAAACTGAACAAAAAAAATCTCTGGATAGATATTGAAGATAAAAATTTTCCCAAATTAAACACATACCTCATTCCTGCCAGCAGTAAGGCCATTATGAATACGGCCTATGCTTATCTGTATGAAGAAGAAGAACACAAGTCAAAGCTCGACCTTATGAACCTGCTTTATGTGGTGCTTACGCGGCCGGTTGAAAAACTTTTTATATTGTCCGAAAAACCTGCTGAAAAGAACGACGCCATGTCGGTCAATGGCTTGTTGAGATCATATCTTAAGTCGAAAAGCTTATGGAATGACAATGTTATTCATTATGAGTTTGGTGCAAATGCCGGCAATGCGAAGCCACCGATTGAGGAAACAACCACCGGCAGTCCTGTAATTTACGACACATTCATTTCGGGCAGGTGGCAGGATAAATTAGTGATGAAATACAAAGCCAAAGACATCTGGAACCTGGAAAGCAACGAAGCATCTTTGAAATGGGGAAACCTGATTCATACGGCCATGTGCAAAATTATTTCAGGGGCTGATGTGGATAAAACGATCGACAGCATGCAAGAGGAAGGCTTTTTGGAAAATGAGGAAAAGGAACTCATAAAAAATAAAATTAATTTTTTCATCAATCATCCCTCATTGAAAATGTTTTACTTGCCCGATGCTGAAGTGAAAAACGAACAGGACATACTCGACAGCAGCGGCCAAACCTACCGTCCCGACCGTATAGCCATCACCCCTCTGATAACAGCCGTCATAGATTACAAAACAGGCGCTCAGGAAGCAAAACACAAAACACAGGTAGATAAATACGCTGAGCTTCTCAAAGAAATGGGCTACACCCACATTGAAAAATACCTCGTTTATATCGACAAAGACCTTGTTGTGGGGTGGTAGGGGAACAAAAACTTTAAAGGTTTTGTTCAAAAAACAAAACACAAAATACAAATAAATATCAAGCATCAAATTTTAAGTTGCAAATGCCCTGACTTATTACATTTAGTGCGGTATATATAAGAGTAAAATGTTGGTATTTAACATTAATGGATGCGAAGTACATGTGGGTCGGCGTGGGCAGGCAAGGCAAAACAGCGGGTCGGGGTGGTGTGAATACTGCAACGCATTACAATACGTCAAGGGCGCTTGCGATTTAATGAAAATTGAATACATTACAGCATGTGTGCAAGCAATTTTCATTAACTACCTTGACAGTATTGTTTGCGTTGCGGTAGAGAGGGTGGAAGCTTTGTTTTGCCATGATTTTTGGTTACTTTTCATCTATGGAAAAAGTAATATAAATAAAATATATTATTATAAAATAGTATACTTTAAAAACACATATTTACTGTCTTTTTTCTTTTTGACAGTATGTTTGAATTTTAAAACAGCAAAGTTAATTTCGATGGTAGTTTTAGTTTCATTTAAAGCCAAATCATCTTCTAGTATTTCGGCTATAATTTCACCGCTTTTTTGCAGAAGATTCTTCTTGTTTTTGTTGTCTTATTTCAATAATTTTATTTTAAGTCGGATTATGGCTGTCATAGTTTATTGGAGTTTGTTTATTTCAAAATCTGTTCGTAATAATTTGTCAAAGAATCTTTACTTATTAGTTCATACAGCTCACTGAACCTATCCTTTAACTCATTACGTTTGCATTCAAATATTACTTTCATACCCTTAATTGAAGGAAAAAGGTCTATAACTTGAATAGTTTTACTATCAGTTACCAGTCCAAAATGGCAACTTAACCAAACAGCGTAACTTTTAACTTGTTTTTGAGCTTTGTCAATTTCAACCTGTTTATAAAGCCTTTCTTCTTTTTTTGCTTCTGCTACGAGTAGTGGTTGACCATCTAAATTCTCGTTGTTAGTATTGAAGAGTGCAAAATCTACTTCTAAAATTGTTTGTTTCGAGCCATGAGCTGCATTTACAATCATTCCATCATAGCGGTCATCGTCGGTAAATCCAAGTCGATTTAAAAGGGGAATTATAAATTTATTCTCAACTTCCTTTTCAGTTCTAAATTGTTTTGACAAAATTTCATCAAACCAAATGTCTGAATTATAATCATAAATTTTAGATTTTCTAATTATTTTAGTTTCTTCTATTCGAACTACTTCTTTTCTTTCCAACAAATAAACCCTGTCGTCAAGTTTCAATTGCCAGGTATCTCCAAATTTCATAATACTCGGATTCAATAAAATATTTCTTTCGGCTAACATTCCTGTAATTTTTGCAGAATTGTCCTCCGTTCGTTTTTCGTATTTAAAATAACCGAGTAGAGTCCTAACCTTTATTTTTTTAGGTTTTCCATTAGTCAGAACTTCACTGGCTAATTTGTCTGCAATTTCAGTATGTGAGTTGTACTTCATTAATCTTATATTTCAGTTTATAAGTGTTTTTAGATAAACATTCTCCACTGTCAAATAGCATTTTTGAAAACGATCGAGACTTAGCACAGGTAATGTTATTAGTTGTACCTTCCTGTCAAACTTCACTCGAAATAAATAAATATATTATTCCTTTAATATAACCATCCTTGACTTTGTGCTAAGACTTTGATATAGAGCAATTTGTAATTATATCGTTACTTTTTGTCGTAGTTGTCTATTATTTCAAAAAGCTTGTTTGAAAAGTTATAAATATCATCTAGGACCTGAATCTCAGTTTTTACTTCTTTTTTATTCTCGTCAAGAACTACAAAGAATTTTTTACTTCCGTTTAAATAAAGACGGCATATAGTTTTTCTATTATTATCATCAAGTAAAATCGCAAAATAAGATTGAGCATCACGATATGCAATTCGTTTCAAGTCAATTTTCTGTCTTAAAATAGACTTCACAATCATATAACTTTCTATTTCTTCTTCTGTAGTTTCAATTTTGTTTTCTAATTCTTCTGATGCTACAGTTACAGTTTCTTGGACTGAAGAAGTTTCTTTTTCTTTATTTAATGCAGAGTTTAATCTTTCAGTAATTAATTCACTGATAAGAACTTGTGCTGCTTTCTTTGTCAAGTTAGTAAACTGTTCAAGAACTTTAGCAGTAATTATGCTTGGGTAAACTTGTTTAGCAAAAAACTTTACGAAGTCAGCACTTGGGTTGTTTAGTTCCTGACTTAATAACTGTTTTAATTCATTTGAAAATTTGAGTTCGCTTGCAGTGTTTACAATGCTGTCAGAATCAAAGTATGATTTGTGAAACTTTTTAAGCTCCTCAATCTGATTGTCTTTGATTTCAGTTATATTGAATTCTAAAAATGGTTTTTCATCCATTTTGTTTGCTTCAACTAAGTCTGAATAGAATCTGTAATTTATACCGTTAGTTAAAATTCCAAATTTTGCTTTAGATACATGAAAGTAGCGCAAAAGTTGACCATCATGTAAATCTAAATTCTGGGAGCAATGTTTACATTCAACTAAAATTATAGGTGAGCCATCCTTGAAAATTGCATAATCGATTTTCTCTCCTTTTTTAATACCTAAATCAGTAACATATTCAGGCACTACTTCTGTTGGATTGAATACATCATAACCTAATGACTGTAAGAAAGGCATAATAAAAGCATTTTTAGTTGCTTCTTCAGTTGCGATTTGGTCTTTCAATTTAAGTACTCTTTCACCGAGAATTTTAATTTGATCTTTGAAGTCCATATTTATAAAATTTTAATAGTTAATATTCAGGTTTTTAGTTTTATTATATTGGCTCTAGTAAATACATTACAACCCCCAACTATTCATACCCCCTATAATTACATAACCCCCTTATAAACAATTACAAACACTCCCCAAATATATAATTTATATCTATATGATGTGTAAAAAATAAAATAAATATTCAAAAATATTTTTTATGTATAATAAAAAGGGGGATTTGAGCAAAATCTTTAGTCTGATTGCTGACACTGTAATTTTTGAGGTACTCTTGAAAACTGTGCAGTTCATATTCTGTCATTGGGAATCACATTTATAATTGATGTTGTATTCATAAAACACTCAGACTGAAAGTCTGAATTTATTTCAACCCGAAGCAAAGCTTCGGGGAATTAAAAAAAAGATGTCAATGCGCTCTGAAAGAGCAGCTTAAAATTTGATGATGAGGATTGCCTATTGTCTTTTCTTTGTCGTTAGCGTTTTTTATATTTGATTTCTTTTATTTCTTTCGCTTGTTTTAAAAGAGATTCTGTCATTTCATTTTCACTAAGTTCCCTGATTTCACTGCTGTCAATCCTGAAGGCATAAACACCAATATCGCTGCTGTTCATTATTATAGTATCACTTTGCATGTCCCAGCCTATTGCCCATTTATTAGCGTCACTTGCTTTTGTGTTGAAATTAGTAATCAATTGCCCGTCCTTACTAAAAAGCGCTAACATAACATAAGCATAATCGTCTCTCGATTTGTCTGTCCGATTGACAGTTGTTATAAAATAATATTTGCCACTTGGAGAAATAATCTTGTCACTTTTATAATTGTCTATACAACTATTCAGAATAAAAAGCGCAAAAACTGTCAGTATGCTATAATGTGTCTTCATTGTTTTAAGAAAATAAAATTGCTATTTTATGCAGTCAATTCTATTTCTGTACTATCAGTTTTTGTTTTCCGGTCCATTCTTTTGACCTTATTTCAACTGTATAAATGCCGTTTTTTAAATTTTTAATGTTAATTTGTTGCTGGTTTTGCTGAATGTTCTCAGCGTGAACCAATTGACCAACAACATTGTAAATTCTCACCGTTAGGTCAGTGTAGTTAAAATGGGCTGTATTCAAAGCAAGCATATCAGAAGCCGGATTGGGAAAAACAGTGATGTTTTGAGTCTCAGCATTGTCAACACCTGTAGAATAATTGAGGGATTCGATTTTAAAATCGTCAAAATAAAGAGACATATTAGGTGAAAAATAATAGGCGCTTAAAGTAATATTATTTCCCGACAATAAATTATCTGTGGCGTTAATGGTAATAGTATCTGTTGTACCAGCCTCCACAAACCGGCAAGTCAAATCAGCACTTAGTAAAGTAAATTCAATAAAATACGTTTTGCTTACATCTAAATTAGCTTTTGCCCCTGCAAGTTTTGTTGAATTTCCTAAATAATCGCCCCTATAAATAAATAACGTATCTACGTCAGACATTATTCCTGCACGATATGTATTTACACCATTATCTCTGGCACTTATCGAAAATCCGTAGCCGGAAACAGGAGCCCTGAATTTGCAACTAATTCTAATGCTGTCGTCACTAACACCATTAACATAAGATACAATCCAATATGCAGGAGATATTGAATCTGATGCAATCTTAACTTCATTATTCAATATGCCAAGTTGTGTTATGCCTGGTGATGGACTTGATGTATAATTAGTTCCTAAATTGCCATCTGCTCTGTTAAAATCATCAAAAAATAGTGTTTGCCAGGTTTGTGCTTTAATAGGTGTCAACGAAATAATGCACATAAGAATGATTATGAATTTTTTCATTACCTTTTTGTCGGTGATTATCGTGCTGACGCCGCACTTTTTAAATCATTATTTTTTTAATTTGCTAATTTGCTCAATTTTAAGTATATATCTGATGACTATTAACTTTAAGGTGATGTGCTTACGCACAGAACTACCACAAAGATATGAAACTTTTCTTTTAACCACTAAAATTTTCAAATAAAACGTCCTCAACTGATGAAGCCCGCTGCGGGATATGAGCTGGTTTTATTTTTTTTGTTCAATTTCCTTTTCTCATTTGCTGAAGAAAAAAAATCTGATGTGATAATTTCTGTCTTATTTCCTTAACTGTGTAGTTTATTTTCTGTCATTAGGAATCACATTTATCATTGATGATGTATTTATAAAACACTCAGCCTGAAAGCCTGATTTTATTTCAAGAGGCTGTCTCTTAACTTTGCAAACTGATATTTTTTTGAATTTTGTTATTTGGCCGCCATTGCCCCCAGATCCCGTTTCGGTTTACTTACTTCGACTGGCTCAGCACATCGCAATGCGGCGCCTAAAGGGGGCTCCCAAACGCTCAAGTATGCGGGTGGATCCCTTCAGGGATAAAAGGGTGTGCGCAGGCAAAGCATAACTTTTTTAACAAAAAAAATGACATTTGAGACAGCCTCAAATAAAAAAAAGATGTCATTTCGCTCTGAAAGAGCAACTTAATTTTTATCTTGTTTTCTGCACAACCAGCTTTTGCCTCTCAGAATAGCTTTCAGACTTAATTTCGATGATATATATTCCATCTGTTAAACCACTTACATCTATTTTGTTTTGTTTTTGTGTTAAAGCCTGTGTCTTTACCAATTCCGATAATAGATTGTAAATATAAAAAGTGATGGTTTCAATATTTGCAGGGGCAATGTTTATTATGATGCTTTCTGAAGCAGGATTGGGGTATATGTTATAAACGTCTCCAAAATTATATGCATCTCGGCCCACAGTGGTTATCTGATAACACAATGAAGTGTCAACGCAGGTATTATGCGATACTTCCACAGCATAACTGCCATTAATTGCAGGTGTAAAAGACTGTAGGGTTTCTCCCGTTATAAATGCAAAGCCATTATTGCAGTCCAACCATCGGAAATTGGCCCCTGTTGAATTGGAAGTCAGCGTATTGGCAATAACACTAACACTGGTATCTAAGTCAAAAAAAGTAAGATTGAAGGTTAAAATGCTGTCGCATCCCTGCAAATTTGGTATTGTGTCTTTATAAACACCCGTTGTAGTCCAGATGTAATGCCCGCTGGGAGAAGTAAAACTGTCGCACACGCCCAATATTTTTGTCGCATAGGAATCATAACTTATGGTGAGGTTGATAGTGATGATGCTGTCGCACCCTGCATGGTTGGGAATGGTGTCGTGATAAGTGCCACTGTTGGTCCATGTTTGGACACCACTGGGAGAGACATAGTAACCGTTGTTGCAGACAGTAGGCGATATAACTGCATAACTTGCAATATTGACATCTAGGTAGTTAGTCATGATTATGGAATCAGTGCCGGCAATATTAGAAACGACCAGCTTAACATCATAAATACCTGGTGTATTGTAAATGACTTTAGGATATTGTTCATTCGATGTAGCCGGCGAGCCACCCGGGAAACTCCACAACCATGTTGTGCTTGAATAGGAGTAGTTATTTGACGTCATGTCAATAAAAAACATGGTGTCATTAACACAAGGATACATGGGCATGGAAGTAAAATTAGGCACTGGTTTGCCTGCTGCATAAGTAAACCAGCTTTCATGTCCCTCGAACATATCGTCTATACTATCGGCCTGATGATCATAAGCTGTTACAGCTATGGTGTCTGTTATTGTTAAACCACTTATTGTGTCAGTGGTGTTGTTTCCTGCATCTGTACAGTATGCAAATGAATATCCTGTTGGAGAACCCCAGTACAATTTGTACCCTGCAATGTCTGCTTCTGTGTTGGCACTCCATGTAATTTTTATATTTCCTCCACCCAAATCGGTCATAATGGCATTTACCGGAGGCATCACCGGTGCGCTGGTGTCGGGTGAAGTATGTATAGGGCTGTAATTAACAGAACTCAAGTTGGCATCATCCAGAAAATCCCATATTTTAGATTCAATATCATTTGTTGATGTGCTACCCCACCATGTATTCTCAGCATGTATGTTGGCTGTGCCCATTGCATGGTTGTTTATCAAATTGTAAAAAGTACTGCCGGTGGCTCTGTTATCTGCAATATTGCAGTTTTGCAGATAGGTTGATTCAGCGCCGCCTGTAGTATATAAGTACATTAATGATGAAGTTGAAGATGAGCTGAGTGTTATATTTCTTACCAAGGTATTGTAATTATAAACCCCGGCTGTTTCCCATATTGGATAAATACCTACCTTATCGTTGGCCACATTATCGGCAATGGTGTTGTACTGCAAAGTGTCGTAATACATGGTGGCTATGGCTCCTCCTTCGTTGGCGTAATTATTAACGATGATATTATTTTTAACCAAAGCTCCTTCATTAAAAATACCACCTCCTGTAGCTGCTGAATTATGACATATAATATTATTCTTAACCACCCTGTAGCCCGATGAAGCTGTTTGTGTATAAAGACCACCACCCTCAGCTGCTGATGTATTATTGTACAAAGTATTATGACTGATTTCTAAAGGTGTGCACCCTGCCCATATGCCACCACCTTTACCCGAAGAGTTGTTGTTGAACAGTTTATTATATCTCAGGTTTATACTGCCATTGGTGATGTATGCAAACAGACCACCTCCAAGTGTGAGCGTCAAATTATCATGTATCTCATTACTGTCAACTACGACGTGTATAATCTTGTCTGCCGAAGGATTATTAATAGAAATGCCACCCCCATGATTTGTCTGAATGGTATTATTATAAATTTCGTTGTTGGTGATTTTGATTGTCCCTGCATTATGTGTGAGGGATGCACATAAACCACTGGCGCTGTTATTTCTCAGTATGCAATGGTCAATTAAAGGATAAGCTTCGGTAATTCTGACAGCCCCGTTGTCATTATATGTGGCCCCGCCTGCGTATTCCACAATGCAGTATTTCATGATGCTTCCCTCGCCAGTGGTGTCGTTATAATCCACGCTTTGAGTGTTGAAAACAAGATTGTCCCAATCGCCGGGGGATGGCGATGCATTATTACTGGTAAATTTGATTTTATTCGAGGCTGTGCCTATCGCCCGCAGTTTACCGTTTATCTGCATCGACCTGTGATTCAAAAATTTCACAACAACACCCGGTTCAATGGTAAGTGTTATCCCACTGTCGAGTAATATGTTGCCTATTACACTGTAAGGACTGTTGGCAAGCGTCCATACAGCATTGTTTGAAATAATCCCATACACATTGGTTTGGGCTTTGGATAAAATTGTTGTGAAAATAAAAATGCTTACGACAAATGTTATTCTTTTCATTTTCATGGAAATAATATTTTAAATCTTATGTAATTCGAATTGCAATATATGCAAAGTAAATCAATTTTTAAAACAAAATATAATTAAAATGCAGCAAAAATTAATTCTATCAACAAATTTAAAAAAGCCACAGATTCACAGATTTTATCAATTCACTATTTCAAAATAATACTGATGCATTAAATTTTAATAAAGCTGGGCAATTTAGATTTTTTAAACGCATCAGCAGAAATTTCAAAATTAAATCTGCGTAAATTAAAACTCATATTAATCTGAGAATCTGTGGCTATATTAAAAACAAATCAGTGCTAATTATAATTAAATATAATCTGTGAATCTGTGGCAAATTGAAAAATTACCTATTGTAAAAATATTTGCCTATTTCGATTAAAGGTTTTACCTTTGATAAAAAAAATACATCTGTGAATAATTTTCCTTCAAAACTTGTAGAAGATGCTGTTAATGAGTTGTCCCGATTGCCCGGCATAGGCAAGAAAACAGCTTTGAGATTAGCTTTGCATTTGCTTAAAAAAAATCCCGAAACATCCCTTTCTTTGGGCAATGCCATTATCAATATGCGCCAGAACATTAACTTTTGCAAGTCTTGTCATAATATCTCCGATACTGATATTTGCCATATCTGTTCCAATGCATACAGAGACAAGACGACTGTGTGTGTGATAGAAGACGTGAGGGATATGATTGCCATTGAGAACACCAATCAGTACAGCGGTGTATATCATATACTGGGGGGCATTATTTCTCCCATGGATGGCATTGGCCCTGACGATTTAAATATTTCAACACTGATAAGCAAAGTCAGCGATAACCATGTAAAAGAAATTATTCTTGCCCTCAGAACCACCATTGAAGGTGATACTACAAATTTCTACCTCTATAAAAAACTCAAGGAATTTAAATTGAAAGTGAGCATCATTGCCCGCGGTATCGCTATTGGAGACGAAATAGAATACGCCGACGAAATAACCCTCGGTCGCTCCATCCTCAACCGCACTCCTTATGAGAGCTTGATGATAGGGTAAAGGTTTTCAAAAAGCATTTTAAAACTCAATCAACAATTTTACATTGAGCATGCGAGGTGTGAGATAATTGGGAATTGCGTACTGACGGTTGTTGACGTCTTTAATCCAAAGGTAAGATATGGTATTGTTGATTTGCAACAGATTAAACACTTCTGCTGTAATCCATACTGTTTTAAAATGACGGAAAATGTTTTTATTGGAAATTATTTTTTCTTCGCTTTTCAAAAGCTTTGAAAAACCTATGTCAACTCTTCTGTACATGGGCATGCGCAGTGTGTGTCTGTATTTTTCAGTCTTAGGAGGTCCAAAGGGCAATCCACTGCCAAACAACAAATTGAGATGCATTTTATAGGTTGGGTTTTTAGGCAGATAATCCTGAAAGAACAGACTAAAATTGACACGCTGGTCGGTAGGGCGGGGGATGTAACCAGGCTCTATACGGGTGCTGTCAACAGCTATATTATCCAATGTAAAACCTTGTATGATTTCTACATTGTCTTTATTGAAATATTTGTAATAATAGTCTCCGACAATATCTTCCTGCGTATGCATGACAGATAGGCTGGCCCACGACTCTATTCCTTTTACAAATTCACCGTTTACTTTCATGTCTATACCCATGGCATAGCCGTTTGCTAACTGGTCGGAATAATATCTGATACGCACATTGTCAACTTCGTAGGGGATGAGATTATTAAGTTTTTTATAATACACCTCAGTGACATACTTAAAAGGTCTGTTCCATGCTTTAAAATTCCAGTCGCTCGAAAGCACAAAATGAATGGATTCCTGGGCTTTAACATTGGCGTTAATATTACCGCTGAAATCGCGTATTTCTCTGTAAAATGGCGGTTGGTGATACATGCCCACACTGAAGCGGAAAAGCATGTCTTTTTCCCAGTTGGGTGTCACAGAAAATGTAGCCCTGGGACTTACCAACCACTGATTATTGAAATCCCAGTAATTGCTTCTAACTCCTGCCGTTAAAGATAATTTGGTACTGTCAATATTAAAATTCCATGTGTTTTGAACAAAACCCGACAATCTGTTTGAAGGAAGTACAATATGGGTGTTAATCACATCTTGTAGCTCAAAGTTCTCTTTAATCTGCAATGAAGGTTGAGTGTATCCTACTGAGTCAACAGGGCGGGGGAGACTATAACCTGCAGAATCGATCAAGGTCCACTCTTTAAGATTGTCGGTAATGTTTTCGTGCTGGTATTTTGCCCCCCACTGAAAAACATTGTTGTTATATAAGTGTGAACCTTTGTGCTCAACACTCAAAACATTGGCCTCTAGGTTGTTTCTCGAATGTATCAGATAAGTGCCCACGCCTCTTTCAAAAGCTTCATTGCCAAAATCATCCTTGCCAAAATCATTTTCAAGCTGGTAAAGCCAGTACTGACCCTGAATATCAAAAGTTTCACTTTCAATGCTTTTAAAAGCTGAGAAAATATTTTTAATGCGTGTTTCTTTGCTGGGTTTGTATTCGGCTGAAAATGCACCAAAATAATTGTCAAATTTATCAACCTCTTGACCATCAAAATACACCTTTAGCTTTAATGCTTCGTTGATAGTGCCAAACTTTGTTTCTCTTGTTTGAGGTATAAAACGGTAGGTGTTGCGTGCGATATTCCCTAAAATTCCCAATTCCCACTTATCACTGACATCATAGGAAATATATGCCTGAAAGTCAGTAAATGAGGGCTTATAATCGCCCTTGCTTTCTAAAGACTTTAAAACATATTGATTGGACTTTTGCCTGATACCTGTAATATAGGTTATTTTTTTATTTTTTGAGATGCCTTCCAAATGAGCTGTGGCACCTAAAAGACTTCCCGAAACTGACCCCGCAAAACCCTGTGGCTTCTTATACTGTATGTCAAGTACTGATGACATCTTATCTCCATAATGGGCATCAAAACCTCCTGCAGAAAAAAGTATTGAAGAAACCATATCGGAATTGATAAAACTTAAACCCTCCTGCTGTCCCGACCGGATGAGCAAAGGCCTGTAAATTTCAATATCATTGACATAAATAAGGTTCTCATCGTAATTGCCCCCTCTTACCGAATACTGATAAGAAAGCTCGTTGGAAGATGATACACCCGGAAGCGTTTTAATTATAGATTCCACATTGCCTGCCGGGGTGGGTATGGCATTGGCTATTTTGGGGTTGATACGGATGAGATTGGTTTCCCTGTAAAACTCGCTGACTACTTCAAATTGTGGTAGTTGCGTTGTTGATGAGGTCAGTTTGAGGTTGAGTTGCTTTCTTTCGTTGGCTTTCAGATTGAGATTTATCTGTTTCATATTGTAACCAACAAAAGAAAACATAATGGTAATCTCCCTTTCTGCAGGAACCTCAATTTCATAATACCCGTTTTTGTCAGTAGAAGTGCCTCCTCTCTCGCCGGAAACGGCAATATTTACCAGTTCAAGCGCTGCATTTTCATGATTCGCTATTTTTCCGTGTACCACAGCAGTACTTTGAGCCAATATGCTATTAATAGCTAAAAAAGATAAGATTAAGGTTATATATATAATTTCTTTTTTCAATCGTGTCTTTCTTTTGAGAACGCAAAAGTAGTCAAATTCATTATTATTTCTGTTTAAATTTACCTTCTTTCCATGCCTTTATAAACTGAGCCCACGCAAAGGGATTCAGTAAATTGTTGGGCGGCAGTTGTCCGGCATAATACAAACGGCTGGTTTGTTTCTGAATGAAGTTATTGTAGTTCATGCTGCCGTCCATGGGCATATTGGCTAAAAGCTCTCTCATTTTTAAATACGAAAGATTTTTTAACGCTCTGTCATAATCATCTTCGGGTATCACCATCTTCACAAAAGCATGTTTAAACTGCTCGGGGGTTGGCCATGGATAAATAACTGTTTCGGACAAATAAATAGTGTCGCTTTTCATCACCTGTATTAGTGAATACTTTGATGTTGTCAGCGTGTCGGGTATGACAAAACTGGCCGGTTTGTATCCCAGGGATGAAAAGTCAATGGTGTCCCCTTCAAGGGCAACAAAGGAAAAAAAACCGTAAAAATCGCTTATCGTTCCTCTGAGTTTGCTTCTGACGGCTATGTTAGTAAAAGGTATGGGTTTAAGACTGTCAGCGGTAACAACAACACCTGAAAACTGAATGGGACGTTTCTCCTTTTTTTGGGCCTGTGGACTAACGTAAATGCTGCTTCCGTAAATTGATCCATCAGCATTTTTTGGTTTTTCTATAAACTGCGATTTGACAGAAAAACTGTTGAGAATTAATACAATAAAAATTAAAAAAACATGTCTCATCAATATCCTCAAAACATTAGCTGCAAATTCTACAGATTCAATTTATAACCTATTGCTTAACTAATAATAATAAAATTTATTGCAATATTAATAAAAAAAAAGGCTACCCTGTTGAGGAGGATAGCCTTTTGTTTCTATTATTAAAAAACTATGATTTAAATTCTTTTTTTTCAATTTCTAAAAGGTAATTGTAAATGCCTTTTTTGTTGATGGTTCTAAGTGCTGATGTTGACACTTTTAATACTATCCATGCATTTTCTTCTGGAATGAAAAATTTCTTGGTTTGTAAGTTGGGATAGAATTTTCTTCTCGTTTTAATGTTAGAGTGTGATACATTATTTCCAAACAATAATTTCTTTCCTGTTAATTCGCAAATTCTTGACATTTTGTATATTTTTTAATTTGAGGGTGCAAAGATAGTAAGTTTTTTAATAAGTCAAAACTTTTTTGAAATTATTTTTTAAAACTTTATTAACTATATCAAATTTAACTTTCTGAGTTGCCAAAAGCATTTGGCGGTAATTGAAATATCAACTGATGCATTATGGGCTTCATCAAAGTCAGAATTGAATAATTTATAGTGAAGTTCTGACAATTTTGGCCATTTGTTGCCATAAGGTCCTTTCAAAGCGCAGAAATCAACAGTGCTATGCATGGTGCATATTTTGTTTTTCTTTGGAATGGGGTTCTGAATCTTATTTCTTAAAAATTCAGCCCCTACAATCTTCTCGTCAAAGCTTATATTGTGAGCCACCAGATAATCAGCTTCATGTATCAGTTCGTTAAATTCAGTAAGAACATGCAACAAACTCCTCCCTTCATCCAAAGCTCTTTGTGTTGTAATACCATGAATACGTGACACTTCCATCGGAATGGTGTAGCCTTCGGGTTTGATGATAAAATCATTGCTTTCTATCATTTTACCATGAGTATCATAAAGCATCCATGCAATTTGCACCATACGGGGCCAGTTGTTTAAGTCTGTTACTGGTGCTTTCCAGTTACGGGGCAAACCGGTGGTTTCTGTATCGAAAAATAAATACATACTGTTTAAATTTTAAGCAAAGATAAAATTTATTGCATTATATAAAAATGTATCAAAGAGCTATTTTCTTTATTTCCAATACTCATTATAAATCGCTTTTGTTAAAAGCGACAGAATAAACGGATATTCAGCAAACAAAAAGTTATGTATCTTTGTATTCTTCATTTTAAATTCATTCTCCACCACTTCAAAATAAAACAAGCAATAATGATGGTTTTAAAAAATAACATACTCGATTTTATAAATAGTAAAGCCACAAAGGAATTTGATCCTTATTATGTGTATGATAATCATGATATTAGAGAGCATTGCAGAATGTTTAAAAATATTGAGTATGATAACAAAGCCATACATTTTGCTTCCATGGCTAATATAAATCCTGATTTTCTAAGCATCGTAAAAGAGGAGAAAGTAAATATTTTTGTTAATTCTATTATTCACCTCCAGGCAGCACAAAATGTGGGATTTAAAGCCGAAGAAATTATTTTTACAGCTTCTGCTTTAACCCAGAAAAAAATGATTTATGCCCACGATTCAAACATACAGGTGAATTTAGACTCTCCTTCACAACTTCAAACATGGATAAATTTATTTCCCTGCAGCACTGTGGGCATTCGTTGCAATATTGGCGATAAAGTTAAACCCTATGCATCTCGTGCAGGTTTTTTCATAGGAAAAGAAAGCCGTTTGGGTTTTACCAGAGAAGAATTATCTCAGATTGAAGACAAATCTTTGATTAAAGGTTTGCATCTGTATGTGGGTACTGATATTTTTGACGTTGACTATTTTATCGATTGTTACAAAGAGCTTATTGAGATTGCCCGCGATTTTCCAAGGTTAGAATACCTGAATTTCGGTGGTGGATTTGGCGTATCGGAAGATGGTGATAAAAAGTTCGATATATCAACATACAGCAAGCGTGTTACCCAACTTATGAATGAATTTTCTGAATCTAATGGCAGGTCTGTAAAACTTATTTTAGAACCCGGTAGAATTATTGGCTGTGAAGCCGGCTATTTTGTGTGCAATGTGGCCGATGTTAAAAAAAGAGAAGTTGGTAGATTGGTTGGACTAAATGCTTCTACCGTGCAATTTTCGCGTCCTTTGCTTTATCCTGATACTGCCCGACACCCTGTGATGATTGTCAGAAACGGTGTTCAAATGCTTACGGAAACTTCTTTTGAAACTACAATTTATGGCTGCTCTACCTATTCAAGAGATATTTTTTCAAAAAAAGTCTTTTTACCTGAGTTGAAAACAGGAGATATCATTGTTTTTGGTAATGCCGGTTCCTATTCTGCATCTTCACACAGTCAGTTTCTGGGATTTGCAAAACCTGATGAGTATTTTATTTAAAAATATATGATTTGTCAATGATTAAGACAGAACTCATTGAAGGCCGTTCAGCCTACAAAACGTTTTCTAAGGTTGCAACTGATATTTATAAAACCAATAAATATTTCAGAGGTACTGAAAGAAGCATTGAGAAATTGCTCTTAAACTCTCATTCAGCTTTTCACAGCCATGCTTCGTGTAAACTTTTTGTTGTAAGAGATGATAATGATTTGGTTGCCCGATTTGCCCTTATTCACGACAAGCGCTTGCCTTATTATGTACAGGTGTCTTTTTTTGAAGCACAGAACGGACTCGGAGATATATTTTCTTTAATAAAAAATGAAATTCTAAAACATTTTCCGCATTGTTTAAAAGTAGTTGTGGGCCTTAATGGCCATTTAAACTATGGCGCAGGTATTCTTCTCAACCGCTTTGATGAAGCGCCTTTATTCGGACTTCCTTACAATCCCGATTATTACGCCGATTACTTTAAAGAACTCAGATGCCGCAAGATGTTTACTTTCCGTTTCAGTATGGAAACCTACAATGTCTGGGCGCAGTCTTATAAAGTTCAAAGATCACTCGACAAACTTACTGTGCGCTTTATGGACAAACGCCATATTAAAAATGAAAGTGCCATTTATACATTGCTCAACAATATGGGATTTCAGCAACATCCTTATTGGGCCAATCGCGATAAAGAAGAAGATTTGGAATTGTTTTATCCCTTCAGGTTTTTACTTGAAAACGAAAACCTTATTTTTGCTGAAATGGATGAAAAACCTGTGGGTTTCTTTTTATGGTACCCCGATTTTAATCAGCTTGTTTCAGGAAACAGAGATTTAAATGTGTTTGATGTGATGAAGTACAAATTAGGTAAAACCATCGACACTTTCCGCTTTACTGAAATTGGCATTATACCTGAACTTCAAGGCAGTCCGGTAGCTTTAGCCTTAATAAATAAATCATTACCTGCTTTGCTCGAAAGGGGCTACAAATTCTGCGAGGGTGGTTTTATCTTTGAAGAGAACAGGGCTTCAATAGCCTTCGTGAAAAGAATTCTACTCAGATGTCAGGGGGCTGAACCTGACCCATACCGCCAATTTGCTGTTTTTGAAACTAAATTAAAATGATGACTTTCAAACACATACAAGGTGTACATAACCTTCCTGCCGATTGGGATAAATTGGCTGATAATTACTTTCAGCAAAAGTCGTTTTTAACTCATACCGAAAAGTATAATCCTTGCAAACAAAGGTATTACCTGTGTTATGATGATGAAAAGTTATGCTCAGCGGCCATCGTTTATTCTTTACGCATGGATTTGTTGACTTTTATAAAGATAAAAAGCCCAATTAAAATGCACATTGTTGGGATTCCTTGTTCAGTATCAAGTTCCGGCATATTTGGAGAATCTCAGGCTGTTATGGCATTAAAAAATTATATTTATAACAATGAAAAGGGTTTTGTGCTTTTTTTAAACCTCGAAGAAAAACCATTAAAAGGCTCTTTTGCATCGGGCAATACCTTGCCCTCTATTGTTTTAGAAAACAGTTTTGCTGATAGGGATGCTTATTTGAAATCTCTGCGTGCCCCCTACAGGCGCCGCCTTAAGCTTATTAATAATCAAAATGATGAAATCTTTTTTGAAAAGAAACATTGTGATGAATTTACTGAGGAAATGTACCAGCAATACCTCGATGTGTACAATAGAAGCAGTGGAAAATTAGAAAAATTAAACTTCGATTTCTTTAAAAATTTGCCTGCTGATTTTATTTTGACTGTTTGTTATAAAGGTAATAAATTGATTGGATGGAACTTAGCCTTATCAGATAAAAGCATTTATTACTTTTTTCTTGGTGGTGTTGATTATAAAAGGAATAAAACGTATAACACCTATTTTCGTTTGCTTTCTACCCTGATTTTTGATGGTATTGATAATAAGTCGGCAATTATTGACCTGGGGCAAACAGCTGAAATTCCTAAAATGCGACTGGGTGGAAAACCTTTTTTTAAATTTATGGAAGCTCATCATAGTAATTTGATATTCAATAAAATATTAATGTTATTTAAAGGTTTACTTGAATATAAAAGAAAACTTGAAAATACACATTCTTTGAAGGAGGAAAACAGATGAAAATACTTATGGTCCGCCCTAAACCTTCACCGGAAACAATTGGTTTGCAGCATTTGATGATTGTAGAACCCCTTGAATTGGAAATATTATGTGCTTTAAAGCGTGATTCGGACACAGTGGCCATTGTTGATATGATTTTGGAAAAAAACGCCTTTGAATCTTTTATAATAAAGTATAAGCCTGACGTTCTGTGTGTTACTGGTTACATCACGAATGTTTCGACAATGATTTCATATTGTACCATTGCAAAGCAAATGGCACCTGAAATAAAAACCATCGTGGGGGGTGTTCATTGCGAAGTGTGTCCCGAAGATTTTGAAAATGAAGCCATTGATTTCAGAGTCGTCAGAAATGCAGCCGTGATATTTACAGATTTGCTCAATCACATTGAAGGACTCTCAGAATTGCCACTTGGGACCTTCAAAAAAGGTGATTCTCTTGAAAATACACAGCTTCCTCCTTTCGATTTTAGCTTGCCTTTTCCTGATAGAAAATCGTGTGCTCAATATGTTGACAAGTATTTTTATATTTTTCAGGAAAAAGTGGCCCTTATTAAAACATCCTTTGGTTGTCCTTTTACATGTTCCTTTTGCTTTTGCAGGTCTATAACGGGGGGGCGTTATTTTCAGAGATCTTTGTCAGAAGTCATGCAAGAATTAGAAATGATTTCCCAAAAAGAAGTCTATATTGTTGATGATGACTTTCTGATTGATAAGAAATGGTTGAGGGCGTTTATTGCCGAAATTAAACATAGAAAAATTGATAAGCATTTCCTCATTTATGGCCGTGCAGACTTTATAGCAAGCAATCCCGACATATTGCATGAATTTGCAGAAGTTGGATTGAAAACTGTCATTGTGGGTTTTGAAAGTTTTTCTGATAAGGAACTTGACTTGTACAATAAAAACACCTCTGTAGAAATGTACAAAGAAACCATGAAGGTGCTCAGAAAAGAAAAAATTGAATGCTTTGCAACGATAATAATTCCTCCTGAATGGGATAAAGAGGACTTCAGACACATGGTAAGGGTTGTAAAGCAACTGGGCATTCATTTCGTCAACTTACAGCCACTGACGCCGCTTCCTAAAACGGGAATCAATTTTCCTGAGAACAAGATTATAATTTCCCGTAATGAGTATGAAAAATGGGATCTGGCACATGTTACTGTACAGCCAACGAAGTTAACAGTATCTGAATTTTATAAGGAAATTCTAAAAGCTTATAATTCAATTCTTTACAGTCCTCATGTATTATGGACATACCTTACAACCTACAAACCTATGATGTTATATAAAATGTTGATAGGAGGGTACAGGGTTGGAAAGCAATATAAATTAAAAATTAAAGAAGCAAAAGAAATAGCCACCAAAGCACTAAATCACTAAAAAACACAAATAATGACTTCGAAGACTCAAAAGCACATGAAATATTTTTATAGAATTTCGTGTTTTTGTGTTTTAGTGGCAGTAATAAAAGAAAAAATAGCCATTAAAGCACTAAAGCTCTAAAAAATGAAATAATATTTTCGTGAAATTTCGTGTTTTCGTGTTTTAGTGGCAAAAATTGAAACTATGCCAAAAATATTATTCATACAACCCACACAATACGCCGAAAATGGCAAGTTGTGCAAACAACGCAAGATAAATCTGCCCGGTCTGGCCTTTCCACTGCTCGCTGCTTATACGCCACCTCACTGGGAGGTTGAGCTGCTTATTGAAGTGGTAGATGATATTAATTTCGATGCCGCAGCCGACATAATTGCCATTGGCACTATGGGTCATGCTACTTTTAGAGGTCTGGAGATTGCCGCTGAATTTAAAAAGCGTGGGAAAATTGTTGTGATGGGTGGTTACATGGCTTCCATTGCTTATAAGGAAGCTATTAAATATGTTGATGCCGTGGTTATTGGTGATGCTGAAATATCATATCTTAAAATGCTAAAAGATTTTGAAGAAACAGGCACTTTAAAACAATTCTATAAGGACCCCATTTCAGAACTGAAGAATCTTCCTGTGCCCCGCTACGATTTGCTGACTCGCAAGAAAATTGGAGCTATGTTACCTGTTCAGGCAGGACGCGGATGCAATTATACTTGCACTTTTTGTTCTATTGCATGTCTTTACGAAGGTAAATATCTGTTTCGCCCTGTAGATGAAGTAATAAATGATATAAAAGCGGTTAAAAGTTTAGGGTTTAATAGATTTTATTTAATTGATGATAATATTGTCAACAACCCAAAATACTTGAAAGAGCTTTGCGAAAAGATTATTCCCTTAAAAATGAAATGGGCCAGCCAGTGTGCCATTCATCTGGCTAAAAGACCCGAACTGCTAAAAATAGTAAGAGATTCAGGTTGTGATTTGATGAGCTTTGGCGTGGAAAGCATCCGGCAAGATGCCATCGACAGTCTGGACAAACCCTGGTTAAAAGCCGGTGAACATGAACAGAATATTAAAATCCTTTCCAAATCAGGCATTACTGTAAGTACTGAAATGATAGTCGGTACCGATTATGATACAGAAGAATCAATAAGGCAAACATATCAGTTCGTTTATCGCAACCGCATACCCATACCTCGTTTCTATATACTTACACCTATTCCTGGAACAGCACTCTACGATGAACTGAAAAGTGAAGGACGTATGCTTACTGACGATTTAAGGCTGTTTGATGGCACCAGATGTGTTCATATTCCTAAACTGATTGAACCTGAAAAACTTACGGAAATGTACTGGTGGCTTAATAACAAGGTTTTCTCACTCAAATCTATTTTTCACCGGACACTTTTCAATGCCCAATTGTGGAAAAATCCGGGCATGTTGCTTTTCGCTTTGGGTATCAATTTCCATTACAGACATTATGTAAGAAGAAAAATTACTCCTAATATTTTTTAAATGAATATCACACTCATCAAACCCGGATTAAAACATCTTACCACTGGTTATAACCTCGATGAAGGCTGTATGGAACCATTGCAGATGGCTTTAATTGCCGGATTATGTGAAGGTGAAAATGTTACTTTTTACGACGACCGGCTTGAAAATATTTCTTTTGATAAACCAGCCGATCTTGTGGCTATAAGTGTTGATACATTCTCAGCTTTTCGTGCTTACCAGATTGCTGACGCATACCGTAAAAGAGGTGTTAAAGTTGTTTTGGGTGGCGTACATGTTACATTGTTGCCTGATGAAGCAGCGCAATTTGCTGATTGTGTTGTTGTTGGAGATGTTGAACCTGTATGGAAACAGTTAATAAGTGATGCCAAAAAAAACATGCTCCAAAAGAAATATGTAGGTGATTTTGCCCTGCCACAGTTGAATTGTTTTCCTGATAGAAGCATTTTTAAAGGAAAAAAATATTTGCCTGTTTCCCTTATTCAATTTAGCAGGGGATGCAGGTTTAATTGCTCTTTTTGTTCTGTTTCTAAATTTTTTAAAAGTTCGCATAATTGCCGCAAAATTGAAGATGTACTTTACGAAATTGAAAAAGATAAACTAAAAACGCTTCTCTTTGTTGATGATAATATGGTATCAAACAGAGAGGCATTAAAAGTATTTCTTAAAGAACTCATACCTCTCAAGGTAAAATGGGCCAGTCAGTCGAGTATTGATATGGTAAAAGATAAAGAATTGCTTAAACTGATGACTGATAGCGGTTGTATTGGCAATCTGATTGGTTTTGAATCTATAAATATCAACACCTTAAAATGGTTTAATAAATCGCCAAATATCCGCGACTTTAACAGTTACAAAGAAGCACTTGAAATTTTCAGAGATTTTGGGTTGTTGACTTGGGCTAGTTTTATGATTGGAAATGACTTCGATACCATTGACACCATTGATAAAACACTTGAATTTGCTGTGAAAAATAAGTTCACTTTGGCCTTTTTTCACATTCTTATGCCTTATCCGGGGACTGAAATATATGAGCAGTTTTTGAAAGAAAACCGCCTGCTTTACGATGGCCGTTGGTGGAACCATCCCGACTATCGTTATAATAAAGCCTCTTTTATTCCAAAGCTGATGTCGCCCGAAGAACTGAGCGCGGCAACCATCAAAGCAAATAAAGAATTTTACAGTCATGCATCTATTGTACATCGTCTTTTCGATGGTAAAACCAACTTGAGAAACCTTATAAACTTCTGGGTATATGCAAGATTTAATTATGTCTTAAGAAAAACAAGCACTTGAAAAAAAATCCCAAAATACTATTTTTATCTCCCTGTGGACCTTACCCTAAATTACCTGTAGATAAGGATCCTATAGATTATTTTTACTACCGCAACACCTACAAACAAAGTTTGTTTCAATTACGCTCATTTCAAAGCTGGCATTCTCTTCATTTTATGGCTCAGAATATTGCAATAGACTCTGTTGTGCTTGAAAATCCAAGTCCTTCAGTATTTCAAAAGGAGGTAAATAAGGGATGCTACGACATAATTGCCGTTGGATTTACCATATTACTCACAAAAAAAGTACTTGAAATGGTTGCATTGACCAAACAAAACCACCCCGAAATTGAAATTGTGTTGGGTGGTTATGGCACAGCCGTTTTTAAAGAGTCTTTTGAGACCTCAGACAAGCTAAAAGAATTGGCAGACCATATTTGCTATGGTGAAGGTTTGAGCTTCTTAAATGACCTTATTTTTAGCAAATGGGGTATTTCAAATCAAAAGCCATTGACACAGAATTTACTTCCTGCCATCAACAGCTTTTACAGAACCCGTATAGAAATTTTCAAACAGATCATTATTGTAGGTGGCTTGGGATGCGTCTATGGCTGCTCTTTTTGTGCTACTTCCAGCCAGTTTAACAGGCGTTATATTCCCTTATTTACAGGCAAACAGCTTTTTAATTGTTTATGGGAACAAACTAAAAAATATCCAGGTATTCAATCAGCAATAATTTATGAGGAAGATTTCCTTGGCAATCGGCCTCAAGTTCTGGAATTTATTGATTGCTTTAAAAAAAGTGAATTATCAAAACGGCCATTTTTAATGACTGTTTTTGCATCTGTCAAATCCATTCTTAATTTTACTATTGAAGAGCTTATTCAATGTGGCATAGGAACAATATTTATTGGGGTTGAATCTCTCAGCGATGAAGTCTTGCAGCACGAAGGACTGCCCAAACGTAAAGGTGAATTGAACACGCTATTTCAAAACCTGCATTCACATGGCATTAACACTCTTGGCTCTCTTGTTATTGGCTGGGACAGTCAGAGCATGGAAACTGCCCAAAACGATTCCCGACGTTTTATTTCCCTTAATCCGACCTTCTATCAGGTAGTCCCTTTGCATATTGTACCGGGTACAAAATTATGGGAGAAAATGAAGCAGGAAAACCGCATTGCTTTGGATTATAAAGTAGAATTAGATGGCATTGCTGATTTTAACTTTCTTACTAAAAACTTTTCTCCGGCAGAAGCCCTGAAGCTGGTCTTTTCTACTTATTCCGGATTGGTCGGTGAAGGCGGTCCATGGCCTTTCCGCATGTTTGAAAATCTGCTTAATGGCTACATCCATCTAAATGATAACAAAAATCCCGTTTTTTCAAACAGAGCTTCAATGTACAAATCAATGCTTTTCCCTCTTTGTTTGATGGCTTTTGCTTCACGGTTCTTTTTCTATGGCAAAGGATTCGGCATGAGATGGAAACAAACGATGACTCAATTCATTAAATTGTTCCCTTTGATGTTTACTTTTTCATTTATTTTAACTCCGGTTGTAATTCTTACACTGTCTCTTATTTACTTGTTTTCCAGTTTGTTATATGTATTAAAACCAAAAGGTGACCAGCCCAATTTTATAAGGAAAGAGTATAAAGGATAAAATATTTACTTTTATTATATATTTTTATGTCATTTACTAATTTTACCATATATTAGCGAAAATAAATTATCAAAATAGAAAAAGAAACAATTAAAAAAATAAACATGAAATATTTATTAAGAAAATCATTGTTAATCACAGTTTTAATAGTTTTAACTGTAATTACAGCGTGCAATATAACATGTATTCAAGGTAAAGGCAATATAGTTAAAAATGAAAGAAAAACATCAACATTCAATGCTTTAGAAGTTTCAGGTGCCTTTAATATTATTTTAACTCAGGACAGCATCTCATCTGTTTTTATTGAATCAGATGAAAATCTCCAACAATACATTCTTACAAATGTTGAAAATAATAAGCTGATTGTTGAAACCAAGGAACCTATTTGTGGCTCTAAGAAAATAAATATTTTCATTTCGTCACCCACTTTTGAAAATATTGACATATCTGGTGCAGTTGATGTAATGTCAATGAACAAATTAACCTCTTCAAATCTTAATTTAGATTTAAGTGGGGCTTGTGATCTGAAATTAGATTTAGCTGTGCAAAATCTTGATATTGATGGCTCTGGTGCTGTCAAACTTAAGCTTACAGGATCAGCTTTAAACTGCAACTTAGATGGCTCAGGGGCTTCGGAAATTGATGCTTTCGACTTGATTACTGAAAACTTTTCAATCTCAAGCAGCGGTGCAGGGGAAGCTAAAGTAAATGTCAGCAAAAAACTTGATGTAGATATCTCAGGTGCAGCTACTGTTCTGTATAAAGGAAGTCCTGTCATTAATCAGGAAATTTCAGGTGCAGGAACCATTAAAAAAGTAAATTAAATAATGCAAAAATTTTAAATCTTAGATCGAATAGGCAAATTTAAATTTAATATTACCCTGTCTATAATGTTTATCCTGTTAATCCTGTTTATCCTGTCAAGATTTTTTTTACAGCGCCCATCATACAAATCGGCGACACTTGTACTGAGCGGCGTCGAAGTATCAGCGTTCTGTTTTTAAATCCTGTACATCCTTTTTATCCTGTCAAAATAAATAATTTGCTTAATACTCTATTAATTTTCATAATTTTGTAATTAGTATTAATTTAAAAATCAAAAAAACATGAAATTTTATACAATTTTACTAGCCTTTTTATTATTTGCCTTTTTAAGAACATTCTCACAAAATCCATCAAATCCGGTAACTCCTCAAACTCCCGGCACTCAAGCCAATCCTGCAGCCCCTCAAAAACCGGTTCAGGAAATCAAAGGGAAAACTAATGATAAAAATATTGAAGATCCAGAAAAAAAAGCAAAAGAAGATAAAGAAGCTGAAAAGGATATGAAAAAAGAATTGGAAAAAGAGAAGAAAAAAGAAGCCAAAAAGGAAAAGAAAAAGGAAGAAAAGAAAGAGGCGAAGAAAGAGAAGAAAAAGGAGGAGAAAAAAGAAGCCAAGAAGGAAAAGAAAAAAGAAGAAAAGAAGGAAGCTAAGAAAGAAGAGAAAAAAGAAGAAAAGAAGGAGGCTAAGAAAGAAGAGAAAAAAGAGGCTAAAAAGGAAGCAAAGAAAGAAGAGAAGAAGGAAAAGAAGAAAGAAGAAAAAAAGGAAAAAAAGAAAGAAGAGAAAAAAGAGAAGAAAGAAAAGGAAAAGAAAAAGAAAAAAGAAGCTGAAAAGAAAGCCAAGAAAAAGAAAAAATAAAAAAACAATAATCGTAATGAAATTTATTAGAAACATATTTTTATTTCTTTTTGTGTTTCTTTGTTTTTTAGATGGTGTTTTTGCACAAACATCTATAAATGAAGCAGTAAGGGAAGTATCAACCATTGGCACATTAGATACCAATAGAACAAAGTCGGGTTATAGAATCAATAAATACTATGTCGAATTAGAAGATAGTTTGTTTAATATTTATAAGGGTAAGAGAATAGAAGTGTCAGGTAAACTACTGACTGTTAAAGCTATTGATAAATCTGCAAAAGAAATAGAACAAGGGGCACTGCACGACAGATTATTTATTATTGAACCACAGATAACAATAATTTATGATACCAGAGAGCCTTTGAAAAAAGATTGAACATTTTAAAACTACTGATATGATTAAAAAAATGGCATTATTACTTTCGTTTGTTACTGCTCTGTTATCATTGACCTCAAAACCTCTTAAAGCACAAAGTGATACAATTAAAGAAAAACCATCTGTCGTATTAAAGGTTGATACAGCTTCTGAACTTTTAATCTATAAATCTTATCTTTTTGAAATTTATGTTGAAAAATCAATTTATTTTGATTCAAAGGAAAAGAATTTTCTGATGAAATTTACTATAAATAACATCTATGATAGCCTTATTGGAGCTAATCTGGAAGATTTTTGGAAGGTTATTTATCCTGGTAAATGGGGCTTTTATAAAGTGCCTTTTAGGGAGGTTACTGATGATGAGTTAACAAATAACGATTTTGATATAGATAAAAGTAGTTTTTTTAAGAAATACAGACAAAATGGTTTCTCAATGATTAAACCTGGAGAAAAATTAGAATATTTCAGAGAACTTAGTGGCAGTGGTGCTAAAATAGAACCTAAAAATAAAGGAGAATATTTAATAGTATCTTTTGATGGGATTTTATTAATTACCGATGGTAATATGCTTGACAGCTTTACGCTTAACAATATTGTCGTAAAAAGCAGATTTGTAGTCTTAGCAACACCTTTAAAATTTAAAACAATTCCTCTTAATGCATTGATTATCAAAAAGAAATAAAATTTTGAACAACTGTGTTTTTTTTATTTTTTAACTTGTTTTATTCATAAATCAAACTTACCTTTGCTTCATTAAAATTAAAACGACTAATGGACGATTATCACCCTAAATGTTGAACTTGAATTGAGGCTAGGCTACATAACCTCTATTCATTAAATTATAGGAGGTTTATGTATGCTTAAATTTTTGAAAAACGGAAGAGGTTTAATTGCTTGCGAACAATGGGAACCAAATTCTTGGGTAAATGTTGAAGTGCCATCTGATAAAGAAAAGTATTACCTGATAAACGATTTGCAAATTCCCGAAGCGTTCTACAATGACATTGAGGACGTTGATGAAAGACCTCGTATTGAGGTCGAAGACGGATGGACTTTGGTTATTCTTCGAATACCCTATAAGTGTGAAAATGACAAAATCCCATTTTCTACTGTACCGCTTGGTATAATATTTAAAGATGATGTTTTTGTGTCGGTGAGTTTTTATAAAACCGAATTGCTTGACGACTTTATTCTATATACTAACCGCAAAAATATTATTAAAGAAAATAGTTTTGATCTTGTATTAAAACTTCTTCTTTCTTCTAGTGTGTGGTTCCTTAAATATTTAAAGCAAATAAATCAACTCATAAAATTAGCTGAAAATAAACTCGAAAAATCCATCCGCAATGAAGACCTTCAAACATTACTTCAGATAGAAAAATGCTTGGTGTTCTTTACCACTTCCCTAAAAGGGAATGACATTCTTACCCATCGCATTAAAAATCTTAAAGATTACAAAGATTCTTTCGACACTGAGCTGGTCGAGGATGTTGACATTGAATTAAGACAGGCACTTGAAACAACAAACATTTACAGCGACATCCTCAGTGGCATGATGGATGCCTACGCTTCTGTTATTTCAAACAACCTCAATGTTATTATGAAACAGTTGACTTCTATTTCAATAATATTGATGATTCCCACTGTAATTGCAAGTTTGTATGGTATGAATGTGCCTAATTCATTTCAAAACAACAGCAATGGATTTTGGATTGTCCTGATGATTTCTTTCTTGCTTTCCTCTATTGGGGTGTTTTTCTTCATGAAAAGAAAATGGTTTTAGCACATTCAGAACTTTTTTTTATGCAATGTTTGCTAAACATCTCAAAATAAAAAGTATCCCCTCACAATTCTATTTCCCATCGCGTTTATCTTATTTATCCTGCCAAAATTTTCATACAGCGATTATCATAAAAATCAGCGACACTTGTTGTTCTTGATATTGTCGAATTATTAGCGTTCAATTCTTCATCCTGTCCATCCTGTTTATCCTGTCAAAATAAATCTTATAATTTTCAAGAATCAGATACAAATCTAAACAACACTTGGCGTATTAATTCCCTCTTTTTGTAATTTTTAATTAATTTTATTGTGAATTTTATATGAGTAATGTATCTTTAATTGCCTAAAAAATCATTTTAAAAATACTTATGGTATGAAAAATCTAAATCAAATATTTTTTTTAATGACAGTTTTAATAATTGCTGCTTGTAATTCATCTACTCATAAAGTTGATGATGCATTTATTAAAAACTTAAAAATTAATAAATTGGCAAATACCGGTTTTAGTATTTCTTTGCCCGATGCATATAAAGTGGAAGAAACACTGGGTCCTGATTTTAATGTGTATTACTTCTATCCTTCCGATTCTACATCTAAGGTTTATTTTTCCGGCGGTGTCTATTTGGGCAACTATCCAAGTGAGTTCAATACTGAAAACGATTCCTGCAAACTTGATAAAGTTAAAAGCATTGTGTTAAACAAAAACAATGAATGGAAAGTACTAGATTGCAGGGGCGAGTTTTCCATTCAAACAATCATTGATAATGAAAATAATGATGGGTGGAATGAAAAGATACATGCCTTTGGATATGCCAGGTCGGAAGATGAAATGAACAAACTGTTTTATGTTTTTTCAACATTGACCAAAAAATAGAAAAAATATGAAAACTTTTGCAATTGCTTTTACATTTACATTATTATTCTTAACAGCACTTCAGGCACAGACTTTAAATGCCCTTAAAAAAAGAACTTCTGGCTACTGGGAAATACCTCTCAAAGAAAGATCAATACGAAAAGGAAATGAAATACTAAGTCCAGGCAACGATATGTTTTATTATGATGGAAATTATGTCACCATTAAACTTTATACCTTTAAGGCATGGATGTGGAAGTCAGATGATGACTACTACATGCTTAAATCAAAATGGAATAATGACAGCTTGTTTTATTTGCCTCCTTTTGGTCAATGGACCTATCTGGCACGTTTTAATAGCAATAATTTTTATTGCGAAGAGCATAACGAAAAGTGGCACTATGTCAAATTAAATAAAGAACAAATTGCCCAAAATGACAGTGCCATTCTTAAAGAAAGAAAATTACACGATTACAATATTAAACCTACGGATAATCACTCAAATTCAATTGATTAGGTTTTTATTTATGTTTTTTATTGCCAAAATACCTGCCTTTACTTTTGGGTTTGTGTGCTCCCTCATGCCATTGAGGAGTGTGTCCCATTTCAATAGGTGCTTGTATTTTCGGTATTGATAAATCAATTAGTTTTTCAATTTCTTTAAAGTTGTATATCTCTCTTTGTGTAATAAGTGTAATCGCTTCTCCCTTTGTATTAACACGTGCCGTCCTGCCAACACGATGTACATAATCTTCAGCATCGTGAGGCACATCAAAATTAATAACCATATTAATTTCTTTAACATCAATACCACGGCTCATAACATCGGTGGCAACAAGGATGCGTATTTGTTTGGCACTGAACTTACTCAAAACATTTTCACGTTCATTTTGTTCAAGGTTTGAAGATATGCCAAATGAAGGGAATCCATTTTTATTAAGCGAACGCACTATTTCAGAAACTTTGCTTTTTGTTGAAGTAAATATCAGCACACTGTCGTACAACGGACGCTCTTTAAGAATGTGCTTAATTAAATCAACTTTCTGATCTTCAAAAATAAGATAGGCTTTCTGATCTACACCCTCAGCAGGCTTTGATAATGATAAAGACACTTCTGCGGGATTGTGTAATATCTTTTGTGCCAACTGACGAATACTTTGTGGCATAGTGGCACTAAACATCAACGTCTGACGCTTCTTGGGTAAATATGATATTATTTTCTGAATGTCATCAATAAATCCCATGTCCAACATTCTGTCTGCCTCATCAAGTACCAAATGTCTGACATGTTTCAAATTGACATAATCCATTCTCAAATGTGATAATAATTTGCCGGGTGTTGCAACAATAATATCAGTGCCGTTTATTAGGGCGCTTTTTTCTGACTCCCAATCCTTACCGTCGCCACCACCATATACTGCAATGGAACCGGCAGAAATAAAATAAGAAATACCTTGTATCTGTTGGTCAATTTGTATGGCTAACTCTCTTGTAGGGACTATTATTAACGTATCTATATTATTATCTTTTTTGTCAATCAGTTTGTTGAGAATAGGTAATACAAATGCACCTGTTTTACCGGTTCCTGTTTGGGCACAGGCTATTAAATCTTTGTTTTCAAGGATTATTGGAATAACCTTTTCCTGAATAGGAGTAGGGGTTTCAAAGCCTAAATATGAAATGGCCTCCAATAATTGCTTTTCAATTTTGAGATCTGTAAAATTCATTTGATGTGTGTATTTATAGTATAAACATAAAAACTCCCTAACATTAAGGAGTTTTTAAAATAGTTTGATTAGAGAAAATGATTAAAAACACTGATGTCAAAACTTTTTTTCTAAAGGCTTTCTTCACTGTGTTTTCTGCCAATTCTTAAAGCTTCAATATTTTTATTTATCACATCATCTCCTTTTTTTCTGAACAACGAACGAATAGCATTTTCTAGTCTTTCGAACTCTATGTCAAGAAATAAAGAAGCGGCACCCAGAATCACCATGTTAGCCGATTTTGAAGACCCTAAATCAATAGCAATTTTATCAGCATCAATAATAACATGCTTGCTGATTTTATTAATTTCAGCCATAACTTCCTCTATTGCAGGATAATTGGGGATGTTGATAAAGGGTTTGGTGTTGGTTATAACCCAACCTTCTGAAGAAAGCATAGGTAAATAACGTAACGATTCCATGGGCTCAACAGATATTATCATGTCTGCTTTTCCTTCTGGAATTAAATCAGAAGCTATCTCCTTGTCAGAAATTCTGAGGTGCGATTGCACATCTCCACCTCTTTGACTCATGCCATGCACTTCGGCTTGTTTAAGATACAAACCTGCATCAACTGCTGCCAATCCAATAATTGCTGCAATAGATAATATGCCTTGTCCGCCTACACCTGCTAATATAATGTCTTTTTTCATCTTATTTGAAATTTAATGATTCTTACTTTTTGTCTTTTTGAGCAAACTTAGCCCGCATTTTTTTGTTAAGTGCTACAATACATTCCCTGCGTGGGATAATAACACTAACACCATTATAGGCCAATTCTTCCTGGAATATTTTTAAATTTTCTTCATGTTTGTTGCGCAAAGGTTTTAAAATTCTAATATGTTCTTCTTCAACGCCCAAACCTTTACATATAAATTCTATTTTGCCTAATGCAGATGAATCCTGTCCTCCTGTCATTCCTGTTGTAGCATTGTCAAGTATGACAACTGTAATGTTACTCTTATCATTCACTGCATCCAGCAAACCTGTCATGCCCGAATGTGTAAATGTTGAATCTCCTATAACAGCAACGGCAGGTACCAATCCGGCATCGGCAGCACCTTTGGCCATTGTAATAGAAGCCCCCATATCCACGCATGAGTTGATGGCTTCATAAGGTTTTAAAGCTCCTAAAGTATAGCATCCTATATCCGAAAAAACCCTTCCTTTGCCATATACTTCCAACGCTTCGGTAAGGGCAGCATAAGAATCAATATGAGGACAACCGACACACAATGAAGGGGGGCGTGCTGCCACTAAAGCAGGTATATCCTTGCCTATTTTAACATCCATGCCCAATGCTTTTGCAACAATGTTAGGATTTAATTCTCCATCGCGTGGAACAGAACCATCAAGGCGCCCTTTTATTTTTAATCCTTTCGACAAAAATCCTTTAATATTTTCTTCTACCATTGGGTATCCGTCTTCAAGTACCAAAACTTCATCGCATTCAGCTAAAATTTTCTCAACCTGTTTGCGTGGTATAGGATATTGATTAAGTTTAAGCACAGGATAAGGGATGTTTCTGTCAGGGTAATTTTCCATCAGATAATTGTATCCAATGCCGCATGCAATAATACCTAACGATTTGTCTTTGCCATCAAAGTATTTATTAAAGTTGTCTTCTGACTCTTTTTCAAAATGAATTTGATTGTCGAGCAATATTTTATACCTCTTGCGGGCAATAGCCGGTAAAAGTACAAACTGACGCAAATCTTCAGGAAGTTTTAATTCATTCTGTGCCCGGGATGCTTTTCTGACAACTCCTGCTCTCGAATGTGCCAAACGGGTTGTGATACGCATCATTACAGGAACTTTATATTTTTCGGATATTTCAAATCCATAATGTACCATATCATAAGCTTCCTGTTGGTCGGATGGTTCAAGTATTGGTATAAGTGCAAACTTGCCAAAAAATCTCGAATCCTGTTCGTTCTGCGATGAGTGCATTGATGGGTCATCGGCAGCAACATATATGATTCCTCCGTTAGCACCTGTTACAGCCGAGTTTACAAATGGGTCGGCGGCCACATTTAATCCCACATGTTTCATACATACCATGGTTCTTTTTCCGGCATACGACATGCCTAAAGCACCTTCGGCTGCTGTCTTTTCATTAGCCGACCATGTTGACTTTATGTTTTTTTCTCTGGCTTCTTTCGAATGTTGTACATATTCTGTAATTTCTGTCGATGGTGTTCCAGGGTATGCATAGATCCCTGACATCCCTGCATCTATAGCAGCTTGTGCTATAGCTTCATCACCCAATAATAATAATTTTTGCATAGTATATTTTTCTTTATTTATATTTTTATTTCAAACGAAACAAATCTAAACATTTTTTTTAAAACAGCGTGTAACAAAAAAAATATTTACAAAACATGATTAAAAAAAATAGTCTAATTTAGTAACCCCATGAAAAATAACACCTTAATTAAGTTAATACCCGATTCTATACTTTATGACAGCAGTCGCAGAGCTGTTGATAATGGTGTGCGTTTTTTAGAGGATAATCCTGAACATTTCAAAACTATGTTTGATTTATGTGCTGAACAATATCCTCTTTCAATGAGAGCTGCCCGTGTTATCCAATTATTTTGCATCAAATATCCTGAATTCATCAAACTATATCTCCCTTTATTTTCGGATGAATTGCTTAAAAATGAGATAGATGGCGTTAAAAGAAGTCTGCTTAAAATTTTGATTGAAAAAGTTGATATAAAGCATATTTATAATGCAGGCCTTATCTTTAATCAATGTCTCGATTGGTTGTTTTCTGAAAAGGAAACTATTGCTGTAAGAGCTTACAGCCTCGATTTGGCTGTTAAATTTGTTGTGGAAGAACCCGATTTGAAAAGCGAACTCATGTTTGTACTCGAAAATTTACCCACAGACGATTACCCCAGTCTCGAAGTGAGAAGAAGAAGATGCATTCAGAAACTTAAGATTAAAAAAATCACTTGATTTTTGGAGTTTATTGTTTTATATATTAACTCCATTTTTGCCACTTACTTTATCTATATGGCAATTATCAGCACTAATAACAAAAGCCTCATTGACAACAACCGTATCGTTGATTTTACCTATAAATGTAAAGCTCTCCTGACTGTTGGCAATAACTGATTGGTAGTTGTCATTCAATACAGGATAGGTGTAGGCATCAGGGTAACCATCTGCTGGAATCCTTATTGTATCAGAATTTGAAATTCGAATTGTGTAAAAATCTGTCAGCGTATCTCCTGTTACTTTTATACTAACAGTCCTGAATTCCTCAGTGCAGGCAATTTCTTCTTTGCAAGACTGCATCAACACAAGCAATATTATTGAAAATAAAATTAATAGTTTCAAAATCTAATATTTTTAAAATAGTAATAACTTTGATACTATAAAATTAACATTTTTTTTAATAAAAAATATTTTAATTTAATTCTAAATATTATTCAGAATGAACTTTCTTGCTCATTTGTATTTGTCAGGCATAAACGATGATTGGCGTTTGGGTGGTTTTATTGCTGATGCTGTAAAAGGAGATAAAATTTTTAAATATTCTGAGGCTGTCAGGCAAGGCATTATTTTGCACAGAAAAATTGATGAATTTACTGACAATCATCCTGTTTTTAAGTTTTCTGTCGAAAGACTTAAACCTAAGTACAAGAGATATTCATCAGTTATTACAGATATGTTTTATGATCATTTTCTGAGTGTAAACTGGGATAAATATTCAAATGAAAAATTACCGGAGTTTGCGCAACATTTCTATATTCATTTAACAAAGAATTATTTAATATTACCTCCCCGATTTCGCATGGCAGTGCCGTTCTTAATTTATAACAACTGGTTAATCTCGTATGGATCAATTGAAGGACTTAAAAAAAGATTAGAAGGCATGTCCCGACGTACTGCTTTTTATTCGGGAATGAATTATGCCATCGAAGAGCTTCAGGAACATTATCCATCGTTTCAGGATGAATTTCTTGTTTTTTTTGATGATGTTATTCCATTTGCCGATATTGAAAAGAAAAAGTTCAAATAAATAAATTTGCATTTTTTTTGAAAAAGTGTAATTTTGCCCTTGTATTCAAATAATTTTTAAATAATGTATATATGGATTTAAAAGAGATTTTATCTATTTCAGGAAAAAGTGGTTTGTTTAAAGTGATAGCTCAAACTAAAAATGGCGCCATTGTCGAAAGTTTGATTGACAATAAAAGATTTCCTGTTTTTTCTACTGATAAGATTAGTTCTATGGCTGATATCAGCATATTTTGCGAAGATAGTGATATACCATTAAAAGATGTTTTGAAAAGAATTTTCGATAAGGAACAGGCCAAACCTGCTATTAACACAAATGAAGGAAACGAAAAAATAAAAGCTTATTTCGAACAGGTGCTTCCCGAATATGACAAAGAAAGGGTATATGTTTCTGATATGAAAAAAATCATCAATTGGTACAATCTCCTTTTGGAAAAAGAAATTTTAACTTTCGAAGAAGTAAAACCTGCCGAAGAAGAGAAAAATGAAGTTGAAAAAGTAGCTGATACTGAAATAGCTGAGAATAAGGAATAAAAAATTTCACACTCTCTTTTCTGTTCCTACAGCTATCGGAAGCGGATGCTATCGGAAGCGTCTTTGCGAGAGAAAACATTATAACGCTATTTATCATATTAAATGTTAAAAAAACATATTTCAGATTTTGAAGTTCTACAGAACATCAGCTTAAATCAGGATACATTTTTATTGGTTTTAAAACACCCCGAAAAATTACCTCATATAGACGCTGGTCAATTTGTTGAAGTTTTGGTTGATGATGCACCCCATACTTTTTTAAGACGTCCTATTTCTGTACATGATGTTGATTTTGATTTAAATACCCTTACACTTTTTATTAAAATAGTGGGTAAGGGTACAGAAAAATTATCATATCTGAAAGTAGGCCAAAATCTTAATTTGGTTTATCCATTAGGTAATACATTTTCTATTGTTAAAAGTCAGAAAGTTTTATTGGCCGGTGGTGGCTGTGGTATAGCTCCTCTGCTCTATCTTGCTAAAGTTTTAAGCAAAAATAATTGTGATGTTCATATTTTATTAGGCGCCAAAGCTTCTTGCGATATCTTACAGATTAAAGAATATGAAAAATATGGGCAGGTCCATATCACCACTGACGATGGCTCAATGGGAGTTAAAGGGTTTCTTATTCAACATCCTGTGCTGAAAAATGAAATTAAATCTTTCAATAGAATTTACTCCTGTGGCCCCGAACGCATGATGATGGCAGTTGCCAAAATAGCCAAGGCCAATATTGTCAATTGTGAAGTATCTCTCGAAAATACTATGGCTTGTGGTATTGGTGCATGTCTTTGTTGTGTTGTAAATACAACCGAAGGTCATAAATGCGTATGTACTGAAGGCCCTGTGTTTAATATAAATAATTTAAAATGGCAGATTTAAATATAAAAATTGGTACTCTCAATTTTAAGAACCCTGTACTTACTGCCTCAGGTACTTTTGGCTATGGCTACGAATTCGACGATTTTATTGATGTCAATGCGCTGGGAGGTATTATTGTAAAAGGTACCACACTCGAACCACGCGAAGGCAATGCTTATCCGCGCATGGCTGAAACCCCTATGGGCATGCTTAATGCTGTGGGCTTGCAGAATAAAGGCATCGATTATTTTATCTCTGATATATATCCTAAAATAAAGCATTATAAAACCCATGTAATTGTCAATGTTTCAGGATCAAAAATTGAAGATTATGTGGCAGTTGTCGAAAAACTCAATAGTTTAGATGCCATTCCGGCTATTGAACTTAATATTTCATGCCCCAATGTAAAAACAGGAGGGATGGCTTTTGGCACTAGTTGCGCTTCGGCTGCAGAAGTTACAAAAGCAGTCAGGAAGGCATATAAGAAAACGCTTATTGTAAAATTATCTCCCAATGTAACCTCTATTGCAGATATCGCTAAAAGTGTTGAAGGAGAAGGAGCTGATGCCGTATCTCTTATAAATACGCTTCTCGGTATGGCCATTGATATTAAAACCCGTAAACCTCTCTTGTCAACAGTAACAGGTGGCCTTTCAGGGCCATGTGTAAAACCTGTCGCTTTAAGAATGGTGTGGCAGGTGGCTAAAGCAGTTAAAATACCTGTCATTGGTTTAGGAGGTATCATGTGTGCCGAAGATGCTATTGAATTTTTCCTGGCCGGTGCTACTGCCATACAGATCGGAACAGCCAATTTTATTGACCCCGCTGTTACTGTTAAAATAATTGACGGTATCAATAATTATCTCACATTAAATAAAATCGACAACATCAATAGCCTTATAGGCCAATTAGAAATCTGATATTTTTTTTATTTTCCAACTAATAACTTGTTTTTCAGTTTTAAAGGCGTATTTTTATTATATTTGTAGGTATAAAACTATGGATATGAAAACATTGAAATTTATTGTGTGTATAATTTTATATGTCATTTCGTTAAAAGTATATACACAAAGTATAAGCAATATAAAAATAATTAAAAAGGACAAAAAATTTACTATCACATATGACCTGAAAGCTAAACAGCCCGATGAAAAGTTCATTGTAGATCTGTTTGTAAGTGAAGATGGAGGTGCTACTTTCAGAGATACCATTAAAGGACTGAGTGGCGACGTAGGTAAAAATATTCTTCCCGGTTTGGGCAAACAAATGATATGGGACATGGCTGCAGGCAACGACAGTATCAAAGGTCCCAAAATTAAATTTGAAGTAAGGGCAAGCAGTATGAATGAGTCTGAAATTCCTCGCGATTCAGTCTTTGAATTTTCTATGGATATGGTTCTGGTAAGAGGAGGCACTTTTAAAATGGGATGTACTGACGAGCAAGGCAGCGATTGCAAAAGCGATGAAAAACCCTCTCACAACGTAACACTCACCGATTTTTATATGGGAATTTATGAAGTCACACAAGCTCAATGGAAGGCTGTAATGAGAAATAATCCTTCTGATTTTAATGATTGCGACAGTTGCCCTGTAGAACAGGTAAGCTGGAATGATGTGCAGGATTTTCTGAAAAAACTGAAAGAAATGACAGATAAAACATACATGCTTCCCACAGAAGCCCAGTGGGAATTTGCTGCCAGAGGCGGAGCTTCAACTGTTCTATCAGGAACTTACGCCTTTTCTGGAAGTAATAATATAGAAGATATTGCCTGGTTTACCGAAAATGCTTTTAATATTGGAAATACCTATCCCAATTACGGTACCCATAATGTCGGAACAAAAAAATCAAACTTTTTAGACCTTTACGATATGAGTGGCAATGTAGGTGAGTGGTGCAGCGACTTGTACGGTAATTATAACAGAAACGATCAAACAAACCCCAAAGGCCCCGGAACTGGCACTATGCATGTCATCCGCGGTGGTGCATGGGATAGCCTTGAAGCAGATTGCAGGGTGTCATCACGCAATAAACTACCTCCCGATAAACGTACAAATGCTGTAGGGTTCCGCTTGGTTTATGTGCCATAAAACTTCTTTAATGCTTTTATTTGTCAAGGCTTTCAGATAGTTTTACCAACTATTTTTGACCTCATTACTGCTTTTATTAAATGATGCTCGGCTTAGGAGTCGTACTATGTTAACAGACTCCAGCCTGTTTAAAAAAAAGCTGCTTTTCTTTCGAAAAACAGCCTTCTTTTTAAATTGATATTTTCTATTATGCTTTGGCTAATATAGGAAAGCGTAAACGGGCCAGATAAAAACTGCCAAATAAAACAGTTGTGTAAAACAAATCTCCGAGGATGCCATTGTTGAAAAACGGGACTGCCATTGTATAACAGTTAACCAAACCTGCAAAATCTTTTGTGTATTGTGGTGTCATTACCCATACTGCAAAATTGGTCACAATAAAGAACAATATTGCTGAACCAATGGCTCCACCTAAAACTGTTGCAATATTTACTTTCTTGCTCATCAATATGCCCAATCCAACTGTCAATGCAAAACTAATGTAAACAGCAAACATATAACTGTGAAATCCTAATATCATATCACTCAACAATAAAACGGCAAATGGCAAAATAAACGCATAAGCTTTTTTAGTAAAATAAGCACCTCCAAATAAAGCTATAGCAGCAACAGGTGTGAAATTTGGTAAGTGGGGTATAAGCCTCATCATAGAAGCAACTAAAATTAATACAGCTATAAAAATAAATCGTGGTGTTAAAACTTTTGAATTCATAATAGTAATTTTAAATTTTTCTTTATTGTTTAGCACAAAAATACAAAAACATTGTAAAAAACAAGTTTAAAATTTTTAAAAAGAAAAAATATTTTTATTTCAATTTGTTGAAATTTAAAATAATATAAATTAATATATTGTAAATCATTAATTTATAAAGTTTACTTCAATAATTAATTTACTATGTATGCACCCGATTCTCTTATATTATAAAGACGCTTTTTATCATTTGCAAATTTTTTATTAACCCATTTTATCTCATATTGTCTCAGATTTTTTGGTAAAACGATATTATTTGAATTAAAAACCAAATTAAAATCATCACTTTCCTTTGAAGGCAATCCGGTCACAATTAAATAATTTGCAACTAATGGTTTATCACTTGAGTGGTAATGCTCATTTTTATTGATGAAGCCTATCAAAGAATTGCCAAAAACAATAAAATTTTTAAAGATATATGTATCGTTAAAATACAGTGAATCAGTTGATTTTATTTTATTTACAAGTACAGTTGTCACATTTTTTACACCATGAAATCTGCGGTTGTTTTTGGCAAAATTGTCTGTCAGATTTTGATTTTTTGCAATGCTGCTGTCTGTAATAAATAATACTTTATTCCCCGAAATAAAGTCAATAGCTATTCCTTCCTCAACGCTATAAACCGTAAATTCTTGCTGGGATCTGCTTTTTATGCTATTTAAAGAACTTATCAGTATCAAAACAATCAGAAAGGCAAATGCAAGCTTTAAAAAGTATGTTTTAAGGTTTTCGAAATACAAAATGACAAATACAATAAAACCATATAACAACAGCATCTGAAACCAATTGATAACATATATGCCGGAAGCAAAAGGCAGGTTTTCGATAAAGTTGACAATGATATTGAGAAATTTTAACAAATAAGTAAGCAAAATGGCAAAAATGTCTGAAACGTATGGTATGAATGAAAATGCCAGCATTGCTATTCCCAAATAAACAATAAAACTTGTAAGGGGTACTACAATAATGTTTGATATTAAAAAATAGTTGGGAAATTGATTGAAATAATAAACTGCCAGCGGACTGGTAGCAATTTGGGCTGCCAACGACACACATACTAATGTCCAAAGGCTTTTCAACAGCGTGTTTTTTATTTTCAATAAGGCATAAAACTTCGGATATAAATACACAATGCCCATCACAGCAAGGTACGATAAGAGAAAACCTATTTTTGTGACAATGCAGGGATCAACTATAATGAGAACTAAAGCCGAAAATATAAGAGTATTGTAAATACTGCTGTTTCTGTTGATGCTTTTGGCAATCACAATAACCGAAAACATCACTGCAGCCCTTAATACTGAAGGTGCCATCCCTGTTATAATGGCATAAAACATTATACTCAATATGATTAAAAAGGCTTTAATAAACCTGCCATTTTTATACCTGTCGAGGAATGCCAACAGAAAACTGATAATAATATAAAAAATGCCAACATGCAGACCCGATACACTCAATACATGAATGGTTCCTGTGCTCGAAAAACTTTTAAGTGTATCGGCATCAAGGTAATCACTGATGCCTAACAACAAAGCCGTGACAAGTCCAAACTCTTTTCCGCTTATACCCAATGATTCTATTTTTTTTAAAAGGTAATTCCTTGCACTAAAACCTGAACGCATCAGAGCATTACCACAATTTTCATCAATTTTTTTCCATTCATTGCCTTTCACAAATGACTGATGATAAATATTGCTGTTGGCAAGATATCCTTTGTAGTTAAACTCATGGGGATTCTGTGGAGGCAGTACTTCAGTGAAATTGGCCGCTTGTATCAGCCTGTCGCCATATTTGAGATGGAGGGCATTGGAATCTTTTTCAAAATATTGAATCACTTTGCCATTAACGCTTATCCATTTGTTTTCTGATTTTAAAGCAATGACAGACAAAGTCGCTTTTATTGCGTTTTTTCTTTTAGATGGCGATTCATCAACCTGCATCAGTACAGTTTTTCCATAAAAGTCTTGTGTCGAAAAATGCCTCGGATTATTAACCAGATCATTGTTATGCACTAAGAAAAAACCAGCAGATAAAATTGAAATATTAAGAAAAACACCACCTAACCAACGGTATTTGAATTCTTTTTTTTCATCTCTGTCAATAAACAAATGATTTATTGAAAAAAGAAGCATAAATATTAAAAACCCCGAAAAACTAATCCATAGTTGAAATTGAAAGTAATGTGCAAAAAAAATTCCTGCAATAAAAGGCAGAAAAAGCCTTAACAAAGGAATCTTTTCATAGTTGTTCATAAGTTAAGGAGTGGTGCTTTTTAACTTTATTATATCTTCATAACTTACAATGTAAACATTTGTATAGTAATGTTTTATAATATCTTCGTAACTGCAACCATCGTTTATCATTTGCATGGCCCCTTCCTGGCACAAACCAACCCCATGACCAAACCCCCTGCCTTTGAAAATAAGCATCTCACTCTCTTCATAAATAGTGAAAAAGGTTGATTTTAAACCAAGGTCTTTCCTCAGATTTTTCAGGTGAATAAGAGGTAAATCCAAAAAATAAACCCTGCGCCCATTCAGTTGGCTGAAATTAAAGGCTTGTTTTACCATCTGGCTGTCTTCAACTGGAAAATTATAATTTTTTTTAAGATAATTTAAAAAATTTTCCTTGCTGATTTTGAACTCCCATACAGCATTTCTGCTCTTAAGGCAAAAAGTGTCTTTAATGCTTTTAAGATATGTAGAGGGCAATGTCCAAACATTCTCTGAGTTGACCGTCTGACCGCCACAATTAGAATGAAATACAGCCGATATAAAATTAAGTTCTTTATCTATAATAACAAAATGTTTGGTTTGTTCTGCTGCTTTCAAAATATCTTCATTGTAACTTTTGCCATTATAAACCTGACAATGCACCTTATCGCACACATTAAAACCTTCATCAGAATGCCTTCGGATGTTCCTCAGTACATAAGTTCGGCAGGCAATAGACTGGACTTTGTAAAATTCTATGCTTTTCATCATGCCGGCTTCAGCTTCTACAACCCCCGGCACATATTTTTCAATATCAATATTGTTAATGATTTTTAAACTTCCGCCTCCGGCTGTTATGGTAAAATTGTCATCATAATTTCTGGCTTTTGGCTTACCTATAGGTTTAATGCGAAATACCCCGTTGTTGCATTTTGAAACCATTTTAAGGTCACCTAATCCTGTAAAACTATTTGAATCAGCTTTGACAGAAATTTTTTTTCCTTCTGCAGTGATTACTATTGTATTATTTTTAGATAAATCAGCTAATTTCTTATTTCCCGAAATAAGCTCATAATTGCCCGAAATGACTGTTACAGCAACTTCTTTTAAATAGATCTCTGCAAATATTTTAACATCTATTATATCTGAATAAGCTTGTCTTAAAAAGACACAAACCAAGAAAAAGAAAATTAATAAAGTTCTTATCATCAAGCTGTTTTTACAAATTGTAAAAGTATAAAAATAATTAACAAAAGCTTTTAAAAAGTAGTAGTCTGACGTTTTCTTTTTTGCTGTAAATACAGGTAACAATTTAATGAAATATTTCCCATATGTCCATTTTTTAATTACCTTTGGCTTGAGATTTGAAAGGACACTTAGCTTTTTATTAAGATTGAGAAAAAATATTTAAATTCTATAAGTAAGTACCTGAAAATTTGAAAATTAATCTTAAAAATTAAAGCGCATTTCTTAAATTTTAATTCCAAATCAAATGAAACGTATTATTCTTTTTGTTTTCTTAATTTTGATAAGTTTTCTTATAAATGCTCAGCAAGCAACTAAAGTTTCTCATACAACATTTACCGACCCCCGTGATAATAAAACCTACAAAATTGTTGTAATAGGCACCCAAACATGGATGGCTGAAAATTTAAATTTTAAAACTGATACCGGCTCGTGGTGTTATAATAACGACACCAGTCATTGTAATACTTATGGCCGGTTGTATAATTGGGCAACTGCTCAGACTATTTGTCCGTCAGGCTGGCACTTGCCTGCTGATGAAGAATGGACAGTTTTAACTGAATTTATTGGCACCGATGCCGGAAAGAAAATAAAAACTCAATCAGGATGGGAAAATAAAGGCAATGGCACAGATAATCTTGGGTTCGCTGCCATCCCTGGCGGTTGTTTCGACAGCAGTAATAATTTTACCAACTTAGGTTACTATGCCTATTGGTGGAGCTCAACAGAAAAAATGCCTTTCAACGCATGGAGCAGAAACCAATGCACATTCGAAAACAGAGTAGGACGCTATGTCAGCTATAAAAAATCAGGCTTTTCTGTGCGTTGCTTGAAAAATTATTAGTCCTGAATTTTATTGATAATTACTTACTAATTTCAGCTTTTTTACTAACTTTGCTTATTGTATGAAAAAGCAACCTTTAAATATTGATTTAATTTTTCAACATTGGATAGAAATGTCTAAAATGATTTTGAAGCAATGCTTGATTTATACAATACAAAAAGATATAATTGGGCTTTGTTTATAGGTCATTTGGTAATTGAAAAATTACTGAAAGCTTGTTATGTTAAGTACAATCTTGAACATCCGCCATTGACTCATAATCTTCTAAAACTTGCAATAAAATCGGGTTTTGAAATTACCGATGAAATTCAATTGCAATTAGACACGATAACGACATTCAACATGAATGCCCGATATGACGATTACAAAATGGCTTTTTATAATAAATGTACTGAAGAGTTTTCTACTTATTGGATTAACCAAATTAAAAATCTAAGATTATGGATAAAGAAACAGCATATAGTATAGCTTCTAAGTATATTAATTTTCTCATAAAGGACAAAAAATATGACATTAAAAAAGCCTATCTTTTTGGGTCTTATACAAAGGAAAAATACCATAAAGACAGCGATATAGATATCGCAATGGTTCTGTCAAATGTTACAGATATTATTGATTTACAAATACAATTAATGTTTTTACGAAGAAATTTTTCAATCGATATTGAACCTCACCCAATAAGCGAGGAAGATTTCAATGATATAAATCCATTAGCTTACGAAATCATGAAAACTGGCTTAGAGCTGCCCATAAAATAGTACATTAGATCTGACTTATTTTCAAACGTAATTACAATATCCTCAATTTATCATACCTATTCATGCAATTTTTTCTATTTTTGTTTGTAATTAAACAAAAAATCTATGATAGAAAAAATTAAGTGGGTACCCTTTAATATAGTTGAAAAGTTTATGACCGAAGTGTTGGTCAAAACAGGAGTGCCCGAAAATGAAGCTGCAGTATGTGCCGATGTGCTCATTACAGCTGATAAATATGGCATTGATTCTCATGGTTCAAACAGATTAAAACCCATATATTACGACAGGATAAAGGATGGCATATTATCACCTTTAACTCATTTTGAAATCGTCAGGCAGGGACCTACCACTGCAGTAATAGATGGTCACAACGGAATGGGGCATGTCATAGCTAAAAAAGCCATGCAAATAGCTATCGACAAAGCAAAATTGTATGGCATGGGCATGGTGGCTGTCAGAAACTCTACTCATTATGGGATAGCAGGTTATTATGCTCTGATGGCTACTAACGAAAATATGATAGGCATTACCGGCACCAATGCCCGCCCGTCTATTGCACCAACTTTTGGCGTGGAAAACATGCTGGGTACAAACCCCTTAACTTTTGGCATCCCTTCCGATGAAACATTTCCTTTTTTTCTCGACTGTGCCACTTCCATTACCCAAAGGGGCAAAATTGAATTGTATGCCCGCAATGGCAAAGCTTGTCCTCAAGGATGGGTGATTGATGAAAACGGCGATTCAAAAACCGACTCAAAAGAAATCCTCAACGACCTCATCAAAGGGAAAGCTGCTCTTTCTCCATTAGGAGGCGTAGGAGAGGACTTGGGTGGGTATAAGGGTTATGGCTATGCAACTGTGGTTGAAATCCTTTCGGCAGCCCTGCAAAGTGGTGCATATATGAAAATGTTACTGGGTATCGAAAATGGAAAGAAAGTTCCTTATCCATTGGGCCATTTTTTTATGGCAATAGATGTCAATGCTTTTACAGAAGTCGCTGACTTTAAGAAAATCACTGGTGACATTTTGAGAGAATTAAGAGCTTCTAAAAAAATGCCAGGGCAAAACCGCATATACACAGCAGGAGAGAAAGAATATGAAACATGGTTATTCAGAAAAGATAAAGGTGTGCCCTTTAATGAAGAACTTTTGAAAGAGTTTCGTTTATTAGCAGATGAAACAGGACTGAAGGATTATTTAAAGTATTTTGAATAGATTATTTTTAAAGGTTTTTTTATGAAAACACAGGTTTTTTCATTTTCATCATCTGAAAACATAAGTGTTAATACCAATAAGTGGCTACCCGATGAAGGTTTACATATAAAAGGTGTTATTCAGTTGGCTCATGGCATGGCCGAATATGCAGAAAGATATGCCCATTTTGCTGAATTTTTAACTCAGCATGGCTTTTTGGTTTATGCCAATGATCACAGAGGTCATGGTAAAACGGCTGTTAACGAAAGTGAAATAGGCTATTTTTCATCCGAAAATGGCTGGTTTAAAGTTGTGGATGACATGTATGCACTCACCAAAATAATAAAGCAAGAGTATCCATCATTGCCTGTTTTTATTTTTGGTCATAGTATGGGCTCTTTCCTTACCAGAACGTACATCTGTAAATATCCAAAAGCTATAAATGGTGTTATTTTATCCGGCACTGGAGGCAACCCCGGAATCATAAGACACATTGCCAAGTTGATTGTTTTTGTTTGCAAAAACTTTAAAGGTAAAAAAGCCAGAGTGAAATTGCTCGATACCATGTCCTTTGGCGCTTTCAATAAGAAAATCAAAAGTCCTAAGACAGCTTTCGACTGGTTGAATACTGATGAAAGTGAAGTCAGGAAATACATCGAAGACCCTTTGTGTGGCGCATTATTTACTGTTAAATTTTTTGATGATCTTTTGACCGGTTTGGGTTTCATCTTTAGGAAAAAGAACATGAGAAATATTCCTCTTCATTTGCCTATTTTGCTAATCTCCGGCAGTGAAGATCCTGTGGGTGATTTTGGAAAAGGGGTGAAGTCTTCTTTTAAGATTTACAAAAAACTTGGCATTAAAGATATTAACATGACATTATACCCTGAAATGAGGCATGAGATTGTGAATGAACAAAAAAAAGAAATAGTGTTTAATGATGTATTGGCTTGGCTGAACAAACATATTTAAAATGCAAAAGAAGTACATTTTATCTTTCGATATAGGCACAACAAGCACAAGGGCTTTGTTGTTTGATAAACATTTTAGCATAATAGCTTCAGAGCAAAAAGAAATTAAACAATATTATCCACATGAATCATGGGTTGAGCAAAACCCTGATGAATTGTTTGAATCATCTATAACTGTTGCTGAGAAGCTTTTAAAAGTGCATAATATCAATCCGGAAGAAATTGCCGGCATTGGCATTACCAACCAGAGAGAAACGACCATATTGTGGGATAAAAAATCGGGGAAACCTATTTATAATGCTATTGTATGGCAGGATAAACGCACTTCTGAAATTTGTAAACAGCTAAAAGATGAAGGTTATGCTGAGGTTATAAAAGATAAAACAGGTTTGCAGATTGACCCTTACTTTTCAGCAACTAAAATAAAATGGATTATTGATAATGTTGAAGAAGCCATGCAAAAAGCCATTACAGGTGAATTGTTATTTGGTACTGTTGATACTTATTTTATGTGGCGCATTAGTGGTGGAAAAACGCATGCAACAGACGTGTCCAATGCTTCACGCACCATGATTTTTAATATTGAAAAATTGTGCTGGGATAAAGATCTATTGAATCTTTTTAATATTCCTGAACAGCTATTGCCTTCAGTACTGCCATCATCGGGTTTTGTTGGCGAAACAGATAAGAAGTTTTTGGGTGGCATTTCTATACCTATTACTGGCATAGCAGGCGATCAGCAGGCAGCCCTTTTCGGACAATCGTGCTTTGAAAAAGGGATGACTAAAAATACATATGGCACAGGTTGTTTTATATTAATGAATTGTGGTGAACAGGCTGTCAGATCTGAAAATGGTTTAATTACAACTATTGCATGGAAAATTAATGGCAAAGTGTTTTATGCTCTTGAAGGCAGTGTGTTTATTGCTGGCTCACTCATTAAATGGCTTAGAGATGAGCTGGGTTTGATAAAGGAAGCCAAAGAAACGGAACAAATAGCTATTAATACTAATGATGAATCAGAAGTTTTTTTTGTGCCTTGTTTTTCAGGATTGGGTGCTCCTTACTGGGATATGAATGCAAGAGGTATCGTTACTGGACTTTCGTTAAGCACTACCAGGGCGCAAATTATTAAGGCAGGACTCGAATCGTTGGCTTATCAGACCAAAGATGTGATTGAAGCCATGCAGAAAGATGCCGGCACTAAAATAAAACAATTAAATGTGGATGGGGGGGCAGCTGTAAATAACTACCTCATGCAGTTTCAGGCAGATATGCTTGATACAGTTGTTATAAGACCTGAAATTACAGAATCAACGGCTCTTGGTGCTGCTCTATTAGCCGGTATTGGCTCCGGTTTCTGTACCATGGATGATTTTAAAAGCATCAGAAAAATTGACTGCATCTTTAACCCTGAAATGTTGGAAAAAAGGCGCAATTTATTATATGGTAAGTGGTTGAAAGCTGTTGAGAAGGCAAGGGGATAGAAATATATTTCTTATCTGCCGGCAGGCATATATTTTTTGCAAGTCACAAATAATAAGGGTTTTTGCCTGATAAAGAAAGTGACTATAGATTAATTTTTAAAACATTATTAGTTTTAAATTTTATTCTGTATATTTGTATAAAATGAATTTCTTATGATTACTAAAACTCAGTTGATTCATAGTTTAGACAAATTGCCCGACAATTTTACTATTGATCAGATTATTGATCATTTAATTTTTGTTGAAAAGGTACAAAAGGGTTTAGATGATGCTCATAATAGAAAAGTTAATACTGTTGAAGAAGCAAAACAAAAGTTAACTAAATGGGTAAAATAATTTGGACAGATGCTGCTATTCAAGATTTAAATGATATAGGCGAATTTATAGCAAAAGATTCTGTGCGTTATGCTGAACTTACAGTTGAAAAATTATTTTATTGTGTAGATATTTTATCTCAACTTCCATATTCAGGAAGAATGGTGCCTGAGTTTGAAGATGAATCAATTAGAGAATTAATAAGAGGGAGTTATAGAGTAGTTTATCATATAGTTGATAATTTTACCATAGAGATTTTAACTTTGAATAATTGCGCTAGATTAATTAACAATACTTCTGCTTTTTATGATGAAAATTCTGAAACAGAAGATTAATTTTTTTATTTTAAATACCCCATCAACTTTACCACTTCCACAGCTTCTTTTACATCGTGTACCCTCAGTATTTTAACGCCTTTTTGAATAGCCATTGTGTTTAAAACTGTTGTGCCATTAAGAGCTTCTCTTGGTGATGTATTTAAAACTTTGTTTATTAATGATTTACGTGATAGACCTATCAATACGGGATAATCAAGAATTGTAAAATATTCGAGATTTTTGATTATTTCGTAGTTGTGTTCAACTGCCTTTCCAAAGCCAATACCGGGGTCAATAATAATATCATTAACACCCAATAATTTCAGCTTTTCAATACGCTCGGAGAAAAAGAAAAGAATTTCTTTTATCATATCATCATAAGTGGGATTAAGCTGCATGTTTGAAGGAGAGCCTTTTATGTGCATCATGATGTAGGGCACGTTATAGTGGGCAATAACCGAAAACATGTTCGAATCAAGGTCGCCTGAAGATATGTCGTTGATGATGTCAGCCCCTTCTTCAATGGCTTTTTGGGCAACTTCTGCCCTGTAAGTATCAACAGACAATACAGCTTGTGGAAAATGATGGCGTATCAGTTTTAAAGGCATTTTAAGAATATTCCATTCCTCTTTAACAGAAACTGGTGAGGCTCCCGGACGTGTAGAAACAGCCCCTATATCAATAAAATCAGCCCCTTCAATAAGCATCTTTTCAACATTTTTTATAGCAATGTCAATATCTTTATTTTTACCGCCATCGTAGAATGAGTCAGCTGTTAGGTTGAGAATACCCATGACTTTAGGTTTATCCAAATCAATTATTTTTCCCCGACAATTGAGCATGATGTAATTTTTTATAATTTTACAAACTTAATAAAAAATGTAAAATGGAACTAACACTGAAACAGTTTGATGCAGTAATAAAAATCTGCGAAGATATTTTTGAAAAAAAAATGAATGATTATGGCAGTGCATGGCGTGTTTTGCGTACAACTTCACTTACAGATCAGATATACATTAAAGCCAACCGTATCAGAAGTATTGATACGAAGGGTGAACAGAAAGTAAATGAAGGCATCAGGCCTGAATTCATTGGAATAATCAATTATTCAATTATGGCGCTTATTCAATTGGAATTGAACAATGACGAAGACTTTTCTCTTACATTGAAAGAAGCATCTGCCTTATATAAAAAATATGCCCAGCAATCCAAAAGCCTCCTTCAAAATAAAAATCACGATTATGGCGAAGCCTGGCGCAATATGAGGATCAGCTCTTTTACGGATATTATTCTTATGAAACTCTTAAGAATCAAGCAAATAGAGGATAACGATGGCAAAACTACCATCTCCGAAGGCGTAGATGCCAATTATTACGACATTATCAATTATGCGGTGTTTGCTATGATAAAGCTTGAGTTTGAGTAAGATTCAGAATAAATACTTCTCGCGCTAAGTCGCTAAGACGCAAAGAATATCCATTATAAAATTAAATTTATGTCTGAAAATGAAATTGCAACAATTGTTGTTAATTCATGTTATCAAATTCATAAAGAGCTAGGACCGGGTTTGCTGGAATCGGTTTATGAAGAAATATTATATTATGAGTTGACACAAATAGGTTTGAAAGTCGAAAGACAAAAGAAATCCCTGTTTTCTGGAAGGACATTAAAATGAATTTAGGCTTTAGAGCTGATTTAATAGTTGAAAATAAAGTAATTCTTGAACTGAAATCTATTGAATGTGTTTTGCCTGTTCATAAAAAGAAATTGATAAATTATTTAAAAATTACTGGTTTAAAATTGGGCTTGTTGATTAATTTTAACGAAAACCTTATTAAAGATGGTATAACAAGACTAGTAAATAATTTATAATTTATTTGGCTCTTTGCGTCTCTGCGCGAGGAAATTCTTAGTTTTTTTTACTTCAAATATTTTTTCTTAACCTCCTCATAGCTTGGCAAATCTCTATGTCCCCATTTGGCTATTACAACCCCATTTTTAATGAGAATAATACCGGGGTTAGAACGGATGGCTGTTTTAAGGGCTATTTCATCTACAAGATAGAAAGGATAGGCTGCCTGTACCTCATGTCTGAAATTGTCAATATAACTGAATGGAGCGGCTGTAAGTCCAATAAATGAAAGACTGTCTTTCTCAGCTTTGGCAGCAAATTCATTTAATTTTGGGTAGGCTCCTTTGTTTGTTTCAACGAGGTCGTAAGCAAAAAGCATAAACTGATAATTGGGGTTATTTACAAACTGATTTGTAAGGTCGTTGTCATCAATATCGTGTATAATAAAATCACTTATAGGTGCTTTTTTATATTCCTGAATTATTTTTTTCTTCTGATCAACAAACTCCCAGTTGGCTACCCATACAGAATCATTCCATGGATAATTATTCATCGGATATTCCTTGATTTCACCGGTGGTTTTGTTTTTATAAACAAGTGAGATTTCAGCAATTTCAGGTACAGGATTAACATAATCAGCAATTTTGTTTCCCACTTTCCAAGGCCTGAAATCAATTATGGGTTCATGTCTGTATGAGTAAACAGAAATAGAAACGATAAACAAAGCACCTGCAAAAACCAATAACCATTGTAATCTGGCCGAAAGGGGTGTCTTAAAACGCTTTCTATAAATAAATACAATTAATGCCGCAATAAAAATGAAAATATTTTTAATGAAAGTTTCATTATTTGTGAGTATAAGTGCATCTCCAAAACACCCACAGTCAGTCACCGGATTTTTAAGTGATATGTAAAGTGTAAGTGGTGTGAAAAAGGCCATAAATATTAAACTGCCCCATGATGATAATTTAGTACGTAACCCAAATAAAACAGAAAAACCAACCAGAAACTCAAATGAACTCATCACTATAGCTAAAGCCAGTGAGAATGGCACCATCCATTGCATCCCAAAAACTTCAAAATAATCGTTAAATTTATACACTGAACCAAGCGGGTCAACAGCCTTAACAAAGCCTGAGAAAATAAATATTACACCTACAATTATTCGAGATATATAATTTGCAATTTTCATATTTGTTCTTTTTTTAATGAAGCCCAAAATTATAAAAAGAAAACCTTGTCCTTTCATTTTTTAATTTTTTTTAACATCAATCTTTTCATAAAGTGCTATAAATATTTTAAGCGAAGCTTTTTTTACAATATAATAATTTAGATTATTATATGTATTATGTGCTGAATTCTAAAAAAATAAACGCTCCTGACTTCGACACTTTAAAAATTAAAAATGGCTTTAGTTTATAAATGCGTGGTTATTAACTTATCGTAGTAACTATTAATCTTTCTGTATTTGGCTAAGGTATTAGTATTCGTAATGCTTATTTCAATCATATCTTTTAAGGCTACTT
>Ga0172368_10000428_pt1 | contig 60273 bp, 49 predicted proteins | sample Lak11m_FD_114540 | JGI IMG/M metagenome (GOLD analysis project Ga0172368, IMG submission 114540) | Freshwater microbial communities from Kabuno Bay, South-Kivu, Congo - kab_022012_11m | ecosystem: Environmental > Aquatic > Freshwater > Lake | place: Democratic Republic of the Congo: South-Kivu... | reverse complement strand
GTACAAAAATCTTTGAAGTCGTTTATCATTGGAGCGTCCTCTGGTGTGTTTGGTTTCTTTGAGCAGAAACTCCAATATCACGCTTGAGGACTTTTTGTCAACTAGCATAAGACCCTAATAGCAAATAACAAAAGCAGATAAAAGCGTTTTATTAATAGGCAACGGTAATTTTCATTCATCTTTTTCGCTTTGAAACAGAACATTGTCTCTATTGTGTCTATGTAGCAGGCTAACGGTTAAGGATTGATGCGGTGCGGGGAGGGCAAGAAATACAAACGGCAGGGGGAAGCCGCCGCATCTGTCCGAGTTGAACTAAGCCGCGCGCCCAAGACGTTGTGGGTCAGCGTTTATTTGGGAATTGAAGGGTGCGCAACTTGCAGAAACCAATCTGCTGAAGGTGATTATACGCTTGTGGAAAGCAAGTGGCAAGAAAAGTGGTCTGGGGAATTGTGCAAAATGATGGCAGGATAAGGCAAGCAGGAATGGCACAGCCAGACAGCGAAAAATAAACGTTGCCTGATGAAGAAAATAAGAGCAGAAAGATGAGGTCATGGTGAGCGAGCTGCGGGGTGTGGCACAGTGCAAAGAGGCAGGTTGCGGATGAAGTTCATGGGTGAGCCACAGGCAGGACAAAGGAACTTTGGCGTAGCTGGCGCAGACGAAACAGGTTGCAAAGCGGTTGTGGTTGGAAGAATTTCATGAGTCAACAGGTTTTTCAAGGAAGCCAAAGTCTTGCGGCGGTTGTGGGCCAGGAAGCCAAAATAGCGGACTTTGACAAAGCCTTTTGGCAGCACGTGCTGGAGGAAGCGCTGGATGAAGTGCTCAACGGAGAGGGTGCAAAGTTTGAGCTTGCCGGTATCGGATTGGCGGTATTGGAAAGTGACCTGCGATTTCTCCAGGCTGTCCTTGTCAATGAAGCCAACCAAACGGCGGTTGCCGATAGCGACGCGGTAGATGTAAGGCGCAAGATATTTGAGAGCCGCTTGCCCATCACCCACGGGTAAACAATGAACTACCCAGTCGTGCGACCAGACCTGTTTGGGGACTCTGGAGAAGAGCGACGACTTTCGCAGCAACTGTTGGAAATGAGTGCGGAAGAGTTTGGAGAGCGCTTTGACTGGAAATAGGAAATCAGGGCGTGATGAAATCCAGCGATTGTCCTTCAAGCCTCCGCCTGGGATGAGGTAATGCACATGGGGGTGAAAGATCAGGTTGCGCGTCCAAGTATGCAAGACCCCGATCATGCCGATCTGTCCGCCGATGAAGTGCGGGTCTTTTGCCAACTGTTGTGCGGCCTCGGCAGAGGCTTGAAACAAGAGATGATAAAACAGTTGCTGGTTCTGTCGGGCGGGGTTACGCAATTCCTCTGGCAGGGTAAAGGTCAGCATGAAATAGGGAACGGGCAGCAAGAGATCACGCTGTAAAGTCAACCATGCTTCGGTACGTTCATGCTGACAGGTAGGGCAATGCCGGTTGCGGCAGGAATGATAGACGTAATGCGTCTTGCCGCAGGAGGAACAGGCAAAGACCTGCCCGCCCAAAGATTCGGTGCGACAGTTTTCGATGGCCCGCATCGCTTGACGATGGCTGGGCAGGATTCTATCTGCGTACTTCCGACGATACTCCGCAGCGTAGCGCCGGAAGATCTCCGCCAGGGTTAGCGCCAAAGTCTTGCGACAATCTCGTTGATGGTTTCGCTGGCTTGCGCATTGACAACGGAAGTCAAGTGGGTGTAAAGGGTGGTTGTTTTAGGCGAGACATGTCCCAAATAACCTTGAATCACGCGTAAGTTGACGCCTGCTTCCAGCAGGTGTGTGGCATACGAATGGCGCAAAGTGTGAACAGTTGCGTGTTTCTTCACGCCGCTTTCCAGCAACGCTGCGTGAAAAGCCTTTTGGACACCAGTCTCATGCATGAACTGACTGGTTTGTTCTGGCGCAAGCAATGCATGAATGGAAGGGAATAGCCAGACTGGGTTGCGATGGGTTGTCCAATATTGCCGCAGCATGATCAGGGCGGAATCCGGCAAGGGTATGTAGCGATCTTTGCCACCCTTGCCCTGGTGCACGTGAACCATCCTTCGCTGCCCATCAATATCCTTGACCTGCAAAGAGACGCCTTCCAACAAACGCAGCCCGCAGGCGTAGATTGTCGTCAGGCAGACGCGATAGCGTGTGTAATGCACGCAGTTCAAGATCTGCCCGACTTCTTGCCTGCTTAACACCACCGGTAGTTTGTTTTCTTTAGCAGGACGCACAAAATCAAGCGTATGCCATTCGCGCTTCAACGTATGTTCATAGAAGAACTTGATCCCACATAAGGCAATGGTATGCGTGCTGCGAGAAACGCCCTTGACATTCTTCAGAAAGAGAAAATACTGACGCACCTCCTCTTCGCTGATCCGATCCGGCGATTTGTGATAATGTCCCGCCAACTGGCTCACTGCATGCACGTATGCCCCTTGCGTCCGTGCCGCCAATCCCCGCAACTCCATATCTTCCATCATCTTTTGTCGTAAAATACTCATGGCTATATCTCCTGTGTGAAGTGGATTTCAATACAGGAAATATAGCCTCTTTTGGTTGTTCGATATGCAGATTTACTTCATTACCATCGAAGGCATTCCCCCCTGCGCGAAGCGCTTAGTTCAACTTTGTGTTCAGCAAGATTTGTTGTAAAACATCCCCGTGCGGGGTGTTTTACAGTGCCAGCTTGCATAACATACTATGTACAAATTACATGACTATTTTATCAGAAAGGCAAAAAATGCCTAACCCACAACGCAAACTCTCCAACATTCCGGTTGGCTATCTGGGCTTTGCTTAACGACAGTTATAAAGATATTTCGCGCTTCATCACGTTTGCCCGCTTTATACGCTGTTATGCCTTGTTGAAGTAAATCATCCATGAAAATGCTCCTTTTGGAGGTGGCGATTAGTTTGACAATGTCACATTAGACATTTGTTCTATGAATGATAGAAGTGACTACCACCAGATACAGCAACTTATCATTGGTTTTAGTCATTCATCCCGTATATAGGGAATTTGCTAAACCGTATATACAGGGGTTTCTTTATTGCCAACCGCCATATGGTGAATGTGACATTGTCAAATTAGTGACTTTTACGCTCTGATGGTTTTCATTATACAGTATCCCGCCTTTTGCGTTGTGTGTCATTTATTTTATAAAACAGGGCAAGCCGTAAAGCCTGCTGATCGAAAAAGCGAGTGGAGTCATTGACCCCGCTCGCTCCTTTTTTACGGGCATCTTCGCGCGCGGTTGTATCTACGATACAACAACCTGCGAAGCGGCCTGTGACAACACAGACGCTAATCCATTTTCGAGGTATGTCGCATGACTACTATTACGATCCAAAAATCAGAACTGGCAAATGCCGCGAGCGTTGTCCAGCCCTTCTTCACGAAGAAAACACCCCCATTCTCCTGCATCCAGATGCGCCTGAAAGACAAGCGCCTGGAAATGTTCGCCTCGCTTGATGAGGACGGCAGCGCCTACGCTGCAATCCCGGCCTCGTTTAAAGGCAAGGATATGCAGCGCTGGCAGATGCTGGACGGCCAGGCTCTTGTGGACGTGCTTGCCCTGAGTACGGCAGCATCCTTGGATCTGACCTTTTCCGAAACCAGCTTGATCATTGAAGAGACTGGCTCGCGCGCCACGCTGAAATTGATCCAAAACACTGGCCTGGCGGAAGACTCTTTCCCTAAGCCAGACGCCTCGCTCACGCTCGACGGCCTGAGCTTTGCCCACATGGTACGCGTCGGGGAAGCCGCCAGTGACGACATTGCGCGCGCCGCGCTGACGGGTTTGTATATCCATACGGACCCGGAAAAAAGCGAGATCACCTCGGTGGCCGCAGACGGTTTCATCCTGAGCGTTGCCACGCTTCGCGTCAAGACGCACAGCGCAAGCGAAGCCCTGGCCGGTGTGTATTCCGCCGATGCCCTGGCACGCGTGGTGCGTGCGGCCAAACCCGCCGAGTCGGACATTGTCAGCCTTTCCTTTCAAAAGAAAGGCATGCTTGTTTCCATATCACGCGTGAACTGCGAGGCTGTTTTCATTATTCCACTACTTGGCAAGGACTATGTGGACTATGCACAGGTCCTGCGTGGCAGCACACCGCAAGGCATGAAGATCGTTGTCCAAAAGAAAGCGCTCGAGTCTTTCCTGCGCCGCACGCGCACGATCAGCGGAACATTATACGTGCAGGCCAAAGGCGGTTATCTGTGGCTGCTGGCCGAGGATGACGAAAAAAAGATCGGGCGCGCTGTGGATAGCCTGCCCTTCGAAGGGGATCCAAAAGAAACGAGTCTGGTCCTGGCTTATGGCATGAACGTGCTGCGTCAGGCCATCGTTTCATCCATAGCGCAGGACGAGATCACGATTACGTTTCCGAAGGGTGAAAAGACCGCCCCCGTTATGGTGACTGGAGCCTTTGCTTCGGTGATCGCCATGCCACTGTCCCGCAAGGAAGAGGCGGATCCATTCAAGGGTCTCAAAGTCGCGCAGCCAGTTCTACTGCCCGCCTAAGCCAGACGCTTGGGCATAACGATCCAGACTGGAGGGACACCGTTCCTTCAGTTTTTTTGTTTTCAATCAATCAACACGAGGTATGTCACAATGACAAATTTAATTTTGCACTATATCCACCGCGACGAATCGAACTGGATGGATCACCTGAGCGTTTGCATCTTGAATCCCGCAGGTTACACAGCCAGGCGAGCCGAGCAAATGATTCGCGCACGCCTGATCGATCGGGAGTTCTTCTATCCTGAAAAGATTGGCTTGAACAAATCGAACTACGCCACACCCTTCGACTGGCATGAGCTTGACGGAGTTATGGCAGATGACGATGCTATGGACCCGCTCGCCATGACACTCGAAAGCCTGCTCGACAATCTCGCAGAATCCAACAAGGTTCACCTGCAACCAATCAAGGTTCACAAAGTTCCTGTGATGATCCCCATTCGTCTGGCCGTATCCTGGCTGGAATTCCTGTGCGAGACGCGCCAAGCCCTAGATGCGATCGGCGTGCTGCTCAACAAGAACAACGTGGTGATGGTTTTCAAAAGCGACAGCGATTGGCACACCATCGAGGAGACTCTGCGATTGGACTGCCAATCAGCCTGCTTTGAGCGTGACCTGCGCCGCGACATCGAGCGCGCGCTTAACGGAGCAAAAGAAATCTGCGATCTGCGTTCAATCATTCAGCGCATACGCAAAAAATCCGACAGCATTCAAAAATACGTTGAGAAGGCGCTCCGCCGATGAAGGCAAGCTGGCCTTTTTCCAGACCGCAGCGCCCGCCATCGCTTCACCATGCCATTGCCGGTCGTCTCCTGACAGGCATCCTGGTTGAAGAAGATAATCTTTTTCTGCGCTTTGTGGATGCAACCCTGCGCGTCAATCTAAAAACGCGTTCGTACAGTTTCGACCCCGTTCCGGTTCATTGGTTGATCCTACCCGGCTGGCTGCGCGTAGTGCGCGTTATTGAGGATCAACACCAGGTCATTCTGGAGACGTCCGGCAGTTTGTTCACTGCGCGCATCGTGGTGCGTGAGATAGAGCGTGAGTGGCGCATCACTTTTCAAGGTGGGCGCATCCTTGTGTCCACTTAATTCAACCTAGCGAGGTATGCAACCATGCAAACAAAATACCCTTACTACGTCGCTCCCGTTCAATCCAATGACAATTACAGCGACGAACCCACCCATTGCGCCTTTGAAGTGCGACCTTCGGTCGTACTGATGATCGCGTGGTATCTGGCGTTGGCGCGTCTGTTTATGCGCGTTGCCGATCAATGCTCGGAAGTTCGCTTCTATTTCCTGAACATCAGCTGGATGACTCTCATTGAAGACGACAATCTTCTTGGCGAGCAGATCATCGAAGAGGGCGGCTTCGCTGACGGAGACAAAATTGGCTCCTCATTCGACATCCGCGAGGACGGTCTGCGCGGGTATGAGATACAGGCCCTCTCTCTGGGCTGCATCCGCTTCCTTTGCTATCACAAGCACAGCGGAGTTGAATTCTTCTCGGATGAAATCAGCATTCGAGAATTGTTTGACGCCATGCGTTTTGAGCATGTCCTTGCAGAGTTTGAGCACCTCATTCTTTTGTGTAAAGCCAGAGCGATGTTGAGGAGGTTATTACTTTCTCAACATTGATATCGATATAAGGCGAACCCAAACACTGGGATCGCAAACACGAATAACCATCAGAGGGACGCTACCCGCGTCCCTCTTTTTTCGCGCCCAGCCGGCGTGTTGACTTGCGCCGCCTGCCTATAAGTTCTCCTTACAAGCAAGCGGGACAGGTCAATCTGATCTGCCCAAATTCATACGGAGGTCTGCTTTCATGCAAACAACTTTCATGGGCGTTTCATACACACCCTCAAAACTAAAACTACTCGCCCTGCGCGAGACACCTGCACAACGGTCCTTGACCGATTCAACAGCTTGCACAAATCTTGAACTGCTATCTGCAATGATCGGCGGTCCGAAACAGATCGAGATCGCGGAAGCGGTCGCCGCGCATTTCAAGGGCGACCTGCACCTACTCTTTCAAGCCTCGGTCTTGGAGTTGGTCTCCATCCCCGGCGTCGGCGAAGCGACCGCCGCGCGCATCAAATCCGCGCTGACCTTGTCGCGCCGCCTTTCGATGGCAAACATAGAGCGTACAACCATCAATTCTCCGAGCGATGCCGCCGCGCTCTGCAGTGACATGAGCACGTTTGATGTTGAACACCTGCGCGTCATCATGTTGAATACAAAAAACATGGTGCTGGGGATTGCAGATGTGTACAAAGGTTCGGTGAATTCGTCCCAGGTTAGGGTGGGCGAGGTCTTTCGCCCCGCGCTCCAGCGCAATGCCTCCGGCATCATCATTGCCCATAATCATCCGAGTGGGGACGCAACTCCCAGCCCTGATGATGTGGCTGTGACCCGGGCATTGGTTCAGGCGGGCAAGTTACTTGATATTCAACCCCTTGATCATGTCGTGATTGGGCATGGCAAATGGGTTTCCTTGAAGGAACGCGGGTTAGGATTTGGTGCCTGAACATGAAACAAAAAACTGTTGTTGGACTTCGCATAAAAAGCATGTGCGAACGAAATTTCATCAGGACTAATGAAGACCGTCTGGCGCACATGCTGGATTGCCAGGCCAGGCACTGCGCGGATGGCTATTCCTCCATGTCCGAAAAAGCCCTGAATAACATCGGCGATATTGCCAGTGTCAATTCCTGGCAGGCACATGATCCTGAGACTGGTTTCCTGCGCTTCTTCCCCGACACTCCAGCGTGGGTGTTAGAGATTGCAGAGAAGCGCCATTGGGTTACAAAATAGGAGCTGGGATGAACATCACGTTGCGCTCCATCCTTGATCCAGCAGTTCCCTCAATACAGATCATTCCGTTGTGCCGCGCGCTGAAAAGTCATTGCGGTGGCGATGATCCCTTGTTTCTTGATGAGCTTGCGAAGCGCCATAGCCTATCTGTTGATGCGCTATTCGATATGCCCGTTGAAGAATTGCTGGCACTCATCAAAGTCAACTCATTCGACAAACTTTTCCCGTCTTGCTTTGCAGATGGAGAAGCGCTCCCGCGCGGAGCGGATACTCTGTGCCTGACATGCCTTGAAAATGGCGCGTGCAAACAATGGGTGCAGGAGATCGCAGAAGATGTTTGCGCCGATCATCCATCCTGGAAACTGGAGGCCGTGACCGAGTTCGTTGCCGCGCATGTGTTGAACGGCGACTACGATCGCAATACTTCCATTCGCCAAATTACCAACGAATACACAATGGAGGCATGACGTTATGTCACTCACGACTGTTCTTTCATATCCCCAACGCGGTGTTGGCGGCGATCCGAAGTGGCGCGGCAACCACTCCCCGCATCTCAGCCGCGACCTTTTCCTATGGCTCAAACCGAAGCAAGTCATTGATCCGATGTGTGGATCAGGCACAACCGGCGACGTGGCAAGGGAAATGGGCATTGCCTGCTGGCAGAACGACCTGCGCAACGGCTTCAATATCCTGCGCGATGAACTGCCTGTCATGGGCGATGTGGTCTTCTTTCACGATCCGTACCACGACATCATCCAGTATTCGGGCAATGTGTGGGGCAGGACGCCTCACCCGGACGACCTGTCGCGTTGTCCCGATTACGAGACCTTCATCAAGCGCATGGACATCGCGCATTACAACGGCTATCAGGCGGTGCGCCCCGGCGGAAACCTGGTCATCCTGGTTGGCGATGTCAAACGCAAGGGTGAACTTTATCCCCTGCAGCGTGACTATCGCTGGTATGGCAATCCGGTGCAGATGCTCATTAAGCTCCAACACAATGTGTGGAGCAACGGGCAGACCTACGCTGGCTTTACTGATCCGCGCATCATGCACGAGTACGTCATCGTCACACAAAAGCCAAAGCAGTTCGCCTCGGCCTGGATGGTGGCGGTGCGCCGCTCGGAACGCCTAAACGTAGACCAGCGCGAAGTCGGTGGCCAGACCTGGCACGGCATCGTCTGGACTGCCCTGCTTGCGCTTGGCAACCGGGCAAGCTTAAACGACATCTACGATAAGGTGCAAAGCCATGCCCGCGTCCGCAAAGCTGAATATTCCGGCACAGACTGGAAGGCCATCGTGCGGCGAGTCTTGCAAGAGACTTGTCAATCGGTCGAGCGCGGCGTTTGGGTTTTGCCGCAGTACGTCAATTAATTACAAGGGAGGGCAATTCGCCCTCCCATCTTTTCATAACAGTCACAGCTTGCCTCGTCTGTTCTGGAGTCGCTCCAGGCCGGACGAGGCAGTCTGTTTCAAACTGTCAAATAAACCATCGGAGGTATTACCTTATGACCTTTCACAGTGAACATCTGCAATTAAAACCCGTGCTTGATCTGGCGCGGCAGCTCGACATCGCCACCAACCCGCATCCGCAGGCCATCTTCGAAGCCGGAAACGGAGGCTTCCAGGTCTGGTGCACGCCTGACGATCACCCGCAAGGCTGGAGCGGGATCAGCATGAATTCCGGCGCCTTCTCAAAACCCTGTGAGTATGCAGGCAGCGTGCATTGGAAATGGGATGACGAAACGATCGTGGGGCTTGAAATTGAAACCACGGCATACGCCCTGGCAGATCAAAAGCCTGATGAATACTGTAACCTAACCAAATGGCGTGCCAACCGCCATACGATCTTCAATCGCGAAGCAGACATCGAATGGCTCAAGCAAAAGATTGCCTGGCTATTTGCAAGAGCCGGTGTGCCGTTACTGCCATTTGAATACAAGCGATCCGAAAACGCATCCCGTTTACCTGATGACGACTGGCTCGAAGCCGGTTATGAAGACCGCGTCAATGGGATGGAAGAATAATCTCGAACGATGAGGTATGTCTTATGATCGCCACTCTTTCAGCGGTTGCATATGCCACCAAGTTTTACATCCCCGCTCCTCACGTTGATTGGAGCGCCATCCTGAACAACCCGCACACCCTGGCAAGTCTTTTGCGGAAACGCGAACTGCTTGGATACGGCGCATTTGGAGTTGTGTACGATGTTTCAGGCGCGGCGGTCAAGATCGGCTGTATCGGCGAGCGCGAAGCAAGTATCCAGCAATGGGTACATGAACATTACCAGCGCGCCCTACCCGTCTGGGCTTTCGGCTCGGACATTCCCCTCCCGAAAGTTGTGACGCGTGAAGTCTGCCCGCGTCATGGTTATCTTTCGGAATTGTGGTCACCATCGTCTGTGATGTGCCACTGCAACGAACCGATGTCTGTCCTGATCATGCCTATTGCTGAGCGCGCCGATCAACGCGGCGTGGATGGCAACGGAGACGGGATCAGCGATCAAATCTACCAGGCTGTATTTGAAAAATTCGGCGTCTGCCTTGATGTTCACAAAGGCAACTTTTTGGAATTCAATGGCAGGCTGATGGTCTGTGACTTTGGGGATACGAACGACAAAGTCGTGGACTACTGGTAACGAACAGTCCATACGGACGCATATTCCCTTGCAGGGAGGCCAATCGTCTCCCTGCTTTTTTATTCTGGGATCGCTGCCCTTGTTTGTTTCGCTTGAAACAGACAAGGGCAGCAGTCTCAATACAAGAGGCTGCCAAAAAATATTCTGGAGGTATGTCCGTATGGACTTCTATTTTCAAAACGATCAAGCGTTGGAGCTCGGCTCTCCTGCAAGGAAGTTTGAGAACAACGTGCAAGGCATTCGTCTCGCAAAAGAGATTATTGCACAGGGGCGCGAGGCATCCGCAGACGAACAAGCCACCCTTTCCCGTTATGTGGGCTGGGGTGATTCCGCCCTGCTGCGCCAATTGAATGGTTCGCAGGAACTGAAGGACCTGCTGACCGAAGATGAACTGCGCTCCCTGCGCGGATCATCTCTTAATGCGCACTACACCGCGCTACCGGTCATCGGCGCGATGTGGGATGCCCTGACTTATATGGGATTCGGCGCGCAGCCCCTGCGCATCATTGATCCGTCCGCAGGCGTGGGACATTTCAAGTCCCTAATGCCTGCTGATTTACGCGCTTTGGCGGATTGGGCAGAGGTTGAACTGGACAGCCTAACCGCGGACATCCTGAAACTGTTACACCCTGAAAGCAAGGTGTTTGCTGAAGGATATGAGCGCGTGGACTTTCCTCATAACTGGTTCGACCTGGCAATCTCCAATGTGCCCTTCGGGGATTATGGAGTCATCAAGCGCGAACTCCCATCCTTTCTGCGCAAGTCCATTCACGATTTCTTCTTCGCAAACACCGTCTCGCTCCTGCGACCGGGCGGTATCCTGGCGTTCATCACGTCACGTTACACACTGGACAAAAAGGATGGCAGTGTGCGCGTCTGGCTGGCTCGTCACCTTGACTTGCTGGCTGCCGTGCGCCTGCCGAACAACGCCTTCAAAGAAAACGCCGGCACAGAAGTTGTCACAGACGTACTGTTCATGCAGAAGCGCTTTGAGGAAACCAAGGATCTGCCTGACTGGGTCGAGACCGAATTCGTTTCCCAGAACTATCGTCAGACCAACATCAACCGCTACTTCACCCAAAACCCGCACATGATCCTGGGTGTTCCAGGCATGGACGGCACACTGTACAAGTCAGACGGCTACACCGTTAATGCAGATGCTCGTATTCTCGGCGAGGCGATGAAAGAGATATTGCGCTCCGTACTGCCAGAGAATGTTTTAGTTGTGGATAATGAGCCAAAGTCCGCGGAGTGTGCGGAGAGCGAAATTGCCATTACGTTATCCGCTCCGAATCCTGGAGATCAGGAACGCGTGAGCGGCTTGAAGGCCATCTATCTGGCCGCGAAGAAACTGCTTAAGGCAGAAACAAAAGGCGCCTCGCTGGTGGAGACATCGCAGCTGCGCCAGGAGTTGAACAACACCTACGACGAGTTCGCGGCGAAATACGGTCCGATCAACAAAGAGACGAATATCCGCCTCTTGAATGGGTCATACGAAGCACCCTTCCTGAAAGCATTGGAAGAATACAACCCCACCTCCGCGACTGCAAAGAAAGCGGACCTGTTCTCCGCGCCGATGGTGCGCTCGACCGCACAGGTTGAATCGCCATCAGTGGACGATGCCCTGCTGGTCTGTTTGGACAGCGAAGGCAAAGTCGATCTGTCCTTCATCGCTCATTTGAGTACGACAACTCAGGAAGCTGTCACACAGCAACTCGCAGGCCGCATCTTTCGTCTGCCGGATGGCAAGGGCTGGGTAACGGCTGACGAGTATCTCTCAGGGAACGTGCGCGAGAAACTGCGTGAAGCAAAGGCAGTTTCTGTGTTTGACACAACCTTCCAGGAGAACGTTGCTGCACTCGAGAGCGCAATTCCCCTCGACCTCAAACCCGACCAGATACGCGCTCCAATGGGAGCGGGTTGGATTCCAACCGAACTGGTTGAAAAGTTCACCGTCCATCTGTTACAGGAAGGTGAATATAAAATTGTCTACATTCCGCACCTGGCGCATTGGGAGATTGAATCCTCTTATCTCTGGCGCGTCCCCGACAGCATCGCAAGAAGTCGCTGGGGAACGGTGCGCACACACGCGCTGGAATTGATCGAAGCTGGCTTGAACGCGCGCACTGTCACTGTCTACGATGAAGTGGAGGGTGTACGCGCTGCCAATCAGATCGAAACGGTCGCGGCGCAAGCCAAGCTGTCCGAGATCAAAGCCGAGTTTGAACGCTGGCTGTTTGATGATCCCGAACGCGCCGCGCTTTTATGCGCAATCTACAACGAACGCTTCAATGCCTATCGTGTGCGCGACTATGACGGTTCGCACCTGAGCGCGCCCGGCTTGAATCGCAAGATCAACCTGCGCCCACACCAGAAGAACGCGGTCTGGCGCATCCTGCAAAGCCGCTCCACCCTGCTTCATCACGAAGTTGGGATGGGCAAAACATTAGCTGCACTGGTGGCGGTGATGGAGTCGAAACGCCTGGGACTGACCCGCAAGGCCATGATCGTTGTCCCCAACCACATTACAGCGCAGTGGAACATGAGCGCGCTGGTGGCTTATCCCGGCGCCAACATCCTCGCGCCAACTCCCGCTGACCTGAGCAAGTCGAAGCGCGGTGAATTTCTATCGCGCGTGGCCACCAACGATTGGGACATCATCATCGTCCCATTCTCATCTTTCAAACTCCTGCCCGTATCCGCTGAGACGCAATCTGATTTCTATCAGCGTGAAATTGATACGCTGTTCGATTACCTCTCGGAACTCAAAGCGGACAAGTCGCCCACGAAAGCGATCAAGGAGATCGAAAAAAGCATCAAGCGCTTTCAAGTGAAACTCGACACCCTTGCCGATATGCGCAAGGACGATGAGAAGACTATCACTTGGGAGGAGTTGGGCGTGGATATGTTGGTGGTCGATGAATTCCACATGGCAAAGAATTTGTATTTCTCAACTCGCATGACCCGCATCGCCGGGCTGACCAACTCGGACTCACAACGCGCATTCGATATGTTCGTGAAGTTCGGATGGATCCAGAAGAACGGCGGCAAGGTTGTCGGGCTGACCGGTACGCCAGTCACCAACACCCTGGCGGAGTTTTTCACCATGCAGAGGTACTTCCAACTGGAGACTCTGCAGGAGCTCGGCCTGTCTCATTTCGATGCCTGGGCGAATCAGTTTGCGCTGGCAGAAGCCGGGCTGGAGATGACCCCGGACGGATCAGGCTTCCGCATGAACACGCGTTTCCGCAAGTTTGTGAACGTGCCTGAGTTGATGCAAATCTGGTTTCAGGTGGTTGACGCGAAACGCGTGGATGACAATTCTGGGATCGAGCGTCCCGGCCTGTTTGAGGGCAAGCCCGTCAAGGTCTTGACTGACGGCGGTCAAGCGCTCCTCGATTATGTCTCCACTCTGGCAGAGCGCGCTGAAAAAGTTCGCTCCCGCATGGTGAAGCCCGATGAGGACAACATGCTCTGCATCACCGGCGATGGCCGCAAAGCCGCGCTGGATTTGAGCCTGGTCATCCCTACGCCGCCCAATTCAACCATGCCGAAGATCGATGCGCTGGCTGATGTCGCGGCGGATATTTATGAAGCAACCTCAACCGTAAAAGGGACGCAGATCATCTTCTGTGACTTGGCGACGCCGAAGGGCAAGTGATAAGTGATAAGCGAAAAATAAATTATCTGCGTAATCTGCGGATAAATTCTATAAACCAAAGAGAGCGGACCGTAATGGTTCGCTCTCTTTTTGGAGGTATTTCCATAATGAGCAACAACACTGACATGCAAGATGACATGATTCTCATCGGCCAGGAAACTGCCGAAGAGCTTGCGTGTACCACCAACATCTACACTGAGATCCGCAAGCGCCTCACCCTGCGCGGAGTGCCAGCGGAGCAGGTTGCATTTATCCACGACGCCAAAACGCCCGAAGCGCGTGCGCAGTTATTCGCCGCAGTGAACAAGGGCGAGATCCGCATCCTGATCGGTTCGACCGAGAAGATGGGCACGGGTATGAACGTGCAGGAGCGATGTATCGCCATGCACACCATCACCCCGCCCTGGCGTCCCGGCGATATCGAACAGCAGGTTGGAAGAGTTCTGCGGCAGGGCAACCTGTTCCCGCAGGTCTTTCAATTTGTGCATGTCACCGAAGGCAGTTTCGACGCCTACGTTTGGCAGTTGCTGGAAAACAAAGCAGGCTTCATCGCCCAGATCGCGCGCGGTCAGGTCACGAGCCGCGAGGTGGACGATGTGGACAATACGGTATTGACCTTCTCCGAGATCAAGGCGCTTGCCTCCGGCAATCCACTGATCATGCAGAAGATCGTATTGGACACCGAGCTTGCTAGATTGAACGCGATCCGCGCATCGTGGCAGTCATCGCAGTCCGGTGTGCGCGGCAGTATCCGCGGCATCGAGATAAAAAAGGCGGACGCTGAAAAAAGCATCGGCGTGTATCAGGATGCCATCAAGCAGCGAGACGACCGCACAACGGAAAAGTTCTTGGTCCAGTTGAAGCCGTCCATCGACGCGGACATTCTGGAAGCCGAGACCGACCGCGAAGCCGCAGGCAAGAAGATTCGCCTGCTGGCTGCACACGCCGCCATGCGATTGGCAGGTAGAGGACGCACTGAAACATTCTTCGAAATTGGCGCGTATCGAGGCTACGCTATCAACGTGACCGCCTCGACTATTGACGACGCTAACCAACCCATCCCACAGTTATTTTTCAAGATCGGGAATGAAATCCTGCTTGTGTCTGCTGAGACAGATATTGGCGTATCACGCAGTATGGATATCCGTCTGAATGCACTCGAGCACATGCTTGAGGATGCAAGGGATCGCATCGGGGTTGCTGAGGCGAAAATCAAATCGGCAATGACCGAGATGAACCGTCCCTGGGATCACGAGCAAAAGCTGCTCGAACTCGAAGCAAAAGTGAAAAGCCTTGATGCTTCCCTGAATAAGGATGCTCAAGCTCCGCAGTCCCCACTCGTACCGACTCCTCCTGAGCGTGTCGAAGGAACAGCCCGTGAACTCATCGCTCAAAAAAGCGATACTGCCGGCGAGATGAGATCAGCCCTTTCAGCCATGCGAGCCATGCTTGCCGATCCCGGCATCATCGTGCGCTTTGCGGGACAGAACGATATTCTGTCTGTGGATGGTCTGGATGATCTTGGCAGGGAGATCGAAATCAAGCAAGCTCTGTTTGACTTTGGGGCCGCCTTGGTGCAATACGATCTATTCGGCGGTTTCGTGGAAGCGCCCACGAAGAAGAACCGCCGCCGCTAATGAACACAGGGAGGGCAATCTGCCCTCCCTTTTTTATCGTATGACTCCTGAGAGAGTTGGCGAGCCTGAATATAAGTTGGCAAATTCTCTCAGCGGCCTTACGCCGTGTAGATTTCATAATGGAGGTACGTCGCAATGACACCTAATTTCCAACTCATCAAAGATGCGCTCGCTCAGCATTGCTTTGATTCTCTGGGCAATATCTACACCATCACGGTGGATGATGTGGTGGATTACATCGAAAAGGAGTTATCGCCAGCCATGACTGCCCAACTCGCCGCGCTCGACGAAACTAGTCTTGCCATTGAGATTGCGGACGTCATCGGCAATGTTGGGGTCATGGAGCTTGTAGAAGGCGCAATTTGTGAGGCGATCAAAACGCAGATTGCGATCGCACGCGAGGGCGAAGCGGAAGCCGCTGTTGAAGCGGCAAACGAAAGCAAACCCATCGAGGATGTATGACATGATCCAGGATAACTTCATCACAGAAGCCCGCCGCAACGCATGCGCCTGGGCGCGCAGTTTGCTGAACATTCCCGTGCATCACTGGATCATCCTGGACACCGAGACCACCGGTCTCGATGAGAACGCCGAAGTGATTCAGATCGGCGTGACGGATGGCGCAGGCAATATCCTGATGGATAACATTGCATGCAAACCGCTGCGCCCAATCCCTGTGGAAGCAACTGCAATTCATCACATTACCAATGAGATGATGGAGAATGCTGCGCCATTTCAATCGGCATGGGATACGTTGACGCGCATCGCGGACGGCAAGATCGTGGTCGTGTATAACGCCGCGTATGACCGCCGCCTGCTGATTCAATCTGCATCACGCCTGTCCATGCCTGAACCGCTCCTGCCAGTGCGCTGGGAGTGTGCCATGCTCAAGCACGCTGAATGGGTTGGCGAGTGGAACGACTATCACGGTTCGTTCCGCTGGCAGAAGCTCGTTGGCGGCGATCATTCCGCCCTCGGCGACTGCATCGCAACCCTGGAGACGATCAAAAAGATGGCTGAAAGTGGGGAGTGAGTCATGGATAAATTTGACAGAGAGTATTTCGAGCAAAAGGTCCAGAAATTGAAAGCCAATGGCGTTCCTGCCGTTTGGATTGGCGGCGAGCGTCATTGCGGCAATTACCCCGCGTTGGTTGCGGGGATGCCGGGTATTTACATGGGTGACTTGGATGACCGATATTCCATGTTTTATCCCGCCGTATGGAAATATCACTATGGCGTTCACGCCGCTAAACAAAACGTGCGAACGACCAGTGAGTAAGGTTTCAAAGAGAGGAAGGCCACAAGCCTTCCTCTTTATTTATTCATGGCATTGGCGTGGCCCCTGGCTTAATCGGCAAATTGAGACATATCACCTGATACGGTAACGGGCCGTCCGTTTTTATCCGCGCGAAGTGGTCTGCTTACGGCTGGCTCAGCATGCATGAGATATAATTTACGTATATGACGAGCGGCAAGGTTGACCTAACTTCAACGATTCAGAGGCGTGATGGATAACCCCAACATCAACGTCACCCAAAACGTGGGGGAAGTTAAGGAAGGCGGCACGGTCATTGGCGTGCAGGTCGTCTATCAGGGCGAGCCGGTGATGATTCCGTCTCCGGAGGATATCCAATTTCATCGCGCGGAACTAACAAAAATAGAAACCTACAACCGCTGGGCGGACGAGTTCTACATCCACGAAGAAGGCAAAGTCCTGCCGTTGTTTGCCTCGCCATATGATGACGATGGCGGACGCAAGCGCGCAGACCTGCTCCAGACCATCTGCGCGCACCAGCGGCTGTTGGTGTTGGGCGAGCCGGGCATGGGCAAGACCGTGGCATTGGAGCGCTTGGTGTGGGAAACCGCCAAAGCGGACGAGGTCGTTGTCCCCATTTTGGTGCAATTGTTATATTTTCAAGGGCTGGATTTGATCGAACTGATTCGTGTGGCACTCAATGAAACAAGAAAATTGACCTTTGACAACGCGAAGAGCGTGCGAGCATTTCTGCGCGAGACGAAATGCTTGATCCTGTTCGACGGCTTGAATGAAACGCCCGGCAGACAGCGCGAACAGGTCATCGGCGCGATTGCCAACTTCATGCGCGAGTATCCCGAACACTGCTACGTGGTGACCAGCCGTCCACAGGATGAGTTGTGGCGGAGGTTGCGTTCGGCGGAATTGATTCAAGACGCGGTGGTCGTGCAGACCATCAGCGATAAACAGGTGCAGGGATATTTGCAGGCACATTTGGGCAAGGAAAAGGGAGTGGCTCTATACGACCGCCTCGACGCCTCGCTCAAAGCATTGGCGCGCACACCGTTACTGCTCAAGTTGATCAAGGATGCGGGCAGGGGCAGCGACCAACTCCCGCGCAATCGCGGCGAACTGTTCGATAATTACGTGATGAACAAACTGCTGGAGCGCGAGCAAAAACTGGAACTTGTGGAAACGCCAGAGGTCAAGAAAAAGGCGCTGGCGCACTTGGCGTTTGCATTGCAGTTGGAACACCAACTTGCCTGCGACCGGGAATGGGCGGAAAAGATACTGGCTGAAAAAGGCTTGGGCGCAAAGACAGACACGATATTGATAGAAGCCTTGCTGCACGGTTTGTTGATTCAGCAGACCTTACCTGATAAACAACTCCTGCGCTTCATGCACCAATCGGTGCAGGAATATTTAGTGGCGTTGACGCTCTTATCCGAAGTAAACGTTGAAAAGAACGCCAGCCTCAAGCAAGCAATGTCACGCAGATTTTCCAATCACAATATGTCTGCCTGGGCAAAGGATACCTGGTGGTCGGAGAGTTTTGTGCAACTGGCAGGGCTGATGGAAGACGCCGATTGGCTGGCGCGCAGGATTGTGAATACAAATCCGTGGCTGGCGTGGTGGTGCGTGCAAGAGGGACGAGCCGTACCAGAGAACACAAGGGAAATGATTGAGGCGCGTTCGATCAAGTTGTTACATTCCCCCAAAGTTACCGAGCGCCGAAGGGTGGTGCAAATCCTTGCGCAAATCAAGAATGAGCGTGTTCTGGAGCCCTTGCTGATTGCGGCGGGAGATGATGATAAGGAAGTAGCCGGGTTGAGCGTGCGGGCCTTAGTTGAAAATGGAGAACCTGCCCGCCTGCTCATTAGGAAAGCACTGCAAAGCGAAGACCGACGGGCATGGAGAGCCTCATTCCGATATTTTGGAATTCAACCCGACGAATCGTTGTGGACAGAAATCCCTATGCAGGCTTGGGATGATATATTTGGTCAGCCGATGGTCTGGGTGCCTGCCGGCGTGTTCATGATGGGCAGCGACGAAAGAACGGTTCGCCGATCCAACACCCAACTCCTGCAACATTTCGAAACCTTACCCGATTACTGGATTGGGCGTTACCCAGTAACCGTGGCTCGGTGGGGATTATTTGTTAATGAGAGCGGTTATCATCCAAATCAACGCAGTCTACAAGATCCTGATAATCATCCGGTGAGATATGTAAGTTGGTATGATGCAGAGGCGTATTGCAAATGGCTCAGCAATAGGAGCGGCCTATTGGTGAGCCTGCCATCTGAAGCAGAATGGGAAAAAGCCGCGCGCGGTGTGGATGGACGTATCTATCCATGGGGGAACGAGTTTGATAAGGGTAAATGTAACTCGTCCGAGTCAGGAATTGGAAATACAACTTTTGTAGGAAAATTCTCTCCTTGGGGTGACAGTCCTTATGGATGCGCGGATATGGCTGGAAACGTGTGGGAATATACATGCTCAAAATTATCACATAACGAACAAATCTCTCGGGTGGTGCGTGGTGGCTCATGGGGCAACTCTCAAGACCTCGTACGCGCATCCCACCGCTGGGGTCTCCCCCCAGGCCCTGTTGGCCATTATCATGGTTTTCGAGTAGTCGTGCATCCCCTTATCTGTGAAGCGTTGAACGTTGAATCTTGACCTGAAAGGATACCCCTCATGCAATGCCCAAACTGCAAAACCAAAGTATCGAAAAAAGCAAAGTTCTGCCCGGAGTGTGGGAAGCCCATCGTTGATGCGGCTAACATCTCCGTCAAGCAGGAGGTTGGCAAGGTCAAAGGGACGGTGGTCGGACAGGCGTTGAAAGATGACAAACTGCCCACAGGCTTGAAGAGCGGCACGACGCAAAAAGTGGACAGCGTCGAATCTGGCGGGGTGGTGGTGGGCGCGTCCATCGGTGACGGGCAGCAGATCGGCGGGCAGCGTCTGTATGGGGATTCGATCCGCGTGGGCGATATCAAGGATAGTTCCAATGTAGCCATCGGCAAAGGCAATCGAATCACGGTGACGCAGGGCGCTTCGGCAGAGGAGATTGCCAAAGTCTTTGCGCCTCTCTTGCAGGCAGTACAAGCCAAAGCGGAGAGTCCCGAAAAGGCAAAAGCGGAAAGCGCATTGGACGAACTGGAAGCGGAAGCGGCGAAGGGTGAAGACGCGGACGAAGGCAAAGTCCAGAAGTGGTTTACTTTCCTTGCTGAGATGGCTCCCGATATTTTGGAGGTGGCGGTGGATACCTTCACCAATCCCATCAAGGGAATAAGCACGGTCTTCAAGAAGGTGGCGGAACGCGCCAAAGCGGAGAAAGGGAAATGATGGGTGTTCAAAGCGTCCTGAAAGAATTGCGCGCGCACGCCGAAAAGAGCGGCGATGACGCCCTGCTCGATCTCGTCATTGCGATGGAAGGGAAAGTCGCGGAAGGCGGAGCGATCAGCGTGGGTGATATCAGCAACAGCACGGCAGTCGCCATCGGCAACGGGATTGACATCGCCATTCACCAAAGCAATGTCCCCGAAGCGTTGGTGGCGCAATTGAGGGAACTGCTGAACGCGCTCGGCAAACCAGCGGCGCAAAACCTGCCGGCATGGACGCGGGGTAAGTCGCCCTTCCCGGGTTTGCGCGCTTTCGACGAGGCGGACGCGCCGGTCTTCTTTGGGCGTGCCGCGGAGACGGAACAACTGCTCGCGCGCCTTTCCAAGCCTGACTGCCGCTTTCTAATGGTGGTGGGCGCTTCGGGTTCGGGCAAGTCGTCGCTCGTCCGCGCGGGATTGATTCCGCGTTTGCGCGCGGGCGCGTTCCCCGGCAGCGAGAACTGGCAGATCATCGTCTTCACCCCGGACGCCTTCGGCAAGGGCGATCCGTTCGAGGTGCTGGCACAGGAATTGACGAAATCGAATATCCGCGCGACCGCTTCCCAGTTGCGGGATAAGCGCTCCGCGCTGTGCGAAATCCTGGAGGAAGGTCTGGGCGCGGACTCATCCGCCGTGCTGGTCATTGACCAGTTCGAGGAGTCCTTCACGCGCGTGACGGATGAGTCCCTGCGCGGAAAATTCCAATCCGCCCTCAGCGAAGCCGCGAACTCGCCGCGCATTCTGACCGTCGCCACCCTGCGCGATGATTTCTATCAACGCTGCGTCCAGTCGCCGGTTTTATCGCGGCTGATCAATCGCAATGGATACAGCACCTTCGCGTTGAGCGCGCCCAGCGCGTTGGAACTGTACGAGATGATCACCGCGCCCGCGCAGGCTGCCGGGTTGGAGTATGAAGGCGACCTCGCCCAGCGCATTCTCAAAGACACCGGCTCCGACCCCGGCGCGCTGGCATTGATGGCGTTTGCGCTCGACCAATTGCACAAGGCTTCGGGCAGGGACGGCAAACTGACCTTGCAGGCGTATCAATCCTTTGGCGGCGTGCAGGGCGCGATTGGCACGCGCGCGCAGGAGACCTTTGAGAAACTTTCCGAAGCAGCGCAGAAAACTTTGCCGCAAGTTTTCCGCGAATTATTGGAAGTGGACGAAAGTGGAACTGCCACGCGCAAACGCGCCCCATTGGAACAAGTGGAACGCGACGCCGCCAGCCGCGAACTGACGCAGGCATTGATTCAAGCGCGGTTATTGACAACCTCACGCGGCGCGGATAACAGCGCGCTGGTGGAAGTGGCGCATGAGGCGCTCTTCCGCAGTTGGAAGCAATTGAAGGATTGGATCGAAGAAGCGCAGGATGATTTGATCCTTCTGCGCGAAATATGCACTGCCGCCAAATTATGGGAGAAAAACGGATCGAACCCCGATTACCTGTGGCTGGATGAGCGTTTGCAGCCCGTGTACGAAATGCAAAAGCGGCTAGAGCCGGGTTTCGACGAAGTAACCTTGCAGTTCATTCGCCCGGAAGCAGAAAGATTGCTGGAGCAATTGAACGATCCCAAAACCACCCATGAAGACCGATATGATATCGGAAAACGTTTTGACAAACTTGGTAATCTGAAATGTGATCCGCGTCCCGGCGTGGGTTTGGTAAACGCCATTTTGCCTTTACGCCCAGAAGAAGGAAAGGCACAAAACTTTACTTCACTGCGCACAGGTGAAATGCGCCTATGGGGTGATAAGCCTGAACACATTGGCTTGCCCGATACTGTGTGGTGTTATGTTCCCGGAACGAACGGTGAAGTTGAATTTTATAAGACAAATAAATATGAAGAAAATTCTAAACCTTATGGGAGTTTTATTGTTCAACCTTTTTACATTGCCAAATATTCCATCACCTACCGTCAGTTCGAAGTCTTCCTCAAAGCAGAGGATGGTTTCAGAGATTCGCGCTGGTGGGAGGGTTTATCTGCCGATGAAAATCACAAGAGTAAACCTGGTGAGCAGAAATTCAAATTTTACAACCACCCGCGCGAGAACGTCTCGTGGTATGACGCCGTTGCTTTTTGCCGCTGGCTGAACGCGCGTTTGAATTGGACGAAACTTCCAATGAATCTGGATTTGAAAGCACTGGATGCTTTCATTGGCTTGCGCCTGCCGACCGAATGGGAATGGCAGTGGGCGGCAACGGGCGGGAATCAGGAGTATGAATATCCCTGGGGCAAGGAATGGGATGGGAGTAAAGCCAACACTCGAGAAAGCGGCTTGGGACGCGCGACGGCAGTGGGCATGTACCTTGCGGGTGCTGCCAAATGCGGCGCATTGGATATGAGCAGCAATTTGTGTGGCTGGTGTTTGAATGAATACAGCAAACCGGAAAAGATTGATTTGAGCGGCACTGACAACCGGGGGATGCGCGGCAGCTCGTGGTACCTCGGAGGCATCGGGCATGTCTCCTACCGCCACGGCAGTTTCCCGGCCATCCGTAACCACAATTTCGGTTTTCGTTTGGTTGTTCGTCCTGCGGGAATGGAAGGGTCTTAACTATGATTAGCAGGAACCCCCTCTGTCGGAGTACCGACATCTCCCCCAAATACGACAGTTTAATTTTGGTTGGGATGGAGAGTGTTCAGGTCGAATTTGGGGGAGGACGGGTGGTGGGGTAATCAAGCAAATCAGGGGAATTATGGTTGGGACATGTAGGTAAAGGAACCTCCGAGAAAATCTGTTCGGAGGTTTTTTATTTCCTATATTGCTGTCCCTTTGAAGTGACTCGGAGCCATGTATGACGACTCATCTTCAATCGTATCTTCACTTGTCGTTTCTAGTTTGAGTAGACTCATTGTTTCTGACATGAGTTCGTCTTAATTCCCACTGCCAATGATGACCACCAAATGGGTCATATCCTCACCAATCAAAATCTCCCCGCTGGCAAGCGCCTGCTTTAGCAGTTCAATTTCCTTCTTGGTCGCTGTTCTGTCCAGAAGTTTTTGAAGCGCGTTGGTCTTGTCCATTATGCTGACTCCGAAGGAAATAATCGTCACATCACTACTTAATTTCACACTATCCGAACTGCTAATGAGCTAAGTTGTTTCATTATAGCAAGAAAAGTCCGTAACCGACCGCTTTGCATGTTCATCCTCCGGGTGGGCAAGCGAAGCGGCCTGTTTTTATATCAGACCGCAAAACCATTTCACGAGGTATGTCACCATGACCGTCACCTACATTACGTTTGGAAACATCCTGCGCGATGAATCCAAAGCCATCGTCATTCCCGTCAACACGATGGGCATCGCCGGCGCCGGGCTTGCTCGGCAGTGGGCGCTTCAATATCCCGACGAGCATCGCCTGTACGGCATTGCCTGCAAGGATAGGCGTTTCAATATCGGTGAAGTCCTGCCGGTGATCTCTGCTCCCAACCGTCTCTTCCTGTGCTTCCCCACCAAGATCGTACCGCAAAAGCGTTCCGAACTCGTGTGGATCGAAGATGGATTGTCCGACCTGAGACAGTTGATTCCCACCCTGCTGATCAAGTCCATTGCGCTTCCCGCTCTGGGTTGCGGCTTGGGCGGTCTGCCCTGGATGCAGGTCAAGCCGTTGATCGAAAAACATTTGGGTAACTTGAATATTCCCGTGCATGTGTACTTGCCAAGATAATCCCAAGGATTATCAAGATGAAAAGACCGTTGATTCAAATGGATCAGCGGTCTTTTGTATTTCCACTTCTCCCATCTCTCTTCTCACTATTCCCTATCTTTTATGGAGGTATGTTATGCAAAAAACATTTACCCGCTCCACTGCAATAAAAGTTTGCCAGGAACAGGCGGCAGTCAGGGTGGCAGGGTATTTCTATGCCGTTGACTTGGGCGGCCACGTCCGCCCACGACACCACCGTGTGGGAATCAACGCCGAGTGCACCTGTGCCCTGGGCCGCTCATGCCCAGCTGTGGACGCAGTGCGCGCCTATCTTGCCGATGGCGGTCCACGCGCTGAGCGTCCTTCATATGGCTTCTATCCGGTACGCCCGGCTAAGTGTCCCGTGTGTCACGCAAAAACGGTCGTCGCCCAATCGCTGAGTTCCCGCAATCGCGGCGAAGGTTGGATTTGTCCCAGCGGCAAGAGCCATTACTGGCAGCATCGAGCCGCAATCAGCGCCATGCGCCAGAAACTGGCTGCACATGGAAAGATTGTATAGGAGGCCGGCCATGTGTCCATCAAAACCCAGGCTTGTACTGATCGAACAACACAACATCGGGCGCGATAAATTCTACACAACGCCGCTCTTCTGGGACTGCGAATGCGAAGAAGGTTACATCCATGCCTGCTTCGAAGAAGCCTGTCCAGTGTGTGGAGTGGCGCAGGAGGAATCACCGAATGCCCGCGTGGATGAAGTGCTTTCCCGTTCCAGTCAACTAAACGGCAAACTCATTGCGGCGCTTGAAATGATCTGTGACCGTGTTTGCCCAGACCTTGTTTCCATTCCGTTCTAGGCAATTTGCCTGGATTTACTTGAAGAGGAGACGCAGAGTCTCCTCTTCTGCCTTTTATACAACATCCGCGCCGCATGGCGCGGAGGAGGACTATCCATGAATCTTTTTGAATGGCTCAAAGCCAATGACCATGCCGGCTTCGTCATTGAACCGGGGCGCTTGAAACGCGCCAACGATATTCGCTCCAGCCGCCCGACTGTTGGGAAGAAGAGCAATGGCGAAATTGTCGTGGAAACGACGATGCACGCCTATACCGTGCAATGGGAGATCACCCCTCGCAATCACAGTGCAGTGGTTCACCCCACCTGCACCTGTCCGGACTGGGCAGATCGAGGTCGTCATACCCATACCCTGTGCAAACACCTGTTGAGCGCGGCGCTTTTAAATGACAGCCTACCCACCGAAATTGCCAGGTTGAAACCTGAAAATGCCGGCACACTCTTTGCCTCGATGGAAGAAACATTCGATGCTGAGGAAGTCGGAGGTTTCAATTCCAGTGTCAAACGCGAAATCTCAAAGGCTGTTGCAAGCCTCGCAGAGAATGTGCTAGCTGTCTTGAAGGAAGGCTATGCCCCATTTTTGTTGGGACCGACTGGCGTGGGCAAGACCTCGGCAATTCGCCAGGTTGCGCTCGCGACGGACAGTCTCTTGATCGAACATGCCGGCGCAGACTCATTTACCGATTCCGATCTGGTGGGCGTGGAAATGCCGAATGGCAAGCGCATGCCCGGTCCAATTGGAAACGCGTTGTCTCACGCGCGCGAAGCAGGAGAACCCGTCCTGTTGTTTTTGGATGAGTTTCTGCGCTATAACGCACGCGCCCAGGAGTCGCTCATGCGGCTGTTGCTTCCCATCCCCAGTGAAATTACGCGCGTCATGGGCATTTCGTATGACGGCGCGATCCGCGCCACGTCCGCTCCGTTCTGGGGCGACGAATGGGCGCCCGCCGAAGCGGTATCGATTGTGCTGGCTGCCAACCCGTGGGGCAATATCCCCGATCCCGCCCTGATACGACGCACTGTGCCGATCATGGTGGGTTTCAAGCAGGAGGTGGCTGGGCTCTTTTCACAAAAGACGCGCGCTGCGATTGACCTGAGTTGGAAAGGGACCTCAGACGGTTCTCTCCCGCTCCCAATCGAATATGGTGAACTCGCCCGCGCCCAAAGCGCTGACGACCCTGCCATCCTTACACGTTATGCCAATCGCTTGATGGCGCTTGATCCTGCTGCGGCGAAAGGCTTTGAGACTTTGCTTGGAAATCTTGGAGCGAAGTCATGAACGAGCTGCAAGCGATCCTCAACCTGATCGCCAGCGCGTTGCTTGGAGACCTCGCTTCGTTTCTTACCCCGCGCCTGGTCATTGCCAAAGATAACACCGCCTCCACCGATGGAAGAATGTGGGTCCGGCTGCCTGAGGAGTTCCTCGGCATTCGGCTGGGTGAAAAGATGCAGGTCTTTATCGGCTTGCTCGCGCATGAAATCGGACACTGGCTCCAGCCTCTCAGGGAGATCGAATCGGTGGAGCAGAAGACCGGCATAAACCACGACATCCTGAACATTATTTTGGATGTTCATCTTGAGCATTGCGTGCCGATCATCTTTCCGCTCTTCGCCAAACCGCTTGAAGCGGTGCGCATCCTGGTTCGTGATGCTCACAAACAGGATTATGAAAAAGGCTACAAGGAAGCGGATACGTTTCTGGAAGCCGCCGATGCCGCCCTGCTCTTTGGGCGCTTTTGCGTTGAACCGGGATTACCGTTTGACGCGCCGTATGTGTTGATCCAACGTAAGGCCACACGCAATCGTAAATTAGACGAGAACAGAATGAACGATCTCATTGAAAGGGTTGACTGTGTGACGCTCCTTTCATGCGCAGAACTGCCAGGATATATCGCGCAGTTGGCGCGTGATTTCCCGGAGTTGTGTCAACGAGGTCCATCCTTTGGAGGAAAGAATCCGCTTGATAGTCTCAAAAGCGGCGGTGATGGGATGGATATTGCCCGCGAGGCTTTGCAGGGTTTACAGGTTAATCCAAGCCAGGCGTCAGCAGAGGTGATCGAAGCCAGGCCTTTTGGGCATACCCCTGCATCTGCAGAGACGCTGGCAATCAGCCGCCAGTTGACAAAGCGTTGGGATGTCGCGCCTGTGTCTGGAGTTATCATGGCTCCCGGCAGGCTGAACCGCCTGGCCGCTGTGCGTGGCGATCCGATGCCCTTCACAATGCCTGCTCGGATAAAGGGCAGGCAGTCCCCGCAAACGAAGGTTGTTTTGATCGTGGATTGGTCAGGTTCAATGGGTATGAATGAAAACGCCCCTTGGAAGGCCGCTTTACAGGCAGCCCAGGCAATCGCACTTGCGATCCGCTCGACCGGCGGGGATGTGCGAGCGGCGATCTTTGCCGACCATTTGTGGCATGCGCTGGATTTCTCCGCAGACATGCTTTTTGCTGGGAGCCTGGGATCCATCTCTCTTCTCGAAGTAAAGGGAGAGGATACGGATTTCTCCTGGCTGCCGCATATCTGGCAGTCCTTCCCCGATCATCGCGTGGTGTTGTTGACCGACGGCAGCGGGCATCCGCCCAGCGCGATCCTTCCATCCGGGAGGAAGCGTACTTCGGTGGTGCTGCTGCAACTCCGCAGGAACGCGCCTGCTAACGTCGCGCAGATCGAAGCAGCCGTCCAGTCTTTTGCATCCAGCTTTGTCCACGTGGATGATTTGAGTGAACTGGCTGCGGCTTGGGCGCTGCTGATCCCGCGCAGAATGCAGTAACTGAAATACGAGAGCGAGGCCATGAGTCTCGCTCTTTTTTTATTTAAGGCAAATGATTCATGGCATTTGCCAACCCACAAAAGGTCTGATAAAATAAATTCGCAATCGTTCAGGATGCCCCCCTCATCCTGGGCGATTGCGCTTTGTTATGTTATTTACTTATTAGGACAACCGCTGTCGGTTTTGCGCTGGAGGGTCAGTTCGAGGGAGTTCATTTAGGGCCACATAGAAAATTTAACATACCATCCGAAAGCGTGAGTTTCGTTTGATGAGTTGCTGTCTTCGCGTTATCCGGGTTAAGGAATATTTCAAAAAAGGGGCTAAGTGGTCTTCTCGCTGTACCTTTTCGGCCTTCGAGAACAATTTCTAGGATAAGTTTGGTCACATTCACTTCCATCAACTTAGCGAGAAGACTACTTAGAGTTCGCACCTCTCCGGTTTATCTCCCCATCGGCAAGGTCTCGAATTTTTGAAGCGTCAATGTGCCCAATTCCTTTGTGATAGTGTGTTTCTATCTCCCTTCCTGCTGATCTATATTCATCTGCAGAGAGATCTAGTTTATCAACTTCAACTTCCTCTTTCCAGTAATCCTGTTTTTCAAGGTTATTGAGATTTCCAAGAGCTATTAAATCTTCATTATCGATTTCTGATGGTTCTTTTTCGAGAATCTTTTGAATTAAATTTATCATTACCTGTGCTACGGGCAAATCAAAATCTTTGTCTCTAGTCACACCTAATAATACAGATATGGATTGTGCATTACAAATATTTTCTAGCTTTTCAGTCATTTCTTTAGTGGTGAGGTAATAGTTTTGACATTTCCATGCTAAAGGTCTGATTGTTTTTATCCAAGTAAAGTAGACCCCTGCACGAGTATTAGCCATGTTTTCGTCAGGCTGCCACCCTAATCGGTCAAGAGCTAATGATGCAGCATAACGAGTGGCATTGTCTTTTTCACTCAATGCAACACTTAGGTGCTGCATTGCAAGTGAACCCCCGATTTCACAAAGCCTCTCGATCCCAATATTGCGTATTTTAAAGTCTGAATTACTAAGAAGTGCTACCATATCATCTAGGTTATTTGAATCTGTTAATTGTGCTAAGGCTGTGGCGGCTGATATGCGAAAATTGATGTTGTCGGTCTGAAGTTCATTGCGGAAGATTTGTTTTGCAGGTAGGCCTCCTATGTTAATCAAACCTTCCCGCGCAATTTTTTGTAAAAAATTGTCATGAAGAAGTGTGGCCAACTCATCTACAGCATCAACAGATCTCATTCGTGCGAGTACCTCAGCTGCTGCTACTCGACGCCAATTGTGATTGTTTGTATGTAATTCCTCATAGAGATGCTGGATTGCTGGAGAACCAATTTGTACAAATACCCAAACAATACGGTTAATATAATTTTCATCGATACGATTTGAATCTCGTAAATGCATACCTAACCTTTCGATTAAAAATCCTACCGCTCTCTCACCAATACTTTCCATAGCAACAGCTAGATAATCGACCCCATGAATCATGGTATGCCAAACGCCTTTTTCATCCAACTGGGCCAAATTAACAAGCTGTAGAACAACAACGGGATTACCAATCTCAATTAGTGCTTTGACAGCAATTTCCTGCTCATTTACGGAGTCTCTTCTACTTAGCACTGTTTGAAGAAGATCAATAACATATTTTCCATCCATTTTTGCTATTTCTATAACTTTCGTGCGCACTTCTCCTTTCTCCCCTTTGTCATAAGTTAGTGATGATAAAAGTGGATTAATCAGAGCATCCACATTTCTTGCTACTGTCGAGTCCTATAAACTCATATCACCGTACTTTAACAAGAGTCTCAAAAAGTCGTATCACCGCCAAATGTGGCTCAAAATGGCTACAAAATCCAGTTTCAGGCATAAGAAGCGAGTCATTTTAGGCAGGCTAATAAAGCCACAACCCAAAAACCACATGAATTCGTGCAAAAAGTTGTCCGACAGGTACGACTTTTCGAGACTTTCTCCTGTTCAAAGTGGTATGACTTTATGAGACTCGACACTACACCAAAAAATATAGGTTTATAGGTTGTAAATAACGCTCGTATAGTTTCTTCTTGAATATCCTCATTAGAGTCAAACAAAAATTTTGAAAGAGGCCCAATGGCCTCTTTATCCTGTAGTTCCCCTAATGCTTTTATAGCGTTGATTCTTAGGCTATGGTCTTTGTTATTTTCCAGAATCTTCAGTAAACGCTGAATATCTTTTTGTGATTTCAACTTTTCAATGTCAGGCGAACCGAATAGTCCTAAGAATGGCATAGCGATCTCCTTTTGCAATATTACGAGTATTTTGCAATTGTATATACTATAAGTCTAACCCTATTCTTTGACAAGACACGTTGCTGATGGCGAGTGGCTTGGAGAGATAACCGCTCACCAATCCGCGATAGACGGCGGTAGATGTCTCGGGGCTGGCAGGGACATCGTCGCCGTGCAGGTAGGCCAGCCGTGCAGCTAAAGCGGCATAAAAGACGCGCTCCATGTTGGTACCAAAGCGGATGGAGACTGGCACAAAAACTAGCGCCAAATTATCACGATCTTTCAAACTGTCCAGCCAACGGACGAGCAAGGCGGATTTGCCTCATCCAGCTGGAGCGGCCAGTAGGAGATAAGGGGTAGGTGTCGCTAGCCAAGTATTGATGAGCATCCGCAGGGCTTCGTCGCGTCCGCCAAAGGAATAGAATGCGGTATCACTCTTACTGGTCTGTAAGAAGGAACTCCCTGTTCACGAATATTTATCTCAGTATAGTCCAAAAGGACGCCGCGCGGCAAGACACGAGTAGCGTTCTTTATAGGGTGTCATTTTCTTTGTCAGGTGATTGAGTTCCTGTCAAACACTACTGGGGTAAAAGGATGCTGTTGATATTCTCCCTTTCTGTCCACCCCAACACTGTTTTGGTTGCACGTTCCAGTAACGCACAATACCTTTTCACATCCACCATCCTTGGTTCTATGCCCAACTCCCAGGCACGGACTCGCTCCACACCGCGAACGAAGATAAAGCGCATGAATTGCCCGGGTGCGACTTCCCTGCCGGCGGCCTGCAACTGCATGGCTGCGCGTGCGGCAGGGGATGGTGATGTATAGCCTTCCACAGCTTTACTCAAACTTTGGGTGACCACCAACTCCTCCAGGGGAACATGTCCATTTTGCAAGTCTCGCTTTGCCTGGGCCAGCATGTCATTAATTTCTGGAAGATATTCAGGCACTTCATCCAGCGACCTGGCCTTTGCCAGGCAGTTCAATACTTTCAGTTGAATCTTCTTCACCCAAAAGGGAGTATCCCTGCGGCGGGCTTCGATGCCGCGATACTTCACTTCCCCGTTGTTCAAAACTCCAAAATATCGATTGGACACGGCGATTCTGGCATCACGTTTGGATGGAGGGAAACACGCCCAGCGATAGATGCCTTCGATCACGATGGGGATCTGCGTCTGTTCTGTGATTGCTTGCAGCATGGGCTCAAAATCCTGCTTTTCATTCAACCCTTCTTTTTGTACGAACAAACTGTCCACGTACATGTGTAGGACCGTGAAGCCCATGTCCTCGGCCACTTCCTTGGCTTGCAGCATCAGCTCGCGGCTGATGGCCGTCACCCTCTCATGCGACTCGATTTTCCCGAAGCGCGCGTTCTTGTAACCCAGGTATCCAAAGCACACTACCAATAACCACTTCAACGCGGCGCCACGCTGTTTCATGCTCTTCACCCGGCAATCGCGCTCATCCATCTTGCTGATCAACCCCTTGAGCTTCAGCCGTTTTTCAAGCAGGGGGCGCAGGGTTTGTGGAATTAGTCCATCCTCTGGTGGTCGAGTAGGGCAAGGGTCCTCCTTGCCCGTATCGAAACCACCAATAATTTCAGGTGAAATGTTGTGATGCACGATGATGCTCGGATACATCGAAGCGAAATCAATCTGTGCCACATCGCGATGCATACCGATGATCGGCTGGTAGATCAACCCGCCCTTGTCGGCGCGGATCAAATCTGTCAGCGTCTTGCTCCCCTCGGCTTGTTGTTTGTTCAAGGGAATCATCACGCCCGTTCGCAGTGCAGTGATCATTTGCATGGCGGTGATGCCTGCGCCCGGCGACTTGCGCGCCATCTCCTGCACGCCGATGCCCGTCACGCGTGTCTGCTCGAGCACGCCATCCAGCCCATATTCGCTGAACAGCAGCGCATTCCTACGGTCAATATGCCAGCGGCCAAACAGATGACTCTGCGCGCCGCGGTGGATGGTCTGTCCGTATGCAAAATAACTGCCGGCCTTCTTTGTCTGTATCTCGCGGTCTTTGTCCCGGTTGATATCCAGGCGAAGGCCTGTCTCTTTGCTCCACTCGGTCAATTTTGGAAACAACCACGCGTCGCCATGATTCGTGAGGATCAGGTCGGGATCGAAGCGAAGCAGGTCGGCCTGCAAGCCGATGAGGAACGGACGGAGCGGATCCACGCTCATGCTGTATTCTCCCCGCTCATGCCTAATCCTCAGCTTGCTCGGCGGACGAAAGGCAGGGTCCACATCCGGAATGATCTCCATCACGCGCAAGGGAATTGGTTCTGGGAACAATTCCCAGGGGGAGTCCAAAGGCTGGATGGTCTGGATCAACTCTCGGCCAAGCGTGATGCGACAACGTCCAAGGAGATAGACTCCTGTTCGAGCGATGAATCTTAATGTAATGGGAATGTCCGCGTCGTAGTAATCCAGGGAAGGGAATTGGGTTTGCAGTTCTTGGATCAGTTCGCTGTTACTTGTGAGTGTGACCTGCATGACATCACGTTCCCCCAAAAACAGGTCACGGCGTTTTACGCGAGCGAGTTGCGCTTTGCCTTTGAGAAAGGTCCACGCGGCGCGCAACAGCTTGAAATCTCCCGCGACATAGAAGGTGATGGGAAAGTCCATGCGCAGGCGAAGACGCTCACCAGAGTCTGTGATGAGCCACAGAACGATGCCGCCTTCAGGATGGTCATATACATCGAAGAGCCAGCCAGTGACCTCATCCATTTCTGCTTTGTTCGAGCTCATGCCGAAGCGCGGCGATCTCCTTGGCCTGCTCCAGCATGACAGCCAGCAGGATGGTCTCAAACGGTAAAAGGGAATCGGCCTGGCTGATGGCGGTGATGTGTTTGCGCGCCGATGCAAAGATGCCGTCGAAGATGTATTGATCGCTCCTGCGCAAGGCGCGGCGGAATGAAGCCAGCATGGTTTCGGTCTCGTCGAGATACTGCGTGATGGTGCCGAGGGTGCGTCCCATATTTCAATCCTGTCATTGCGACCGAAGGGAAGCAATCTCCCGGTATGAGGGGACTGCTTTGCAACAAACACTCGCAGTGACATCAAGAAGTTAAAACAAACTCATCTGGTGTTCTATGTTTGTTGTTGAGGAGGCGAGTGTAAAGACTTCGTCAGCTTGCTCGCAGACTCTTTTCAAGAGAAATTCCTTCTCTGCAAGAATGAGGGGCTCAAGCGTGACGGCCACGGGTGCAGAGACGAGCAGGCGTTCAATGTTTGTGAGACACAGGTATAGTAACCTGCCTGCCTCATCCGGCTTGACTTGGTCATCCTGGAACGTAGCGAGCAGGTTGAGAATGACATAGGGCTGGCCCAATGCCGGCGTACTCTCCAACAGGTTTGCGACTTGGTAACAGGTAAAGGCGCGGCGCACGAAGATGCGCTTGGAAATGGCATCCACTTGCAGGCTTTTTCTACGGATCAGTTGCGCGACGCGGTAGGCAGGAAAGCAGTTACCGCCATCTAATACGGTAACAGGTCCGCGCAGGGCAAGTTCGGCAATGAGGTCGGGGATGAAGGATGCGTGCCTTGCACGTGGGATGAGGGATACGAGCAACGAGCCGGTTTTCAAGCAGGGGAGAAGGTCCATCGCAACAGCATACGTTCCCTGCCAAAAAACAAAAAGACCCCATCAGGGGACTTTTCGGGTGAATAACGGGTGCGCCAGATGTAGTTGAAAGTATAAATATAAAGCCACTGGCAAGTAGAAATTATTGCCAGGCGCTGAAATCCCAATCTGCCAGCATCACGCGCAGGTCAGTACGTTTATGAATGTTGAATTTCCGCAGGACATTTTGAAGGCGGGACTTTACAGTATCGGGAGCAATGTTCAGGCGAGCAGCAATTTCGCGGTTGGTGAATCCCAAGCAAGCCAGCGCGGCAACATCCTGCTCTCGAGGGGTAAGGGCGCGCCATTTGCCCCATAGATCTTCGGATTCGTAATACTGAGTGAGGCCGGCGGCCACCAGGTCTTGGATCAACTCATCTTCAGGGCGCCCTTCGTGCTGTGCGAGGGTGGTCAGGGTAACTTGCATGCTTTCACTGACCTGGTATTTGCGAGGGGCGGATGTGGGACGCAAGCCTATCAGCGACAACAACCTGCGCCAGATAGACATGGGGAGATTGTAATAGAACAAGTGTTCTTGTGTCAATGATTACATTATTTACAAGTCAACCTTACACCTGTATCACCCTCTCCGCTCTCAAATACGGCTCGCCGCGCGATGTGTCCATCTCCATCATCCCCGTCACCAAAATCGGGGAAGTGGAATTCAGTAGATCCTTTGCAGCGCGATACACATCGGGGAAAGCAATCACATCCAGAGTGCCAGTCAGATCTTCAAGCGTCAGGAATAACATCGGCTCGCCTTTTGCGGTGCGACTGCGATGCGATGTCTGGCGAACCCCTGCCACGGTAACTCGTCGTCCGAGTTCGCCCGCCGCGTCCACCGTGGAGATGGAGCCGCTCGCTGAAATTTGATCAGCCACCAGTTCGAGCGGATGCGCCTCCAGGCTTACGCCCAGCAACTCGGCCTGTGTCTCCACCTTCTGCTCCAGCGTCCATTCCGTCTCGTTATCTTCCCAACCAAACAAGCTCATCTGCCCGGCCTGCCAGCCGCTTTCCAACCGCCGCAAAATGGATGGGATCGTCCCGAAGCCTTCCAGCCCTCCGACGCGCGCCAGGTTGATCGCCTCCTGTGGACGCGGATCGACGCGCGCAAGAAATTCATCCAATGAATGAAAGGGAGCAAGCTGGATGATGCGCTCGATCGTGCGACGAGTCAACTCTTTGACCTGATCCAGCCCCATATACAACGCTTCATTCCTGACCTGAAAGTTGGTCCCCGACCAATTGACATGCGGCGGGCGGACGGAGAGTCCCATGCGCCGCGCTTCACTTAGGTACACGCGCTGACTGTAATAGCCGCCCCAATTTGCCAGCACCGCCGCCATGAACTGCGCGGGGAAATATTCCTTGCACCATGCCGAACGCCACGCCACCTTTGCGTAGGATGCGGCATGTGCTTTGGGAAATCCATAACCTGCGAAAGCCGCCATCATCTCCCATACTCGTTCGCCAATGGCTGATGGAACGCCGTTCTTGCTTTCGGCTTCGCTGACAAATTTCCTTTGAAGCTCCTGCATGCGTTTGCCCGGGTCAAAGTGACTCATTGCTCGTCGCAGGAGATCGGCTTCTGCCAGACTGAAGCCAGACAATTCATGCGCAATTCTCAGCACCTGTTCCTGATACAGAATAACGCCGAAGGTTTCATCGAGAAGCGGAGCCAATGCAGGGTGCAGATGGCTGACTTTCTCTTCGCCTTTGAAGCGGCGAACAAAGGCATCCTTCAATCCACCCGTGAGCGGACCAGGGCGATACAGCGCTAGCGCCGCCATGATGTCATCTTCACTGCGGGCATGGATCTCACGCAACGTGGAGCGCATGCCCGGACTTTCAATATTAAAACAGCCGATGGTCTGACCTGTCTCCACGCGTTGAGCGGTACCCTCATCGTCGGATGGGATGGCATCCAGCGCGGAGACCAGATTGTCATATTGATCCGGTTTGCTTTCGGTAATGAACTCGCCGACATCGCCAAGGACGGTCAGGCCGCGGATGCCGAGCAGGTCGATCTTCACCAGTCCCAATGCTTCCACAGAATCCAGATCGAGTTGTGTGATGATGATGCCTTTACTCCCCGATCGCATCACAGGGACAAGGTCGGTCAATGCGCCTGGAGCCACGATCAATCCACCTGCATGCACAGATAGATGCCTGGGCAGTTTCAGGATGGCTTCCGCATCGTCGAAGATTCTTTGATGGTGTGGATATGAGGCATGCAAATCCGCAAAAGGAGAAGGAGGCTCCTGTCCTTCCTGTGTTTCTTCGAACTTTGCCCAGAAGGCGTACGGCAATTGAACCACCATCTCGCGCACTTTGGCGGGTTCTAGTCCATGCGCTTTGGCAACATCCCCCAATGCCGAACGTGGGCGGAAGCGGTTGATCGTCCCGACCATGGCGACGCGGTCTTCGCCGTATGTAGCAAAGACATGCTGAATGATCGCATCGCGCCTGCGCGAGCATAGGTCTGTATCTATATCGGGTGGAGTGGTGCGCGCAGGATTGAGGAATCTTTCAAAATATAGATTGAGCCGCAGTGGATCGGGGCTGGTGATCCCCAAACAATGTGCTACAAGCGATGACGCGGCAGAGCCTCTTGAAGAAAATGGAACGCCAGTTTTACGCGCGTAATTCAGCACTTCCTCCACGATTAGGAAGATCGGTTCGAAACCCGCGCGGGCGATGACATCCAATTCGTGGTCGAGGCGGGTTTGAATGGCAGGTGTGATTTCGCTGTATAAAATCTGTGCGCCAGCAAATGCTTTTTGACGGAGATGCTCAATTGCGGACAGTCCAGGCGACAATGGAACAGTGGGCATGTGCGCCTTGCCAAATGGGAGGTCGAAGCGGCAGCGTTCCGCGATTTCAATGGTGGCAGTTAATGCTTCGGGGTAATCCTGAAAGCGGGATTCCATTTCCTGTGTGCCCATGAAGTATGAGTCTGCTGGCGCGATAGCATTCGATGGAATATCCTTCAATGGCCGATTCAATCGAATTGCGGTGACAGTCTTTTGTAACTTGGATTGTTCAGGGGAGAGGTAATAAACAGGATGTGTGGCAACAATGGGGAGCGCCAGGCGACGCGCAAGCGCTGAAAGCTCCGCCGCACTGGCCGGGTCGCTCAAGGAAACATACAACCGATCTGGGAACAGGTCTTTGAGTGGGGCAGGGTTTGAACTCAGAGCGATCAGGTCATTGGAATAGGAAGCAAGCAGGTCGAGAGAGCAGGTGGCTTCGGGATCATTCCGCAAGGCTAGCGCACTGCTCAACCTGCAAAGATTGGACCAGCCCTCTTTGCGTGTAGCCAGTAATTGCAGTGAGCTATACTCAAAGTCAATCTCTAATCCAAGAATAGGTTGGATCCCAAATTGCTTGCACGCGGTGACAAATTCAACTGCTCCTGTGAGCAGGCGGTGATCGGTGAGTCCCAGCGCGGACATGCCCTGCGCCTGCGCGGCTTGGACAAGTTCAGCGGGAGTAGCCAGTCCTTCCTGCAGGGAATATGCGGAGTGAGTGGTGAGATGGAGATACATCGGCTTGATTGTACAGGGTTTTGGAAATGGAGACTGAGCTTATTTCACCTTCAGGCAATTGAAATCATCCTCCAGTTTCCCCGCTGTGGAAAAGATTACCCGATATGCCTCGCCAGGGAAATCCACGCCATGTACATCTTTCGCCAAAGGCGTGTAGCGCAGTTTATCGCGAGTGAGGCAAGCGCACAGGCTTACAGATGAACCACCCGCAACCCCAAATGCTCTTCGTATCCATCGAAGTCGCTGTCGTTGTGCAGAAGTTCGTGATCGTTCTTGATGCAATAGGTGGCAATGAGATTGTCGACCGTCTTGCGGACAGTGACTCCTTTTTGTCGCAGGAAGCGATAGTTTCTAGCGCTTTGCACTGCCAATGCGGGACTGACCATGCTTGCTTGCATATACTTTCCCAATGTGCGGCGGACTTTCTCAAAATCGGGATCGTGGCGAAAACCCTGCAACACTTCCGCCAGTATCAGGTCGCCGATGAGGATGGGGGTTTTATCCAGAACGGTGTGCAGAAAGTCGGTCTGTGAATTTTCAACGCCGTTGAAATAATCAATCCAGACGGTGGTGTCAACAACAAGCATGGCTAATGCACCTTCACGCGTGACAAACGTTGATCGTCCAGATTGCCATCCCAGGGCAATTTACCGCGCAAAGCGCGGACTTCCGCCTGCTCGTTCAAGAGGATCAATAGCCTTAATGCCTCATGCACTACTTCACGCTTGGTTTTGATCCCAGTCAACTTTTGGGCACGCTCGATAAGATTATCGTCAAGCACAATATTGGTTCGCATTTCTCTCTCTTTTCTGTGTGTATAATTTTCGATTATTATGTGTATTATACATCAGAATAACCCAATTCATTCTTTCGCCTTCATCGCTTCGACTACGCTCCCCCTTCGGGGACTTCGCAGCGCAAGCCTTCCGTCCCACGCCTCCGCTCACTCCATTCACGAGACATCGCGCATTAGATCATCCCAAAGTGACGTAACGCCGCACGAATCGACTCCACCTTCTCCGGCGGACAAAGCCTGGCCCTCTCAACACCCCTGCGATTTGGCGCCTTCCCCATCGCCAAACCAGATTGAGATTTTACATCCGCAATCCAGCAGGTTTGAGGCACAAAGCCATGGTTTTGCTTGACCCATGTTTGGATTTGTTTATAGGTTGCCATAATATCACTCCTTCCGTCTTCATCCATCCCATACATCCACTTACTCCGTTTGCAAGATGTCGCGTCCGACGTATGGCGTCTCCATACAAGCGGACTTCCTTCTCCTTCAGCACACGGCAGGTTTCGCCAGGGAAACCTGCCCTGAGCCTGTCGAAGGGTCTTCGCCGTGAACTTCTTTAGGGTTGAGAATGTAGCGCAATTTATCAGTACAAGTGAAGATTGGCGATTATTTTAATTCAATCAATTTGCAATTTGATTTGGCAAAGTTAGTATTATTAAACCAATTTTTAATACCATCATCTTTGGAAAACAGGAGTATCTGAGTTTGACTGGATAGATTCTTTAGGTATTCGAGGGTAGCTTTTTGGCGAGTCGCGTCGAATTCCACCAACGGATCATCCAGCAACAATGGTAATTTTTCGCCCGAGTTGCTCATAAGCTGTGTAATCCCCATTCGGAGAACCAGATAGATTAAGTCACGGGTGCCAGTGCTGAGTTGCACCGTGTCAACCAATTCATTACGCTCCGGCGCTAAAACTTGCACGCTCAATGAGTTGGGGTCAATTTTTACTTGACGATAGCGTCCAGCAGTAATGTGTTCAAGTTCATTTTCGACAATCCGCTCCAATTTTGGTGCAAATATTTTCTGAAATTCGCGCGTGGCAATGGTCAGTTCATTGATTGCAAGCTCAAGAGCCCGGCTAAAGTTACCTAACTGCTGTACATCTGCGCTTGCTAGGTCAATTTCTTCATCAAGTTCTGCGAGGTGGCGAAGATTCTTGGTACCCCGATTAACTGCATCCTGTAAGCGAGTCAAGCGGTCGCGCTCTTGTAAAACCTGGTCATTTAATTTTTTCGAGTTTCGCTCATAAACTTCTGGTTTATCACTGACCGTGAGTTTCTTCCACTCCGAATGTTGTTTGGTTAATTCTGCTATTTTCGCTTCGAGGCTGGCAATCTCTGTTTCAAGCTTAGATAGGCTGGCTCGTACTGCTTGCTGAGCCTGAACAGCAGCATCGTAAGAGCGTTGGGCTTGCTGCCAGTTTGTGAATCCCTGGAACGCATCTTCGAAACGATGTAAAACCTCATCCAGAGGAATTTGATTTATTTCAATCCCGATTGCACGAACAGCTTGTAAGATCTCATTTTCCAGGCGCTTGGTAGCATCCTCTTTTTCAGCCCAATCGTTTATATCTCTTTGAATGGTCTGTGCCTGTAATTGTATCTGCTCCAGTTGTCCCTGTGCTTTATCAATCTCTGATTGGGCAGAGTTATGGGCTTGTAAATCGGCGTCCAACTGAGCAAGATGTTGATCGGTGAAATCACCTGGAAGCAGCCCTGAGAATTTCTTGATCAATTGTTGACGGAAATTGAGCAACTTTTCTTCTTTGATTGTTGCCATTGATCGAGCTTTGGATAGTTGCTCCTCAAAATCGGCAATTTGCATCCTTAGCTGCTCTAGGCGCGACTGTGCTGCTCTCCATTGGCGGTGACTTTCCAATCCATCTTCAAATCGCCGGATGCCTTCTGGTAGTGAGCCAGGTTCAACCTGAATCTTGGCTTTTGCCAGCAACTTGGTGATCTTCCCTTCAGTTTGGGCAAGGGATTGCTGTTGCGTCTGGAACTGGTCCCACTGCTGTTTTACCATTGCAGCCTGAGATTGAATACGTTCTAAAGTTGTTTCTGCAGCAATTAACTGCTCTTTTTGCTCACAAGCCTTGAAAAATTCGTCTACTGCATCTTCAACATTAGGCTCTGCAGAACCAAAATTCTGAAGCTCTTTTTCCAGGCGGACCTGAATTTGTTGCATACGGTTTTCGGCTTGTTGTTGCTGGGTACGGCGTATGTCCCATGTCTCTTTACGTTGTTGAATCTGAATGGCCTTTTGTTGGTAGTTTTGAAGCCGCTGAAGCAAACTGGCAAATGTGCTTTCTTGGATTACATCAGGAACCAGTTGCCCAAGATTCTGGTGTAGTTCAGCTTCAGTAAGATGTAATGCGCTTTCGCTATTCGTAATTTCATCGTGCTGGCGAGTAAACTCCGCATAAATTGGCTGAACCTGAGAATAGATCGTGATCTCAGTAGGAGTTTGATCTACCACACCAGTTTGTTTCCGCATTAACAAGGAACGACAGCCGCGCCGTGGCTTCGGAGCTGTGCGCACACCGCTTTGAATTTCCATTACGGCGGTTTCCAGACGCTGAAACTCAGCAACAGGCATGCCAACTCTGCTCCAGGCCTCTTGTGATTGCACAAAACGATTCTGAGCTGATGCAAGTTGCTGCATAGCATTCAGCCAGCGCTGCTGTAATTGATTCAGACCAGCCATCCCAAGTTGCTCGAGTGGTTCTATGCCCTGCTTTTCCAAATCAAATGCCTGCTTCTCGTTTTGGTAGGCATGATCAGCCTCAATAAATTGCCTATGGGTTTCTGCCACAGCTTGCCTGGCGGTGTCTAATTGGGAGGCAATCTCTTGGATACGAGGCTTTTCTTGCTGAGGAGTATTGCGGACATTTTCCAAGCCAGCTATTTGTTGTTGTAGAACCTCAACTTGCGTCTGCAATTGGCCCAGCTTTCTCTCAGTCTCGGACATTTGTTGGGATTTTGTAGACAGGCTTTCACACAGAGGGGTGTATTGCGCTGTAAGTTGTAGCAGGTCATCTCGCAAATGGGCAGGATAATTACTCCAGCCCTGCCACTTTTCTACCGTAGCTTGGGCATCCGATAAAATCATCTCCCACTGGGCTTCAGGTAAACCAGCTTGGTTGGCAGCCTGTCGGATTTGCTCTATGATCTGTTTGGCTTGAGCCCAATCGGCCTCCAGTTTTCCAAGTTCCTGACGGCCTTTAGTTATTCCTTCGTGGCCACTCTGGCTTAATCCGGCCAACTTTTGGGTTCTTAAAGCAATGGTCTTTTGTTGTTCTTGAATTTTATTACGAAGGATTGATAATTCCTTATCCAGCCAATTCTGCAAGACAGTGCTTGCCATCGCTGCGAGTTGTGTTTCAAGGTCAGGCAAATCATGGGATGTACTTGTACTGTTCAATGTTTTGCGGAGGCCATCAAGCTGAGTGTGCAGCGTCGAGAAACGTTGTTGGGCACGGCGAGCCGTTTGTTCTGCCTGATGAGCATCGCTCTGTGCCTTTTCATATTGGGTAGATAGCCGTTGAATTTTAGGCTGAGCATCCGCTGGAAATACAGACCAGGCCTGATATTGTGAAACAGCTTTTTGGCAGCGCTCAACCTCAGCGTCCGCCTGTTCAATTGTTTGGCGTTGCTGCTGGACAGCTAGCCGTTGGGCTAACAAACGCTGATACTCCACTTTGTCGCGTTCACGTTGTAGCTTTTGAAAGCTCTCTTCGGCTTGTGCAAGTTCGTGAATCTGGTTGGCCAGCACTTGATGTTCGGTTTGCAAGCTAGTGCGTGCAGTTTGTAAACCTTCCAGACGACGTTGTGCTTCAGGCAACGGTTTATTGCGTGACCTTTGGGTGCCGATTTGTTCTTTTAAAGCAGTCTCGAGGAGTTCAAGTGCCTGGCTGGCTGTAGATTCTTGTGAAGCGGATGCCGATAACCTCAACAAGATGTCGGTAATCGCTGAAGCAGATTTTTCTAGCGCTGCCAGTTCTGCTTGACGAACTAAACTGGTATTTTCAAAAACCTCCCTAGGCATTCCGATCAGATCTTCGGCAAAAAACAATCTTCCATGGGATGATGATGGAAACTTAGAATTAACACTCTTGCCGCTTTTTAGATCGTAAAGTGTGGTTTCAAGCTTTGGGGCAAATGTACGCTCAACTCTATATTGTCCTCCCCCTTCGATTTCAAAGATTAGCTTTAATCCAAAAGAAACCTTCGTATCCCAAGGCTCATAAATTGCCATAGCAGCTTTTTTCGCTGCAGTGATGGAACTATCATCAAAAAAGCCATAAAGCGCCGCCAAAATGGAGCGTTGTAATGTAGATTTACCAGCCTCGTTGCACCCGTAAATCAGATTCAAGCCAGGGCCAAATTCATAGACCTGCTTGACCAATTTACCGAAACCATCAATTTCAAGCCGTTTTAGTTTCATAAAGACTCACCTGCTTCCCCTCAAGGGCTTGCAATGCAAAATTTAGGGCTGTTATCTGCTGGCGACGCTCGGCCTCGTTTGCGGCGCTGCGAATGCGATCCAAGAAACGCTGGACTAGTAAACCCCTCACGGTCTGCTCGTGAGCCAATTGTTCCAGATCGTAACTCAATCCAAAATGACTTTCCAAACGGAAGAATGCTGAAGTTTGGATCAAAGCCTGCAAACCAGAAATACTCAACTCTGAATTCGGTCGTCCGACCAGCGCAACTGTAATTGCCGAATGGGATGTTTGGGTACTCATAGCCTTTAATGCAACGTCAATGCAGCGAGCGGCATCTGCATTTGATGTACAGTTGGCAAGGTCTACTTCGACTGTGTGATAATGCCATTGCTGTAAAGATAGAGATTGTATCCGAATGGTTTCGCCATCTATTTCAACGACCGCTATTTGGTGAAGATTATGTTCATCAGAAGGTGATAGCGGCTCGGGACTGCCAGGGGAGACGATTAGTGGTTTTTCAGATGACGATATTTCTGCAGCATAATCACCTCCCAACAGAGCGCAACGGAAACCGGCCTTTTGCACCGCTTCGTTGCTAATGGTGTGTATGTCGCTACTACTACGCCCTCGCTGTGCATGCAATAACAGAAAGTTTATTCCCTTTGTTGGTTGGAAGCTATTGAATAGCGTCTGCCCATGCGCCGGTGGATTGCACGCGCCCCACAGATGGATATCGGGGGCAAGCTCCAGATGGGTGAGCTTACCCTGGTTAAAGATATCTACATTCTCTGGCCAGTTTAAACGAGCATAAGGAGATTCGTTCGTATAAGGATCTTTGCCACCTGGTGCAATGACCACGCGGATCGGAGCGAGCAGGGCCAGTTGCTGTTGGATGAAGTCGGCGGTTTCTGGAAGCAGATATTCTTGCACAAACAGATTTCCACTGATCGTAACCGTATTTACCTTGAGTTCACGGGCGCGCGCAAGGATGCGTGTCAGGGCGGCGCGCAAGTCAAGCCTGCGTTCGTTGCAATATTCCACAGGAAAGCCCTGCCCGGCAAAGGATGCATCCAGGTGCAGATCAGCAAAGTGCAGAATCTTGTAGCTCATAATGCCTTGTTATACCGCAGTCCTGGTGCTACCGCCGTGTTGGCTGAGCCGTGGGCGGAAACGTATCTTAACTGCTTTTTGCGTAAAAATACGTTCAGTGGATTTTGTCGCCCAAATAAAAGCCTCCCCTGGTGCGATAGCTGCCATTTGTTGCGGTGTCAAGTCTGAAAGCGCCGTGATCGATTTTTGAATGTGTCTGAGCCATTGGGGCGAATTGAAACGGTGCAGCACAACCAGAGAAGATAGCTCAATAATTGCATTTGGCAGAGAAGGTGGGTCTTGCGATGCAATCAGCACTGAAACGCCCTGATGCCGCATTTGCCGAATCACGTCCACGATGTGGCTGGTCAAATCCGGGTTGTCCATATACTTATGAGCCTCATCAAAAACAATCAGCTTGTTATATCCATCATCGTGCCCAGCATTAGCGAAGATGTTGAGCATTACTACAAACAGTCCTAGCGCCTCATCTTTATCAATAAATTCATCCCGCAGGTCAACGATGATCAATCGGCCAGGTTTTAGCATGTTGGCTAAGTGACGTTCATCATCAATAAACTGAGCCGCAAAATTTAGTCGAATGTGAGCAATGCTTTTCTGTTGATCGGTCAAGTCGGACCCTTCGATCTCTGCTCTCAAAGTACCCAGGGTCATCTCCTGGCGGAGCTGGCGCATAATCATGTTGATCTGTTTCATGTACATCTGGTTTCCGCCAACGCCCATCAGGAAACGCCAATCTTTGAAGGAGAGCTCCCGAGAACTAAAACTAATTGGTTCCACTTGAACGCCGGGGAACTCTTCCCGGCGTTCTGAAAGCTTATCTGCAGAGGTAAGTATGAGCACATCTTGCAGGGCTGTTGGCCTTGCACCGTATTCCTGTTCTAAAACTTTGATCTCGCTTTCCTTGCTATTGGGGTGCACCATAGAGACAAACTCAGGCGGATAATCCTGGTTTTCATGATAGTGGAAAATAACGGTCGCCAAAGGTCTTGGTAGGTGGTTGATGCCTGGCAATGGCTGGGTAGCCATTTCGACAATTGTACCCACTGTGTAGGATTTGCCACCTCCCTGAACGCCAAAAAGGCTGATCGTGTTTGTGCCATTTAAATCCAGAGCCAATAGTTTTCCGCCCGCTTTGCCGATTACACCATACTGGCGGCTTAGGGTAGTTTCCCCAATCAGAACATCATATTTTGTCTCTAGACTATCAACCGTCTGGTGATCTTCAATTGGTTCGGATTTAGTTGGCGTTGGTGGGGTGGATGGCAGTGGTATCACAACGATCGGTTTTTCGGCCTTGATGTCGGGTTCTAGCGAAGTTGGCGATTGGATAACTGGCGGAGCGATTTGTTCAACAGGTGGTTTGATTTCTAGCTGTTGAGGAATTTTTCCGCTTGAGGTTGGCATGCCGCGCTTTATTTGGAATTGAGAATCAACCTTACTGTTCGATCCGGTTGACTTACGGAAAATGGTGCGCACCTGTTCATATTGCATATCTTTGCGCAGATCAGAAGAAAGCAAAATCTCCTCTCGCTTTTCAGCAACCAGCAGAGCTTCTGAGATTGCTGCCACTGGCTGTCGGGCTTCTTGAAGCATAGAATCCTGTCTAAGGCCAGCATCTGCCAATCGCTGTAAATAATCTTTGCCAACCCGGTAAAAAACCAGACCGGCATGTTCTTCATCCACTGTCAAGCCCTGGCTGCTGAAATCAAAAATCAGACCGACACCTGAAGTCGCCATCTGGTATCCCTGGTCCAGGGTTTGAATAAACTCAGAGAAACGCAGTCCGGCTTCCCGACTGACCAATCCATATCGCTGAGAACGCTGCAAATAGAAGGAAAGCAGGGTAATAAGTTCACGGATTTTCACTTGCCGGTCAATCCTATCTTGATTCTGATGATGGGGATCAAACTGCTTCCGCAGTTCAATTTCGGTATTGGTTAGTTGCTCCTCAATACCTTGGCGTAGACTTAGATAGGCGTTGATATCGCCTAAATCCGAACGCAGCTTGACTTCAATAATGTTGAAGTGCAGTGCTCGATTTTCCGGATCACAGCTAACCAAGAGAAGGTCACTGCGCTTGAAAGAAATTTCATCGGCCAACGGGTTGTCCCGGCTAGATTGGGTAAATAGATCAATATGGGAGTCAATGGGAATGAGAATGCAATCTTCAAGCAATCCGAATTGCTCCAAGAACAAACGCGCAAGAGCTAGCCCCAACACACCACTGACATCCGTGGGTGTTGAGAGTAGCTTGAGCGCCAGTCGTCCACTGAGCGAACGCAGTAGGTTGAGGATATATATTTCCATCCCCTCGCCGCGATCCAGACCGCGCTCTACTAAGGTTGGCTGAATAAGATTAGTTATTTCCTCGGTGACTTGCGTCGTCAGGAATAGACGGTCGGTGTCCATGCTAGCAAATTCCGGAACAAAGTCCAGAAGGTAAATCGCTCCACCTTGAGTTGGTCCACTGTCAAAATACTCTAAACCCAGGTTCCGGTCAATAATGAAAACCCAATCAGTAGTTTTGTGAACCAGGTTGAGCAGGTTTTTGTGCTTGATCCGCAGTCGAAGGTGCAATGTTGGAAGAATATCTGATGTGGCTTTCCCGATTGCTACGGATGCTTGGAGAGCAGCTAACTGATCCAGGATCGCAGCCAGCGCCGCACTTACTTGATCATTCTGGGTTAGTCCAAGGCAAGCCACCGGATGTAGTTGGCGCTGCCAAGCGTAATCGGCCTGGGCCTCACTGCCAAAAGCCGTGATCGGATCTTGAATCAATCCGTACAAAAAGCTGGAACGTCCATTGAGCATTGGGTTAACATCCACATCAATCGGAAAAACATCGTGTAGTAGACTGATGTGAGCATGGTATAGCTCATGGTGTTCCAAGAACTCATCGATTTGGTTGCGGTAAAAACGCAACTTGGGAAATAGATGGTTTTGGCTTGGGTTCGAAAAGGCATCGGCCTCAGGACTGACTTGGCGCTCAGGATTGACCAGATCTTCAACTGCCTCGCCAACATCTTCCAAAACACTGCCTTGAGTAAACAAGCGTAGTTCATAGCGCAAGCCGGGTATTTCGTTCTTCAGTCGTTCCTTCTCAATTTTTAGAATCGCATCTACCAGTAAGGCTGCGTCACCGGGATTGAAAGCGTTGATTTTTAACGTTTGAATATACGGGTGTTGGATCAGGTATCGCTGAACTTTTTGCGCCAGCGTGTCTCGATCCACTCCGCCAATTGCGCCAGCATCTACGCTAGAGCGGTTAATAGCCAAGACCCGTTTGACGCGGGCAAATAGCGCTCGGCGATCTCGGACATCTTCCGGCATGTACAGGCTCCAAAACGGAGTCAGTGGGCCTTGTTCAATATAGAATCGGGATACACCATATGGGAAACTTTCATGGGTTGGGCGTAGAAATGGCGGCAGGTTCATTGGCGCCAGACCTCGGCGCAAGAATTCCCTTAAACTAGGCGGTATAGCTGCTTTGGGTTGGTCGGTTTGCATGGCTTGTTCTAGCCAGGTTGTTGCGAGCAAACTGCGCTGTAAATGCCAGAGTAGCCGTAAAGGATGTGTGGGAGCAACCAGGTAGACGCGATCATTGATGGGCGTATCATTTGGGATTTCTACTTGCACGGTATCAATGTCTAGAAGCACCGCCTCGGTGTGTCGATGACCAGCATCGTCCGTAGTAATCACAGTATGATCAAAGTTGGCGCTGGTAGTCTCCAACCAAGATTGGTATGCTGCAACATAGGCCAGAATCAGATCTGTGTAAGCGGTCAGGTCAACCGTAGCCACCAACAGTTTTTGGTTGCCGCCCTGAATCGCTGCAAACAACTTTGCTCGCGCTTGCAAGAAATCATCCGGTACCTGATTGCGACTGTGGAACTGGCGTTCAACAGGCTCAACTGTTTGATGAGTTTTTCCTTCACTGAAATTCAAACGCCAGCGCCCCAGGTTTTCAGGTTTACTCAATGTATTGCCTTCGATCTGGCGCAGTAAGCTGCTGATGGGCAGTGTGAACTTGGTCTGGGCGTCATACACGATTTGGTAATTGGCTTCAGTGCTCTTGCCTTTGGAAGCGAACCAACCTGTTTTTTCGGGACGTGGCATCAACGATAGATCGAATGGGTTTGCGTTTCGGTCGAGGGCTGCAAAGCGCACCTGTAATTGGGCGTCCAGGAAGGAGTTGACCGTAACGTTGCGCGCTGCTTCAACCGGCGGAGGCTCTCCATATGGGTCTTTCCAGAACCAGACATCTTCGCTGGTATTGATGCGCTTACCTCCTGGATTATATGGATCACGTAGCACGCATCGATTTTCTTCGGGGTCTTCGAAGTTTAGCAGTTCTCCCCCTTCGGAATAGGCGCGCACACGAAAATAATACAACCCATCTTCGACGCTGTCGCGGAAATCCTTAACATTAACCCTTTTGGAACTGGAACTGACGGCGATATTTTTACTTTCCCAAGCTACTAGGTCGCCTTCTGTACCGATAATTTCAACCCGGAAATACTTGATATCAGGAACCAGGTTGGGTTTAGGATTGGTTGTCCAACTAACCTTTATGGAGGTGGCTTTATTAACGTCCAGGTAAGGTGGGTTATCCGGGCCAAGCGGAGCATTCTCATCGCGTGCTTTCAAGCCCAGTTCTTCAACAAAAATTAAGATTTTATTACTACGTTCTTCGCCCTCGAAAGGCCATTGATCGAAACACAAGTGATGCAACGCTGGGTCATTAGCAAATTCGCTGCCCCAACCGCGGATGTCTGGAACGCGTTTGGATCGCAGGTATCGATACAAATTGGATTGCAGGCTGTTTGCCTTGAGATGCAGGTTGTGAATGCGCACCAGCAGCGAGATGTCACCATCCTGCAATATTTGACACGAATCGAGATTGCGTGCCACACGCACTTCGATCAGCGCTGGGTTCTGGTACAAGGCAAAATCGGGTATAAGACCCAATTGGTAAATCGCGCCCCCGGCACACTCAAGTTTCGCATTGTTTTTGAGTATGGTGAGGTAGTAGCGAATCAAATCATCTGGCTCAACCTCGCGTTCTCGCAGCGAACTGACCACGCGGTCTACCATCCCGCCCAAATCGGTAGGAAGCTGCCGACGCAAAGCCTCCAGAATTTTCGCTGGCGCAGCCCCAAGGTCAATTTCGGCAAATGTGCTCACATCAAACGAGTCTTCAGCGGCAGCCTTCAGACCGGGTGGAATAAATGCCAGCAGAGCACGCTTTTCCTCGTTGCGTAGTTCAATCAAATGCGTAGCGCTAATCTGCCAGGGCGCTTCGGCAACCTGACGCGGGCTTAGGATGTAAACAATATCGGCATCCAATCCTGCGTCGTTGAGTTCAGTGCAAACTTGTCGCATAACTGATTCAGATAACGAACTGATGCGCAGGCAGTGGCCCGGTTTGCTGTCCGCCAAGATCGGCACGATCAATTCCTTGACTGCCGTGGTCAATACTTGGTTGAGTTCTACTTGGCTAAGTTCCAGTACAGGCTGCATAAGACTATTCCAAGCCTCCAATCGTATAACGCGGCCGGATGGTTTGAGTATTGTAGGCGTCGCTCAGATCAGTATAGAAGCCAATTTCGCGCAGGCGGCGTTTGAGATTGCTCATATTATTATTGAAGGCTTTGTTATCCTTGATGGTAGCATCCGGCCAGTAGGGCATAATGACCAGACCATAACGTTCTCGCATCCAGCCTACAAAGTCATCAATCAAAATTGGATGAGAGACAAAGTGTACCCCACCCCCGCTTCCTTCTGGCTGTAATACGGCAATTTGCACCAAGAATTCCAATAATCGGCTTCCAAGATACCAGCGCCGGCGATTGGTCTTCCCTTTACCTTGACGCAATAAACAGGTTTCCTGATTCTTCATGAACACGGCGTCTAATTGGCGTGTGAGTTCCCGCCGATAGTTAGACGTGCGTTCCAGCGCAACCAGCTCAACAAAAGTTTCCCAAGAGGGTAAATCCTTCATCTCGTAAATGGAGCGTACTTCAGGTCTCTCTTCTTCCACGCCATCTGGCAAAATTGCATCAATGCGTTGGTTAAAATACTCTGACATGCCGGCCGGTGAATTTCCCAGCAGATGCAATACTTCTGCCACCGTTTGGGGTTGAGATGTCGGAAAACGTTTCTGGTAAGCGCTGCTCCTGGTGTATTGAAACAGTTGGTTGACCAGGAAAACTTGGTGTGTGTAATCGTTCATCGAGTCATAGATTGAGGCACAATTGTCCATGGCGATCTGCGCCATATGGCTGGTATGGTCATCTCCCATATCCACAACGATTTCAGAGACACAAATATGCTTTACGGCAGAAGGATTCTGGAAAGCGTATGGACAGCCCGCAAAGGATTGGGGCTGGCTGGGCGTCACTGGGCAGTTGCGGCAATCCGTGTGCGCGCCTTTGTCCTGCACCCAACCGGTAAGTTGGCGAAACAGGCGGAGTAAATACAAACCCAGGTGGAACCCGATCGCTGTGCGTAGGTAACCGATCATCACCGATCGCGGTACGAATTTATCGTAAACCAATAGCCGACGCAAATCATCGCACATCAACCTGGCTTGACCCAGACACAGCGGCGCTTCAAGCATTTCGCGCGCACTGCTAGGGCTTTCCTTGAGCACTGGGTTGTCTACCATGTGCACAATCGTCAACGTATCCAGATCGAGGCGGGTCTCGCCATCATATTTATCGTACCCACCGGTGGGATCCATACCCTGACCCAAGAAATCCTTCAGACGACTGACCAACTCTGGATCAGCTGCCTGCATCATGCTGTACAGATGTTCAGCACCACGATAATCCTTAGCTTGGGCGGGATTGCGGAGTTTGTAGGCATTCAAATGCAGAGGCAAGGGCGAAGCCACTTTTTCTTTATCTGGAATGCCTCGAAAGACTAAATCCAGCAAGTCACTGTGGATCCAGTCTTGAACTATTTCGGGGTGATCGGCAAATCCCAGCAACTTATCAGGGTGCTGATTGAGAAGCTGGTCCATGATATTTTTCAACGTCACTTCCCGGCGTCCAGTTTTTGCTACCGGGCGTTGTCCATTGTATTTCAAGAGCATAAACAGGTTAATCAGGACTCGGTCCAGCTCAATCAGCTTGGGCTGCAAGTGGCAGATGCGTGAGTTATTAAATTCGTAGTCGCGGCGCTCAATTTTCATTGGCAACCTTCCTTTCTGGTTGCCAAACCTGCAAGCGTAGTCTGGCTTGATCCAACTGGGTAAGTTCGTAATAATTCTTATCATCCCGCGTGAGCAGCACCCGAGTGTACGGAAGGTGCGCCAAAGAGTTTTTGAAAGTCAGCAAGTTGATGAAGATACCGCTGATGTCATCCGGAGAAGGGATGTATCCGCCGTTGATCTCTTCCAACAATTCCAGCAAATCCAATGAAATCGTTAACGCAGCTTTTTGAGAGCCTGGCACAATTAGCCTGCCGCCGGCTGGAGCATGAACAAAGGTGAAGTGGTGATTGGTATATTCAAGGTAACGACTGGCTTGAAAAGAAGGAATTTGAATGGTGAAATCCGCCAGTGGGAATAGACGGAAAGAACGTACTCTCGCTTTGATATTTTGCCCGGCCCGGATGCAAACAAAACCTTCCGCCAAGTCACGGCTGCGCGCTCCTTCAACAAAAGAGAATCCATTTGCTACCCTACCCATCAACGCAGCCGGTTCTTGCTCCTGCTCCTGTGTGGCTTTTTTGAAATCATCCAGGTGACGATAAGGGAGCATCTGCTCCCAACCAAGATCACGGCGTTCAAAGAACGCTAAACGGCGCAAAATTGCATGGTGTTCGTGATGTTCTTGAAGTTTCTCGGGCTGCTGAGCGGCCTGCCAGGTGGATGGCAGCGTCCAAGAATCCAATATCTCATTGACTTGGTTGCTGCGATTATCAAAGGCCAGCATCGGCAAACCATTCAACCCCCTGTAAAATAGAATCCGGTCTGTTGCCGGATTGGCAACCCCAGCAGGGTCTATCTGATTCAGCAGGCGCACTAGGCGATCTTCTCCCTGGTTAGGTGCTAGTGCCGTGTTATAACCATTAAAGGCATTGTAATAGAACCAGTTCAGCCGTTCAGCTGGCGGCAGGTTGGCCGCAATCTGCTGAGCTATTTCCTGACAACCTTGATCACGCAGAAGCATCCAGGAGAGCGCTGAGCGCAAGTCTCGCATGGTAATGTGCAGTTGCCGGCGCAGGTGAACAATTTCTAAAAGAGCACGAACACGCCCTCGCACGGCCGGACCAGATACCGGATCGGCAAAGGTATCCACGTTATATTTGATGAAACACTGCGACTGTAGCGCACAAGCCTGACAAGGCTGCCAGAATTCAGGTTTGAGAAATTCCTGGAGCTGGCGGTCGAATATGGAAACATCATCTTGCTCGGGATCGGGAGCGATAACCGAACGCTGGTTAAGATCTATGATGAGCATCCATTTCGGCAGATTGGAATCCTGCCCATTGCGCTCGAAGAAAAGCTGAATGCAATTCCCAAGTTGATGGAAATCCTGAGCTGGAGTGGATGTGTCTTTTCCCACCGTCCACAGATCACTAAAGAAATCCACCAACCGCCCTTCGTTAATAGCAATTAGATGAACTGGAGTGGTATTGCCGACACTGGCAAATTTTGCATCACTAAATACAGCAAAGAACTCGTTCAGCACTTGATCGTTGACGCGCTCAGCGCCTTCATCTTGTGAACCATCATAATTGGCAACAAATTGCAATCCGCGATGTTGGAAGCGGCTGGCGTTGGATGTCGGATGTTCGATCTTGCCCCCCAGCTCCTCGACAGTTTTTTCCAGACTTTGGATGAAAGCGGTTTTGCCATCGCCGGCGTTGCCGGTGATGATCACCAGCCGGTACTGACCATCAAGAATGGATGGCTGTAAAGCCCGATCTAAGCGGGTTTGAACATAGGTAAGACGAGCGATTTCATCCAGACCGCGTGTGCCACTATTGTCACGTTGGGCTTGAGAATACAATTTGAGCAGGCGTGTGACATAAGGATTGTAATTGGAACGTCCAACCTCGCTGGCTTCCAGCTTTAAATCCAGATGGCCTGCGGAAGTCGGCAATGCCTGTAAATATTCTTCTTCTAGATCGAGCAGATCGTTGCGGAAGCGGCGGGCGCTATGATAGAGTACAGTGTCAGCGCATGAAACCGCACGAAGTAACAACTCTGCAAAAGCCGGAGTGAGTTCAGGAACATACAAGCGCGGGTCAGTCGCTTCAGCGCTGCCTGGCTGAGACTCTGGATAGGGATGGTGACCAGTAACCAACTCATAAAGCACAATGGCGGTAGCAAATAGATCCCCCTCCGTGTTCCAGCGCATAAAACCGACCGATGGCAGCATGTAACCAGGCGTTCCTGTCATGGTATTGTGCACCTGACTGGCACGGGCTGCAATATTGAAATCAATCAATTTCACTCCTGCAGGAGAGAGAATCAAGTTGCTTGGTTTGATGTCACGGTGCAGCCAACCCTCTTCCTGCAACTTGCCATACTCTTCGTATTCTTCCCCGGTGATTTCAGCCTGGTCCATTTTTGTGCGTAATTCGGCAATGCGATCAATTTTGGGATGCAAGTATTCCAACGCGCCCAACAAATCAACAATGATCTGAACCGCCTCGCGCACAGACAGGCGTTGATCAGGCTTGGTGAAGCGGGCGATTTCTTCCCCTTCTACAAATTCACTGACCAGATAAAAGCGCCCGCTTTGTGCCAGTCTCCCCCAACCACGCACTTTGACAATATTCGGGTGATTCAACTTTGCCAATGCTCCAGCTTCTTGTTGTAAGGATGCCAGAGACAAACTGGGATTTGTGAAAATTTTCAAGGCAAAGACTTCATCCAAAATGCCATCATATACCTTGTAAACTTGGCCAAAGCCCCCCTCAGACAGTTTTTTCTGAACCTGGTATTTGCCATCAATGAGCTGGTCCACTTTGAAGATAGCGGGCTCAATCTCATCGGGCTCCGGCACAGCGGGAGGCGCTGGCGGTTCAGCAGGCAGAACCGTTCCGGATGGCTTTTCGTACACATCATGAAGGCGATCCCATACTTCCTGCGCGGTCTGTGGGCGGTTGGCCGGTTGTAATTGGAGCAGTTCACGAACCAGGATGTTCAAGGCTTGGGGCACATCGCTTACATACTCAAGCGGGCTGGTAGGAGTTGTTGACGCGGACAAAGCCTCTTGTGGATTGTTGTAAAGCACATGACCAACGAGAAGTTCAAAAAGAATCATCCCTAGACTATACAGGTCGGCGGCTGGGGTTGCTTTTGCGCCGGGTGATACAAGTTCAGGAGCGATGTATGCTTGGGGAATACCCGGTTCAGGCTGGAAAAAACCAACTGTCTGGGCGCCTGGCGCAGAAAGACGAGCGTGCTCAAAATTCATCAGGCGTGGTGCCCCATCCCCCCCGAGAAGCACGTTCTCTGGGCGCAGATCGCGGTGGATGACACCAGCGTTGTGAGCAGCTTTTAATCCGGCAGTGATGCCCAATCCTAATTCCAGTTTGCGTTCTAACGAAAGTGGTCCTGCATTTATCAGAGTGCGCAGGGTTCCACTCTCTGACCAATCTGTGATTTCTAATAGCAGGTTGGGGTCCTCTGGGGCGGCTTCAAAACTGCGCAGTGCAATCAAGTTCGGATGGAAGCCAATTTTTTGCAAGGCTTCGGCTTCGCGGCGCAATAAGGCTTTATGACTTTCCAATTGATCTGGAGGTAAATAGGGATTGTAAGAAAAAACGCGCAACCGCACCGGTGGGCTATCAGGCAGAAGCAGGTTGCGCGCCAGGAATTCAGAAACCAGGTCGCGCTGCGAGAGTGTCTCAATTACTTTATAACTGCCATATTGAAGCGGACCCACTTGACGTCCGCGGGCAGCTTGCTGTACAGCATTTTCTAGATTGGCGCGAAGCGGACGTAAGTCGCCGGCTTTCCCTTCCAGGGCGGCGGCATCCATCAAGAAGGCGGGGAGATCGGTATAACGAAAAACTCGTTTTCGGCAATTGCCTCGTAATTCGATTTGTCCAATATCATCCACAATTGTCACTACGGCATCGATCCAGAAGCGCCTGATGCCCGGCATGCGAGCCTCAATGGCACTCTTGAGCACCCTGGACTTATTGTTGACTGTCAACCACGGATTAGGACGGTGATGAATGCCAGCGACTAGCCAGGTGAAATCATCTCCTTGAATGCCGCCGAGCCAGCGTTTGATCTCGACCACGTACACCGCATGGGGTGCGATGACGATCACGTCCATTTCAAATGGCGGACTGCCGGGCTGGGGAATTTCAGCGTTGGGGATAAGGGTATACGTGCCTGGGAGTTTCTCTGTTAGATATGAGATTACCAGTGTCTCGCCCTCATTGGCTGGACGGGTTCCAGGAAGGTTGATGAGTTTTGCCATTAGTGAATCACCTAATTATTTAATCGATAATTCATCATTTAGAATTCTTTTTGCTTCATCTTCAAGTTGTAGTGATTGCATTCGTAAGTCGTAAGCAGACCGAACTAAATTGGAAATGCTTTCGATTGTCATGTTGTCTAAAATAGGGATAGGCAGTGTCGCAAGAGATTTTTCTGTTACAAAAGGAATTGACCTGCCAGTAGCCAATCTTTTTATTAATAATTTTCCTGCTTTTGTGCTTAAGAATGCAAAGACATACTCTGGCGATATAATGCTTTTATCTAAAACGACTCTTATCACCAAATCAGATAAACAAAAATTGTCTAATCGTTTATCTATCAAAAACGATGTGCCCAACATAGATTCATACTGTCCATGTCGATACACTGCTACCCATCCATCTTTAACTACGTAATCATTTATATTTTTCACGCCTTTAGTAGAAAGGTATTTAATGTCTGTGAATTGTCTGTTCGCCAACTCACCACCAGTTAAGAAAGGATACTGATTTGGGTTATTCAGATATATGTGTTTAAAGAGCGGCGGGGCAAAAATCCTTGTTGACAATTCCCTTAATTCTTTGTGTCTACCTGAACGAATTTTCTGTTCAATATTTCTGTATATTTTAGAATGGTAGTATCCGCCAAGTCGATCATTTAGATCCGACGCCTTTATTATAGACAAGTCAAAATCATGCGGAGAAAAGAAAAGCACTTCTTTATTATCAATAAATCCAAAAGGCTTCTGTGCTTGCTTAAGATATTCGGACGCCTGAACCCATAAATTGGCTGACCTCTCAATCAATTGATGGATACGTTCTTCTGTTGTAGCGTTTAAACGAGGGATTGGAAGATTTTTGATATGATGCGGCTCTATGTGTTGGATTACCGCTCCATACGTGCCTTGTGTTAGCAAATTATATCCCGTGTCTCCACTCAAAAAAGTAAATAGGTATCCTGGGGGTATATTGGACGTAGGGGCTACTCGCATGATGTGTTGAGAGCCCGTCATCCCGTCCATATCTTGGCGAACATACACACAGTTTCCAATGGTTCCAGAACAAGAAATTAAAGTCCATCCTTGCTTAATCTCTATTGATTGCAGCAATGCTTTTGGCGTTCGTTGCAGAGAGAGTCTTTTGATGTCAGTTAAGTCGGCTTGCAACATGTCAGAACTAGAAAGAAATGGGATGCCACGCTCAAAATCTTTAACATAAAAACGAGGAAAGCGCGGACCATTAAATAGATTAGCAACATCAGATAGCCGATCAATTTTGCCATTATATTTTCGTGACCATTCTTTAAGATGATTCTTTGCCTGTATTCCGTAACTGGTATGAAAACTTGCGTCCAAGCGACGATCGCCTACATAAACACTTTGTGATACGGCAATGCTTGTTTTCATCATACCCGCCCAGATGAAAAGAATTTTTTATATGCGGCACTAATTTTTGGCAAATCATCATCGAGACGCTTTTCAGGAATCGCCATCGTGGCTGGGCGCAAGCGTCCGCCGCGGCGTTGCAAAATGGTCTTGGGTTCATTGAAGATCACTTCCGCGCCGTCGGCGTCGCGCACGTACACAGGGTTTCCACGGCGGTCATGTCCCACCACTTCTGCCACTGCCATAAACACGCTGTATTCCGCTGGCTTGCCCAACGCTTCCGCGTCCATTTCTTCGGTGGATTTGCGGCGCAGGAATAACAGGCTGGCTTGCACGCCCACCTGCGGCAAAAAGGCTTCCACGGGCAAGTCCACGCTGGCTAAGACCTGGCAGTTTTTCAAAATCCAATAGCGGATGGATTCTGCATCTGGATTGCCTAAGATGCCATCCGGCAATACGATCGCGACACAACCCGTGCCTGGTTTTGCCCACTGCACGCAACGCTCGACAAATAGAACCTCGGGCGCTACGCGACCTTGTAACTCTCCGCCTTTATACCAGCGTCCATCCTCATCTTTGTGCCAGCGATGTCCCAAGTCATATTGTTCAAGAACCTTTGGGTCATCAATTGGGATTTTTGCGCCAAAGGGCGGGTTAGTGAAAATAAAGTCAAACGTCCCAAAATCGACTTCTACGCGCGCCCGGGCGGCATCCTGCCATTGTTCTTTGGGCAATTTGCCATATTCGGTACGGATCTCACGCATGGTTTTGGTTCCCAGCATCAACGGGAATTCCAGGGAGTTGAAAGACAGAATGTTGCCATGCCCGTCGTTGTTTAGTATCATGTTCATGCGTGCGGCACGCTTCAGGTCGGGGTCGAAATCAATCCCATACAAATTTGTTTCGGCATATTTGCGAACCAAATTTGTGCCGCGTTTATCCTTCTCGAGGCGATGCAGCCGTAAGAGAGGGTGTTCATCTGGATACAGTTGGTCAGCAACTTTGCGACGAACATGATCCAAGGCGTAGGTCAAAAAACGTCCACTTCCGCAAGCGGGATCCAAAATTTTGGGCCAGTTATCAGATTGAGTTAAATCAACATCCCCGCCGGGATCCATCATCTCCACCATACAGCGAATGACATTGGTTGGAGTAAAAAACTGTCCGCGCTGTGATTTGAGCATACTCGATGTGATTTCTTCATACGCCGCGCCCTTTACATCTACATCGGTTTCCAACAGGTTATAGCGGCTCAATTCGCCCACCACAAAAGCCAGCACCTTATCATTCAATTCAATTTTGTCATTCTCGCTGAATACAGTAGCAGAGACCTGATCGCGCTTGACCTCGGCAAATAATTCCTTGATTCGTTTGGCGATTGCTGCCTGCCCGGCAGTGTCATTGCGTTCGGTGCCTTTCACCCAAAAACGTCGTTCGCCTGGCGTACGCTCATCATGGATTTTGCAAAAAATAAGGTTGAGCACCTGCCAGAAAGCCGCATCCTTTTTCAATCCCTGATTGCCATAAATATAATCATGCACGCGCGCAAACGTGCGCTGCAAATTATCCCCTGTTGCAATACGGCCTGCCTGACGATCAATTTTATCGAGATCGGTAGCAGTTTCTCCGTAGCCGGGCAGGTCATACAATTCCACATATTCCGGTTGAATATGCCTCTTCGTCATAATCTTCTGCCGAAACACCAATTCCGTGCCATTTGTCCATAGACCAAATTCGCAATTGGGTAAAGCCCCCAACATTTCTTCGAGCATATTGATTCCGCGCTTGCGGTCATTCGCCTTGGAACCGGGCGGCAATATCATGCAAATTCGGATGATTTGATCCTGATCGTCGCGCTTGGTGTTTTCTTGAAAAACAGCAATCTCCGCTTTGCGGCGTACGCGCTTCAGCCGTCCATCCGCCTCAAATGCCTCATACACAATGGTCTGATCGCGTTGAAGTTGAGTATGGTCAAATCCATACTCATCCACTAATGAGCGTGCAACCGATTGCAACACTCGCTCTGTTGGGCTATCTTTTACCGGCTGGTTAGTGATGTAATCGTACAGTTGGTTTTCAGCTAATGCGTCTGGAGAATCGGTATCTTCGGGTAAGTTTTGTAAGGCTTCGTCCATGAAAGATCCTTTTGCTCGTAGCAATATAGACAATTCGTTTCGTGCCCAAGAATTATCTCATAACAACCGCCCACGCAATTATTTGCGCAGGCGGTAGGATTGTGCTATTATCTCCCTATCCGCTACGCGCTCGAATCGCGTAGTCTGTTTCAAAGCCTCGTGGGATGGCAGTCCTGCGGGGTTTATTTGTAAGTATATACCAGAGATGGGGTTTTGACGATTGAAATTTGATATTAAGAGAAATTCTCAACTTGAATGAGACTGCAAATGTCGCATTTCATAAAAGGGTTTATGCAACCGTCCTCTTGGGCCATTTCTCTTCATCATCCCCCTGTGCGGACCTTGCCCTCCTCACCAGCGTTTCCCATGGATCAGCCCAAGAAAGATGATACACAAGGCCAGAGCGGGAGCAAAAGACCGAACAGCGAGTCCCTTTTTGCCCGTTAGCGGGAGATTCACGTCAAAATATTTCATAATCAAATTACATATCAAACTAAACTCATACTTGACTCTCGCCATGTAAAACAGGGGCAGCAGTTCAATTCAAGGTCAACGAGTAGAAAATGGACATGGCTCCCAGAAATACAACCGAACATAAAAGTTCAGTGCGTTTTCAATTAAATGCGACAGGTACTGTGATCGCTTCCAATAATGAAGCACTGGACCGTGCGCTTGTCCAGTGCTTGCGGGCACAAGCATATAACGCGCAAGCCGACAACAAATCCAAAGCGAATCCCGTCCTATGATTATCCGATTGAAAAAGTAAGGTCATTTCTTGAAGTGATAGAACTTCGCAACGCGCCACGATAGAACAATTGACGATACTAATGAACGACCACCTCTTAACTCAACAACCACTAAATATATTAGGTATTTATCAGAACGACGATCTGAGGGATTGGATCGGCATATTCCTGCACGCTTGCCGATCTCGCAATCTGGCTGCCGGCACCATTGAATTCTATGGTAAGAAGCTTAATGTGTTTATTCAGTTCTGCACGGATCTTGCCATCACGAATATCAGCCAGCTCACTGCAGAGAATATCCGCCAGTTCCTGATCTATTTGGAAGAGAAAAAACATAAGCCAGCCGGCATCCATTGCTATTACCGTTCCCTGAAAACATTTTTAAAATGGTACGAACGTGAAGTCGAGCCGGCTGATTGGCGCAATCCGATCAACAAGGTCAAGGCACCAATCGTCCCATTGGAACCGCTGGACCCTGTCAGTATTGAGACAATCAAAGCCATGATGGAAACCTGCAAGCGCGGCCAATTATCAGATGCGCGCGATAAGGCTGCTCTCCTATTTCTTCTAGATACAGGTACGAGATTGGCGGAGTTTTTAGCTCTGAATAAAGTTGATATTGATCCCATCACGGGAGCGGTTTTGATCCGCTCCGGGAAAGGTAGAAAGCCGCGCAATGTGTATATGGGGGATAAGTCACGACAGATGCTGCGAAGATATTTGAAAGAACGAGACGACTACAATCCCGCGCTTTGGATAAGCAGATTTGGAGAGCGGCTGACCGAAACCGGTTTGCGGATGATGTTGCGACGACGCTCTGCCCAGGCAGGAGTGCCTGTCCCTTCACCTCATGATTTTCGCAGGGCATTTGCCATCGAGCGTTGGCGGGCCGGCGTGGATATCCTGACCCTCTCCAAATTGATGGGGCATACTTCACTGCAGGTTTTGAACCGCTATCTCAAACAAATTGGTGAGGATCTTGAACAAGCTGCCAAACAATCTTCACCTGTGGATAGGAATTTCTAGAACATGAATGGGAAAAAATAAAACCTGCTGTTCTAGCAGCAGGTCTATCAGAAAGACACCTGACAAGAAGTACCTCCAAACTAAAAGTTCTTGATGCTGGCAGAAATGACAACAAGTGAAGCTCTTGTCAGAGAATTAATCGAACAAGCTACTCTTCAACTTGATTTGGTTGAGTGCTTGAATCGAAATGAACTAGCAAGCGCGTCACTCTGCCAGCGAAGCCGAATGTAAAAAACCGCGCGCGAAGATAACGATAAACGGGAATACTCATTGATGGATCAGTTCGATTTTTTGAAGTGCATTTCATGGAGCCTTGGTCGGAAAACAACTATGCCTGTATCTTTCATCATGACAACTCTACACAGGGTGTGTCATAGATTTTCGGGGAAGGGGGTAAGATAGGGGAGAGCAAGGAAAGGAGGCGGCATGGACAGCGCAGAAATGCAAAAGCGATGGAATGGAATGAGCGCTGAAATCATCAGTGG
>Ga0172368_10000421_pt1 | contig 60874 bp, 48 predicted proteins | sample Lak11m_FD_114540 | JGI IMG/M metagenome (GOLD analysis project Ga0172368, IMG submission 114540) | Freshwater microbial communities from Kabuno Bay, South-Kivu, Congo - kab_022012_11m | ecosystem: Environmental > Aquatic > Freshwater > Lake | place: Democratic Republic of the Congo: South-Kivu... | reverse complement strand
ATTTTATGAGGATACTTCATGAGTTGAGTATTGAGCAGGTCAATGAGTATGCCAGTGAATTTATTACAAAAAAAGGATTCGTGATTGTGGTTGTCGGTGAGAGAATTGAACCTGTGGAAAAAATAGCTGCTGAAATGGGTTATAATCTTAAGGACGTAAAAATCGAGGATGTGATCAGTGGGAATATCACTTTTTAAAAACTAAAAACCAGTCCTTTCTTTTTAAATTTATGGATATCATCCTGCAGGATTTCGAAATACTCCCTGCTGAAAAGGAAGACATTACTTTTCTGCTGTTCAACTGTCGTCATCAGATAAGTAAAAACTGATTTAATATCATCATCAGATTTTGGTATCACATGATTAATATCTTTGTAAGTCAGAAGAGTTATCCGCCATTTTTTAAACTCTTTTTCAACAAAATCATAAATAGGAGAATTAAAAAGAGCTGATTCCGGATCAACTAAAATGAATCTGGCTCCTGAGAAATCTCGTGCAATGTTTGTAATGATTCTCGAGATTTTTGTCTTGGTATATTCCTCATCAATTAGATAGTTTTCATCCTTAACATCATCGTCGAGAATCAGACAATATGATTTTCCAAATTCACCGATTGTTGTAAGACTCTTATACTCAGCTTCCCCCGGGCGAAGTGCCAGTGAGAAAGGAATGGTAATACGAAGAGAATTTTCAAATCTTTCCGGATCAGAGGGCTCAATTTCGCTGATAACCAAAAAAAGCATTACTTCCCTCCTCTGACATTCGGGATTTTTATTTAGTTTTGCACGTAATCGAAGAAGACTGTCAGCAAATATCTCAACTTTTGTTTCACCATCAATTGGAAATTCATAACTTAGTATTTTGATCTTGGTGTCGGGAAGTAATTTTCGTATCTCCTGTAAAAGAAGCGGTTGCGGGAATGCTTTGGGAAGATCGACTGTGTAATAATAATATAAAGTGTCATTCTTCAGTTTATCGAGCACCCTTTTAATATTGCCATCAGGGACTGCATAATTACTCAGACTATTTTCGAACTGCTCAGAAATGAAGTGAACATCTGTTCGTCTTTCAGTAATTGTTTTTCCCGGCTCATAAAAAATTCTTAAAATAACATCAGTTACTCCCAACAAACTGACCAACGCAATCAGAAGAAAAAGAACAGATTTTTTATTCTCGAATAGTTGCACAGATATTTTGCTCAACCAATTATTTTTTTCAATTCAGCGAACGATTTTTTAAAAAGCGGTTCAATATCCTGTACGCGTTTTGAAACCTGCCAGGCATTTTCTTCTTTAGAAAAATCCTCTATTTCTTTGGCCATTTCCCCAAGTCTGGAAGCCCCTATATTGAACGCAAGCCCTTTTATACTGTGTGCATTCCTGGTAAGGCTTTTCATATCATTATAGATCAGGTTTTCAGTGAGTGTTGCAATAAGATCAGAAATATTCCCGTGCGACATTTCAATAATCTCCCTGAAAAACACAGCATCTTCGGGATTTTCACTCTCAAGGTACTGATTAATTATTTCCATTGATAAAAGTGAATCAGTATGAATCTCCGGCTCTTTTTTAATTTCCGGTTCGTGATCGCCCCGTAATTCCTGGATATCATTCCATTGCTTAACAATCATTTCTTTTATCTTATCCATTGTTACCGGTTTGCTCATATACTCATCCATTCCGGCGTTAAGACATTTTTCCCTGTCATCTTTAAGTGCATTTGCAGTGAGCGCAATAATCTTAGGCCTTAAATCACCATATTTATTAATGATCACCCTGGTTGATTCGAATCCATCCATTACCGGCATCTGGATATCCATAAAAATGAGATCATATTTTTTTTGTGCTAAAAGATCAAGAACTTCTTTGCCGTCACCCGCCACGTCTGCTGTGTATCCAATTTTTTTTAAGACATGTAGCACAAATTTCTGATTAACGGGATTGTCTTCTGCAATCAGAATTCGCATAGGAAATTTTTGTGCAAATGATTGCCCTGTTTTAAGTACCATTTCCTCTTCCTGCCGAATCATATTCCCCGTCTCTGAAAAAAAGATATAGTGTAAAACATCGAAAAGTTGTGATTGTTTTATTGGTTTAGTCAAATGAGCGGTGTAATAGTTCATCGCTTCATTTTTTTCACTTTCCGTAAATGAATAGGATGTTACAAAAACAATAGGAGAAAGTTTCTTTCCCAGTAGAGAATGAAGTTTTTTCGCCAATTCCAATCCGCTCATTTCAGGCATTTGCATATCGAGAATAATTGCATCATACGTCCTCCCCTCCTGAATACGGGAAAGAGCAGATAACCCCGATTCGACGGTTTCGGGTAAAAATCCCCATTTTTCAGTCATTGTTCTGAAAATTTTCAGATTTGTCAAATTATCGTCAACAATGAGTAGTCTTTTATTCTTAAGAGAATCGATGTTGTGATCTTTGATCATTCTTCCTGGCAGCGGCAGAACATCGATAGAAAATGAAAAGGTCGAGCCTTTTCCTTCTTCGCTGTCCACCCATATTTTACCATCCATAAGTTCAACAATCTGTTTGCAGATTGCCAGCCCCAATCCTGTCCCGCCAAATTTCCTGGTTGTACTTGAATCAAGCTGGGAGAATGCCTTGAAAAGAATATTTGCTTTTTCCTTGTTAATACCGATTCCGGTATCTTTTACCTGGAATAATATTCTTGATTTTCCCTTGATTTCTTCGGTTTTCCGGACCGTTATCAAGACCTCGCCGTAATATGTAAATTTGATAGCATTCCCGATAAGGTTGACAAGAACCTGCCTTAACCTGGACGTATCGCCCAGAATCACTTCAGGCACGTTTGGGTCAATAAGGTAAGCTAATTCGAGCCCCTTTTTTTCCGCAGAATTCGCTGTCAGATCAATAGCCTCTTCAAGACACTGATTCAGTTGAAAAGGAGCCTCTTCAAGGTCCATTTTACCGGCTTCGATTTTCGAATAATCAAGAATATCATTGATAAGATTTAATAAAGCCTCTCCGCTTGTTCGCACAATTTCAACATATTCACGTTGTTCCTGATTGAGTCTGGTCTCAATTAACAAACTCGTCATTCCAATCACACCGTTCATAGGTGTCCGGATTTCGTGACTCATCGTTGCGAGGAATTCCGACTTTGCTCTCGATCCAGCTTCTGCATCTTCCTTAGCTTTTTTAAGTTCTTCAACATAATTCATCCTCTCGGTGATATCCTCAATCATGCCTATCATAAACTTTACACGACCCTCACCACCTTTTACTGCTGAAGCGGTCATCCTACCCCATATCAGGTTACCATCGCCTCGCCTGAACCGTTTTTCCACCTGATAGCTTTCTCTCTCACCTGCCATAAGTTCACGTTTGTAAACTGAATCTTTTGCGTTGTCTTCATCCCAACAGAAAACTCCAAAATTTCTGCTCAGAATTTCATTTATATCAAGGCGTAAGAAATCACAGAAAGCACTATTTGCATCAATAATCCGTCCGTCAACATCAATCAGTGCAATTCCAGTTGCTGCATCACGGAAAAGTGAACGGAATCTTTCTTCACTCTCAATTAACTTAAATTCTGCTTCCATCCTTTTAGTGATATCACGAGAAACACTAAGGATATTAATTATCCTATTCTTTGTGTCCCTGATTGGCTGAGTAACAACTTCGATCCACGTAAACTCCCCATCCTTCCTTTGAACATACAACTGGACTATATTATCGACTGAGAGTTCCAGATTTCGTCCGGACATTGCTCCTTTAATCAGTCTTGAAGAGCCTATTTTTAGAAAATAGAATGGATTCTGACCTAAAAGTTCATCCGGTTTATATCCAAGAAGATCAATCACCGATGGCGACACATACTCATATCTTCCATCCGGGTCGTGAAGACAAATAAGTTCATTCATATTTTCAGTAATAAACCGGATTCGCTCCTGAGTCTCACGCAACATCATCTCAGTAGCATAAATATCAGTTATGTCATTCGCTATTCCTATCAGTCCTGTAAGATCCCCATCCGGATCCCTGAGGGGTTTTGCCGATATCTCAAGGATAATTGTCGAACCATCCTTATGCATTGCTTCCACTTCGAATGTGGGCGGGTTTTCACCTTTGATCACCAGTTCAAGGGTCGCAAGCAGTTTTTCTCTGGTTTGAGGATAGTTTTTAATTATCTTCCTGAAATCACCATAGATCGACTCTTTTTCGTACCCCATTATTGAAGTGAAATTATTTGAAAGAAAATTTATGTTCCAGTGCTTATCGAGACGAAAAATAAAGTCACGGGAATGTGTGAGCAGCAATTGCTGATCTTCAAGTAATCTTTTCTGTTCATCCTTGCTCTCCGAGAGTTCTTTGAAGGCAAAATTTCTCTCCCGGATGATTATAATAAACACTGAAATAACCAATGTAGTCACAGCAAAAAGCAGGAAAAAAATAAGATATGAATTACGCTGAATGGTCTCAAGCAGAACATTTTTATCAATTGCAAAAACAAGTAAAAATTCGTTTGAGAAAATTTCAAAAGGAAATGCCGTTCCAAGAAGGGCAATTTCTTCACCATCGCGGTTAATGGCAAATTCACTTTTGGTGATCACTCCTGAGGCAAGAAGATCCTGCATAGATTCGAAAGTTTCTTTCTCAAAAACTGTACGGTCTAATTTTTTCTTTTCTTTGCCGATATATCTGAGCGAAAATATATCACTACCCTTCTGGGTGAAAATTTCATAACTTTCTTCACCGAGGTAATAATTTTTGAGTTCGGTCTCAACAAATGTTTTAATATCAAGGAAAGAACTGATTACACCGGATAACCTGCCGGATGTATCAAATATTGGAAAGGAAAGCACAATTGACCCGTCATGTTCTCCTACAGTCCTGTACTCCACAGTTTGCTGCCAGCTTAATGATTCCACAGGAATAAATGAGTACCTGTTTTCCCTTCCCTTTGTAACTTTAATTGTTTTTTCATAATCAGTAAGTATAAGGGAGTCTATAAGTTCCTGATATCTCGAATAAAATCGCTGGATTTTAATCCTGAAATTGGAATTGCTTGTAGAAAGATTGAATCCGCTGCTTTGTTCTGAATCAAGAAGTACGGCAAGATCCTGATCAAAAAATTCTGCCTGTTTAATGATGTTTTGGACACAAATCCTTGTCTGGTTGTCAATGAATTCCGCCTGGGTTTGAGTCTCACTTCGTACAAGATGAATAAAAAAGTAAACTGTGAGAAGCACTGCTGCAATTGTCGTAATACCCAGGTAAGCATAAACTCGCTTCATTTATAATTACTCCCTGAAAACGGGTTTTCTTTTTTCAAGGAATGCACTGGTTCCTTCCTGAAAATCATTTGTCCCGCAGGCAATTCCGAATAATTCTGATTCCAGGTCCAAACCTGATTGGAGATCGAGAGAGTTAGTGGCTAAAGTTGCTGAAAGTGCATATCCAAGGATACCTGAACTTTTTGATGCTATGCCTGAGGCTAATTCCATAGTCTTCGGCATGAGTTCTGATTTCTCGAAAACTTTATTCACAAGTCCAATCTTTAATGCCTCTTCAGCATCGATCATCCTTCCGGATAGTATTAATTCCAAAGCTCTCCCAACATTAATCAGCCTCGCTAACCTTTGAGTCCCCCCATATCCGGGAATGATGCCAAGATTTATTTCCGGCTGTCCAAATTTTGCATTATCGGAAGCATAGCGTATATGGCAACTAAGTGCGAGTTCACATCCGCCTCCCAAAGCAAAGCCGTTTATTGCGGCAATTACCGGTTTCCCTAATTGCTCAATTTTATTAAAAACTCCCTGTCCTTTTGAGGAAAAGACTGAACCTGATTGCTTATTCTGTCTGTTCAGCTCCAAAATATCTGCGCCAGCTACGAACGCTTTCTCTCCGCTTCCGGTAATAATCACACACTTAACTTCATCATTTACCTGCAATCCTGAAAAACAATGATCTAATTCATCAAATGTTGCATCATTTAATGCATTGAGTTTTTCGGGTCGGTTTAACGTAACGATTGCAATTTTTTCCATGGTTATTTCCACTAAAAGATTTTCGTAAATCATCATTCACCTCTTAGAAGATTATAAATATCGGTATAGTTATTCTCAAATCGAAAGCGATAATGCCATTATTCTTAAAATAGTTATATGATAATGAAGCATCCATTAGAAACATTGAAATTCCGATAGCGCCGTGAAAACCTGTCTTAAAAGTTTCTTCAACAAAATTTCTGATTCCTGTCCCCTCCTTATACCTGTGTGAGGTCTCAAAGTAACCAAATGAAATTCCCCCTTCAAGAGTCGGCATAAGCAGGATATAGTCAGATATTATCGGAGGGAAAAAATAATGAACACCGGTTTTCACTATCAACAGATTTGAAGAGATCGCAGAATAGTGACTATTTTTATAAAAATCCTGTCTGCCGGGAAAATGCTGATAACCTGCTGTTCCATATAAAAAGACCGGTAATAGTTTGTTGTCGGTATAAGAAAACTTAAAATCAAAACCTACCCCAATATTGTGGCTCTCAGAATATTCTGCAATTGGTATCCTAGGACCTACTCCCAGCCCCATAAAAGTGCCTCTTGCCTCTCCAAGTTCATAAATCTGAGGAAAGTAATTTCCGGCTAAAACCAGAAACAGGATAAAAAATTTCTTCATTAAGTTTATTTAATCAGTTGAGTGCCAATACCATATTGAAAAACCAGCGTTCCTCCCTGATCACCAGTCATATAAATCAGGTAAAGACCGCACAATGCTAATATAATAAAAATATACTTTAGCCTGTGGGACATTTTTTTCTTTATTATTAAATAGAACTGAAAAATCAGAATTAGTGAATACCATAGTATAGTGTATGTGGCAAAATTTGAATGAGTTCTGATAAGGTCATATATATATTTATCTTTAACAGGGTCTAAACTGGTTATCACAACGGTTTCAGCAGCGTTTCCTGTAAGTGCTGCCAGAATTGCGAATACTATTCCGAAGGCAAGGACAAATAATCCGCTAAAAATGGAAGGGTTTCCCGTTTTTTTTAATAAAATAAATTCGAGGAAAGGATAAACAAAAAGAAAAACTATTGGGAAATGAATAATCACAGGATGTAAGCGCTCAAGATCCATCATTCTCCATTAATTGTTTTGTTTTTTTATGCCGGTATCTAAACATAAAAATTAGATTCAGCAAAATAAAGGGAAGAAATATTTTTCCAATAATCCCGAAAGGCAGAATAAAAACTATTTTATCTGTCATAGTTATTAGCTCACCTTTCAGCAAAAAATTGTGTTCATGCTTCCAGTAATTAAAAGGACCGCTGATCTGCAAGTCAACAATTTGTGTGGGAAAACTGATTTTCTCAATTTCGACTTTCCAGGGGATATACATACCGAATCTGCCAATTTCTATTGTAATTTGCGACTTTTCCTTCAGGGGCAAATCCGAAATGTGCCTGACTCTCACTTTCAAAAAAGGTGGAGATATTTTTATTACATTATTCGTATCAAGATGAAAATTGAATAATTTATCAACAGGACAATTAATGTCAACCGAGCGGGTGAAAATGTTAAACCGGTCTTTCATAATCAAGACCGATATTTGACCTTGAATAAGAACAGTCCCTGTGATGGAAGAGCGGTTGCTGAGGCTTTCCTGTCCCTCTCAGCAAATATATCAAGGATATAATCCTCATTCAGTCCATTCTCAACTGCATATAGAATGGTACCTCCAATTGCTCTAACCATTCCATGAAGGAAGCGATTTGCTTCAATAAAGAATATTAATTTTGTAGTATCTTTCCGCCAGCGAATATTAAGGATATTACAGTCATGTTTGTCAAGATCATCTCCCTTTTTGCAGAACGACTTGAAGTTATGTTTACCTAAAAATACCCTGCTCAAATCATTCAATTTTTCCACATCGAGGTTTTTAGCAGGGCCATATTGATAAGAATATTTTCTGTAAAAGGGCGATTTTTCAAAAGTGAAATAATAAAGATATGACCTGGAAACGGCATCAAATCTTGAGTGAAATGATTCATGCACTGCATCAATACTGGTAACTGAGATATCAACAGGTAAGACGGCATTAAGTGATCGAAATATTTTTACAGTATCAAGTTCCTTCTCAATGCGGAAATTACATACCTGCCCGAATGCATGCACTCCAGCGTCAGTTCTGCCGGAGCCGATCAAATTCACTGATTCCGAAGTAATAAGCTTGATTTTTTCTTCGATCACCTCCTGAATTGAGAGCGCATTTTTCTGTCTCTGCCAGCCCGAATACTTCTTCCCCTCATACTGAACAACCATTTTATAATTCATGAGAATACCTGAAATATGTTCAATAATCCGCGGCAGAAGTCAAACCCGGCATCAGAAGGCTCCATAAAAATTGAGCCTGATCATTGAGCTATTCCCCTGAGGCAGATAAGTTGCCGAAATACTGATCTGATCTGAATTCTGAATCGATCGGTTATAAGAATTAACATGTCTGACTGCATTTATTATACTGACTATCCTGTTTATTATCATAGCACCGACAGCAAACCTGACGTTATTATATGCCTGTTCACTCGAAACCCAGGTGTTCCGGTATTCTTTTCTCGCTGCATCTGTTTTCCAATCCCAAAAGTAAACCTGCTCGTCATAAGTTTCATCGAAATCACGATTAAGTCTGCTTATTCTATTATACTCGAAAACACTCGGATATTCACCGATCCGGGCAAAAAACTCTTCGTCTTTACCATCGGTTGTTACTCCCCCGGCGGAAGCTGCATAAGCAATATAATTTTCTTTCTGCCAATCACCATACATACTAAAACCTGCAAAACCGCCCCAAATAAAAGCCTCTGCAATAGTAAAATATTTTCCTGTACCATAATCACCTGAGTACAGTTCCCCCATACCAGGAAGTAAAAAAGAATAAACAGCGCCCAAAAATGGACTTTTTTTGACAGGATCAGCAGTGAGTTTTATCTCATCATTTTTTTCAAGCTGAATTCTATTCATAAAGTCTTCATGGAATAATGCTTTAGAACTTTGACCAAACAAGGAGAAACTTAGTAAGAGAATCACATACATTTTTTTCATAATTGACCGACTGCTAATTTAAAATTATTTTTTATTTGAGATGTTTCGGCATAACAAAATTCACCATCAGTTTCTGATATCTGCACCTGAATCAGATTGTTAATCATTGCCGGATTATGATCTGCTTTAATCCTGGTATAATTTGAACTCCAGCCAGTCATCCGGCCATTTGATTCATTCTCTTCAAAAAGAGTTTGGAGCGTTTTCCCCTTCATACGTCTATAGAAAGCGGCACGCTTTTTGGCGCTTAGAATTCGGAGCATATTATTTCTTTTTCTACGTAACCCTACATCCACAACATTGCCTAATTCCAGTGCCGAAGTTCCTGGTCTCTCCGAATAAGTGAAAACGTGGAAGTAGGACACATCCAGGGCATTTACAAAATTGTATGTATTCTCAAAATCATTTTCATCTTCACCAGGGAAACCAACAATAATGTCAACCCCAATTCCAATGTCTGCAATCCTGGCATTCAGTTTCTCAATCACTCTTTTATAATCAGATGAATTATAACGTCTTCTCATAAGTTTCAGAATTTTGTCCGAACCACTCTGTAGTGGGATATGGAAGTGATTGCATACCCTTTCATCGTCAGCAGCAAGAGAGATGAGATTATCATTCAGCAGGTTCGGTTCGATTGAACTGATACGCAGCCTGTAGTCTCCGGGTGTCTGTAATAATGATTTTAATAATTTATAAAGATCCTGGTCATAATTCAAGCCATAATCTCCGACATTAACACCTGTCAGAATGACTTCCTTGTAACCCTCCCTTATAAGCGAATGGAATTTTGAAACAGCATCCGAGGGATTCATACTGCGGCTTTTACCTCTTGCCTTCGGTATTGTACAAAATGAACATTTATAATCGCAGCCATCCTGCACTTTAAAAAATGCTCTGGTTCTGGTATCAGCTTCGGAAGATGAAGCAGAATAAAAATTTTCCAAATCATCTGAATCGGAGACGTGAATGCAGGATAATTCATTCTTTTCAAAATCTTTTATATAATCAAAAATCCTGAATTTTTCATTACTTCCAAGTACAAAATCCACCCCTTCAATCTGTCCGATCTCTTCAGCCCTCAATTGGGCGTAGCATCCCGTTACAACAATAAGGGCATCCGGATTCTGACGTAAAGCCCTCCGAACAGTCTGGCGGCAATCTTTCTCCGCATTCTGAGTTACGGTACATGTATTGATGACATAAACATCAGCGGGCTGTTCAAAGGGAATAATATCGAACCCTTTGTTCAGAAATTCCTGACTTATTGTCGCGGTTTCTGAGTAATTCAGTTTACAACCAAGTGTATAAAATGCGGCTTTCAAAAAAAGAAAATTCTCCTTTCCTTAAATAAAAAAGGACTGTATTTTCAAAAATATTACTTCTCTTTGAAAAATACAGTCCTATAATTTTTACAGAACGACTTTAATCAAATCATTCTGTAGGTTTTGACTCTTCTTCAACTGCAGGTTCGGCAGATTCTTCTGCTTTTGCTTCAGTTTTAGCTGCTTTCTGAGCCTTCGGTTCCCTTGCTGGTTTATTTTGATCCTTCTGTGAAGGAATCTCAATTGAAGGTTTCTGACTTTCAGGATTATACATATTGAAATCAGAAGAATCGAATTTGGCTGCATCGGCACTAAGAATGTCGTTAACAGTCACTTTTTCAAGCTTATGCTTTTTGATAAAATCGTTTATCTCTTCATCTGTTTTATCTTTCATTGCAGCAACAGCGCTGAGCACGATTTTTTTATTTTCTTTATCGAATTCAACTACTTTAAGAGCAAGAACGGTTTCAACTGGGAAACAGAATGAAATGTTCTTAATTCTTGATGGTGATAGTTGAGATGTTGGAACAAACCCATCAACTGAATCGGGCAACTCACAAATAAGACCTTTTTCAATAATCCTGACAACCTTGCCAGTGGTTTCAACACCAACTGCATAACCAGTCTCGAAAGCATCCCAGGGGTTATCATTGATCTGTTTGTGACCAAGTGAGATTTTCCTTTGATCGGTATCAACACCAAGAACAACAACTTCAATTTCTTCACCCTTTTTAACAACTTCGCCGGGGTGGCGGATCTTTTTAGTCCATGAAAGATCAGAAATATGGACCAATCCGTCAATGCCGGGTTCGAGTTCAACAAAGACACCGAAATTGGTGAGGTTTCTTGCAATTCCTTTGTGTTTCGATCCAACAGGATATTTTTTCATTAGTTCTTGCCACGGATCTGGTGTGAGGTGTTTCATGCCAAGAGATATCTTTTTCTCATCTTTATCGAGAGAGAGTATCACAGCTTCAACAACCTGACCCATCGAAACGAACTGCGAAGGATGGCTGATGTGCTGAGTCCAGCTCATCTCTGAGATGTGAATAAGGCCTTCGATGCCCTTTTCAATTTCAATGAATGCACCGTAATCTGTAAGAGAAACAACTCTTCCGGAAACTTTATCGCCAGGATTATATTTGGCATCGATATTTTCCCATGGGTGTGGGAGCAGTTGTTTTAGACTAAGTGAAATTCTCTTTCTCTCAGTATCGAAATCTGTAACAACAACTTTAATCTTTTCGTCAAGTTTAACAACTTCAGAAGGATGATTGATTCTTCCCCAGCTAAGGTCGGTAATATGAATAAGTCCATCCACGCCGCCAAGATCAACGAACACACCGAAATCTGTGATAGCTTTGCAGGTTCCTTCAAGAATCTGACCTTTTTCCAGTTTCGAAAGTATTTCTTTTCTCTGATCGGCAATTGTTTCTTCGATAAGTACTTTGTGTGAAACAACAACGTTTTCAGTTGTATTGTTGATTTTAACGATTTTGAATTCCATCGTCTGACCGACAAAAGAATCAAAATCCCTGACAGGTCTGATATCAATCTGTGAACCTGGTAAAAATGCCTCAATTCCAATGAGGTCAACAACCATACCACCCTTGATCCTTTTAAGGATTTTTCCGGTGAGAATTGTATCATCTTTGTAGGCATTATTAATTCTTTCCCAGATTCTGAGAAAGTCTGCGCGTTTTTTGCTTAATACGAGATAGCCATCGGTATCCTCAACACTTTCGATAACAACTTCTACTTCCGATCCAATTTTCATCTCATCAGTTGAATTGAATTCAAGTTTCGAAATTGTTCCGTCAGATTTGAATCCCACATCGATAACAGCGTTATCGCCTGAATATCCAACTATCTTGCCTTTAATTATCTCACCTTCTTTAATATCCCGGAATGATTCATTATAAAGGCTTGCCAAGGTCTGAAGTTCCGCCTCGGAATAGTCATCAGCGTTCAGGAACTTTATCCTGCCCAAATCTTTGCGTTTAACATCCGTTGCTTGTTCTTGTTCGGACATTTATCCTCCAAAAAAAATAATGTACCGGTTATGATCAAAAAGCCATAAAATCAATCATAGCCGTAATTTAATTTAACATGTCTCTGGCTTTTAAACTTTTAATCTATCGTAAACTTTCTTCAGTAATTTTTCTACAACCTCATCAATCGAAAATTCAGTTGTATCAATTATTTCAGCATCCTCTGCAATTTTGAGCGGGCTCACTTTGCGTTGACTGTCAATCCTGTCCCTCTCTGAAAGATTTTTACTTACCTGCTCAATAGAAATATTTTCTTTTTTTGCTTCGAACTCAAGATACCGTCTTCGGGCTCTTTCGTTTATTGAAGCTTCCATATAAACTTTTATTTCTGCATCAGGGTAAACAACTGTGGTAGTATCCCTGCCTTCAGCAACGAGTGAACCATACTTCACCAGATTCTGCTGAAGTAAAACAAGTTGTTCCCGAACCTCGGGGATTTTACTTACAAAACTCACATTATCATTGATCACCGGCGACCTCAGTTCATCGGTAATATCATCGCCATTTGCCAAAACTTTTATAACTCCATCTTCAAAAAGCAAACGAAGTTCAACTGATTTAAGCAGTTTTACAATTTCTGATTCCATTTTGGCATCAGCCTGAAGTGCGAGGTATGTAACTGCACGGTACATCGCACCTGTATCCACATAAATGAATCCAAGTTTCTGCGCAAGTAACTTTGCAACAGTGCTTTTACCAGAACCAGCCGGACCATCAATGGCAATGATTATATTTTTTGGCATAGAATAGAAATTTAAGCAATTTTCCGAAAATATTCAATTCAGGGAGCCATAAAGAGTGATTTTATAATCAACTTTAGGAGCATATCAACCATTAAAATTTTAACAACTACAGAGGAACAGAACAAACACATTCCCTTCCTCATTAACAATATAAGATAAAAAGCTGGAATGAATTTTTAGAGATTATTGCATTGCCTCTCTGCCAGCCTCACTTAAAAGATTCAAAAGACTGTTATGGATTTTTCCATTTGTCGCAACTATTTGTTTTTCGAAAATGTCAATTCTCAAGCCATTTTCATCAGTAACTCTGCCTCCTGCTTCCTCAATAAGTAAAACCCCTGCACACATATCCCAGGGATTAAGAGACACTTCCCAGAAGCCGTCAAAAACACCCTCAGCAACATAACACATGTCAATTGCTGCAGAACCAAGCCGCCTTACTGCCCTGCTCGATTTAATAACTTTCGAAAATTTTTCAATAACGTTATCAGGATTTTCATCAACATTATAAGGAAATCCTGTGACTAAAAGACTTTTACGAATGTCATCATTTTCGTTTACAGAGAGTTTTCTGCCGTTTGCAAATGCGCCTTTATTCAATTCGGCAGTATAGAGCACATTGCGCATAACATCATAAATAACTCCGGCAATTATCTCTCCCCTGTTCATAAGTCCAATGGAGACAGAAAAAATCGGCAAACCGTGAGCGAAATTTGTTGTGCCATCGAGCGGGTCAACAACCCAGAGAAATTCTTCATCTTTTAATGATTTTCCGCTTTCTTCAGAAAGAATGGAATGAGTCGGGAAATTATTTAAAATATAATTAATGATGGCTTCTTCAGCTTTTAAATCAATATTTGTAACAAGGTTTGAAATGTTCGTTTTATATTCAATTTCAATCCTTGAACCGAAACCTTCCCTGATTATGGATCCTGCAATCCGGGCAGCAATTTCAAGATGTTCAATCATAAAAATCCTGTTTAATGATTTTGAATGATAGGATACTGGCTAATATTTTTATGGAATCGTAAAAATATTACAAAATAGCGTCTCAATTTTAATAAAAGTCTGTCTGGTATTACAAAATCAGGGAAGACACTTTATTGAGGGCATGTTTTGTTTCCTTGTTAGCCGAAAATTAAAATCCTATATTTTGAGTTTAAAATTAATTATTCTCGGTAGAAATGAAAGCAGATTCCAAAGATAAAAAAGAAGTACAGACTGTAGTTGAAAATATACCCAAAGAATTGCCTGTATTGCCTTTAAGAGACAATGTTATATTCCCTTATATGATTTTTCCTGTGCTTGTTGGGCGTGATCAATCAATAAAAGCAGCAAATTATTCTCTTGAAAATTCGAAATTCATTTTTCTTGCAGCCCAGAAAAAATCAAATATTGAAGAGCCTACAAAGGATGATATTTATACTGAAGGTACAATTGCAAAAATAATTCAGATACTGAAGCTCCCAAACGGGCTCATGAAGATTCTCGTCGATGGCGTTATTCAAGGCAGGATTTTACGCTTTACACGTGAGGACAAATTTTTCGAAGCTGAAGTCGAAATTGTTATCAGCACGCACGAAGATCCCAAAGAACTTAATGCTCTTATACGTCAGATGTCCAATCTTTTTAGAGAATATGTCAAGATCAGTAAATCAGTGCCCACTGAGGCGATCAGTGCTTTTGATAACATTGATGAACCCGATCGCAAAGTTTTTTATGTTGCAGCAAATATTAGCCAGTCAATAGAAGTAAAACAATCAATTATTCAAAAATTTTCTATAAAAGATCAAATATTTACGATAATTAAGATACTTACTTCAGAGATCGATATACTTAAAATCGAAAAAGAGATTGAGAGTAAAGTTCAGGAAAACATTTCCAGATCACAGCGAAAATTTATTATCCAGGAACAAATCAGAATTCTGCATGATGAATTGGGTGAGGATGATGAGATTTCGCCTGAAATCGTCAAACTCAAAGATAAAATCAAAAAGGCAAAAATGCCGAAGGAAGTTTTTGAGAAAGCTAACGATGAATTAAACAAACTAAAAAAAACTCCCCCAAATTCACCCGAATCAACAGTTATAAGAAATTATCTCGATTGGCTGTGTGATGTCCCCTGGTCAAAACGCACCAAAGACAATCTTGATCTGAAAAATGTACAGGTAATTCTCGATCAGGATCATTATGGGTTAGATAAACCAAAAGACCGTATCCTCGAACATATTGCCGTACTTAATCTTGTAAAAAGTATGAAAGGACAGATACTCTGTTTTGTGGGACCACCCGGAGTTGGTAAAACATCACTTGGGAAATCTATAGCAAGAGCTCTCGGGAGGAATTTTGTCAGGATAAGTCTTGGCGGAGTAAGAGATGAAGCAGAAATTAGAGGACACAGAAGAACATATATCGGTTCAATGCCCGGGAAAATTATTCAATCAATGAAACGTGCCAAAACTCATAATCCGGTTATTTTACTTGATGAGATTGATAAAATGAGTATGGATTTCAGAGGCGACCCCTCCGCAGCAATGCTTGAAGTGCTGGATCCAGAACAAAACCATAGCTTTAACGATCATTATCTGGATGTCGATTATGATCTTTCGAATGTTATGTTTATAACTACGGCCAACGTGCGATATAATATTCCTCTTCCGCTTCAGGATAGAATGGAGATCATTGAACTCCCCGGATATCTTGAATTTGAAAAACTGAGGATTGCAAAAGACCATATCATTCCAAAACAACTTAAAATGAATGGACTTGATAAATATAATGTCAGCCTGTCCGATAATGCTGTTGAAAAAATAATTTCTGATTATACCAGGGAAGCTGGCGTTCGAAATCTTGAAAGAGAAATTGCATCGGTGCTCAGAAAGACAGCAAAAAAGATAGTGCTGGAAGGAAGCAAATCCAAAAACAGGAAAAAACCCGCTGCTTTTGAAATTACGCCTGAATATGTTAAAGAATTTCTGGGCGTTCCGAGATTTAGATCATTAAAAGCTGAGAAGGAAGCGAGAATAGGAAGTATTACCGGATTGGCATGGACAAGTGTCGGGGGTGAGATTCTAAATGTGGACGTCACTGTAATGGATGGGGCTGAAAGGCTTACGCTTACAGGACAGATAGGAAATGTAATGAAGGAATCTGCGCAGGCTGCCCTCAGTTATATCCGGTCGAAATCCGAAGATCTTGGTTTGGCTAAGAATTTCTATAAACATAAAGAAGTACACATACATCTGCCTGAAGGTGCAATACCCAAAGATGGACCGTCAGCAGGAATTACAATGGCAATGGCAATGTATTCAGCATTCAGGGGAATTCCAGCCAGGAGTGATGTTGCGATGACAGGCGAGATAACATTGCGCGGCAATGTTCTGGCAATTGGAGGTCTGAATGAGAAGCTCCTCGCGGCAAAACGAAGCGGCATTAAATTAGTGCTTATTCCTGCAGAGAATGAGAAAGACCTTAAAGAGGTTAGAGCAGAGATATTAAAATCTCTCCAAATTATTCCTGTTGAAACAATTACCGAAGCAATAAAGATTGTTTTTGAGTCACAAGGTGAGAAAACTAAGGTAAACAAATCAAAAACCACCAAAAAGAGTGCAGATGAACCAAACTCTAATTGATAAAGAATTGCCGGAAGAGCAAATTTACAAATCTTTGCTCGAATATCTCCCGGCAACTTTTGATTCTAATGAACCCGTAACAACAGCATTGGCAAATTTCTCGGCAGCTATCTTTAATGCTTTTAATAAAATAAGCTGGGCTGGATTTTATATCCTGGGCGAAGGGGAGACCTTATACTTAGGACCATTCCAGGGAAAACCCGCCTGTACAAAAATTAAAATTGGGAAAGGAGTTTGTGGGAAAGCCGCTTCAATAATGGAAACGGTAATAGTCCCGGATGTACATAAATTCCCTGGGCATATAGCCTGTGATTCTGGTTCGAACAGCGAAATTGTTTTACCGGTGACAAAAAATAATTTGTTAATTGGTGTTTTTGATCTCGATAGTTATCTATTGAATGCTTTTACTTTCGTGGATAAATATTACCTTGAGGAGTTGCTTAAAAAATTTTCCGAAATTATTAATCTGTCAAATTATAAGATTTTATAAATATGAGTTTCTTAGTTACTGCCAGGAAATGGCGCCCGCGTTTTTTTGCTGATGTTGTTGGTCAGGAGCATATAACAAAGACAATAACTAATGCGATTATTAAGAACCGGGTGGCTCATGCATATATTTTTGCTGGTCCCAGAGGAGTTGGGAAGACTACCACTGCAAGAATACTTGCTAAAAGATTAAACTGCACATCCCCGTTAGATGGTGAACCTTGTGATAAATGCAAAATGTGTCAGTCTTTTAACACATCACAGTCTATGGACGTGATTGAAATTGATGGTGCCTCGAACAGAAGAATTGAGGAAATTCGTTCATTAAGGGAGACTGTTCAGTACACACCAACATCCGGACAGTACAAAGTGTATATCATTGATGAAGTCCATATGTTAACCACTGAGTCTTTTAATGCACTGCTTAAAACTCTTGAAGAGCCGCCCTCGCACACGATCTTCATCTTTGCCACAACAGATGTTCACAAAGTCCCGGCAACAATTTTATCCCGCTGCCAGCGATTCGATTTCAGAAGGATAGAACTGCACATAATCAAAGAGCTTCTTTCAAAAATTGCTGTGGCTGAAGGTATTGCCGTTGACGATAATTCACTGACGGTTATTGCTAAAAAGGCTGACGGTGCGCTTCGCGACGCTGAAAGTCTTTTTGACCAGGTTGTGTCTTATTGCGGATCAAATGTTGACTTTTCGGTTGTCAGAGAAATGTTCAATATTATTAATGACGAACTGTATTTTGAGTTATCGGAAGCAGTTCTACAAAATAATTTTGCCGCAACATTCGACATTACTTCAAAAATTTATTCGAATGGTTGGAATTCACTGGATTTTCTGAATGGACTAATTGAACACTACCGGAATATACTTGCGGTAAGTGTCACTGGCACATCAAAACATCTTGAGGTCTCCGAGGAGATTAAGAGCAGATATAAAAAATACAAAGGCGTTTATTCTGAAGGTGATCTGCTGAGAATATTAAATTTTCTTAACCGTTCATTCTATGAGATTAAATCTTTTCCGAACGAAAAATTAAAACTTGAGCTAATACTTGCTCACATGGTCGGTTTCGAGAAATCATCCTCGATCTCTGAGATAATTAAAAGCCTGGGTCAGATTGACCCTGAAAAAAAAAAGCATGAACAGGAGCTAAGCTCTGCGCAAAATCAGAAAAATGAGACAAAAAAGGAAAATCAGCAGCCAGAATCAGTAACTGAGACTGCTGTAACAGCCGAAAACAGGTTAAGTGGAAACAGCATCGAGGAAATCAGAGGCGGATGGGAATATTTCCTCTCAGTTATTAGGAAAAAGAAAAGGATAAATTTCAATTTAATCGATTCCTCATACCCGGAGAAAATAGAAGGAAATTTTCTAATTATTAGTCTTGCTTCCGGAAATGGTAAAAGTGCTCTTGAGAGCCAGCCCCTATTTGTTCAGTTTTTAAATAAAGAAATCGAAAGTATCTTCAGCCGCCCTTATATTCTGAAATTTGAAGTTAATAAAAAAAACGAAGCTTTGGCAGCTAATGAGGAATCGGCTGATAAGCAAACTGATCTGATTTTATCGCCGGAATCTACAGAATTGTTTGAGGCTGTGAAAGAAGTGTTAAACGGAGCTGTAATAAGTACTGGCAAAAATGCACTCAAATAACGATCTGAGTGTGAAGATCTATTTCGTCTAATACTGACGTAATCCTAAGACATTCTTTTATTTCGCCCTGATAAATAATTGTTTTACCGTTCATATGAGCTTCCATTGTCAGGTCATAGGCCTTTTCAATTGTACATCGCAACGCTTTCACCAATTGTAAAATTACTTCCTGAAATGAGTGATAATCATCATTAAATAAAAGCACCTTATTTGGTTCTTTTATTTTTGTTTCCTCATCATTTGTGATTTCCGGATGAATCTGCCCGGGAATGTCTTCCATATTTGCCAACATCCGTTAGGATTAGATTAAAAAATAAAAAGTGATTATATTTAGCACTTAAATTTAACTAAAGCAAAATTTCTTCACCAATATCGCTCATAATTTAGAGGAGAAATAATGAAAATTGTTGTATGCGTTAGTCATGTTCCGGATACTGCCACAAGAATTAATGTCTCGGGTGACGGTAAAAACATTGATTCGACCGGAGTGACTTATATTGTTAATCCATATGATGAATTTGCAATTGAAGAAGCATTAAAACATAAGGAAAAATCCGGTGGTGAAACTTATGTTGTTTCATTGGGCGGAGATGCCAATAAAGAAACAATTAAAAAAGCCCTTGCAATGGGTATCGATAATGGAATCCTGCTTAAGGATGATTCCTACAGGGATTCACTCTCAGTGGCAAAAGCTCTTGCCGCGGAGATAAAATCTATTGGGGCTGACCTTGTATTCTTCGGAAAGCAATCAGTAGATTATGACAGTTCTGCTGTTGGTCAGTTAACTGCAGAACTTCTTGGTATGCCCCTTATAAGTGTCGTTGTGGCATTGTCAGTTGAAGGATCAAAAGTTACCGCTGAACGAGAGATTGAAGGCGGAAAAGAAGTTATCGAGACCACGCTCCCTTGTGTTATTACTACTCAAAAAGGATTGAATGAACCAAGATATGCCTCTCTTAAAGGTATAATGGCTGCAAAGAAAAAAATTATTGAGGAAAAACCAGCACTTGCAGTTGCCAATTATGTCGAACTTCTTCAGATGAAACGCCCCCCTGCAAAAGAATCCGGAAAAATTGTGGGCACGGATGTATCCGCAGTTCCGGAACTTGTCAGATTATTAAGAGAAGAAGCTAAGGTAATTTAAGGGAGGAAAAAATGTCAAAAGTACTTGTATTTTTAGAACAGAGAAATGGAATAATTAAAAAAGCTTCATTTGAGGCTGCAAGAGTTGCTGCTGATATCGCAGGGAAAACAGGCTCCGAGGTTGAAGCTGTATGTATCGGGGACGAGATAGAATCTCTTGAGAAAGCAGGAAACTTTTCTGTGCCTGCTGTAACACATATTAAAAACAAAGATTTTGCAAATTATAGCAGTTCGGCTTATGCTTCGGCACTGGCAGAACATGCTCAGGGTGCTTCTGCAACAGTTGTAGTATTTGCAAATACATCTATGGCAAAAGAATTCGCTCCTTTGGTTGCAGCAAAACTTGATGCAGGATTGGCAATGGACGCAACAGCATACCAGGTTGATTCAACATCATTTATCGTTACGCGCCCTGTTTATGCCGGGAAAGCACTGATTGATGTAAAAATTACAAGTCCGGTAAAAGTTCTTACTCTCCGCCCCAATGTTTTCAATCCTGGAGAACCTTCCGGCCTGAAAGCTGCTGTAACAGTAAAAGAAGTAACAAAAGCTGACCTTCGTTCAAAAGTGATTGAGACAAAAAAAGCGGAAGGCAAACTTGATGTTGCCGAGGCAGATAAAATTGTCTCAGGCGGAAGAGGACTTAAGGGCCCGGAGCACTTTACTTTAATAGAAGAACTTGCCGAAGAGCTTGGAGCGGCAGTTGGTGCTTCAAGAGCTGTGGTTGACGCTGGCTGGAGATCACATAGCGAGCAGGTTGGACAGACCGGTAAGACCGTTTCACCAAATTTATATATCGCAGTTGCTATCTCCGGTGCAATACAGCATCTTGCAGGTATGCGGTCATCCAAGTATATCGTTGCAATCAACAAAGATAAAGATGCACCAATTTTCCAGGTTGCCGATTACGGAATTGTTGGTGATGCTTTCGAAATAGTTCCTGAATTGATCAAAGAGATAAAAAAGATAAAGTAGATTACTAATGACCGGAATCGATAAAGTTGAAGTAGAAATATTTGGATTATCAAATAGTCCCAACCCGGGAGGAGCGCATGCGCTCCTCCTGAAGGAAGTTTACGGCAATAGAAGATTGCCGATTATTATCGGACTTTTTGAAGCACAGGCAATAGCTGTTGTGATGGAGGGCTATACAACCCCGCGTCCTCTTACTCATGATTTACTGAGCACGCTGATTGTTCATCTTGGGGCTAACGTTAACGAAGTTATCATTGATGCACTCCGCGATAATACATTTCACGCCAAAATTATCCTTGATGTTGCATCCATTACCAGCGAAATAGATTCGCGTCCAAGCGATGCTATTGCACTTGCCGTAAGGGTCAGATGCCCTATTTTTGTGGCTGAAAGTGTTATGAAATCAGCCTCATATCATCCACAGGATGACGAAGCCTCGAACGAAAATGATTTCATTGATGAAATTGAAAATGACGCCGAAGAAGCTAAGGATGAAGAAGAAAGCACAAATAATTCTTTGGAAGCGCGAATTTCCTCATTACAGGAATACCTGCGGCAGGCGCTTGAAAAAGAGGACTACGAAAGAGCTGCCAGATTAAGAGATGAGATCAATAAACTGAACGGAAATCCGGGTAATTCTAATTGAACGAATTTTTTCCGATTTCACATTCAAGACATTTTCCCTGAGAACAATAAGTTCGAAACAATTCAATCATTCCCTGCTGGAATATCGTCCTGTGAACATGATCAGGCATGTTTAATCCTGAAGCAATATCTGTAACCAGTTTATTTTCAGGCTCCTGCTTCAGATTTCTATAAATCCCCAGGATTCGTTTTGATATCTGCTGATTTCCGAAAATTTCAAAATACACTGAAAAATAAGGCAAAATAACATTGATTAATATTTCATCAACTCTCGATAGACCGATGAAATATTTTAATTCTTTTTTTACCTGATGTTCCAGCACATAATGATTCTTCCAGAATCCGGAACCCTTAACAATAAGAACCGAACGCAGATTATTCAGGAGGGCATCATTATTCCTTATTTCGGTGATTTTTTTTACAATTGTTTCCAGCATGTTTTGATACATGATCCGATATATAATATGAATTCCACCGGCAATTCTGATTGTAGGAAAATTCTGCGGCCGAAGTTTAAAGAAATGCCATTTAGTCACTTCAAAAGTCTCACCATCGTAAATTCTCTTAATAAACTCCCAATCAGACCTCAATTTATCAAGATATATTTTCTCCGGACCATCAGGGAAAGTGATATCAGAGGGAACCAAACCGGCAATATTAAATAATGCTGATTCAATTCGACCAATAGTACCATTGTCGTTTCCTAATGTTTTCAGAAATTTAAGGTTGGACGCCTTGGCAAGGTTCATCATTATAGCTTTATTTTTTGTGTAACCCAATGCTTCAAAAATAAACTCATAAAGCAGCTGCTGCCATATTTCTTTGTTGTTAAAATCGGTGAAAGAAAATTCTCTTTTGTGAAACTGCTCTGATAGCTCGTATTTGACAACAGGTTCATGGATTTTCATTTCATTTAAAAATGTGATTTCCTTCAGTCGCTCATATATTCTTTTACATTTTTTATCATAACGTTCAAATCCAAGATTCAGAAGAAACCGCTCTTTGAGTTCGAGCTCCATCTGAATATTAGTCTGGTCGCATTTTAAAAAATTAATTTCCTGTTTCTTCTTTTCCTGGTAATTAGAAATATCCCGGGTGATATTTTCATCAATAAGCCCATGGAGACATATCGAAGGGACTTTTCGTCCGTCCTTTGTAAAAACGAAATGATGGTGTTTGCTATTAAAGAGACATGCGTGAAGAATAACTTTGTTGTATTTATTATCAATATTATGTCCGTGCGATCTCCAGTCATTATAATCGCGGTCAATCTCTATATCTCCAACATAAGTCAGGTTGCCGATCCTCACTCTTGCATTCTTAAAATCAGCCCCAGCTGAATCAGTATTAAGAACGCCCGTGTCAAGAACTTCAATTGCTAATCCGTCAAGAGTCTCAATGGGTTTGGTGAACTCCTGCTTCGACCAGATTTCATGAAGTGTCTTTTCTAAAACTTCCTGTTTCAGTTCCATGACGAACTCTCCTAAATGGAGGATAATATCCGGTTTTAGTTTTGCATATTTTCGCTTCTAAAAAATACAATTCTCCGGTAAATATTCCAACCCCATGCGGGCTGTTTATGAATTATTTATCTCAGAATGATAATCGGAAATTGTACGCTGGAGTAAATCCGGAAAATCGTTCCCGTTTGAACAATATATCAGCGCTCTCGAAATGTTAATAAGGAAACCTGTGTGTAAAGAATTCTTAAAAGCATTAACAACGCTTCGGAGATTTCCGCTCTGGGCTCCAATACCGGGAAGCAGAATGTATTTCGCCTTTAGAATATTCATCGATCTATTAAGATCGTCCTCATTGGTAGCCCCGAAGACCACTCCGCAATTCCTGTTTGAATTCCAGCCGTCAATTGTTGTGATTACTAATTCATAAAGATGTCTTCCATCAGCAAGTTTTACTTTCTGAAAGTCGGATGAAGATTTGTTTGATGTAAGTCCCAGGAAAAAAGTGATTTTATCCTTGTAATCCAGAAAAGGTTTCGCTGAATCATATCCCATGTAGGGATTCGCAGTCACCGAATCAAAACTGAAATGATCGAATACCGATGATGCATACATCATGGATGTGTTACCAATATCCCCTCTTTTTGCATCGGCAATCGTAAGGATATTCTCGGGAATCAGATCAAGTGTCTGCTCAATAATTTCAAATCCGGATGCTCCGAATCTTTCATAAAATGCGAAATTTATTTTATAAGCAGCCGCTAAATGCGAAGTGTTTTTAATGACCGTTTTATTGAATTCAAGAACCGGGTTCGGATAATCGAAGAAGTAACGAGGAATTTTTTCAGGATCGGTATCCAGCCCAACACAGACATGCTTCCCCTGACTGGTGAGATTTTCAATTTTTGATTGTGCTTTCATTTACCCTCAATTTTACTAAACATATTGCTTACGGTTTCTGTATATATTCAACGCAAGTCCGATCAAAGCCATATTTATAAGAAGTGAACTCCCCCCGTAGCTGATAAATGGAAGCGGGAGTCCGATCACCGGTGCAATACCAATATTCATTCCGATATTAATTGCGAAATGGCTGAAAAACAGTCCAATCATCCCGCTGATAATTAATCCTGAAAATTTATCCTTGACTGTGTGAGCAAGTTTAAGCAGCCTGTAAAGTAGAAGGATATAAAGCACGATTATTATCAGAGAGCCAATAAAACCAAATTCCTCACCGATAACACAGAAAATAAAATCAGTCCATTGTTCTGGAATAAATCTCAATTGAGTCTGGTTTCCCTGCATAAATCCTTTACCGATCAGCCCTCCGGACCCAACGGCAACTTTTGCCTGAAGTGCATTATATCCATTCCCAAGTGGATCGAGATCAGGGTTGAGAAAAGAATCGATCCGCTGCTGCTGGTGAGGTTTTAAAAGTCTGAAAATAAATTCAAAGAAAAATGCAGATGAAAGATTAACAACAAAAACAGTGAGTGATGTAAAGATATTCCGCCTGAAAAATAAAAGAGAGGTTATCACCAGTAAAAGACCTCCGGCAAGACCCAGCCAGCCAAAGAGTGACATAAAAATCATAACCCCGGGTGATATTACCACAAATAATGCGAACAGATTAATGCCTGCCCAGAACAACATCGAAATTATTATTGCTATAAACACTATTGCGGTTCCCATATCCGGTTCGAGCAGAATAAGAAATACCGGCAGAATCCCAATACTTAAAGATACACCGAGATCAAAAATATTATTGATATCCTGTTTTCGGTTTGAAAGCCAAATCGCCAAAAGAAGAATCGTTCCCAGTTTAGCAAGCTCAGATGGTTGAAAACCTATCAAACCGAAACTGAGCCAACTTTTTGCGCCGTAAACTGTTTTACCCATTATTAAAACAAGGACAAGAAAAAAGATGGATATGACATAAAAAACTATAGTAATCCATCGAAAAGTCAGAATAGGCAGGAAGTAGATTATTATGACTGCCGCAACCGAAAGAAGTAAAAAAATAAATTGTCTGTCAAAATTGCCGTTTGCAGTAGGATGATTAATCGTACTGCTATAAACTGCAATTAGTCCGGAAATTGCAAGCAGAAATGCCGGCACTAAGATCGCAAAGTCTATTTTATCCTGAATTTTGTAATCAATCTTCATCTATAGGTTTCCCTGCTGATGAAATCAGATTTTGAGAAGGTGGTGATGGTTTAAGATATTGTGTGATTACTTCCTTCGCTATTGGTGCTGCATAAGTAGAACCAAATCCTGAATTTTCAACCATAACTGCTACGGCGATCTTAGGATTATCAAAAGGAGCAAATCCAATAAATATGGCATGGTCTTTTCCATGGGGATTCTGGGCTGTTCCTGTTTTTCCAGCAATAAGAAGCTCCGGCATCCGAAGGTGTGTTGCAGTCCCGGCTCCCTGAACCACTTTTAGCATCGCATTTCTCACTATGTCAAAAGTCTCATCGCTGACATGAACATCGATATCTTCAAATTCCAAGGGTATATAAGTTAAGTCTTCGCTATGGATTAACCCTTTCACAATATGCGGCTTTTTGGATTTTCCTTTATTAGCAAGGAGGGCACAGTACTGGGCCAACTGAACCGGAGTAGCACTTATTTCTCCCTGACCAATACCAAGACTTAACAAAACACCGGAAGGGAAATCAGCATTCCCGTAAATCCTTTTATAATATTTTTCCGTAGGAAGAATCCCGGCATTCTCTTCTGTAATATCGAGATCAGTTTTTCGACCAAACCCAAAGCGGGAAGCATAATCTGACCAACGTTCAAGCCCGATTTTAAGAATCAGTTGATAATAGAAGGTGTTACAGGATTTTTCGATTGACTGCTCAAGATCAACATGACCATGCACATGAGTACACTTAAAAAATCGGTTTCCATAAAAATATCCGCCGCCGCAATTGACAGAAAAATCCGGTGTGATAATTTTCTCCTCAAGAGCTGTAATCGCTGACACCATCTTGAATGTCGATCCGGGAGGGTAAATAGACATAGTTGCCCTGTTGAACAAAGGCTTTTGAGGATCATTCATAAACTCTGCCCATATATCAGATGAGATAACCGTAGATAAGCGGGAGAGATCGTAATCAGGTTTACTCACAAGAACAAGAACTTCACCGGTTGATGGGTCTATTGCAACAACCGCACCATTTTTTCCTTCAAGCATCTCCTCAGCTTTTTTCTGCGCACCGGCATCAATCGAAAGAACAAGATCGAATCCTTTACCCGGTTCAATATCCGCATTGCCCTCAAGATATCTGCCAACTGTTTTTTGGCGAGAATCAACAAGAGTGAATTGATAACCTTTTTTTCCACGAAGGTAATCTTCGTAGGTTTTTTCGATACCGCTGGCTCCAAGGAAATCACCCATGTCATACTGTTCTTTCATCTTCCTCAATTGTGAGGCGGAAATTTCCCTGATAAAACCAAATATATGAGATCCTTTAACGCCATAACTGTAGTCTCTCTGCAGTTCAACTATATAATCAATTCCCTTCAGTTCCTCCCAGTGCTCTTCGTACCAGGCAATAAGAGGAAGATCGGCATCACGTTTAATTTTCACAGGAATATAACTTGAAAAACGTCTGTTTTGCCTGAGAATTTTTTTCATAAATCCGGGTTTTTCACCTAATCTCTTATCAAGAATTTTATTATTGGATGTATCATAATCAGCAGGCGTAACTCTTACAGTATATGATGGTTTGTTGGCGACAAGCACCTGGAAATTCCTGTCGAAAAGTATTCCTCTCGGCGGAGAAAGCACATTTTTTTTTATGCTGTTTTCCTGACTTTTCTCTTCAAAAGAAGTATTATTAACTATCTGAAGATTAAAAAGCTGATAAATAACCAGCAATCCGTAAATTCCAATAACCCAAAGAGCAATTCGATATCTGAAAATTGAACTTTCCATCAGGATATTTTCATTTCCTTTCTAAAAAAAGCAAGCGGAACAGCAATAAATGAAGTATAAAGGGCTGGTAAAATGCTCTGGATCAGCAAAAATGCGATAAATGAAAGATCAAGCCCTTCGAATGATGATAATGAGTTTATAAGTGTCTCAATCAAAGTAGTAAAAAAAAGAATTATCAGAAATTTTCTAAAGTAATAGAATGGATCGGTAACGGATTCATCAAAAAAATACCCTGCAAAAAACCCAGCAACGGTCAGGGAGACTGCGTTTATGCCCCAGATATCACCTGAAAGGAGATCGTAAATCAAGCCGAAAATGAATCCAGCGATTGTGCCGCGAAACTGACCCTGGCTCAAACTAAAATAAACAACGGGAAGAAGAATAATTTTAGGGTAAACAGAATAGATCTGAATAAACGGAACAACGAGAAATTGTACTATAGCAAGCAGAACAAATGAGATTCCAATAAAAATGTATGATTTATTCATAATGGCTGGTTTCCAGCCTGCTGAATCATTTGTTCGGCTTCCTTGTCTAAAGTAACTTTAAGAACAAATAAATTTCTGGCTTTATCAAAATTTGCAAACGGTATTACATGAATATTACTGAGGATTCCGCTAATTTTTTCTTCTTTTTCTGCTGCAACTCCAACAGGAATTGAAGGAGGAACCAGGGTGCTGAATTCAGAGGTAACAACCCTGTCTCCTGCCTGAAAATCATAATTTGTCGGAATATTCTTAATAATAAGTCTGATACCATCCCATTCAAGTATGCCGCCGATACCGCTCCGCTGGTTTTTTACAGCTATTCGCAGTTTGGGATTCCTGAGTGTGCGAACGGTTGCAAAATTTCCTGCCACTATTGAAACTACTCCAATCAGCCCAGACTCATTAATAACCGGCATTCCGGTAAAAATACCGTCCTGTTCACCTTTATTGATAATATAATATCCGCGAATCCTGCCGCTTAGTTTCGAAATTATCGAAGCAGCCACAAAAGGATACTGTATTGTGTCCCTGAGACTGAGAAGAGACCGCAAAGAAGTATTTTCATCAGATATCTCACGAAGCATATTAAGTTCAAGATTCAGACGCGCATTTTGAATTCTGAGATTTTCTATTTCCTCATTTTCAGGAAGCAATCCCGTAATACTTTCTATAACAGTATATGCTGTAACTACCGATCCGAATGCTGCCGCTCTTGCTTTTGAACTACCCTGCCGTTCATTGATTACCTGCAGAAACAATCCGAGAGTGACCAGGAAAATAAGCAGCAGGTATTCCTTGTATGGATATAGGTACCTGAGAAATTTATTCATTAATAAGTTCTTTTACGAATAAAGACCTTTGAATACTTATTCATATTTTCTATTGATTTACCAGCGCCTCTTACAACTGCAGTAAGGGGGTCATCTGCCTCATGAACAGGAAGGTTTGTTTCCATTCTTATTCTCTCGTCAAGACCTTTAAGCAAAGCTCCGCCGCCTGTCAGCATTACTCCGCGATCCAAGATATCTGCGCTCAGTTCCGGAGGAGTTCTTTCAAGTGTTCTTTTAACTGCATCTACAATCTGCTGTATGTTTTCATTTAATGCATCGCGTATCTCAACCGAACTGACTTCTGCCGTTTTAGGAATACCCCCGACAAGGTCTCTTCCTTTAACATGAACAGTAAGTTCCTCTTTCAGTGGAAGGGCAGATCCAACTTCACATTTGATAGCTTCAGCCGTCCTCTCGCCAACCAATAGATTAAAATTTTTCTTGAAATATTGCATTATTGCATTATTCATCTCATCTCCGGCTATCCTGATTGATTCTTCAGTAACAATCCCGGAAAGAGCAAGTACTGCAATCTCTGTAGTACCGCCGCCTATATCTATAACCATATTACCGACCGGCGCCTCAACGTCAATCCCGATGCCAATTGCAGCGGACATTGGCTCTGCAATAAGGTGAACTTCTTTAGCGCCTGCATGTTCGGCTGAATCCCTGACAGCTCTTTTTTCAACCTCGGTCACACCGCTGGGCACAGCGATAACAATCCTTCTGCTCGAGAGAAAGTTACCGGTACCCCTCTTGATAAATGCCCTTATCATACCTTCTGCTATTTCGAAATCAGCAATCACACCGTCCCGCATCGGTCGTGAAATTCGTATCTCCCTGTGTTCACGCCCTTGCATTTCTTTTGCCTCATTACCAAGAGCAATAATTTTTTTTGACCTCCTATCGAATGCAACAATAGAAGGTTCGTTCAGTACAATTCCTTTTCCTTTTATATATATGAGGGTATTTGCCGTTCCAAGGTCAATAGCAATATCGGCAAATAAAAAATCAAAAAGACCCATATTATTCCCCTAATGTTTAAAATTCCGGATACCGGAAAATATCATACAAATACTGTTTTTATCAGCGGCTTCTATAACTTCATTGTCCCGGACTGAGCCGCCGGGCTGTATTACAGCATTAATTCCAAAAGAAGCCATTTCTTCAATTCCGTCCGGAAATGGGAAAAATGCATCTGAAGCGGCAACTGATCCGGAAATTTCGTGTCCGTTATTCCGCGCTTTCATTGCTGCTATCCGCACAGAATCAATTCTTGACATCTGCCCGGCACCGATTCCAATCGCCATTTTATCCTTAACATAGACAATAGCATTTGAGCGGACGTGCTTACAAACCCTCCAGGCAAACTCCAGATCGTTCAACTGTTTTTCATCAGGTGTTTTTACTGTGACTACCTTTAAAGTGCCTCTGTTCAGTTTAGAATTGTCACTATTTTGTTTCAGAAAACCACCCGGCACAGAACGATATTCATCTGTTCTGTTTTTATTAATACTTTTCAACTTCTTTAGCAGCCTTCTCTGTTTTTTCTTCATTAGTAAATCAAGAGCTTCTTTATTATATGAAGGAGCCACAATCACCTCAAGAAATAGATCATGAACCGATTCGGCAAGCTTCAGATCAACATTTCCATTAAAAACGGCAATCCCGCCAAAGGCTGAAACCGGGTCACAGGCAAGTGCTTTTTTGTAAGCTTCAATTAAATCAATGCCTGAAGCAGCTCCGCAGGGATTATTGTGCTTAATTATCATACACGAAGGCTCGGAAAATTCTTCCAGAAGATTAGAGGCAGCTACAAGATCGACAATATTATTGTACGATAGTTCTTTGCCATGAAGAATTTCAAAGTAATTAAAGAAATCTCCAAGAACTGATGCGTTTTGATGAGGATTTTCACCATATCGCAAATCGGAAACTCTTTTCAAACTGAAGGTTTCCCTCTCAGGCTTGTACTGAAATTCCTGATTAAAAAATCCCGATATAACTGAGTCATAATAAGCTGTATGATTAAAAGCCGCAGCGGCAAGTTTAGCCTGGTATTCTATATCAATGGTTCCCTGCTTCAACTGCTGAATAAAATTTTCATATTGTCCGGGATCAGTCAAAATCGAAACATATCTGTAATTTTTAGCCGCAGCCCGGATTAGGCTGGGACCTCCGATATCAATATTTTCAATTTTTTCCATCTGTGTAGCTTCGGGATTATTCACAACCTCAGGAAACGGGTATAAATTGACACAAACAATATCGATTGGACTAATACCATTTTCCTTAGCCTGCTGTTGGTCGGAAGCTTCATCTCTCCGGAAAAGTATGCCACCGAAAATCCTTGGCTGCAAGGTTTTTACCCTCCCGCCAAAAACCTCCGGAAATGATGCGTATTCTTCGACTGATATACATTCGATACCGGATTTCCTCAAGAGACTAAGTGTTTTCCCTGTCGCGATGATTTCATATCCGGCAGAAATTAAAGAACCGGCAAATTCAACGATGCCAGTTTTGTCTGAAACACTTATTAACGCTAATTTTTTCAAATTTCACCAACTCAAGAAATAATAATTCTGTTATCTATCTCTTTTAACTTCCCTGCAGCAATTTTTCGTACAGTTTCAGGTAAAAGTTTATGTTCAGTCTTTAAAACTAATCCGGCAATATCCTCAGGTGACAACGCATCTTTAATATCAACTGCTGCCTGTGCAATAATTTTACCGTGATCATAATACTCATCCACAAAATGAATGGTCGCACCAGAAATTTTAACACCCGACTCAAAAACTGCCCTGTGTACTCTGATTCCATACATCCCTGCTCCGCCAAAACCTGGCAGAAGTGCCGGATGAATATTGATAATCCTGCTTCTAAAAGTTCTGACAAAACTATCGGGAATTTTTTTCAAAAATCCTGCAAGAACTATGAGATTTATGTTTTTTTCAGTAAAAACAGATGCCAGTGCATCATAAGTTAGAAAACCTGGCTTTTCGGTTTCTGCCACGTTAAGAACTGGCACCGAATATTCAGCAGCAACATCAAAAGCTCCGGGGTGTATTTTATCAGATATAACAAAATCAACCCGGATATCTTTACTTTTATCAAATTCATTGAGTAAAGACCTTAAATTTGATCCTGAACCTGATGCAAATACGACAATTTTAAACATCTGGTCAACTTTTAAGTTTATTCAGCTTACGCTTTGATTGATGAATCTGGGCATCAATAACATCCTTATAAAGAATATCATCCGTTTTGGAAGCTGATTTGAGGTATCTGCCTGCCAATTCCGAATCCTTCTTCGCGATAGCAACATTTGCAAGTAAAATGTACGATCTTGGAATTAACCACTTTTCATACTTAAAATTACTTTTTAATGTATTTTGTGCGTATTCGGTACAGGCTTCAAATTTATCAAGTTTGAAACTTGCCTCTGCAAGCAGATTATATGTTTCACCCTTCAACTCTGATTCCTCAAGAGTCTCAACAAAACCGGCTAACGAATCAATTACTGTTTTATATTTTCCGTTAGCAAGATTATTTTTCATCATCAACACTTTTTTTCTTTCCAGACTGATACCCCGTTCGAAAAGATAACTTCCTTTCTCACTTGCATAGACATCATCGGCAATATCTTCATTGCCGTTCGCTGCTAATATCATCTGGCGTTTAAAAAGAGTAGTATCCCCTTCCATTGCATAACAGATGCCAAGCCGGAAGTTTCCGATACCAAGATAATCCAGTTCTCCGGTATTCATCAGGAAATTCTCATAGTGCGCTCTGGCAGCAGCAAAATCATTTCGGAAAAAGTAGATATCACCCAGGAGAAATTTGCTGAATTCGTTCGTTTGCTTAAATTCTGGAATATTTAGGCTTAAAACTTTCTTAAGGGATTTTTCAGCATTCTGAAGTTTGTTTTTTTGAATCTGAACTATCGCATTCTGATAGTGAAACAGAGAATTCCGGGGATAAGACTCAATCAGCTTACCCAATAAAACTGATGCACTGTCATATTCAAGAAGGTAATCTGTATAAACTTTGGCAAGATGAAAACCGGCTTCAGTTTTGTTTTTGCCTTTTTTATATGCGAGCCTGATATTATTAACCCCTTCCTCTTTATCTGCGGATAATCCGGTGAGATTCAGAACCCAATGAAAAATATCCGGGATGAAGCTGAGAGCATAATTGAACAGACCAATTCCTAAATATGCATCATACGTAGTCGGTTTGAGTGAGAGTGTCTTCTCAAAAAAGCTGAATGAAACCTTGCTTGCCCAAAATGCATCAATTGAAGAACCCTGTGCTGTCTCAGACATTGCACGGAACATATAAGCCCAGCCTAGAAGGAGTGTCAGTTCATGATTATTTTTGTCTTTTTCAAGCATTTTCTCAGCTTTTACAACGGAGGATTTAGAAAATTTTTCGAAATGGCTGAGACTGAGGCTGTCTTTATTGCCAAGATAAATCCATAGATAAGTCTGGCTCAGATAATGATCGCCATATGGTTTATCTGAATAGTCCATTGATATTTGCTTAAAGATCTTCTCGGCTTTCTGAAATTCGAGATTAAAAAGATTTTCACGGCCTCTTTCAATCTGATTCCACATTTGTTCCTGACCATATAAAAACCCGGGCAGTAAAAGGAATAATATCGATAACAAACGGATCATTTTTTCTCGCGCTCCAGCGAATATTTTTGCGCAGCTTTAACGAATTCCCTGAATAGAGGGTGTGCCATTGTTGCTCTGGATTTGAGTTCCGGGTGGAATTGGCAGCCTAAAAACCAGGGATGGTCCGGAATTTCTATAATTTCAACTAATTTGCCGGATGGTGAGAGTCCGCTGAAAACCATTCCGTTCGACTCCAGTTGCTCCCTGTACTGATTATTTACCTCATATCTGTGTCGGTGACGTTCGGAGATTAGTTCTTTTCCATATGCTTCGGAAGCAAGTGTGGATTTCCGAATCTTGCAATCGTACGCACCGAGCCGCATTGTCGCACCTTTGTTTTTTACTTTTTTCTGCTCAGGCATCAGGTCAATTACGCTGAACCTGTTATTTACAAATTCACTGCTATTAGCTTTCTTAATGTTACAAACATTCCTGCTGAATTCAATTACAGCGCATTGTAATCCAAGGCATATACCGAAAAACGGTATCTTATTCTCTCTGGCAAATTTTGTGGCAATTAATTTTCCTTCAATCCCCCTCTCACCAAATCCTCCGGGGACAAGAACTCCGTGCATCCCTTTAAGCAATTTTTCCGGATTATGTTTTTCAAAATCTTCGGCTGAAATATAGACCGGTTCAACTTTCACCTTATTTTCAGCGCCTGCATGCACAAAAGCTTCAGAAATACTCTTATATGCATCTATATATTCCGTGTATTTCCCGCAAATAGCAATTTTTACTGAGCCTTCCGGTACCTTAATCTGCTTGACGAAATTACTCCAGACCTGAAGTGAGAGCTTAATATCTGGGAGTTTCAGCCTTTTAAGCACTAAACGATCAAGATTCTGTTCATGCAGTATTATGGGGACTTCATAAATTGTGGAACAATCATAATTTGATATAACAGCATCGGTTTCAACATTGCAGAAAAGAGAAATTTTGGACCTTATCTCCCGGGAAATTTTTTGCTCAGATCGGCAAACAAGAATATTCGGTTGAATTCCAAGCTCTAATAAATTCTTGACGCTATGCTGGGTAGGTTTCGTCTTCATCTCGCCCGCAGATTTAATATATGGCACAAGGGTAACATGAATCATAACATAGTTTTTCTTACCAAGTTCGTGCATTAGCTGCCGCATAGCTTCGATGAAAGGAAGACTCTCGATGTCGCCGACTGTTCCGCCGATTTCGTTGATCACAATATCGTACTTATTCGTCTCGGCAAGTTTTTTCATCCGGCTTTTTATTTCATCAGTAATGTGAGGAATAACCTGGACGGTATCACCAAGATATTCACCTTTCCGCTCACGGTTGATAACATCATAATAAATCTGACCGGTTGTAGTGTTGTTTGCCCGCGACATATTTTCATCGAGAAATCTTTCATAGTGCCCGAGATCGAGATCTGTTTCGGCACCATCATCAGTTACGTACACTTCCCCATGTTGAAATGGATTCATTGTACCCGGGTCAACATTAATGTAAGGATCAAATTTCTGTATTGTAACGCTGTAACCTCTCTGCTTGAGAAGCAAGCCGAGGGCGGATGCAGTAATTCCTTTACCAAGTGAGGAAACAACCCCACCGGTTACGAAAATAAATTTGACTTTTTTCTTGAATTCCATGAGATAAAAAAAATATATATTATTGAAAGATAAGAAAATCCTAAGGGATTATCTATTAACGACTTAAGATTTTTCAAATAATTTCAGAGCTATTTATTTTTAAGTAATAACTCATCCAATTTGGAAATGTTAAATTTAATAAAGTAAAACGATACCCAATATTTAATTTTGATAATTTTTTAAGTTTTTTTAGAATTTAAATTATATAAACAGAGCGTTGGAATCGCGATGTTAAACATCTACTAAAATGAAGACCAACTATAACTATCTGTGACTCTTATAAAAAATAGCGATATTTGAACTATTAATTCGAAAATTTCTGACGGCACTAAATGTGGACTAAGTTTAATTCATTTATGAAAACCACTGTTTTCGGTGGTTTCCTCATCGTACTTCCGCTAATCATAATGGTATTTGTACTCCAATGGTTTTATGATTTTGTTCTGAATGCAATTGCTCCGGTAACAAATGTTCTTATAGACACTGCCAGAATAAGCCATATTGTTGCATCAATTATTGCGATTGCAATTATTCTCGTTATTTTCTTTCTTGTTGGATTAGCTGTTCAGACGAATCTGGGGAGATACATTTTTCAGACTATTGAGGAGCGCGGGTTAAAAAAAGTCAAATTGTACAAGATCATAAAGGAAACTGTAATACAGCTCTTTGGTGGCGAAAAATTAATATTCCGATCGGTCGCACTCGTAAAACTATTTGAATCGGATACTCTTCTGACAGGTTTTATTACTGACGAAACGGTGCCTGGAATAACCACCGTCTTCGTGCCTTCCGGTCCCGCACCAACAGGCGGTTTTGTTTATCATGTACCAAGCAGAAATGTTTATAAACTGGACTATCCCCCGGAACAGGCGATGAGAACAATTTTCAGCCTTGGAGCAGGATCGAGGGAATTATTCCAATCTCTGAATAAAAAATCACCTGAACTCTATGAACAATTAATCAAAAAAATGAGTGAAGGTAATTAATTTCTGCTCAGACGGGAGACAATAATAATTGCAATAAATGCCGCAATAAAGGATACAAATCTGGCTGATATTATTGCATTCAGATAATCAATATCATGCCAGATAATTGTTGTGAGAAATCCTGTCAACATTCCAGCCAGTGCTCCATTGGCTGTCATTTTTTTCCACTTCAATCTTAGAAGGATAATTGGTCCAAAGGAAGCACCAAGACCGCTCCAGGCATAGGAAACAAGTGCAAAGATCAATTCCTGAGATGTGATTGCAATAAGGAATGCTGCAACCCCGGTAAAGAGAGTACTTAACCTGCTCATAAGAAGAAGCTTTTTCTGAGTCACTTCCCTGCTGAGTATTTTATGATATATATCCTCGATAATTGTTGATGAGACGACAAGGAGCTGACTGTCCGCTGTGGACATCATCGCCGCGATAGCTGCAGAGATAAAAACGCCTGCAATCCAGGAAGGCAGTATGGAATTTGCCATAAATGGCATAACCTGCTCGGGATCTGAAAAATATCCGTGCCCGTACATCGCCATTCCGGCTAAACCGAGTAATATTGCTCCGCTGAAAGCTGGAATAGCCCACCAAATTGCAATTTTTCTACCAATCCTGATATTTTCCGGATCATTAATTGACATAAATCTCGTCAGCAGATGAGGCTGCCCCATATAACCAAGTCCCCAACTCAGTCCTCCAATAATGAGAGCAGCGGCGGCCATACCTTCTGCTCCTCCGGTGAGTGAGCTTAAATTAGCAGATTCTTCACCAATAGCAGAAAACAGAGAAATACCCCGGGAATTAAGTTCAACTATTGCAACAATAGGAAGAACAACTAAAGCCCCAACCATTAACAATCCTTGGATAAAGTCTGTGATCGCAACTGCCAGAAATCCTCCAAGCATAGTATAAATTACAATTACCGCAGCCCCGATTATCATTCCAGAAGATGCAGGAATTCCAAATGTAACTTCTAAAACTTTACCAGCTCCGTTGAATTGAGCAGCCAGATAAAAAGTAAAGAAGAAAAGAATAATGACACTCGACGCTAACCTTAGAAGAGTTTCATTTTCAGGGAAGGATTTTGCGACAAAATCGCTGATGGTGATTGATCCACTGCGCTCTGTCTTCTCTCTCAGATCTTTTCCGATAAACGACCAGTAAAAAATAATGCCAAGGACACAACCTAAGGCTGTCCAAACTTCAATCAGTCCTGATGCCATTGCAGCGCCGGGTAAGCCTAGAATTAACCATGCTGATTCTCCAGATGCCCGCTCTGAAAAGGCTACTAGCCACGGATTAAGTTTTCTTCCAGCCAGGAAATAATCAGAATGATCCTTGTTCCGCCTGTACGTAAAGACTCCAACTACCAGAACAAGAAACAGATAGAATAAAAAGCCCAGAAAAGTATAGTCCATAATTAAAACTCCGGTTGACTTCGAAAAAAGGAATCTGGCTACGATAATAATAAAATTTTGCGGAAAAAGAAGAAGCTGAAAAATCTAAATTCAAAAAAAATTGAATTTCAAAACGCTTTGTGAATTCAGCATATTTCAAGAATGATAAATAAAAAAAGACAATCGTGAAGTATATTAATTGCTTGGCGGGAATTATCCCACGGTTTCAATGTTTTCAATATTCACAGTTGGCAAAATATCCTTATTTTTACACTAAATTAGTTTCAGGGAAAATGAACAAAACCATAATTACAATACTATTTCTGCTTGTCCTGACCGCAGGGATAAAAAACGCTCAACCAGTTATCAGCAATGTATATGCCGGTTTTGGAGCAGGTACTATATCTTCTAATTCGCCGCAATTGGGCAGCATTTCTGTTAAAGTTGGTTTGGAAAGTGCGCCGGTTTTCGGGAACGATTTTCGCATCGGAGTATCTTATCTTTGGGCACGGAAACCAGAATTTTTCTTTCCGGATCGGAGAGAGGGCATTAATTATCCTTACATCTGGTCTGTTTCAGTTTATGGTTTAATATATCAGGAATTATCTGAAACTTTCAGACTTGAAGAATTCGGGGGTGTGGTTTTAATAAAAGACCGGATATTCACAGATTCACATGAAACAGCATTCGGCATCACTTTTGGTATGAATCTGGTTATTGATATCAACAGCAATTCCACGAATAACTTAATATTTGGGCTCAGTTTTGAAAACGGAGCAACATATTCAAACACATCGCCCGGGTATGCCCAATTATCGTTTTTTCTCCGGAAACATTTCTGATTTAGGCTGCCGGCTCGTAATCGATGACATTATCCCTGATCTCTTTAACAAATTCTGATATCTGATCCAGTATTTTTTCCGGTGATACGTGTCGGTTCTTCAACTCCAGCCTGAGCGAATCTTTCTCCTGCCGAAAGTTAACATCATGGGGATGTTTCCGGGAAATATATTCTATCATCTGTGCAAATTTGTGCCGATAAAAATTCTCGTTCTCCCCTTTCGGTAATATCAGAGATGTTTTGTCTCTAAGAATAACAACTCTCTCAAACAGAGCATGTGAAGCGTAAAAACGTAAGACTGCCATCAATGACAAACGCTCGACAAGGATAGGAAATTTTCCAAAACGATCTGCCATCTCTTCTTTTATTTCGTCTATCTCTTCAAATTCCTTAATAGAGAATAAAGCGCTATAATAACTGAGTCTGTCAGCCTGGTCAGGCATATAGTCTTTTGGAATTCCAATCTCAAAGTACGAATCCAATTTGGGCTCTGTTCTTGATTTTGGAAGCGGAAGATCTTTAAATATTTCCCTAAATTCAGTGTTTTTGAGCTCTTCAACAGCTTCGTCAACCATTTTGAGATAGAGATCGAAACCGACAGTATCAATAACTCCGCTCTGCTCAGTACCGAGGAGATTTCCAGCTCCCCTGATCTCAAGATCACGCATTGAAATTGAAAAACCCTCACCAAGATCTGTATATTCTTCTATAGCCTGCAATCTCCTGACAGCCTTTTTAGTTATTGCCTCGAGAGAAGGGACGATCAGATAGGCATACGCCTGCCTGTCGCTTCTGCCCACTCTGCCCCTTAGCTGGTGAAGTTCTGCAAGACCAAACCGGTCAGCTCTGTTGATAATAATCGTGTTTGCATTTGGGATATCGAGCCCGGATTCAATTATTTTTGTAGATATCAGGACGTGATATTTCTTACTCATAAATCCGTGAATCACATTTTCAAGTTCTATTGGCTTCATTTGTCCGTGTGCAATTCCAATATTTATTTCGGGAATATGCCTTTTCATGTAAGATGATATTTTCTCAATTGACTGAACCCTGTCATGGACAAAATATATCTGTCCGCGCCGTTTAACTTCATCGAGAATCCATTCCCTGATTTTCATAATATCGAAAATCTCAACTTTTGTGTATATCGGCTGACGGTTTGGAGGAGGAGTAGCAATAATCGAGAGATCTCTTGCGCCTAAAAGTGATAGATTAAGTGTCCTTGGAATTGGAGTTGCTGTAAGAGTAAGTGTATCAACCGTAGATTTAAGCTGTCTCAGTTTCTCCTTAGCCATTACCCCGAATCGCTGCTCTTCATCAATAATCAATAATCCGAGATCCTTAAACTCAACATCTTTTGAAAGGACCCTGTGAGTTCCGATTATTATATCAAGTTTCCCTTCTTTGAGGTCTTCAACTATCTTTTTCTGTTCTCCTTTGCTTTGAAAACGGGATATAACGGCAACCTTGACCGGAAATTGAGACATTCTATCGTTAAAGGTATTAAAATGCTGCTCGGCTAGGATAGTTGTCGGCACAAGCACACATACCTGCTTATTATCACTGACGGCTTTAAATGCTGCACGAACAGCAATCTCGGTCTTTCCAAAACCCACATCGCCGCAGACAAGGCGGTCCATTGGATTCCGGGACTCCATGTCCTGTTTAACTTGCTCAGTGACTTTGGACTGATCCGGCGTATCCTCATAAAAAAAGGATGCTTCAAGTTCCTTTTGCCAAATCGTATCCATGCCAAATGAAAATCCTTTTGAAGCCTTTCTTGCAGCATATAATGTGATTAATTCCTTGGCGGCTTCTGCAATCCTCGCTTTGACTTTCTTCTTGGTGTTTTTCCATTCCTTGCTTCCCAGAACTGAAAGGACTGGGACAGAACCTTCCTTCGGAGAGAACTTTTTAACCAGTGAGAGATAGTTAAGATTCACATAGACTATGCCGCCCTCGGCGTAGAGTATTTTAATGCTCTCCTGCTCAATATTCCCGATTTTGATTACATGCAGTCCGGCATACTGTCCTATTCCAAAATTTTCATGAACAACATAATCGCCATGTTTTAAGGATGCAAAATCTTTGTACCTCGATTTTTTGATGTTCCTTTTGGATGAAATGCGGGTTCGGTAAGGTTTATTGAAAATTTCATAATCAGAAAGGACCATTATCTTCGGGTCACTTACAAAAAAGCCTTTCCGAATCAGAAGTTCGGAAATTCGGATTTTTCCGGTGTCAATAAGGTCGCGCAATTCTGTATTATAATCGGACAATAATTCTTCCAATCTGTGACTCTGAATATCATTCTCGGTCGTCAGATATATCACAAAACCACGCGAAGTATAATCTCTTAAAGTATTAAACAAAAATTCGAAATTTGAATTTATTGATGGGGAAGAGTGCAATTCCAAAGAAAAACATTCATTCCGGGATACTAATTCGGTTTCGATGATCCATCTTGATCCGGCTTCAAAAAGATCATCAAGTCTCTTCGGATCTGTCTTTACATTGTAAGTATTTGCCTCAGTTTCTTCCGGCTTCAAGTCCTCAAATATTTCGGATATCAGTTCCGAGTCAATATCTGCAAAACTGACTTTTAAATCGCTTGTCTCCCCGTGCGCCTTTTGGAATTCTATCAGATCGAATTCCGCAAGAAATGTCACAGGATCATTAAAATAATCGAATATCGTGCTCTTAAGATCCCCTCCGGAACTCATTGACGAGGCTAAGGTAACATTCTCAATCACAACAAGTGAACGCTGTGTTTCGGCTTCAAAGTACCTGATTGATTCGAGCAGGTCACCATCAAATTCAAGCCGTACCGGTGATTTTTCGCTGTAAGACCAAAAATCGATGATTGATCCTCTCACTGCAAATTCTCCGGGATTTTCAACGTATTTTTCCCTTTTGAATCCCAGTTCAACAAGATATTGAATCAACTCGTCATAATTCATTTCAGAGCCGGCAACAAGAGTATCAGTATTTTTCTGCAGATCAGTTGGGGAAGGCAGATTAATAAGAAGCAATTCATATGGCACAAGCACTATTTTGTTCTCAATACCTGCAATAGCGGTCAATTTCTCCTGAAGAAGTTCATTTGATAATTCATTGATTGCAACTGTTCTGCTTCCCAAACCCATCATATAAAGTTCTACATTTAATTCATTTACGTTTTGCACCGAATCAAGCAGAACGATTATCTCTTTTTCAATTTTGGAAAGACCGCTGATAAAAAAAGATTTGGAGGAGCCAGGGAATTTCGAAACTAAAAGCTTCTGATTTTTTCCTAATCTTGATATCTCACCGGTGAGTTGTTTGAATTGCTGTATATTAAAAATTTCCTGAATAAGATGATGAGCAGACATGAGAGAATAAAAATCCTTGAACTTAAATTTTGGGAATTGACGGCGGAATTAACCGGGGATCATTAATTTTAATTTGTAAATTTACTATGTTTAAACAATATAAATAAATAATGCAGTTCAATTTAAAGTTCTAAAATGCATGTTTAAGTCTATTATCTTTAATATGCTTACCGGAATATGCTCTGCCGGTTAATCACTATCCGGAGGATAAATGCATCGTAAAAACATCGTCAAATATGAATTACCCGCACACGAATTAAAACTCACATGCCATTTGGAGGAGTTTGATTTCGAGGACACATCCAAGATATTACCGTTACAGGGAATCGTTGGTCAGGAAAGGGCTCTGAAAGCACTCAAACTTGGAATTGAACTTGAAAGTAAAGGATATAATATTTTTGTTACCGGACTTTCCGGCACAGGTAAAGCTACAACAATAAAAACCCTTCTGGATGCCATCAAGCCCAAGGCGGGTTCCCTGCTGGATTACGTTTATGTTAATAATTTTGATGATTTGGACAGACCTTTGCTCTTAACTTTTCCGGCAGGCAAGGGAGTAAAATTTAAAGAAGAATTTGAAAAATCTATTGATTTTATTGTAAGCCAGATACCTGTTGTGCTCAATTCTGAGGCCGTGACAAAAAAAAGGGAAAAACTTCTCAACAATCATAACAGACAGCAGGAAAAACTTAAGGAAGATTTACAGAAAAACCTTCTTTCGAATAATTTTCAGCTTGGCAGAGTTACAATGGGTGAAATTTCGCGACCCGAAATAATGCCGGTAATAAATAATGAACCTGTTATGCTTCAGCAGCTTTCAGAATTGGTTCAAAAGAACAAAATATCCAAAGGTGAAGTAAAAAAAATCGAGAAAAAATATCTCGAAATGCAGGAGAAATTGGAATTTGTTTTTAAAAAATCTTTTGAACTGACCCGCGAATATCAGAATGAATTATCAACACTTGAGCAAAAAGCAGCTCAGGATCTGTTGAGTGTAACATTCGACAGACTTGCTGAAAAATTCGACAGTGAAAAAGTAATAGCGTTCATTGAGAAAACCGGAACAACAATTCTTTCAAACCTCAATCTCTTCAAACCTCAGAGCGGCGGAACAGAAAAAGGTGCAAATGAATCTCCGGATTTGCAGATATTCAAAGTCAACCTTTTATTAGATAATTCAAATAACAAAGACCGTCCGATAATAATTGAAACATCTCCAAATTTTTCAAATCTTTTCGGTTCAATCGACAAATACTCTGATGGTAAAGGAGGCTGGTACGCAGATTTTACGCAGATAAAATCCGGATCTATCCTGAGGGCAAACGGCGGTTATCTTGTATTAAACGCTAAAGATGCTTTTTCCGAACCTGGTGTCTGGAAAACACTCCAAAGAGTTATGCTGCATGGAGTTCTCGAAATACAGGATTTTCCCGGTACTTTTCAGAGCGGACAAATCACACTTAAGCCTGAACCAATTGAAATTAATACAAAAATAATAATGATTGGCAGCAATAAGATATACTCATTGCTCTCAGAATATGAGGATGATTTCAACAAGCTTTTTAAGGTCAAAGCTGATTTTGACTATGAAATCAAACGCTCGGAAAAATCAATTATGGAATATGCCGGAATAATTAAAAAATTGATCAAATCTGAGAAATTGATGGAATTTGACAGATCCGCAATAGCCAGAATAATAGACTATGGAGCGAGGTTTGCCGGAGATCAGAATAAGTTGACAACAAGATTTGCACATATAGCTGATCTGGTCAGGGAATCGAATTTTTGGGCAACAGATGATGGTGTAAGTATAGTAAGCGGATTCCACGTTGATAAAGCACAGAAAGCTGCAACCGAAAGACATGCTTTATATGATGATAAAATTAAAGAAATGATTAGCGAAGGCACAATGCTAATAGCAACTGATGGCATTCGGGTAGGTCAGATAAATGGACTTGCTGTTTATGAGAGCGGAGCTTTCTCATTTGGAAAACCAGCAAGAATTACGGCTTCAGTCGGCATTGGTCAGGGCGATATTGTTAATGTTGAAAGAGAAGCGGGTTTGAGCGGGCAGTCGCATGATAAAGCAGTAATGATTATAAGTGGTTATTTTAGAGAAAAATTCGGCAGAAATATTCCTCTTTCCATAAATGCCAATCTGGTATTTGAACAGGGATATGGTATGATTGATGGAGACAGCGCATCAATCACCGAAATTTGTGCACTCTTATCAGCAATATCCGGAATCGGGATAAGACAGTCTCTTGCTATTACAGGGTCTGTAAATCAGAAAGGTGATATTCAGCCAATTGGCGGCGTAAATGAAAAAATTGAGGGATTCTTTGAGATTTGCAGACAAAAGGGATTAAATGGTGAACAAGGTGTCATAATCCCGGAACTGAATCGCAGAAACCTTATGCTCAGTGACAATGTGATAGAAGCAGTTGCCGAAAAGAAATTCCATATTTATGCAATCTCCTCTGTTGATCAGGCTGTAGAATTACTGATGGGAAAAGAGGCAGGAATTCCAGGCAATAGTGGGAAATACCCTGAGGGAAGCGTCTATTATTGTGTCGAAAAAGAATTAAAAAGAATGTATGAGAATTCAGGAACTAAAAACATTACGAAACCAAAATCACGGAAAACAAAGTGAAAACAAATTTTGCAAAAACAAAGATTCTTGTAACCCTCGGTCCATCAACAGATAAGCCTGATATTTTCGAAAAGATACTTGAAGCAGGAGTAGATGCAATCCGTTTGAATTTTTCTCATGGAAATTTCGAATATTTCGAAAACTTATTCCGAATGATTAAAAAATTTAATTCAAAAAGAGAAAATGTTATTACAACTCTTGTTGACCTGCAAGGGCCTAAAATACGGATTGGTGATATTGAGAATGGGAAATTTGAAATTAAGAAAGGGGAGATTCTCGAAATATCGACTAATGACTTTTTAGGTTCGAATAACAGGGTCTCAACATCCTATAAACTGTTAACAAAAGATGCCAAACCGGGCGATACTATCCTTATTGATGACGGACTGCTGCGTTTCACAATAGATTCGATAAAAGGCAGTTCCTGCTTCTGTCTGACTGAGAACGGCGGTGAACTGAAATCCAGGAAAGGTATGAATATGCCTGGAATGGTTCTATCCACATCGGCGTTGACGGAAAAAGATAAGGCGAACATCGATTTTGCACTTCAATTCGATATTGATTATATCGCTCTTTCGTTTGTCAGAAATGCCGGAGATATCCTTGATCTTCGAAATCACCTTAAGTCAAAGGGATTCACCAAACAAATTATTGCAAAAATTGAAAAACCGGAAGCAGTGAATAATTTTGATGACATACTTGCTGTTTCTGACGGTATAATGGTTGCCCGCGGTGATCTCGGGGTTGAAATGCGGGAGCATGATGTCCCTGTAATTCAGAAAAAAATAATCAAAAAATGTAATTCAATCGGAAAACCGGTTATTACAGCGACACAGATGCTTGAATCAATGATCCACAATCCGGTACCAACGCGGGCAGAGGCATCCGATGTCGCAAATGCTGTTTGGGACGGAACTGACGTTGTTATGCTCAGCGGTGAAACTTCTGTTGGGAAATTTCCCATTGAAACTGTTCGTGTTATGAACAATATTCTTCTCAGTGCAGAAAGCGAACAGATATTCAGCGCCAAAGTTGAATTCAACCATCCCGATTCATTCATGGATAATCTGTTTGATGCTGCCGGAAGAGGAGTTGTGGATATCGCCAATCAAATCGGGACTTCAATAATTGCTGTCTTTACAAAACAGGGGCGGGGTGCCAAATTAATCTCTAAATATAAGCCGCTTGCTCTCATTGCTGCATTTTCGAAAGATATCAATGTTTTGAAAATGCTAAATCTTTATCGGGGTGTAATTCCATTTTATATCGATTGTTTTGATGATGAACAAAAAGCAGTTGATGAAGCAATCTTAAAACTGAGAAAAACAAAGCTAATCACCAACGAAGAAATTGTTTTATTTACTGCCGGTTCGCCTGTGCCGGATGGTGGAAACAGGAACTGGTTCAGATTCCATAAAGTAAAGAAGGCTTAATTCAATGCAGAATATCCGTGAGGGATATAAAGAAGCACGCTGGTGGAAGACTCATGCTACAGGTAAACTTCTTTGCACACTTTGCCCAAGATATTGTACTATCGGTGAAGGACAAAAGGGATTCTGTTATATAAGGCAGAATTCAGGCGGCAGATTATATTCAACAGGATATGGAAGACCCAGCGGCTTTGCTCTTGATCCGATTGAAAAAAAACCATTGAATCATTTTTTACCCGGCAGTAATGTGCTTAGTTTCGGAACTGCAGGATGTAACCTTGGCTGCAAATTCTGCCAGAACTGGACTTTATCAAAAGCATCTGATACTTTGCGGTTCTCCAGATACTACTCACCTGAGCAGGTTGTAAATCTTGCAATTGATAATGATGCGCCTTCAATTGCATATACCTATAACGATCCTACAATATTCGGCGAATATGTAATTGATATTTCTCAGATCGCGAGAGATCGGGGGATAAAAAATGTTATGGTAACTGCGGGTTATATTAACGAAACAGCAAGGAAAGATGTTTACAAATATATTGATGCTGCAAATGTTGATCTTAAATCGTTTTCCGAGGCTTTTTATCATAAACTCACTTTTTCACACCTGCAAAACGTACTTGAAACACTTCTCTGGATCAAACATGAGACAAATATTTGGCTCGAAATAACCACCTTGCTTATTCCTGGAGAAAATGATTCCGCAAGAGAAATTGATGATCTCACTCAATGGATATTTTCAAAACTGGGACCAGATGTTCCTTTGCATTTTACTGCATTTCATCCTGATTTCAAAATGCGGAATAAATCCTCCACCCCTCAGTCAACAATGTTGAACGCTTACTCGATAGGGAAATCCAATGGATTAAATTATGTTTATCTTGGGAACTGTTTCCTGCCAGGTAAGCACGATACCTGCTGCCCTTCATGTGGTAAGCCTGTCATTCAGAGGCGAAACTATTCTACTGATCAAAGTGGTCTTATAAATGATTCCTGTGCCGAATGTGGCAAGGTTATTCCCGGCATCTTCTCATAATTAATGAATTGCCGGCTGAGCAAGTTTCAATTTAATTAAATTATTAAATTTCAGAAGTATTGATAGCTGATTATGAGTCAAAAAAAGCATAAAATCCCCCGGAATGTAATTGCTCTGGGAATCGTAAGTCTTTTCACCGATATTTCAACAGAAATGATTTATCCATTACTACCGCTCTTTATCTCGACTCTCGGCTCCGGAGCTGTTATGTTAGGGATTATTGAAGGACTTGCAGAAACTACTGCTTCAATGCTGAAACTGGCAAGCGGAGTAATTTCCGATAAAGTTGGTAAGAGAAAATTTCTTGTTGTAGCCGGTTATACAATATCTTCAATTATCCGGCCATTTACAGGTATAGTCTCAGCCGCCTGGCAAATAGTTCTGATCCGCACAACTGACAGAATTGGCAAGGGAATTCGTACTTCGCCAAGAGATGCCCTCATCGCCTCTTCAGTGGATGAAAGTATTCGCGGAAAAGCTTACGGTTTTCATAGGTCTATGGATCATCTTGGAGCTACGTTAGGACCGCTGGTAAGTATTTTGATCGTAACTATACTGATATTCTGGTTCGACTTGACTGATATTTCCTTATTGCTTCGAACTGTTTTTATAATTTCACTTTTACCGGGACTTTTGGCAGTTCTGACACTCATATTTTTTGTTCAAGATAAAACAGATGGTATCAAAAAAGGTGGAAGTTTTTCACTTTCGTATAAAAATTTTGATGCAAATTTTTGGAGATACCTTCTCTCTATTACCATATTTACGCTCGGAAATTCCTCAGATGCTTTTATGCTTTTCCGTATTCAGGAATCATTTCAGCAAAGTGGGGTTCTGCTTTCAATTGTTTCCGGTATTCCGCTTATAGAAACCATGATGCAGAAACTCGGAGATACAGGCACGCAGACAGGTTTTTTAAGTATCCTCTTCCTGCCGTTTATATGGTCTTTTTTCCATATTGTCAAAGTTATTTTCTCCACTCCGTTCGGTGCTCTCTCAGATCGGATCGGGAGAAAAAAAGTAATAAATATTGGCTGGGGAATATACGTATTCGTTTATATCGGTTTTGCATTTCTTGATATTCTTCCAGGCAGTATGCAAATTCTTGGACCTTTTATTCTTTTTACGATATATGCCATGTATTATGCTTTCACGGAGGGAGCTGAAAAAGCATTCGTTGCAGATATCGTCAGGCCTGAACTTAGAGGCAGTGCATTTGGACTTTATAATTTTTCAATTGGAATAGCAGCATTACCGGCAAGTATAATTTTCGGATTTGTTTACTATGAGCTTGGAGGAACCACGGCATTTGGAATAGGAGCAGGAATTGCGGTGATCGCTATGATCGCATTAAATTTTTTGGTAAAGGAAGATTAACGATAAAGAAAACTCCGGGCTGAGATTAATCGACCAGGAGTTTTTTTCATTATCCGATAAATAGTTTCGCACCTGGTCCGATTGGAAAACCAAGCAGTAACCAGATCACCAGCAGAATTGTCCACGAGACAAGAAACAAAATTGAAAATGGAAGCATTGTTGAAATTATCGTCCCGATACCGGCTTCTTTATCATATCTCTGGAAAAATGCTACAATAAGAGCAAAATATGACATCATCGGCGCGATTATATTTGTCACACTATCTCCGATACGATAAACAAGTTGAGTGAATTCTGGAGAGTATCCGAGAAGCATAAACATCGGCACAAAAACCGGCGCCATAATCGCCCATTTGGCGGAGGCGCTTCCCATAATCAAATTGACAAGCGCTGTGATGAAAATAAAAGAAATCATCAATGGAATTGTGCCTAAACCTGAAGATTTAAGCACTTCCGCACCTTCGATTGCAAAAATCAAACCAATATTAGTCCAATTAAAATATGCTACAAATTGAGAAGCAAAGAAAACAAGGACAATATAAACACTAAGAGTTTCCATCGATTTTGCCATTCCTCTGATAACATCTTTTTCATTTCTGACTGTACCGGCTCCAAGTCCATAAGCTATTCCTGTAATAGCACCCCCTAAAAATATTAGCGAGACAATTCCCGACATAAATGGAGATCGTAATAAATCACCAGTCAATGGATCGCGAAGAAAACCATTCGCGGGAACAGTACCGGCAAGCAGAATCAGCGCCAAAGCCCCGGATGCAATCGAAGCAAATTTGAGCCCTCTTTTTTCCTCCGGACTAACTTTATCAATTTCAACTGCTCTCTCAGAACCCTTATAATCTCCAAGCCTCGGGATAACGAATTTTTCACTGAACCATGTTCCAACTATCGCAAGGAAGAATGTGGAAACTGCCATGAAATAATAATTAGCAGCAGGATTAACTATATATTCTGGGTCTATTATTCTTGCCGCCTCTTCTGTTAATCCTGCCAGCAGGGGATCAATTGTTCCTAAAAGAAGATTGGCACTATATCCGGCAGATACTGCTGCAAATGAAATTGCAAGTCCGGCAATTGGGTTTCTGCCAACCGAGAGAAAAATGATGGCAGAGAGAGGAACCAGAAGCACATAACCAACTTCACTGGCAGTATTTGAGAGAATACCCGACATCACGATTACGAAAGTAAGTAATTTTTTAGGGGCAGATACAACCATCATTTTAATTGCAGCCGATATAAGCCCTGAACCTTCAGCAATGCCAATGCCAAGCAGAGACACGAGTACGGTTCCAAGGGGAGCAAAACTTGTAAAATTACTAACCATATTAGTCATTATTCTATGGAGCCCATCGACAGAAAAAAGATTTACTATTGTGACCGAACTCTTTGTACCTGGATGAATGACCGAAAAGTCAAATAAACTTAGTATGCCTGAGAGAATTACTACTCCTACCGAAAGCATAAAAAACAGCATTGCGGGATCAGGAAGTTTGTTTCCAATCCGTTCGATAGTCTTCAAGAATTTTAAAGGGAATCCGCTTTGTTTATTCATAATAATCCTTTCCTTTCTGTTTAAATAATCATTGCAGTTTTCGCAGCCTGGAAATAGGAACTTTTCTACCTCTATCTCACCTCATCATTTATAGATTAAGTGCATTTGATAATCAAGGATTCAGTTACTCCTCTTTTTACATAACAGGAAAATCTTCCGGAAAGTTTTCTGGTATTCTTTTTTGAGTTAAATTTATACGTTATATCCTGAAGAATTATTTTGTTGTTTCTCAGGGTTATTTTTCTATCAGCAAAGAGATATTATGTTGCTTAAGAATTATATGTTGGCAGACCGCAAAACAGGGGCGATAATTGCTGACTTCAAAAAAGAACTGAATGCCTTAAGGATTGAAGAAATAATGACAGATTATTTCTTCAAGATGAGCGAAGCTTTGATGAGAACAGATTTTTATAATACGATTGGCAGCCAAACGCTCAAGACGATTAATCTGCCGAGAGATTCTGAGGGTAAGTACTATGTAAAGACAGGGATCAGCACATTAGAGATCCCCGCAAATTTCGAAAAAATATTTGTTAATACCGCCCGGATCTGGCAGGGATTATCTGAGGTAACCGGACAACTGGGGCTTGACAATTATTTTCCTGAATATACCGCCCATCTTCTTGAATGGATTAATCATGTAAAAGCCCGAACAGCCGAACAAACCAGCTCGATTCTTGATAATTGCGATATTCTTTATGAAAATTACAAAGCAAGGGTTGCAAATCTTGCAAAAGAGTCTGTTGAACCTCAATATAGTTTTATTGGATTAATCCCGGAATTATTTGTGTTCACATGCAGATTGATCTCTCTTCCGGGAATAAAGCCGGAATTTAAAGCGGAACTTTCGATGGCGCTTATTTACCTAACATCTCCGGTTGATTTTATTCCTGAAAATATCGTACATCATCCGATTGCTGTCACAGATGACCTAATTGTAATGCTTCATGTAATAAAAAAAGGGATTCTTACTGAATATCTTGAACCTGATGTAATTGCCAGGCATTGGAGAGGTGAAACCGGATTTTTCTTACATTTCGATAATCTCATTCTGAGTGTCGAGGAAATTTTTGGTAAAAACTTTTTAAGTATTTTCAGCAATAAACATATCTTTGAAGATTAATTTCATGAGAAGTGTATCTCTTAGGTCTGTATCAATATTTTAATTTTCAGTAAATTGTTATATTTAATACCATTAATGTATTTGGGAAAAGATAATGTGTGCCAATAAATATTTTTCGAAACCTGCTATTCGAATATTTTTTTTATTTCTGTCATTAACAGCATTTGTTGCAGGATGTAATCCTGCTGATACTGATGATATTCAGGATCAGCTCGAAATAAGAAAACTCACTAACAGCCTGATTGGAATAAAAGATGCAGCTTACATTGGTGATGGCGGAAAAATTATCTATATAGAGGACATAAACGGCACATCGAATTCAATTAATATAATTGATGCCGACGGACTTAACCAAACAAGGATTGTGACTGGAAAGATACTTTCCAACCTCTGTGTTTCAAGAGACAGCAAAAGTATTCTGTTCAAGGAAACAACAACATCCTCCAGCGGCAGTTCTGTTAAGTTATTTATGTACAATATTGAAACAACCGTTCAAACCGACATTACCGATTCAATAACCACAGGCATCAATTATTCCGATTTGACACCGACCGGAATTTCTCCTGATAATAATAATATAGTTTTCGATGTAACATCTAATTCAGGCGGATTTTTCTCAAATACGGTTTATGTTTATAATTTCCCGGATGACAGTTCTTTTGCTGTTACTCCCGGAATGGATTTATTTTCGGGAGGATTTTCCCCGGATGGATATAAGATTCTGCTGGTTGGTTTTGCTGGCGGCAGTAATGCAGGAATATTTACAATAGGAACAGACGGGACTCAGTTCACAACTTTACAGAGTGGACTTGAAATTGTCAGGGTTACCGGGTACTCTCCGCAGGGCTATAGAATAATGTTTTCCGCCTCGGTTACAGATTCTTTATCCGGGAATGAGTATGAACAAATTTTTTCGATGGCATCAGACGGATCGAACAAAAAACAACTCACATCAAGCGCATATGATAATTCTCCTGCCGCATTTTCCAATTCAGGTGGGCAGATATTATACTCATCCAATCGCGACAGTTCAAGAGCCGGCAACACAAATATTTATATGTCCGAATCTGACGGAAATTTTGAGAGGCTGCTCATCAATTATAGGGGTAGGGATATCGCACTGGAATTCTCACCAACGAATAATCAGATTATGTTTTTATCCGATGATTCCGGTGTTATAAATCTCTACGTGAAGAATAATCTTAAGCCGATCCCTGAATAGTACAGCTTTTTAATAAGATTCCAGCAGCCTTAAATATTTTTAAGCGAATCCTCGATTTTCTTCGCTAACTCTACAACACCGATTCCCTCAAGTGTGAGTTTTGAAGACTTTACGATTATAAGAGGTGTATCCCCGCCGCTTTTCAGATTCCGCAGTAAATTAAAACTTAATCGGTACCGGTCGTTCTGCACAGGGATATATTCTTTAAAAGTCTCAATCATACTATAGACTTTACTTTCATTAGAATTCTCTGAAAATTTCTTAACTTCTGGAGGTGGTAAAGTTGTCATATCTAAACCAATAATTTTTGAATAGCAAATTTTTATTGAGTAAATTTAAGGCTTATTATTAAATAATTAAAATAGTGAACAGTACTGTCAGAAAAATTCTCATTATTCGTTTAAGTTCCCTCGGAGATGTTTTACTTACAACACCAATTATCGGATATTTATCTGATCGTTACAACTCACCTGAAATCCACTACCTCGTCAAGTCACAATTCACCGATGCCGTAAAATTTCATCCGGCTCTCAAAAAATTAATAATATTTGATAAAAATGATGTCGTCCAATTAAAAAATGAGATAGCATGTGAGAAATATGATTTTATTATCGATTTGCAAAATAATCTCAGGACACGCAGATTGACCAGAGGAATTCAAACAAAAATTTTCCGTTTCAAAAAAAGACATCTGAAAAAATTCCTTTTAGTGCATCTTAAAATTAATTTTCTTATGTCCAAAAATTCCATTCCGGAGTTGTATGCTGAAACAATTGGAGCAGCGAAGGATATTATTAATTATCCTGCACGGATATATTTACCTGAAGGGAAATCATCACCGAAAATTCAGCGGAGAATTGGTCTCTGTCCAGGAGCACAGCATTTTACAAAAAGATGGCCTGAAAAGTATTTCAGCAGACTGAGCACATTGCTATTAAACGCAGGCTTTTCAGTATCCTTTCTCGGAGGGAAAAGTGACATTCCCATTATCCGTGAATTAACCGGGAGGATAAGCGGCACAATTGATGCTTCGACTGATAATAATTTTATTGAACTGTGCAGAAATATGGTTGAATGTGAAGTTGTTGTAACTAATGACAGCGGACTAATGCATACCGCAGCCGCTCTTGGTATACCGGTGCTTGCAATTTTTGGCTCGACTGTAAGAGAATTCGGTTTCTTTCCGTTTAATATCAGATCTGAGATTATTGAGAACAACAAACTTACGTGTCGTCCTTGTTCGCACATTGGGAGAAAATCCTGCCCGAAAAAGCATTTTAATTGTATGGAAGAATTATCGGCTGATTTAGTATTTTACCGCTTTGAAAATTTTTACAATTCACTATGATCTTTCTATTAAGACTATTTTACAGTAATGTTTTCCTGCCAATCTTTTCTGCTGTGCTGCGCATAGCTGGTTTATTCAATTCGAAGATAAAGGAAGGGCTCAGGGACCGCAGGAAATTATTCGAAAATCTGGTGATTGAATTACAGGGAATTGACAAGAGAAAAAAAATGATCTGGTTCCATTCTTCTTCACTCGGAGAATTTGAACAGGCAAAACCAATCCTCGAACAATTAAAAATCGAGCAATCTGTAAACGTACTGGTAACTTTTTTTTCTCCGTCAGGTTATAAGAACTCAATCAGATACAATAAAGCAGATCTGATCTCATATCTTCCATTCGATTCCCCTTCCGATGTAAGAAGATTTGTCGGATATGTCCGCCCCTCTCTTGTGATCTTTATGCGTTATGATATCTGGCCAAATCTGGTATATGAGCTTAGTTCGCGCAAAGTCCCGATGGTAATTGCAGATGCTACAATGCGGACAAATTCGAACCGGTTTCTTCCAGTAAGCAAGAAATTCCACAAACAACTTTTTTCAAAATTCTCAAAGATCCTCACTATATCAGATGAGGATAACAATAACTTTGCGCGATTCGGTTTGCCCGGGAAATTGCTTTCTCCTGTCGGGGACACACGGTTTGACAGAGTGATGCAGAAAAGTATTGAAGCAAGAGAAAAAATACTGATCCGGGAAGAGATTATTGCCGGAAAGCAGTTGATTGTTGCTGGAAGTACCTGGGATGCAGACGAGAATGTAATTCTCCCAGCACTTATTAAAATCCTCATGAAAATGGAAGATGTAATTCTGATTTTAGCGCCGCATGAACCAACTGTTGTGAATCTCGAAAAAATTGAAGGACATTTTCCGCCCGAAATTTCGACAATACGATTTTCTTACGTCAATACAAACTATAATAACGAGAGGGTAATTATTATTGATTCGATTGGAATACTTCTCAGCCTATATCGCTATGCTCATATAGCATATGTGGGGGGAGCATTCAGGGCAGGGGTTCATAATGTTTTGGAACCGGCAGTCTATGGAGTTCCCGTCGTTTATGGTCCCAGACATACAAACAGCCAGGAAGCGGTGAAACTTATTCAGAATGGTGGTGCGAAAGTTATCAGGGACAAAAAGAGCGCATACAGAGTATTCAGAACAATCCTCACAGACCAAAACATTTCGGCACAAATGGGGAAAATCAATAAAGATTATACCTCCGGTAACACCGGAGCTACAGAAAAAATTATGGCTGAGCTAAAAAAATTGTTATGACCTTTTTGCTTTCTTGATTTTTTGAAGATACTCGTTGGCGGTTTTGTAAGATTCTTTATATTCATCATAATCAAGAACTGCTTTGAATCTCTGTTCTGCCTCCTTAAGTCTCCCTTCATCAAAATCCATTTCAGCAAGAAAAAGAGTTGTGTTAACTAAGAACCCGCTCTGGGATTCTTTATCCTCTTCCATTTTTTTCGATAAATTTTCACATTCAAGAAGGTAATGCCTTGCTGTCTTAAAATCATCAGCGTTTTTTCTATCCATTCCAAGATAATAAAGCGCTTCTCTTTTCACCCAGTTGTTAAATCCGGTTTTTTTATTTTCGCATTTCTGAAGAATAGTTCTGAAAATTTCCGAGGCTTTTTCATAATTACCCATTTTTACCCAAAACTTTCCATAGTAACGCTGGAAGGCAGGATTATCAGGGAATTCTTTCACAAGCCTCGCGGCATGTTTCTCAGCCGGACGAATATCATCCTCAAAATTCACGATTAGATTTAAGAGGATAAAAGTGGCCTCAATGCTGGCATATCGTCCATTGAGAGCGGCATCCTCAAGTTGTGCAAGTCCTTTTTCTCTGTTTCCGGGAGGAAAAAAGACCATAAAAGGCTTTACGAATGGGAATTTTTGGGGTATTACAGAGGCATAATAATTGTATATACCAAAGCCTAACTGAATATCTTTATTTTTTGGATCAAGCTCATAGGCTTTAAAGACAAGTGGGAGGGCATCTTTTCCATCAAGTGCAGCATTAAACCAGCTCTGTCGCACTGAGTACAACCTGCCCCGGAATCCTAATGAACCACCCTTAAAAAAAATAGCATCAACGTTTTTGGGATCCTTGTCCAGAATATTATCGCACATTTCGATAACATTCTCAAGTTTGTCGGTGAATATCTCATCATATTCTTCGTTATCGAAATCGAGCATTATTTTCCACCACCATATCATTGCATCAAAGAATTTGCCCGCCGGATGACGCGGATAGTCTTTTGCAACAACACCAAATGTTTTTTCAGCATCTTTGAACTTCAGACTATAAATCTGATGAACCCCGGCATTCAACAGGGAATCGAACCGGCTTTCTGTTGCGAAAACCGGTATCGAAAAAATGATTACTATGATGAAAACGTATTTTTTCAAGTGTGGTCGGAACCTATTTAATTTTATCGAAAAGGTAACTTCCTGTTTTACTAATACTGATTCTTTCCTGTTCCATCGAGTCCCGTTCTCTTATCGTAACTGTGTCATCAGCAAGTGTTTGTGAGTCCACAGTAATACAATAAGGTGTTCCGGCTTCATCCTGCCTGCGATAACGTCTGCCGACAGCTCCTTTATCATCATAGAACACCCGGTACGATTTCATAAGATCGTGATATATCTTCTCAGCAATCTCAGGCATTCTGTCTTTATTCACGAGTGGAAGCACTGCAGCTTTTACCGGTGCCAAAGCAGGATGCAGCCTGAGGACTGTCCTCGTTTCGTTGTTAACGATCTCCTCATCGAATGCGTTCATAAGGAAAGCCATGAAGGATCGGCTGGCTCCGGCGGATGTTTCTATAATATAAGGGACAAATTTTTCTTTGGATTCTTCATCGAAATATCTAAGCCCTTTTCCTGACATCTGCTCATGCCGCGAAAGGTCAAAATCTGTGCGGTTGTGGATACCTTCCATTTCTCCCCAACCGAAAGGAAACTCGAACTCAATATCTGTAGCTGCCTTCGCGTAATGTGCAAGTTTATTCGGGGCGTGATCTGAAAACCTTAGACTTGAGGCTTTCATTCCGAGATCGATATACCATTGCATTCTTCTTTCTTTCCAGTATTCAAACCATTTTGTATCACTTCCAGGTTTTACGAAGTACTGCATTTCCATTTGTTCAAATTCCCTTGTGCGGAAAAGGAAATACTTTGTGTTTATTTCGTTACGGAATGCCTTCCCAATCTGAGCTATACCGAAGGGCAGTTTCTGCCGGCTTGCAACCTGAACATTAAGAAAATTCACATAGATTCCCTGTGCCGTTTCAGGTCTCAGATAAATAACATTGCCTTCCTGCTCTACTGGACCAAGGAAAGTTCTGAACATAAGATTAAAATTCCTCGGAGGAGTGAATGTACCTTTATTTCCGCACGTTGGACATGTTAAACCCTGTGCAAATTCTGCAGCTAATTCTTTATTTTCAAGAATAGCTTCGAAAAACTTGTTTTTATCAGAGTTCTTTGCCGATTCAAATGCTGACCGCAAAGAATCTTTTCCTTCGATAGCAGCTTCAAATTCCTCAAGTGTTTTTTCTTTCTTCTTTTCGCTCATAGCTTCGGCAAGAGTGTCTAATCTGAACCGCGCTTTACAACTCTTGCAGTCAACCATTGGATCAGTAAAATTTTCAACATGTCCCGATGCTTCCCAAACTTTCGGGTGCATCAGTATTGAAGCGTCCAGCCCCTCAATATCATCTCTGTATGTCATGGCTTTCCACCATGAGTCTTTAATGTTTTTTAAAAGTTCCACTCCAAGAGGACCGTAATCCCAGCATCCATTTAATCCCCCATATATCTCACTTGACTGGAATACAAATCCTTTTCTCTTTGAAAGGGACATCAGTTTTTCAAATACTTGTTCAGGTTTGATAGCAATTCCTCCATCTGTAAAAATTAAGTGCAAATATAACAAAATGATGATAATCGGAAGATGCAGAAAGCAAGTACAAAGTTCTGAAGCAATAAATTTGGAATAAATTGAATGTTAGAAAAAGTTGAAAAATTTACGATCTGGGAGAAACAACGGGAACCATCCAATAAAAGAATCGTCTAATTACAATTATTCAATATTATAATACACCAAGCCAGAGGAAAAAATGATAAGAAAAACTATAATGATGATTTTACTTTTTGCATCGGCAACTGTATTCGCCGAGGGAAAGAAAATCGAATTTGAGCAGTATAAACTTGATAACGGTCTTAACGTAATATTGCATCAGGACAATTCCACTCCAATTGTTGCAGTAACGATTATGTATCATGTTGGTTCAAAGAATGAAGACCCTAAAAGAACCGGATTTGCACATTTTTTTGAACATCTGATGTTTGAAGGCTCTAAAAACATTGATAGAGGCGGTTATGACAAAATTGTTCAGAAAGCAGGAGGCACGCTCAATGCCAACACTTCTTTTGACAGAACATTTTATTACCAGATTCTGCCTGCTAATCAACTTGAATTGGGACTTTGGCTTGAATCGGAACGTCTGCTTCACTTGAAAATTGATAGCGTAGGTGTTGAAACTCAAAGAAAAGTTGTAAAAGAAGAAAAAAAACAAAGTTTAGATAATCAGCCTTACGGATCGCTGCTTGAAAAAACATTTGCCAATGCCTATAAAGTTCACCCTTACAGGTGGACTCCAATTGGATCAGCTCAGTACATTGATGATGCAACGCTTGATGAATTTCTGGAATTCTATAAAACATACTATGTACCGAATAATGCTACCTTATCTATTGCCGGTGATATTGACATTGATGATGCTAAAGACTTGATCGCAAAGTATTTCAGTGATATCCCTTCCGGACAAAGGAAAATTCTAAGACCGGAAATAGTAGAACCTCCGATGGAAAAAGAAGTGAAAGAGATAGTATATGATAATGTTCAGCTTCCATTGATCGTAAACGCATATCATATTCCGGCACAGGGTACCGATGACTATTATGCTCTTAGTATGCTCACCACATTGCTTTCCGGTGGAAAAAGTTCGCGGTTATACAAGGAATTAGTTGACAATAAACAGGTAGCGTTACAGGCAGGCTCAATTCCATTTGCGCTTGAGGATCCGGGTCTGTTTATAACATTTGCAATCCCGAATATTGGTATTGAGCCGGATAGTCTTCAAAATGTAATCGGCAGTGAAATTGCTGCGGTAAAAAAAGACCTGATCACTGAGCGTGAATTTGAAAAACTTCAGAACCAGATTGAAGCAGATTTTGTGACACAGAATTCAACTGTTGAGGGAATTGCCGAAAGTCTGGCTAATTATTTTGTCTATTTTGGCAACGCCGACCTTATTAACACCGAAATTGAAAGATATATGAAAGTAACCCGCGAAGATCTTAAGAGAGTTGCTAATCAGTATCTTGATGAAAACCGTCGGGTAGTTTTATTGTATATGCCAAAATCGGCAGAAAATAATTAATCAAATTGAATTCTGGAGATTAAATAATGAAAAATATTAAATTAATAATTGCTGCGGTAGTTCTACTTTTCACCGGATTGACAGCTCAGATTGACAGGTCAAAGATCCCGGGACCTGGTCCAGCACCGGAGATAAATATCGGAGAGTATAAATCTTTTACATTGCCAAACGGTTTAAAAGTATTTGTTGTCGAGAATGATAAAATCCCCAGAGTTACATTCTCCCTCGAATTTGTTTATAACGAGTTCCTTGAAGGAGCGTCAGCCGGATATGGTGAGATTGCCGGGGATCTGGTTGGAAGAGACACTAAAAAACGGTCTAAACAGCAGCTTGATGAAGAAGTTGATTTTATTGGCGCCAACCTTATCACCTCAAAGAACCGTATATACGGATCTGCACTCAGCAAGCATACAGAGAAATTTGTCGAAATCCTGGCTGATGTGGCAATAAATGCTGACTTTAATTCTGAAGAACTTGAAAAAGTCAGGAAACAAACCCTTTCCGCACTTGCTTTTTCAAAGAATGATCCGAATACAATCGCAAATAATGTTCGGAACGCCCTTGTATATGGTTTGGATCATCCATATGGAGAGCAGGTTACTGAAGAAACTGTCAAGAACATAAATCTCGAAGATTGCCGTAAATATTATGAAACTTTTTTCAGACCAAATATTGCTTATCTCGCTATCGTTGGAGATATCGATTTTGATGACGCTGAAAAACTAATTAACAAGTACTTCAGCTCCTGGGTGCAGGGCGATATTCCTAAAGATGAAATTAAAGAACCAAAACAGCCAATAGTAAGAAAAGTAGCTATCGTTGACAGACCGGATGCAGTTCAGTCAGTAATACATGTCGCTTACCCTGTAAAATTGGAAATCGGGAATCCTGATGTAATAAAAACCTCTGTCCTGAATACACTTCTTGGAGGCAGCTTCTCCTCACGCTTAAATCAAAATTTAAGAGAAGCAAAAGCTTTTACCTATGGAGCCCGATCCTCTTTAACCTCCGACAGATACATTGGCAAATTCGATGCATCCTGCGAGGCCCGTAATTCGGTCACTGACAGTGCGGTTACAGAATTTCTGAATGAAATGAAACGAATCAGAAATGAAAAAATAACTGAGGAAGAACTTCAGTCAACAATCAATTTTCAGACAGGAAGTTTTTCCAGAAGCCTCGAAAGTCCGGAAACCATTGCCAATTTTGCCCTGAATATTGCAAAATATAATCTGCCCAGGGATTATTATAAGAATTACCTCAAAAACCTGAGTGCGGTTACGGTTGATGATGTAAACGCAATGGCAAAGAAGTACATTAAACCAGATAATGCCTATGTCCTTGTTATTGGAAATGCTGCTGAAGTTGCAGAAAACCTGAAGAAATTTTCGGTTGGGGGCAAAATTGACTACTATGATAACCATGGCAGTAAAGTTGACCTTGCAGCAAAAAAATTACCTGAAGGGCTTACCGCACAGAATGTGATTGATAAGTATATTCAGGCACTGGGCGGAAAGGAAAACATTCTTAAAATAAAAGAAAAAACAACCAGAATGAAAGGTTCTGTCCAGGGCTTTGAAATTAAACTTGTGATGCATCAGAAAGCGCCGAACAAATTTTCACAGGAACTTGATGCCGGAGTAATGAAGCAGAAAATGGTTTTTGATGGCGAAAAGGGTAAATCTTCAGGAATGGGAATGGAACAGAATCTTGAAGGAGAAGAACTTGAGATCATGAAACTTCAGGCGAATATGTATTCATTCTTAAACTATTGTGACTTAGGTATTACACCCGAACTTACCGGAGTTGAGATTGTCAACGGCAAAGATGCTTATAAAATTAATCTGGTAATGACATCCGGGAAAAAATCTTCAGCATTTTTTGATATCTCGACAGGATTAAAAATCAGGGAAGTTCAAAACATTAAAACCCCGCAGGGGGCTATGGATCAGATTATTGATTATGATAATTACCAACTGGTCGAAGGAGTTATGCATCCTTTTAGTGTTTCCCAGCAAATCGGACCAATGACAATTCCACTTGAGGTAACTTCTGTTGAAATAAATAAAGGTTTGGATGATTCTCTTTTTGAAGTAAAATAACCTGATAAAAAAAACGGCTGCCTCAAAATTGCAGCCGTTTTTATTTTACACTATTTACAATAGTGCCAAATGGCCCCTGATGATTCTATAAATTTTATTATTTACAATATACATTAATTGATTCATTTCAAAGATAATCTAAATGATTCTCTTTCTCTATTGCATTTTCGGGAT